>Ga0335085_10001618_pt1 | contig 46322 bp, 39 predicted proteins | sample Lox_Sample_45_FD_206712 | JGI IMG/M metagenome (GOLD analysis project Ga0335085, IMG submission 206712) | Soil microbial communities from Loxahatchee National Wildlife Refuge, Florida, United States - Lox_Sample_4.5 | ecosystem: Environmental > Terrestrial > Soil > Wetlands | place: USA...
AAATGCGAGCCCTGTCACCTGGATCGAGGGATATACATTGTTCCACTGCGCAGGAATATGCTCGTACGGGATCTGAACGTCCCGTTGTTGCCCGGGGAGAAACGCGGGAGCAGTGGGCAGAAACAGGCGCTGCTTGTCGCGCAGGATTACTTGGTTGAACGGGTCGTGGAATTCGACGGTGATTTCAATCTGCTGGACCTTGCGGTCGCCGCCGTTTTCCACTGTGCAAAAGACGTAGGTCACTTCCTGATTCAAAAAATTTGCCGCCCGGCTCATCTTCGGCTCGAGAAAATGAATTTGCGGCGCGTAGGCGAGTTCGCCCGGGCCCATCGGCAGCGGCTTCTCCGGTTCCGAATCGGATGGGCTGGAGTACCGGCTGAGCAGCACCGCTCCGCCGACCAGCAAACCAACGATGACAATTCCGATCAGAAATGCGACCGGCAGCCGACTGCGCTCTTCGGACGGGATCAAGTCGGAAATCCTCCTCTTTCGTTTGGCTCGCGCTCATTCCAGTTTTTTAGCGGCCCGCCGCGAGTCGCTCGATCAGCGGCCGGGGCAGACCGGCCTTTTCCATGCGTGCTTGGACTGCGGCAATATCATACGGCACGCGCCAAAATTCAACGACGCGATGGTCGAGGTCGGCGATGGCAAATGCGGCCCGCGGATCCCCGTCTCTCGGCTGTCCGATGGAGCCCGGATTGAGCAAATACCGCGTTCCGGGCTCGAGGCGCAGAGCCGCGAACTTTGGTCCAGGCTCGGGCCGAAGCTGAATCATGCTGATTTGCCCGCCCCGGTAGGAAAAACCGCCCTGATGATGTGTATGCCCGAAAAACGTCACGTCGCTCGGCGACTCGAGAAGCCCGCCCATCGCCTGCCCCGGGACGAAAACGTACTCGTCTTCATCTTGATACGATCCGTGAACGAGAGTCACTCCATCCGAGTTCATCGGCCCCTGGGGCAATTGCGCGATGTAGTCCAAATTGTCGCGATGCATTTGAAGGCGCGTCCACTGCGCCGCGACTTGCGCCACAGGGTTGAAATCGCTGAGCTCCGTGAGCCCGGCGACGGCCTTGTCGTGATTGCCGCGAATAATGACGGGCGAAAGAGCTTTCACGCGTTCGGTCACTTCGTTGGGGTCGGGCCCGTAATCTACGACGTCGCCGAGGCACAAGACGCGCTCCCATCGGCCCTTCACTGCGTCGAGGGAGGCATCAAGAGCCACGGCATTGGCGTGGACATCGCTCAACAGGAGAAATCGCATCAGTGGGGTGTGCCCTCGATTCGCCTCGATTATAGACGAAATCAGAGATGGCGCATGAGCGGCATCGGAAATCCTGGATCATCATGTTCCTTCGCAGAAGAGAATTTCCATCGAGTCGCGCAGCAAGGACTGCATCGCAGCATGCCAAACCCGCTTGTGACCGCGCAGGAGTGGCGGTAGACTCCGGCACATGAAAGAGACGCGCGCTTCCGGCCCGTGGCCGTTTGAGCGCGCCGGCGTCGCTCACAGGGCCTCTTCCCATGCTGCCAACCCGCTTTAGCGCGTGCCGCTCTCCCAAATTCTGCGCCTTTGTGTTCGCCGGATTCGTGGTGATTTCCGCCACGGTGTTTTCCGATGAATGGCGTCCGCGCCACGCCCTGGTCCCTCCGACAGGAGTTGTAAACATCCCCGAGGTGGTTGGTCCGACGGAGGTCATGCTGCCCGGACCGGAAAGTCCCGCGGGTGCGGAGGCGTGGCGGGCGCAAATGAAAGCGTGGCGCGAGGAACGGCTCCGGCGGCTGCGCTTCGACGGCGCGGAATACGCGCGGCCCGAGCTCGCCTGGACGCAGCGTGTGTATTCGCAAGTCCAGATGCTAATCTGGGACCGCACATTTTTTGATCCGGACAAAAATCAGTACACGGTCGACCGATTTCTGACAGACGTCGAGGGGCGCCTTGGGCCGATCGACGCGGTCCTCGTCTGGCCCCTCTATCCCAACCTTGGCGTGGATGACCGCAACCAATTCGATCTGATCCGCGATATGCCGGGCGGAATCCCTGGTCTTAAGCGCATGGCGGATGATTTCCACGCGCGCGGTGTGCGCGTCTTCTTTCCCACGCTCGCTTGGGACAATGGCACGCGCGACGAAGGCATGCCTGTGGAGGCCGCACTCGCACAGCTCATGGCCCAGATCGGAGCGGACGGCGTCAATTTCGATACGCTCGAAGCTGTTCCCGCCCGTTTTCACGCGGCGGCCGATGCCGCGCACCACCCGCTGGCGCTCGAACCGCAATTTTCGGTTCGCGACGAATCGCTGGCTTGGAGCACGATCAGCTGGAACGACTGGGTGACGTGGGAGGACACGCCCTATCCGTTCGTGCCGATGGTCAATCAGGCCAAGTGGCTCGAGCGGCGCCACACCATCAATGTGACCGACCGGTTCACTCGTGACAAAACGAATAGCTTGCAGCACGCTTTCTTCAACGGCATCGGCTATGCATCGCTCGAAAATCTGTGGGGCTTCTGGTATGGCATGACTCCGCATGACGCCGAAGCCGTCCTGCGGGTCACTCAGATCGAGCGCGCCTTTGGAGAAACATTGCAAAGCGCGGATTGGGAGCCGTATGCGCCAACGCTTCAGTCCGGCGTTTTCGCCAGCCGCTTCCCCGGCAAAAGCGGAACCGTATGGACGATGGTGAACCGGAACGAATATGCAGTCTCCGGCGACGAGCTTCGGATCGAGCACAGGGACGGGACGCGGTACTACGACCTGTGGCACGGCGTCGAGCTGACTCCGGAAATTGCGGGGGAAAAGGCCACATTGCGGTTTTCGATGGATGGCCTTGGGTTTGGCGCGATCCTCGCGACATCGGAAAGCGCAGCGGAAGGCGGCTTGAAAAATTTGCTCGCCTTGATGGAGGGGCGCGCGAAACGTCCACTGAGCGCCTATTCACGCGAATGGAAGTATCTGCCGCAGACCATGGTGGAGATTCCGGCGACGAAGCCGGCTGCGTCCGCTCCGCCGGGGATGATCCGTATTCCGGCCGGTGATTTCGATTTTGCCGTGCACGGAATTGAAGTGGAAGGCGGCAACGATCCCGGCGTGGACGTTCAGTATTCTTGGGAAAACTCGCCGCGCCGGTTTCATCGCGAGCGCCTGCACATGAAAGCCTTCTATATGGACCGCACACCGGTGACCAACGCCCAATTCAAGAAATTCCTGGACGCCGCGCACTACCACCCCGTGGACAGCCATAATTTCCTGCGGTCCTGGTCGAATGGGATGTATCCGCAGGGCGCGGAAAACCAGCCGGTAACCTGGGTCTCGATCGAAGATGCGCGCGCGTATGCGGCGTGGGCGGAAAAGCGCTTGCCCCACGATTGGGAGTGGCAGTACGCGGCGCAGGGTTCCGATGGGCGGCTCTTTCCCTGGGGAAACGAATGGAATGGCCGGGCCCTGCCTCCACCGGACCATGGACGGACGATGCGCTCCCCGACGGACGTGGAGGCATTTCCCGCAGGGACGAGTCCGTTCGGCGTGCTAGACATGGCCGGAAATGTTTCCCAGTGGACAGATGAGTTTCGTGACGAGCATACCCGCGCGGCAATTTTGCGTGGGGGCGCGTTCTATCAGCCGCGTGGATCGCTTTGGTATTTTCCGCAGACCTACCGCTTGGACGAGCATCAGAAATTCCTGCTGATGTCGCCAGGGCGCGACCGGTCAGGGACGATCGGATTTCGCTGCGTGGTCGACGCGCCGTAAGCGGGAGCCGAGACCGTTGGCATAGCCGCTGATCCATTCCTTCCGCGGCCGGTCAGGGTCTCGTCTCCGCCGCTCCAATTTTATCGAATCCACATGCAGTCACCGTAACTGTAAAAGCGATATCGCGCGGCGACCGCATGCCGGTATGCCCGCAGAACGAATTCTCGCCCTGCGAAGGCGCTTACCAAAATGAGCAGCGTCGATTGAGGCAAATGAAAATTCGTCAGCAGCTGGTCCACCACGCGAAACGTGTGGCCCAGCTTGATGAAAATCCCGGCTTCTGAGGCGCCAGCCTCAAGCAGGGGTTTTGCGTGGCCGGATTTTTCGCCGTATTTTGCGGCGGCCTTCGCGGCAGCGTCTTCGAGCGTTCGCACGACGGTCGTCCCAACGGCGAGGACGGGCCGTCCATCGCTGCGGGCCTCGCAGATCGCTGTCGCGGCGGCCTCGGGGATTTCGTATCGTTCCGAGTGAATCTGGTGCCGCTCGATTTCCTCTTCATGGATCGGTTGAAATGTGCCCAGGCCAACGTCCAGGGTGATGGCCGCCATTTGGATGCCCCGCCGGCGCAACCTTTCGAGAATCGCCGGCGAAAAATGCAACCCCGCCGTCGGCGCAGCCACGGCGCCCGGATGATCGGCAAAAATTGTCTGGTAACGCTCACGGTCCGCCGACTCGTCCTCACGCGAAATATACGGTGGAAGCGGGACGTGGCCGAGGCGTTCGATGGCTTGGCTAACATCTCCCTTTGCTGTGAGGCGGAGACGCCGCAGCCCATACTCCCCGCGGCCTGTCACCTCGGCGAAAAGCTCCCCTTCGCCGAATTCGACGCGTTCTCCGATCTGCATCTTTCGTCCGGGCCGGACCAGGGCTTCCCACTGCTGTGGACCGATCTGCTTTACGAGGAGTACTTCGATGGGCGAAGACAAAAATTCGCGCGCCGTGCGCCGATTGTGGCTGGCCCGTTCCGAGCGAACGCCCTCGCGGCGGCCAAACAGCCGCGCCGGGACGACGCGCGCGTTGTTCACCACAATGAGTTCGTCACCCCTGAGCAGGTCAGGCAGTGAGCGGAAGGCAGAATCCTCCCAGGCCTGCCGGTCGCGGTGTAGGATCAGCATCCGCGAAGCATCCCGTTCTTCGAGGGGACGCTGGGCGATGTGACCTGAAGGAAGGTCGAACTGGAAGTCTGAAAGGCGCATAAGTGAGTCTGCTGAATATAAGGCATTTCCCTCAAGGAAGGCAAATAGGGTCTTCACTAGGCGATATAACACATTAATATTAAGCAACATATAGGATCCTGATCCATTCTCCAACAAATCGCTAAAATTACTTGACAATATGTAGCTCATATTTTATGCTTCTTCAGGCAGTAACAATGACAAGAACAAGTGGAAGGAGATTTACGATGACTACGATTGCTCGTCTTGAACCTTATCGCGGGTTTTCAACCCTACAGGATCAAGTCAACCGGCTCTTTAACGAGACATTCCGCACTCATGGTGAGGAATCGGCTTTGACGACCTGGGCTCCAGCCGTCGATATCTACGAAACGCCGAACGAACTGGTGGTGAAGGCGGATTTACCCGACGTGAATGAGAAAGAGATCGACGTACGCGTCGAGAACAACTTGCTCACGATTCGGGGGGAGCGTAAGTTTGAAAAGTCGGTATCCGAGGAGAACTATCTGCGCGTCGAGCGCACCTACGGAGCGTTCAGCCGCAGCTTCTCTTTGCCGAACACGGTGAATGCGGAAGCGATCGGCGCCGAATACAAAAACGGAGTGCTGACGATCACCCTGCCGAAGCGCGAAGAAACGAAACCGCGCCAGGTGAAGGTGAACGTCACCAGCCCGGCGAACGGCTCGACCAACGGGAAGTAAGCTCCCGGTGGCGCCACAGGCCCGCTAAAATACAGGGGCCGGCGATGAACCGGCCCCGTCGTTTTGAGATCGAGAGGTAAGAACAAATGGTTCGCTTCGACAAACTGACCCTGAAGGCGCAAGAAGCGGTTCAATCGGCGCAGGACATTGCCGCGCGGCACGATCATCAGCAGATTGAGCCTCTGCACCTGCTCGGCGCGCTCGTCGCGCAGCAGGACGGAGTGGTTCCGCCGCTGCTCGCGCGGCTGGGCGTGCGCCCGGAGACCCTCGCAAACGAGATTGAAGCGCGTCTCGCGCGGATGCCGAAGGTGACGGGAGCGGTGCAGCAGCAATTGAGCCCGGCATCGAACAAAGTGCTCGAAGGCGCGTTTGTCGAAGCGGAGCAATTCAAGGACGAGTACGTTTCCACCGAGCACATCCTGCTGGCGATTGCCACGATTCGCAAGGACGAAGCCGGTGAAATTCTTGCCAGGCACGGCGCCTCGCGCGAAGCGATTCTGCAGGCGCTTACCTCGGTTCGCGGCAGCCACCGCGTGACGTCGCAAAATCCGGAGTCGACATTTCGCGCGCTCGAACAATACGGGCGCGATCTGATCGAGCTGGCGAGACGCGGGAAGCTCGATCCCGTGATAGGCCGCGACGATGAAATCCGCCGCGTCATGCAAATCCTCGCCCGCCGCACGAAAAATAATCCCATTTTGATCGGCGAACCCGGCGTCGGAAAAACCGCCGTCGTCGAGGGTCTCGCGCAACGCATCGTATCGGGCGACGTGCCCGAAGTCTTACGTCCGAAGCGCGTCGTGGCGCTGGACCTGGCAGCGCTGATTGCCGGAGCGAAGTATCGCGGCGAATTCGAGGACCGCCTGAAGGCGGTGCTGAAGGAAATTACGGAATCCGACGGACAGATCATCCTGTTTATCGACGAACTGCATACGCTCGTGGGTGCGGGCGCGGCCGAAGGCGCGATGGACGCTTCCAACATGCTGAAGCCGGCCCTTGCGCGGGGCGAGTTGCGGGCGATCGGCGCGACCACTATCAACGAGTACCGGAAATACATCGAGAAGGATCCGGCGCTCGAGCGGCGCTTCCAGCCCGTTCTGATCGCGGAGCCTTCCGTGGAAGACACGATCGCTATTTTGCGCGGACTCAAGGAGCGCTACGAATTGCACCACGGCGTGCGCATCCAGGACGCTGCAATCCTGGCGGCGGCGACGCTGTCGCATCGGTACATCACCGACCGGTTTCTGCCGGACAAGGCTATCGATTTGATCGACGAGTCTGCGGCGAGCTTGCGCATGCAGCTCGATTCGCTGCCCGTTGAGATCGATGAAATCGAACGCCGCATCTTGCAGCTCGAAATCGAGCGGCAGGCGCTGCTCCGAGAATCCGACGTCCATTCGAAGGACCGGCTGAAGCAGCTCGAAGCGGAGCTAGCCGGACTGCGCGAAGAATCGGCGGCGCGCAAGGCTCAGTGGCAGGTGGAAAAAACAGCCATCGCCAAAATCCGCAGCATCAAGGAACAAATCGAACAACTCAAGGCGGAGGAGCAGCGCCTCGAGAGGGCCGCTGACCTCGCCAAGGTCGCGGAAATCCGTTACGGAAAACTGGCGGCAGCCGAGCGAGACCTCGCCGCGGCGCAAAAAAATCTGCAAGACGTGCAGAAAAAAGGCGGAATGCTCAAGGAAGAAGTCGGCGAAGAAGACATCGCGAAACTGGTGAGCAAGTGGACGGGCATTCCAGTCGGGCGCTTGCTCGAAGGGGAAGCTCAGAAACTCGTCACGATGGAGTCGCGCCTTCGCCGGCGCGTCATCGGGCAAGATTTCGCGCTCGAACGCGTCGCGAACTCGATCCGCCGGAATCGCGCGGGGCTCTCGGATCCCAACCGGCCGATCGGGTCGTTCATTTTTCTTGGGCCGACAGGCGTCGGCAAAACGGAACTCGCGCGCGCCCTGGCCGAATTTTTGTTTGACGACGAGCGCGCCATGATCCGCCTCGACATGTCCGAATACATGGAAAAACACTCCGTCTCGCGCATGATCGGCGCGCCTCCGGGATATGTCGGATACGAAGAGGGCGGCCAGCTGACCGAGCAAGTGCGCCGCCATCCGTACTCGGTCATCCTGTTTGATGAAATCGAAAAGGCGCATCCCGATGTGTTCAATATCCTGTTGCAGATTCTCGAGGACGGGCGGCTCACCGACGGCAAAGGCCGGACGGTCGACTTCCGCAACGCGGTGCTCGTGATGACGTCCAACGTTGGATCGACCGCGCTCTTCGAACTGGCCGGTAGCGATCCCGAGCGCGCCCGCAAAGAAGCCCTCGAAGCCTTGCGGCAGGCATTCCGGCCGGAGTTTATCAACCGGATCGACGATATTGTGCTCTTCAATCCTTTGGGACAGGAACAGCTCAACAAGATCGTCGACCTCGAGCTGGCTAAGGTGATGCGTCTGCTCGCGGAGCGCAACGTCCGCATCGAGTTGACGCCCGCGGCTCGCGAAAGATTGGTCCGTGACGGCTACGATCCGGCATATGGAGCGCGTCCGCTGCGCCGCACGGTGCAGCGCCTCGTCCAGGATCCGCTCGCAATGCGCATCCTTGACGGTAGCGTCTCGCCGGGAAGCTTAGTGCGGGTCGATATCGATCGGGACTCGGACGCTATGAAGTTCGAGCGCGTGGGAGGAGCAGCCGCGCAAGAGCCTTCGCTGCCGGAGGAAACCGCCGCGCCTACTGCGTCCGCGGCGAAATCCGGGCGGCGGCGGTAAATTGTTTGCTTTTGCCGGGAGCGCCCTAAACGCTAATTTGACGCGCCCCGCGGAAACTCCTAGACTGATTAGGCGTACTTGGAATTAGGTGAAGACCATGAGAGCCGTAAAAACAGTTTTCCTATTGACCGCGTTGACGTTGCTTTTGGTCCTCGGTGGCGAAGCCATTGCGGGCCGCCAGGGCATGACGTTTGGCCTGTTGATGGCCGTGGCGATGAACGGCATTGCGTATTTTTTCTCCGACAAAATCGCGCTGATGTCGAGCGGGGCTCAGCCGGTGTCCCGCGAACAGCTTCCGCGCCTATATGAGGTGATGGAACGGCTCGTCGGCAAGGCCGGTCTGCCGATGCCAAAACTTTACGTGATTCCGCAGCCGGCGCCCAATGCGTTTGCCACGGGCCGCAACCCGTTGCATGCGTCGGTGGCGGTTACCGAGGGCCTGATGCAATTGATGAACGATGACGAACTCGAAGGCGTCATCGCGCACGAACTCTCGCACGTCCGCAATTACGACATTCTCATCACGTCAATTGCCGCAACCCTCGCCGGCGCGATCACCTGGATCGCGTCGATGGGACGCTGGGCCATGATCTTTGGCGGTTTTGGCGGTTCGCGCGACGATGACCGGGGTGGCGGCGGGGGGCTTGTGGCTTTGCTGATGCTGATCGTAGCGCCGATTGCCGCCCTGCTGATTCAGTTGGGGATTTCCCGGCAGCGCGAGTTCGCCGCGGACGCTTCGGGCGCTCGAATGGTCGGCCATCCGTACGGCCTGATCAGCGCGCTTGAAAAGTTGGGCGCTTATAACAAGCGGATCCCTATGGACGTTTCACCGGCGACGGCGTCCTTGTTCATCGTCGCCCCGTTAAGTGCGGGCCAGATATTTTCGGGTATGTTCAGCACACATCCGCCGCTCGCCGAACGGATAGAAGTCCTGCGCAACATGACGTTAACCCGCTAAGTAACTCTGCTGCGTAGACTAAGCCCAGACTTGGAGCCAGCTTGGTCGGCTCGCCTCGTTACACTAGCGCAACTTGGATGATATGGAGCGGTAAGAATGATTCCCAGAAAGAAAAAATTCCCGCCTTTCGTGTAGTTCGAGTGGGCAATCTAATTCTCGGCTGGCAAAGTAAGCAGCTTATTATCTGTTGATTACAGATTTACGCCGACATCATGAATTTTGGCCGACTGCGTGCATATTCGTAGGTTGCTTGGTCCGGGGGGACCGCAATGGGCATGACCTGTAAGGCTACTATCCGCCTCATCTGTGAGTACCTGGAAGGCCGCTTGGCACCCGAGGTTGCGGGCGATGTACAGCGCCATCTAAGTTGTTGCAGCAACTGCCGCGCGGTGTTCGACGCGGCTGCCCTTACCCTTGAGGTTTATTTCGATCGCGAAGTCGAGCATTCTGCCGTCAGTCACTCTCGGGTCGCGTAACCTGATCCCCTTCTTATACTTAGGTACGCTCTAGAGCGAGTGTGTGATTTTGGCGCAGGTGTGTCTACCTGTCAAATCAAACAAAATCAGTATTTTAGCAAAGTATTTCTGGTATAGCTGTAAAACTTACACGCTGCCACGTTCTCCAAATCGAAGCTGGCCACGTCCTGAGATAATCATAAGATTTTTATTTTCTTATACATCAACACGTCTTGGCTTAGGACAATCATTTGGCTCGACGCATGCACCTCTCCCCTCCGCGAGGGAAACTTAAAAGGAGATTATGAAAATGGACGAACGGGAGAACTACCAACAAGAGATGACCGAAGGGTCACCGCGATGGATGGGCGTGGCCGTGGTCGGGCTGGCGATTCTCTCTCTCGTGGGCGTGGGTCTGGCGTGGAATGCCGGAGGCCATGCGCGGGATGTGGAGCAAGCGCTGGCGGCGCAAAACAAGACATTTCAGCAGAGCCAGGATACGACCAACCAGCGTTTGGCGCAGGCCGAGCGCACGAACACGGAATTGCAGGCCGAGGTCAACTTGGTGGGAGACAAGTTGAAGCTGACCGAGGATCAATTGGCCACTGCTCGCAACCAGGTGAAGCAATCGCGTGCCGATTACACAAAGAAGTTGAGCGACGTGCAGAGCACGCTCGCAACGAAAGCGAACCAATCTGACGTGACGGCGCTCGGCACGGACGTCAACGGCGTGAAAAGCGGCCTCGACACCACCAATACCAACCTACAACAGTTGCGTGGCGAGCACGGCGAACTGATCGCGCGAAACCACGAAGAACTCGAACAACTTAAGCGACTCGGCGAGCGCGACTACTATGAGTTCAGTCTGACCTCCAAGGGGCAGAAGGAACACGTCGGCCAAACGCAGATCGAATTCCGCAGTGCCAGCGCCAAGAAGCATCAATTCACGATCGCGCTGTACGTGGATGACATCCGCGTCGAAAAGAAGAATAAGTCCATCAACGAACCCATCTACTTTTATGCGGGCGGATCTCGCCAGCCTTTGGAGCTTGTGGTAAACCAAGTCGCCGACAAGAAGATCGCGGGCTATCTCAGCGTACCCAAGGCCGCCGCGACTGCCACACCGACGTCCGCGAAAGTCAACAACTAACGCTGTTTCGATCGTTCTGGTATTGCATTGCAAGAGGAGGGCCGCGAGAGCGGCCCTTTCCTTCTGATTGAGAGAGGTTCGGGCAGACGCCGCGAGCGCCGCATCGCGCTCGTGCGGCGGGAAGTCGCCCGGTGGCGTAGAAAGCCTGCGCGCGATGGAGCAGTTCCTCCGACGAGGGGCTGGGCGCCATCAGAATCAGATCCGGCGCGTCACCATGCCAAAGCGTTGCTCCATGAAATTCGGAGAGAAACGTCGCCAAAACCATGCGCAAATCATCGGGAAAAAGGGAATACGCCTGCATCCACTGGATGAAAACTCCGCCGCGAGCGAGCCGCCCGCGAACGGCCTAGTAGAACTCTCGCGTGAACAGCGTCGCGACTCCTGCAATCCACGGATTCGACGGCTCGGAAATGACGAGGTCGTACTTCTGTCGTGTGGTGAAAAGAAAGTTGCGCGCGTCGTCAAAGGTGACATGCACACGCGGATCGAGCAGGACGTTACGGTTCAGTTGCGCCAGAAGAGACGCCGCACCTACGACGGCGGGCAAAAGGAAAAAGCCCGCAGCGAACGTGCCCACCGCCGCTCCGGCCGTATTGATCCAATAGAGGCGCGATAGCCGAGCTCCGAGCTCTGCGGCGTTTTTCGTGAGTCCGCGCACCAGGACAGGCAGCGTGCCACCCATCAGAAACGTCGGCAAGAATAGTACGATCACCGATCCCGCGAATCGCAGCGCGAGCAACATAGAGGCGTTTCCCGCGGCGTGGGGATACGCGGCCACATGCGCCTCTCGCACAACGGCGAGCCCCGCAAGCGAAATCGCGGCTGTCGCCGCAACGCCGAGTTCCATCCATCCGTAGGCGGCGACGGGATGACGCCAACAGTCGCTCCGCCGGCCGATCCACGCGCTCCCCGAAGCGAGGCCCGCCATGAACACAGCGAGGACCGTCGCAACCGCGTAGGCCGTGTGGCCGAAAATCAGTCCGAGCGCTTTGCTCCACACCACTTGATCGATGAGTCCCGCGGCGCCCGAGAAGAAAAAGCAGACGAGCAGAGCCGGAAACAGAAAGCGGCGCGGAGCCGGTGTGGGCTCAGCGTGTAAGCAGGAGGCTTCCAGTGAAGCGCCGAACCCGCGGGAAGATCGTCCTGGCACGGCGGGCTGCATGGTAGTCTGGGTATTTCAGGGCGTCAATTCCACAAGAGGAATACGCTTCGCGAAGTGGAAATCGACTTGTAACTCGCAAGGTGGAGACAGGGTGGCCAAGAAAAGCGAAGAGTTGCCCGAGGGCGAGATGAAAAAAATGAGAGAAGTTTTGTTGCAACCCGTGCTCGCTGCGGCGCTCCTCGCGCCGGCGGTGCCGGCGCAGGATACCCCTCCGCAGCCGCCGGTCGCCAAAAAAGTCCCGCATGTCACCCAGGTGAATGGCGCAACGCTGAAAGACGATTACTTCTGGCTGCGCGACAAGAACGATCCCGACGTGATGAAGTACCTCCAAGCGGAAAATAAATACGCCAATGAGATGATGAAGCCCACTCAAGATTTTCAGGAATCGCTCTACAAAGAAATGCTCAGCCATATCAAGCAAACCGATCTCAGCGTGCCGGTGCGGCGGGGCGAATATTTCTATTATTCGCGGACCGAGGAGGGAAAGCAGTATCCGTATCAATGCCGCAAGAAGGGCGGCCTGGATGCCTCCGAGGAAATCCTGCTTGATCTCAATAAACTGGCGGAGGGACACGCCTTCCTGGGTCTCGGCGAATTCGTCGTCAGCGATGATGGCAACTTGCTCGCTTATTCCACCGATACGACTGGCTACCGCCAATACACGCTGTACATCAAGGACCTGCGCACCGGCCAAACGCTCGGCGAGCACATCGAGCGCACAGACTCCGTGGCGTGGGCAAACGATAACAAGACAATTTTCTATACGACGGAAGACGCCGTCTCAAAACGCTCAGACAAATTCTGGCGCCACGTGGTAGGCGCCGCGGATAGCGATCTGGTTTATGAGGAAAAAGACGATTTGTTTGATCTCGGCGTCGGGCGCTCACTCGACAAGAAGATGCTCTTTCTCGAGGCGGAAGCCAAGACTTCACACGAGTATCGCTACCTTCCGGCGGACAATCCCACCGGCGAGTGGAAGATCGTGCTGCCTCGCGAAGCGGGCCACGAATATGACGTGGACCACTATCAGGGCGAGTTTTACATCACCACAAATAAGAACGCCAAAAACTTTCGCGTCGTCGTCGCGCCTGTGAGCGATCCGTCCGAAAAAAACTGGAAGACGTTCATTCCGCACAATCCACAGATCAAAATTGACGGCCTGGAGACGTTTGCCGGACATTTCGTGGTGTCCGAACGCGAAGGCGGCCTCGAATATTTGCGCGTCATCGATATGAAGACGAAAGAGTCGCATCGTATCGCTACGACCGAATCCGACTATGACCTTTCCCTCGGCACAAACCTCGAATACGACACCCGGGTCGTGCGCTTCACCTACCAATCCATGGTGACACCGCTTTCGGTCTATGACTACGACATGGGCACGCGCGAGAGGAAGCTCTTGAAGCGGCAGGAAGTGCTAGGCGGCTACGATGCGCACAACTACGAGGCCAAACGAATCTGGGCGGTGGCGCGCGATGGCACGAAAGTGCCGATCTCACTGGTGTACAAGAAAGGAGTCCCGCTCGACGGCACGGCGCCGATGTTGCTCTACGGATATGGGTCGTATGGTCTCTCCCTTTCTCCGACATTTTCGGCGAGCCGGCTGGCCCTGCTCGATCGCGGCGTAATCTTCGCAGTAGCCTATATCCGCGGCGGCGGAGAGCTGGGCGAAGAATGGCGTGACGAAGGCCGGATGATGTCAAAACTGAACACGTTTTATGATTTCATTGACTGCGCGGAATATCTGGTCAAGAGCAAGTACACCTCGCCGGACCGGCTGGTCATTCAAGGCCGCAGCGCGGGCGGGATGCTGATGGGAGCGGTCACGAATATGCGTCCGGACTTGTTCCGCGCCGTGATCGCGCAGGTGCCGTTCGTGGATGTGATCAACACCATGCTGGACGCGTCCTTGCCGCTCACGACCAGCGAGTACATCGAGTGGGGAAATCCGAACGAGAAACCCGCCTTTGATTACATGATTCGCTACTCTCCTTATGACAACGTGACGGCGAGAAATTATCCGGCCATGCTGGTGGAGGTTTCACTGAATGACAGCCAGGTTCCGTACTGGGAGGGCGCCAAGCTCGTCGCCAAATTGCGCGTCACGAAGACCGACCAGAATCTTCTCCTGCTGAAAGCCAACCTGGGCGCGGGCCACGGCGGCGCCTCGGGGCGCTATGACGCCTTGCACGAAACGGCCTTCGACTACGCTTTTGCCCTGTGGCAGATGGGAATCACGAAATAGCCCCTTCGGCGAGAAGAGTTGGCGGATCGTGCATGTGCCGCGAATTGTGCACCACTGGGGTTGACAGCCACGCGGCCCCCGATTATCGTGAGCCTACTGTGAAAATCCTTGTGGTCGGGGGTGGAGGCCGCGAGCACGCTTTGATCTGGCGTCTGCGGCAGTCCCCCGAGGTGGAAAAAATTTGGTGCGCGCCGGGCAATGGCGGGATCGCCAATGACGCCGAGTGTGTGCCCGCGAGCGCAGACGACGTCGGTGGGCTCGTGTCCCTTGCCGAGCAGCTCAAACCGGACCTGACCGTCGTCGGGCCGGAGGCGCCGCTGGTCGCGGGCGTTCGAAACAAGTTCGAATGCCGAGGTATGCGCCTGCTCGGTCCTTCGCAGCGGGACGCGCGGCTCGAAGGAAGCAAGATTTACGCGAAGGAATTCATGGACCGGTACGGCATTCCAACGGCGACGCTCTACGGCGATTTCGAATCCCCGACCGAGGCTGTCCGCGCGCTCGACGCGGTGGATTGGCCGGTCGTCATCAAGGCGGACGGCTTGTGCGGGGGCAAAGGCGTCCTTGTCGCGGAGACGCGCGCCGAGGCCGAAGCGTTCATTCGCCGCCTGATGCAGAAACGAGAGCTGGGCCATGGTGGCTCGCGCGTGCTGCTGGAACACGCTCTTAAAGGCGAGGAGCTTTCGTTCATCGTTTTGACAGATGGGCGATCCTTCCTGCCGATGGCGCCCACGCGCGACCACAAGCGCGCCTTCGATGGCGACTGCGGGCCGAACACGGGCGGCATGGGTGCGTATACCACGGACGGGATGATCACGCCGGAGCTCGAATCCGCAATCGTGGACGACATCGTGTGTCCGACCATCGCGGGACTTTCCGAGGAGGGAATTCCGTACGCCGGCTTTCTATATTTCGGCCTGATGCTTACTGCGGACGGACCGATGGTGCTCGAATATAACTGCCGCTTGGGCGACCCAGAAACACAGCCCATCCTGATGCGCATGGATTTCGATCTTGCGGCGGCCTTTGACGCGGTGGCCTCGCACAAGTTGAATACGTTAAAGCCCGCGTGGAAAGCTGGCGCGAGCGTTTGCGTCGTCATGGCGTCGGGCGGGTATCCGGAATCGTTCGAAACGGGGAAAACAATCACGGGGCTCGCGGAAGCCGCGGCGCTCCCGGACGTGGCCGTGTACCACGCGGGAACCAGGCGGGAAGGCGACGACGTCGTGACGAGCGGAGGGCGGGTGCTGGGCGTAACGGCAACGGCCGCGACGCTCGACCAGGCAGTCCACAAGGCTTACGAAGCCGTGGGGAAAATTCAGTTTGACGGCGCGCAGTACCGCACCGATATTGGCGTAAAAGGCGCGATCCGGTCACGCGTGACGGGAGAAGTTCCGCGTGCCTGAGGTTCTGCACTTGTTTCAATCCCTCGCGCGTGGCGAGCCCATGCGTGAATTCGACGAAGTGGTCGCCGTCGAGGACAAAGGGTTCAAGGACTGCATCCATGGGCGAGGCGGCAGCGCGCGGCAGGTTCTGTTGATGGATCTGGAGACGCTCGAGGAATTCGGCATTGCGCCCGGGCGCGCCAAGGAAAACATAACGACGCGCGGGATCGTGCTCGCGAGCTTGTCTCTTGGACAGCGGCTTCGCGTTGGCGAGGTATTGCTCGAAATAACCAAACCCTGCACGCCGTGCCGCCACATGGACGAAATCCGCCAGGGTCTTCAGGAAGCGCTTCGCGGGCGGCGTGGCTTGCTGTGCCGCGTCATCGAGTCCGGAGCGATCCGCCGAGGCGACCGCATCGAAATTGCCCAGAGGGAGTGCGTCGCTTCATAAGGGTGATCTTTCCTGCGCCCGAGCATGCCAGAAAAGCCGCTGTACCGACGGAAAACCAAGGAGCGCTCATGTCAAGTGAATCGAAAAACAGCCGCCGTACGCCCGTGGTCGGAATCATCATGGGGTCAGACACCGATTTGCCGGTGATGAGCGAAACGGCGAAGATGCTCGAAAAATTCGATGTGCCCTACGAGATTGAAGTGACCTCGGCGCACCGGTCCCCGGCGCGGACGCACGAATACGCCTCCACGGCGGTTTCACGCGGGCTGAAAGTGGTGATCGTCGCGGCGGGAGGGGCGGCACATCTGGCGGGCGTGGTCGCGGCGGTCACGACGCTGCCCGTCGTCGCGGTGCCGATGGCGACGACCGTGCTTTCCGGCATCGACTCTTTGCTTTCAAGCGTTCAGATGCCCGGAGGAGTGCCCGTCGCGGCCATGGCCATCGACAAGCCTGGCGCCATCAACGCTGCGATTTTCGCGGCGGAAATTCTAGCCACGTCGGACGAGGGAGTTACAAAACGCCTCGCGGCGTATAAGGAAGAGCTCGCCAAATCGGTCGCCGAAAAGAGCGCGCGCGTGAAGCAGCAGTACGCCGGGAAGACCAGCTAGCCCGGATGTCTCGCGACAATCGCCGGGAACATCTTGAAAGACGAACCTTGCGATTGCACGGGGATGGGAAATGCTCTTCGGGTTCGGGTAGGACAGGCTTCAGCTTGTCCTGCAAAGCCCGTTCCGGCGGCGGTTCTTCGGAGCTGCTCGCAAATTTACGGGGCGGAAACGGTCCCGTGCTAACTGGCAATGCGGACTACGTCGCCGCGGCCGCGGAAGGCTCGGCAGGCGGCGCAGCGGGTTCGGGAATATTTTTCCGGCGGAGCAGCTCGACAATCGCATAGTAGAGCTTTGCTCGCTGCTGGTGGCGTTCATTGGCCCGGGTCACGTAGCGCACCACAATTTCGAATCCGAGATTGGCGGGGCGAACGCTGATAGCGGGCCCGGCCGAAAACGCGCGAATTCCCCGCGCGCTTCCCATGCGCTCCCATTCCTGTTTCGCGAGACGCGCGTTCGCATCGGTTTCCGTCGTCACGATTTTCTGAATCTCCTCAACGACAGGATAAGGGTCCTGATCCACCGGAAGGACCAGCTCTAATTCGTCCCAGAGCCATTGTCCGGAGGTGGAAAAATTGAAGTAGTGTCCTTCAATGGCGTAGCTATTGACGAACGTCACGCGCCGCCCGGTGGGATGTCCGGCGTCGTTCCAGTTGCCGGTTTCGAGCAGCACAGTGTGAAACAATCCGATTTCGACGACTTCGCCGCTCACGCCGTTGATTTCGACCCAATCGCCATGGCGAATTCCATTTTTCCCCATCAGCACGAACCAGCCAAAAAATCCGACGATAAAATCTTTCAGTGCGACGGTCAGCCCGGCCCCGGCAAGCGCCAGAACAGTCGCCATCTGGCTGGGCAAGCCGAAAATGACAAGCAAGATCAAAATGGCGCCGACCGCGCGCGTGGCAATGTTTGCGACGGCGCGCAGGGTCAGAAGCTTTTTCTGATCGGGCTCCACGCGGGCAAACAGCCGGTCGAGGAACTGAACCGCCAGCACAACCGCCAGGGCGATGACCAGCATCCAGGCAAACGAGATCAGTAGGCTGTGCAGCACGCCGCGCTCGCGTCCCGCCGCGAGCGCGCTCCACTGTGAGTAAGTGGTCGCGAGGTCCTGCTGATTGCGGATGCGGCTATCGAGCGTGGACATTCTTTGCTGCATGGCGGTCAACGACTTATACGTCGCGATTGCAGCGGTGGCCTGGCCGGACGTGGAGGAGGCGCCGCCGGGCTGGGATTCCGCCAATTTTTTCGATTGTTGCGATTGCGCTTGTTCCAGTTGGCCTTCCAACGCGTCATGCCTGCCGGAGAACGCCGCAGCCTTCGCCGTGGCTTCTTGTTCCGCCTCGCCGAGGCGCTTCACAAACGAATGCACCGCGTACCACGCCCGCGCAAGCGAGAGAAAGGAATTGGATGCGGGCACGGTGGAACTCGCCTGCTTTCCCACGCTGCTGAAATCCGGCTGGCCATTGTTGCTTTGGTTCGCGGCGTTGTGTTCGTCGACCATTTGCTGAATCCGGCTCTGCGGGTCGCCACCGGCCCGCGCCAAATCCTGGTCCGCGTCGTTCAGTTCGTCCTCGTTGAGTTCGAGCCGCGCCTTGGCCAGATCGAGTTGCTGTGCGAGTGCGTCCTTCTGGCTTCCCTTTGCATTGGCGGAAAGTTTTGTCAGGCGGGCGACTTCATCATCGAGATCGGCCACGCGTTTTTCCGCGGCGGAGATTCGTTCCAGGATCGCCTTGACCTCGGGAGTGGAAGGGAGGGGGCGGTTCGTCGCTGCGGAAAGCGCAACGGTGAATTCGAAATCGACTTCGTGATCCGCCGTGCGCAACGCGTCGCGCGCGAGGTCCTGTTCCTGGGTGTTTGCGGCAAAGGGAGCGAGCGACTGCGCATTTTGGAACTGCCCCAGGTCAACGGGAGCAGATCCCTGACGAGGCTTGTTTTGGGCAAGCGGCGCCGTGCCCATTTCGCTGTTCCGGGTCAGAACGATGCCTGCTCCCGTGAGCACAAGGAGCGCGGCCAAGATGATTAGAAGTGCGCGCTGGTAGGATTGCATCTTGCGCTCCGCAGCATCAATCTGCCGTCTCTACGCGCCGAGCCAGCGGCCCACCGGCTCCCACCCTTCGGCGTGATCGCAAATGGCCTTGACGCTCGCCGTGATCGGGATGGCTAGGATCAGTCCGATCGCGCCCCAGAGCCACCCCCAAAACAGGAACGCCATGGTCACCGCGAGCGCGTTCAAGTGAACGCGACGCCCCACAATCGCGGGCATCAGAATGTTCAAGCCGATGATGTGGAGGGCCGTCAGCATGGCCGCGATTCCCAAGTAAGGGCCGATGGTGCTCCATTGTCCCATGCCGATCAAAAATGGCGGAATCCACGCGAGCAGCGCGCCGAGGTACGGCACGAGGTTCAGCAGCCCCGAGACACTGCCTGAAAGAAAGGGATAGTCCAAATGAATCGCGAGAAAAAATCCCCAGCTCGCCAGCATCAGGATGATGGCGACCAGGGCATTGCCGGCTACAAAACTCCGGAGTATGGAGCTGACTTGATCGAGCGCCGCCTGAACGCGCTCGTGATGCTCGTCCGGAAATAAATCGATCGTCGCTTTCCAGATGCGGCGTTTTGCGGCGAGCATGAAGAACACCAGGAACGGCACGAAGATCGCCAGGGCCAGAATGGAATACAGCGAGCCCGCTCCCCGGAGCAGCCAATCGCGAACAGGAGGCAACTCATCGGTGCGCGGCGCCGTTCGCTTCTCTGCGGCGGGCGCAATCGCGTCAACTTGCTTTTCGAGCGTGGTCAGCTGGCGGTCAAACGCCGTGGTGGCGTGGCGCAAGAGGGAACTATAACGCGGCCACTCGGATAAAAACTGGTTCGCGCGGACCACGATCAAGTATCCCAGGCCCGCGAACATCGCCGTCACCGCCAAGAGCACGACCAGCGCGCCCATCGCGCGCGGAACATGAATTCGTTCGAGGGCGCCGACGACCGGATCGAGAAAATAGGCAAGCAACACGGCGAGCAGTAACGTGATGACCACATCCGATGCGAAATACAACATCGCGAATACGATCGCCGCCGCGATGATGCGTTGCGAAGAATTGGATCGCGCCGTGACTTTGAGGTCTTCGATCTGCATATTTCAGCCAAAACGTTCTGCGAGCGCGGAGCGCCTGCCCTGCCTCATTCGGCGAATCGCGGGTGGGGGAGCCCGCAGCCAATTTCAACATAGCACACCCCGGAAACCGTATAAACCGCGGCAAACTGCGGCTTGCTCCGGAGAGCAAGGCTGGGATACCGTAGAGACTACGAACATGCTGGCCCTCGCCCTTCCTGTGACGCCGCTGTCGCGCCTGGACCTTCGCGCCGCAGTCGACATTCTGATCGTTGCCGCCCTGATCTACTATGTCCTCAAATTGCTGCGCGGGACCCGCGCCGTGCAGATGCTGGTGGCGATCGCGCTACTCTTTGTTTTTTACCGTGGCGCGCAGTGGGCGCGCCTCGAAATGGTGGAGTGGCTGCTGACGACAATGCTGCCCTACGTGGCGATCGCCCTTATCATTCTGTTTCAGCCGGAAATTCGCCGTGCGCTTTCGCGGTTCGGGCGGAACCTTTCCATGATGCGATTTGCGTCGCACAATCCGAAGGGCATATACGATGACATCGTCATGGCCGCGGAATTTTTTTCACAGAATCGCATCGGCGCGCTCGTCGTCGTTGAGCGGCAGGCAGGCCTGCGCACGTATATCGAAAGCGGCATACCGCTGGACGCCAAACTCTCCTACGATTTGCTGGTCTCCATTTTCCGGCCCGGCTCGCCGTTGCATGACGGCGCCGTTATTGTGGAAGGCTCGCGCGTCGCCGCAGCCGGGTGCTTCCTGCCGCTTTCGCTGAATCCGATGATCTCAAAGCAACTGGGAACGCGGCATCGTGCGGCGATCGGAATCACGGAAGACAGCGACTGTCTTGTCGTGCTGGTCTCCGAAGAGACCGGTTCGATTTCGGTCGCTTCCGCGGGAACCATCGAGACCGGTCTTTCCCCCGAGGATCTGGGCGACCGGTTGCGCGAAATGGTTTCTCGCCGCCGGACGACCATGGTCCTGCCCGCCGCGGTTGCTCCGGCACGAACTCCCGTGCGGAGATGAATTTTGAGCTTCCTGCGCAGGTACGTTTTCGCCAATGCCGGTTTGAAGCTCCTGGCCCTCGCCATTTCGTTCCTGCTGTGGGCGACCTACACTTCCGAGCCATTCGCCGAGGTCGGCTTCCAGGTGCCCATCGAGTTCACCACGATGCCGTCCCAATTGGAGATTTCAGGAGATGTGCCGACCTCCGTGCATGTTCGCGTGCGTGGCCGCTCGGCTTTGCTGCGGCGCATGATTCCCGCCGACCTGAATCTGCGCATCGACCTGAAAGACGGCAAGGAAGGAACCACGACGTTGCGTCTCGCGCCCCAAATGGTGGGCGCGCCGTATGGAGCAACGGTCGTGCAGGTTTCTCCCTCCGAAATCCACGTTACTCTTGTGCCGCGCCAAGGCGCTGCACCTCCCATCGGGTAAGCGGGCGCGTGCTAGACTGGAAATTTCGAGGGCGAGTTGAGTGCCCCGACCATCCTGATCCACGATGACCAAGGAACTGTTCGGCACCGACGGCATTCGAGGTATTCCCGGCACGTATCCCTTGGACGACGCCACGCTCTATGGGGTCGCGCGGGCGCTCGGGAAGTATCTGCTCGAAGCCGGCGAAAAACCTCGTGTCCTGATCGGCATGGACACGCGTGAATCCGGGCCTCACATCGCCGCGCAGCTAGCCGCCGGGCTCGCCGATGACGGCGTCTCGTTCCTGTCGGCGGGTGTGATCACGACTCCCGGGATCGCCTGCCTGGTTCGCCGGAAAAAATTCTCGGCTGGAATCGTGATCTCCGCTTCTCATAACCCTTTTCATGACAATGGCGTCAAGCTTTTCGCGGGAACTGGGATGAAATTCCCCGACGACGTCGAGGAGCATCTCGAAATCGAGATTCACGAGCATAAGGGCCGCGAGACGGCCCGGCACGGCGCCCCGGTTCCCACCGATGCCTCGCTTGATGAGGACTATCTAGCCTACTTGCAGGGCCGAACGATTCCCGGGGCAAACCTTGCAGGATTGAAACTAGTGCTCGACTGCGCCAACGGCGCGGCGAGCCAGCTCGGCCCGGCCTTATTCCGCTCTCTTGGCGCCGACGTAATCGCTATCCACAATCAGCCGAACGGCCGCAACATCAACGACGGCTGCGGCTCGCTGCATCCCGAAAAGCTGCGCCAAAAAGTGGTCGAAACTCGCGCTGCCCTTGGCGTCGCGTTCGACGGCGACGCCGATCGGGCAATGTTCGTGAGCGCCAGCGGGCAGCACGTGGACGGCGATGGCGTTTTGCTTGCGGCGGCGCGGTATTTGAAGTCGGTCGGGCAGTTGCGCGGGGGCCGCGTGATCGGCACGACAATGGCCAACCTGGGTCTCGAGCGCGTCCTCGATGCGGAGGGACTGAGCCTCGCCCGCGTGCCCGTCGGCGACCGCTATGTGCTCGAGGAAATGTTGCGGAGCGGGGCGAATCTGGGCGGCGAGCAGTCCGGGCACATCATCTTTCTCGACGATGCGACTACCGGCGACGGCCTCCTGACGGCCTTGAAGATCGCGTGTCTCGTTGCGAAGTGCGGGCCGCTTGACACGCTTATCCGCGGCCTCAAGGTCTATCCCCAGACCATCGTGAACGTCCAAGTCAAGTCTAAGCCTCCGCTGGAAACCCTGCCCGTCGTTTCGGCCGCGATTGAAAAGGCAACCACGGCCCTCGGCGCTGCCGGTCGCGTCGTCGTGCGTTACTCGGGCACCGAGCCCAAGGCACGCGTCATGGTTGAAGCCGAGCACGCCGAAGACGTCACGTTGTGGGCCGAGACATTGGCTTCCGCGATTCGCGCCGCCATCGGTGCCTGAGGTTTTCGCTCTCCAACTTCTGAATTCTCCCAAAGATCGTAATCGCACGGTTAGAAATATGTGAAAAACTGTAGAAAAATTGAATGGTCGAACGGACACTGAAATCATCAATCCCTGGTATCTTGTCAGTTTTCTATGGCTTAAGACCTTGAAAAAGACTTTGTAAAATTGTGGCCTTTGGTTTGCAGCAGTGGAGGGCAAGTGGTTTTTGATTTTCCCGGGGTGGCGTTAGATTCCCGGCTCGTTCCGGGATGGGGTGAAATGGGGTATTGCTGGAAGGGGCTCGCATGCGAGCCCCTTCATTATTTTGGCGCCAGGTTGAATCTGTTGGTTTTGCCTTTTTCCCTCCCACTTGGCTGCGCCAACGTGTCTCCGGTAAAGATTCCAGTGACTTTAGATGACACTCCGTGATTTCAGATGGAGCCGGCGAAGGCGCGGCCCCCCGCTCTTCGGCTCCTTGCAGGTGCCCCGGTTCACATTACCTGTTCCGCACCCTTGGAGGGTGCGAACATTGACGCTTTTGCCCGCGGCCCGTAGCATCGAGATCATGTGGCAGAGAGCCTATGGCTAGAACCATCGACGAAGATCTCAGCCAACTCGAGAAAGACATCCGTCAGCTGAAGATTGAGTACGAGCAATACTTCGGCGGAGGGAAGGCACGTCCGCCCTCGGACATCGAGTGGCGCATCGACACGCTGCTTAAGCGCTATAGCGACCGCGGCGCGGAGATGAACTATACCCAGCGCTTCCGCTACGGCAATCTCACCCAGATGTATTCAAAGTACCGGGAAATCTTTCGCAAACGCGTAAAGCAAAAGGAAGAAGGCACCGTGCAGCGCCATTTTGGCGCCGCCGCCCGGGAGATTGAGGCCGAACGGGCTCGCCAGCGTTCCTCAACTGCGGTCGCCGACGAGCTACAGTTTCCCTTTACGATCTCCTGGAAAGATCCTGAGCAGGAAAAGGAAAAAGTAGAACAGCTCTACACCGCGTTTCGCGGTGCGAAGGCGCAGACGGGGGAAAATACCGACCGCTTGACCCTCGACGCCTTCCAACAATTTGTGCGGCAAAAAACCGACCAGCTCAAGAAACAAAAAGGCGCGCGTGAAGTCGAGTGCATTGTCAGCATCGAAGGCAAGCACGCGCGGCTCAAGGCGCGTGTGAAGTCGTAGAACGCCGGGACTGCAGTCGAGAGACGGGCTCTGCAGGACTCGCTATTCGGCAGTGAAGCCATCCTCTGGTGCAAATCAGACGCCTGTTTGCGAGTTCTCGAGGCGTAAAAAAAGAGCAGCAAAATAATCGTCACGAGCCGGCCCGCGATAACGCCACCAATTGAACTCGAGGTCGACAGCGCCAGAATCATCCAGCTTGGACGCTGCCCTTTGATCTATAAGTAGAGCAATTCCCACGGGGAATCCTCACGTGGTGATGTACCACGGGACGTTGATGAGCACGATGTTGCGGCTGCTCTTGATCAACAGAAACGCCTTCAGCAATTCCGCCCGCTGGTTGTGCAGCGGGTAGTGATACCAGTGTCGTTCGACGAGTTCCGGCACGATTACCGCGATTTGCCGCCCCGGATTTCTCGCTTCCATGTCCAGCACGTAATCGAGGATCGGCTTGAGAACCAGCCGGTACGGGGAAGGAAGAGCCACAAGGTCGGGCGGTGTGCCGCCTGCATGCTCGACCGGCTCCACGATCAGCCGATGCCAATTCTGTTGCAGCGCGTTGGTTTCCTCTTCCGTGCCGACGTGCACCGCATGGATCTCGCTCGAAAGCGTCAAAGCGAACTGCATCGCCCGCTGAGAAATGGAGGTCCACGACTGAATCGGCACAATCACGATGGGCGACTTCATGTATTCGATCTTCAAGGGAGCCTGAAGTTCGATTTCCTTTGCGACTTGATCGTAGTGGCGCCGCACCCACAGCATCGTGGACATGATTCCACCGATCAACAGCACGCTGACCCACGCTCCCGACGTGAATTTCGCGACGAGCACCACGAGGAGGGTCGCGCCCGTGGTCACCGCGCCCAGCCCGTTGATCAACATGCTCCGAGACGCGCCACGGCCACGCGCCCGGCGCCAATGGCCCACCATGCCCGCCTGCGAAAGCGTAAAGGCGAGAAACGCGCCAATGGCATAGAGCGGGATGAGACGGTCGGTGACGCCCCCGAACACGATCAGCAAAATCCCTGTCAGAACGGCCAGCACGTGGATCCCTTGCGAATACACAAGGCGCCGCCCACGATAGCCGAATGAGTGCGGCAGAAATCCGTCCTGCGAGACTGCCTTGCAGAGGCGCGGGAAGTCGGCAAACGCAGTATTCGCGGAGAGCGAAAGAATCACCAACACGGAGCCGATAGTGAAGTAATAAAACACTCCCCGGCCGACTACTGCCGCGACCAGCATGGAAATCACGCTTTGATAACCGGGCCGGCCAGGATCGGTCGCTTGAATGCCGTACGCGCGCACCAGGTAAGCGATGCCCGCGAGAAGAATCGCGAGAAGGCCGATGATTACAGTCAGTGTCCACTGCGCGTTGCGGACCGTCGGCTCGCGGAAGGCGCGCACGCCGTTGCTGACGGCCTCGACGCCCGTCATGGCCGTGCAGCCATTGGAAAACACCTGCAGGAGCAGCCACGCGCTCACGGCGGCAGCCGCTGGTCCTGCGACATTTGCAGGTGGAGCGACGACCGCGACGGGATGCCCAGCCGCGAAAACCGTTTTCGTGACGCCGATGAGGATGGCGACAAGGAGCGAGCCGAGAAATGCGTACGTCGGAATCATGAAGGCGACGCCCGCTTCCCGCACGCCGCGAAGATTGATGATCGTGACGATCACCAGAATGCCCAGGCAGATTGCCAGTGTGTGCGGCTGAAGTTGCGGCACAGCGGAGACAAGCGCACCGACACCGGCAGAAATTCCCACCGCGGCCGTGAGCAAGTAGTCGATCATCAACGCGGCGGCGGCCAAGAGGCCGGGATAGGTCCCCAGGTTTTCCGACGCCACGGTGTAGGATCCTCCCCCGCCGGGATAGGCCGCGATGGTCTGCCGGTAGGAGAAATAAACGATTGCCAGCAGCACAATGATGCTGAGGCTCACCGGCAGGATATAGGTAACTCCCGCCGCGCCCAGGGGAAGCAGCAGCGTCAGCGCGGCCTCGGGCCCGTACGCCGCCGAGCTGAGCGCATCGAGGCCAAAAATCGGAATTCCCGACGAAATGCCGATTTGTTCCGCGCGCTCGTCCCAGGTCGGCAGCGGCTTTCCGAGAAGAACGTCCAGAAAAGGCACGAGCCCTCCAAATGATCGTCGCCGAGTGTAGCGGGAGGCGATTGCAATTGGAATGGCGAAGCTCGGAGCCCATTTCGGTTAGACTCGCGCAAGAGCGTCGGTCCTTATTCAAACGATTCCAGTTCCTGCTTTTCGATTCCCGGTCACGCGCATAGAATGGACGTTTTGCTACTTCGCTGCGGAGGGATTTGTGCCGGTCGAACGCGCGCTGGTGAGTGTGTACGACAAGAGCGGCCTTGTGGAATTTGTGCGGCAACTGGCTGCGCGCGGAATTGAAGTTGTCTCGACGGGAGGCACCGCGAAGCTGCTGCGCGAGGCAGGAATCAACGTGCGCGATGTCTCCGACCTAACCGGCTGGCCAGAGATGCTGGGCGGTCGCGTGAAGACGTTGCATCCGAAGGTGCATGGCGGCATCTTGTTCCGCCGCGCAGAAGCGGGCGACCGAGCGCAGACCGCCGAGCACAAGATCGCGCCCATCGACCTCGTGGTCGTGAATTTGTATCCGTTCGAAGCGACTGCAGCAAGGCCGGACCTTACTCCCGACGAGTTAATCGAGAACATCGACATTGGCGGCCCGACCATGGTCCGCTCGGCGGCGAAGAATTTTGAAAGCGTCGCCGTAGTGACCGATCCCGCCGACTACGCCGCCGTCGCTGCCGAAATCGCGGCGCACGGCGAGGTGCGCCTCGCGACACGGCTCGATCTGGCGCGCAAAGCGTTTGCGCTGACGGCGCGCTATGACGGCAAAATAGCGACAGAACTGGAGCGTCTTTCGGCGGCGACAGGCCACATCGAACTCGACCGGCGCCCTCTGCTGCCGGAGCGGCTGCATTTTGCCTATGCGCGCCGGAACGTATTGCGTTACGGCGAAAATCCGCATCAACGAGCGGCGCTCTACGTGCCCGCGGGATCCGCCGCGAGCGGGCTTGCTGCGGCCCGCCAGCTTCAGGGCAAGGAGCTTTCCTACAACAACCTGGTGGACCTCGAAGCGGCCATTGAACTGGCCACGGAATTCCGGCGTCCTGCCGCCGTCATCGTGAAGCACAACAATCCGTGCGGGACGGCGGAACAAGAGACGCTGGCAGAGGCCTACACCAAGGCCCTTGCCTGTGATCCGGTTTCCGCGTTCGGCGGCGTGATGGCGTTCAATCGCCCGCTCGACGCCGCGACCGCGGAAGAGGTGGCGAAACTGTTCGTCGAGTGCATCGCGGCACCGGGTTACGAGCCCGCGGCGCTTGAGAAATTGGCGGCCAAGAAAAATTTGCGACTCTTGTGGCTCCCAGCGCAGGATAGTGCCGCGCAAGAATTCGAAGTCGAGGTGAAGCGTGTTTCCGGCGGCGTTCTCGTGCAAGAACGGGATCGGCACGTGCTCGCGGAAAGCGATCTGAAAGTGGCTACGCGGCGCGGGCCGACACGCGAAGAGATTGACGCCATGCTCTTCGGCTGGAAAGTGTGCAAGCACGTGAAGTCGAATGCCATTGTATTCGCGCGCGCCGGCCAAACGGTCGGCATCGGCGCGGGCCAGATGAGCCGCGTCGACTCGGTGAAAATCGCCGTCATGAAGGCGCAATTGCCGCTCGCCGGAAGCGTCGTGGCTTCGGATGCTTTTTTTCCTTTTCCCGATGGCGTGGAGGAAGCGGGCAAAGCCGGCGCGACTGCTGTCATTCAGCCGGGCGGCTCGGTTCGCGATGCGGACGTCATCGCGGCCGCGGACCGGCTGGGCGTCGCAATGGTGTTCTGCGGCGTCCGGCATTTCCGTCATTGAGGCGCTGGATCGAGGCGAAGCGGAAAGCTTCGAACCAAAGCCATTCCGGCGAGGAACCCCAGCCGGGCGCCGCGCATCCAACTGAAGGGTAGGGTTGTCGGCCTTATTGGTGCCATTCCCTGAGCCGCCTCCGCAGGCGCGAACGGTTCTCGAAAGGAAACCCCTTCGAGGATGCGTTTTGACGCTTGGCACGGCGTGGCGGATAATTCATTCTTGCGGTGATTGGATGAAGACTAGCCGACTTGTCGCAGTGCTGTCGTTTCTCTTGCCGCTCTGCGGATCGGCTGCGCGCGCGCAGCAAGCGACGAGAAATACGAATACGGCTGCGCCCGCCGCCCCAACCGCCGCACAAGACGAAGCGGCCGCACATGCCGAGGCCTATTACGATTTCGTGATGGGCCATTACTATGCGCAGGAATACCAGGTCACCAGTCACGCCGACGACGTAAACAAAGCCATAGATTTTTTGAAGAGGGCGTACGCGCTTGATCCCTCAAGCCAGCAGATTGGCGATGAGCTGGCCGAAATCTACTATCAGTCTCAGCGGATTCGCGATGCGGTGGCCGAAGCGCAGTCGATCCTGGCCAAGGACCCGAACAATCTTCCCGCGCGGCGGCTCCTGGCGCGGATTTATGTACGCACGCTCGGCGACTTAAGCGATACCTCCGGGCAGCGCGATACGCTCGCACGCGCCTCCGAGCAATATCGCGAAATCCTGCGCCTAGATCCCACCGATACGGACGCAGCCCTGTGGCTTGCGCGCCTGTACCGCTTGCAGAACCAGCAGGACCAGGCGGAGGCCGTGTTGCGAACCCTGCTGGCGCGTGAACCGGCAAACGAGAACGGCGTCGAGCAAATGACGCAGTTGCTCCTCGATGAAGGGAAATCGCAAGAGGCCATCGCCACGGTACAAGCCATCCTGCAGCGCTCGCCGACGGCCCGGCTCTGGGAATTGCTGGGGGACGCCTACAATCAAATTCGCGATTTTCCGAATGCCGAGCAGGCCTATCGCAAAGCCACCGACGCTCAGCCGGACGACGTCAACCATCGCAAGGAGCTCGCGCAAGCGCTCCTCAGCGAGGAAAAATTTCCGGAAGCGCTCGATCAATATCAGCGCCTCACGCAAATGGACGCGGACGATCCGGACAACTATCTGCGCCTGGCCGAAATTTACCGCCAGATGAAACAGCTCGATAAGGCCGAGCAGAACGTCCTGCTTGCCAAGCAGCGGGCCCCAAACAGCCTCGAAGTGACCTATTACGAAGCCTCGATCTACGAGGACGAAGGCCGCTACGACGATTCGATTCGCGTGCTCTCCGAAGCCGTGACGGCGGTCAAAGCAGAGTCCGAATTCACGCCGTCGCGCCGCCGCACGCTCGCCATTTTGTACCAGCAGCTTGGGCAGTTGTACCGCGAAACGAGCAACTACGAAGCCGCGGTAAACACATTCCAGGAAATGGTGCGCCTGGGGCCGGAAGAAGACCGCCGCGCGCGAGTCATGATTATCGATACATATCGCGACGCGCGCGACATGCCCAAAGCGCTCGATACGGCGCACAAAGCGGTCGACGCTTATCCCAAGGATCGTTCGATCCGGATCGCGCAGGCGTTGCTCTATGGCGAAAACGCGCAGACCGACCAGGGCGCTTCGCAGCTTCGCACGTTGCTGGACGGTTCGCCCGCCGATTTTGAAATTCAACTCGATCTCGCGCAGATCTACGAGGAAGGTAAGCACTGGACGGACGCAGAACAAGCCATCCACGCGGCGGAAAAAATCGATCCGGACTCCTCGGGAAAAGAAATGACGGGCTTCCTGCTCGGCGCGATTTTCGAACGTCAGAAAAAATTTGACCAGGCCGAGGAGCAATTCCGAAAAGTGCTGGAAGCGAATCCGCACAATTCCTCGGCGCTCAACTACTACGGTTACATGTTGGCCGACCGCGGAATTCGTCTCGACGAAGCTGCGGACATGATCAAACGAGCTCTGGCCGAGGAGCCGGCTAACGCCGCGTACCAGGATAGCCTCGGATGGGCTTACTTCAAGCAGAACAAGCTCGCCGAGGCGGAAGAATTGCTGCGCATGGCGGCCATGCGCGAAAGCCATGATCCGACCATTTTGAGCCACTTGGGTGATTTATACGCCAAGATGGGCAAAGACACTCTGGCCGAGGCGCAATGGCAGAAATCGCTGGACGAATGGCATCGCGCGCTGCCCGCTGATTTTGAACCGGCCAAAATGGCGGAAGTGGAACAGAAAATAGCCGCGCTGAAACATCGTCTCGCGCAGCATTAAACGCCCTGCAACCCCGACCCGTAGTAGCATATTCCCCTTGTGAAATCGGTCCGTATGCGCGCGTATGCAAAGGTTAATCTGCGCCTTGACGTCCTCGGACGCCGCGCCGACGGCTATCATGAGTTGCGGACCATTTTTCAAGTCATCTCTTTGCACGATACGTTGGAGCTGCAACTCAGGCGAGAGCCGGGAATCGAGTTGTGCATCTCCGGGAATTCCGCGCTCGCCGGTGAGCCGGGCGACGACAACCTTGTCTATCGAGCTCTTCGCGAGCTTGGGAGCGAGATTGGCCGGAAGCAGGGCGTGCGCGCCGTGTTGACGAAACGCATCCCGGTGGGCCGGGGACTTGGCGGTGGCTCCAGCGATGCAGCGGCGGCTCTCCTTGGCCTGCAGCGTCTCGCGCGGAAACAGATCGACGCTGCAAGCCTCATCGAAATCGCATCCAGGCTCGGCGCGGACGTTCCCTTTTTCCTGTATGGAGGCCGCTCACTCGGAATCGGCCGCGGGGATGAAATTTATCCTTTGCCGGATGCGCCGCGCCGACAAGTGTTAGTGGTTTCACCTCGCGAAATCGGCGTTCCCACCAAGGAGGCCTACCATTGGCTCGCGCAAGAATTGACAAACCGCGAAGATCCCACTAAGCTAATGCGGTTCTGCTCTTTTTGCTGGAGCCCACAGGGGGGCGGTCTTTCGAACGATTTCGAGGCTGCTGTTTTTCCCCGGTATCCCCGGTTGGCTGCGATCAAGCGGGAATTGGTTCTGCAAGGAGCTGCAGAGGCCTCGCTGGCGGGTAGCGGTTCGGCGGTGTTTGGACTTTTTCAACACCCAGCGAAGGCGCGCCGGGCCGCTCGGGCGTTTCCGAAGGATCAGGTCTTTCTCTGCTCGACTCTTTCGAGGGCAGAGTACCGCCGAAAAATGGGTGGGCCGGGTTCTGTCTGAACAATCCGGGCCGGCGCGGAATCATCGAAGAAGGATCGTCCGAACTTGATCGACGACAAGTTCAAGATTTTCTGCGGCAGCGCGAATCCGCGCTTGGCCGAGGATATTTGCCGCCATTTGCGCGTGAAGCTGGGCGAGGCCAAGCTCGGAAAATTCAGCGACGGCGAGGTGTATTTCCAGATCTTGGAGAACGTGCGCGGCGCGGACGTTTTTGTGGTGCAGCCGTGCTCGAACCCGGCGGATTTTCATCTGGTTGAGCTTTTGATGATGATCGACGCGTTCAAGCGGGCTTCCGCCTGGCGAATTACCGCGGTCGTGCCCTATTACTGCTACGCGCGCCAGGACCGCAAGGACAAGCCGCGGGTGCCGATTTCTGCGAAGCTCGTCGCCGATCTTTTGGAAACGGCCGGAGCGAATCGCGCGCTGACGCTCGATTTGCATGCGCCGCAGATTCAGGGGTATTTCAACGTGCCGGTGGACCACCTGTACGCTTCACCCGTGCTGATCGATTACTTTAATCAAAAAAACATCGGGAACCTCACCGTCGTATCACCCGATGCGGGGGGCGTCGAGCGGGCGCGCGCCTTCGCCAAGAAGCTGGATTCGCCGCTGGCCATTGTGGATAAGCGTCGCGTGGACATCGACGTTAGCGAAGTCATGCACCTGATTGGAGATGTGCGGGGACGTGCGACGCTGATTATCGACGACATCATCGATACCGCAGGCACACTTGTGAAAACGGCCGAGGCGCTGCTGAAGGAAGGCGCGACAAAAGTATATGCGGGTTGCACCCACCCGGTGCTTTCCGGGCCCGCCGTCGAGCGGATTTGCGCGTCGCGCATTGAGGAAGTGATTGTCACGGATTCCGTTCCTTTGACCGAGGAAGCAAAGAAAGTTTCCAAGATCAAGGTGCTGAGCGTTTCCGAGCTTCTCGCGCGGGGCATTCACTCGATTCACGAGGAGACGTCGATCAGCGAACTGTTTTTTTGATGCGGAAGGCGCGAGCCGTTCTCGAAAAGAAGACTGGAATCCGTGCCTCCAAAGAGCCGAGCTATAACAGCAAATTGGGCAAGCGCATAAGGAAGGATTTATGGAACAGATCATCGTGGAAGCAGCGCCCCGCGACACGCGAGGCAAAAACGCGGCGCGGCGCGTCCGAGCTGCGGGACAAGTTCCCGCCGTTCTCTATGGGGGTAAGGGCGGGCCAGAGACACTTGAGGTGAATGCGAAGCAGGTGTCGGCGATTCTTCGTTCCGCCATGGGACACAATAGCATTCTCACGGTCAAGACCCGGGATTCCGAGCATTCAGCTATCGTGAAGGACTGGCAAGTCGACCCGGTCAAGGGCACGCTGATCCATGTGGATCTGCTTCGCGTCGCAATGGACGTGCAAATGCGCGTGAAAGTTCCGATACACACGTTTGGCGAGCCGCAGGGCGTCAAGCTCCAGGGCGGCATCTTCGAAATGGTGACGCGCGAGGTGGAAATCGAGTGCCTGCCCGCGGACATTCCGACCGAATTCCGTCTGGACATTTCGCCGCTCATGATCGGGATGCAGCTTCGGGCCTCGGACATACAACTCGATTCGCAGAAAATGAAGCTGACCTCGGATCCGCAGCGCGTGCTTGCGCACGTCGTCGCTTTGCGTGTCGAAGAAGAAAAGCCTGCGGAGGTTGTCGCTGGAGAAGCCGCGGCGGCACCGGCGGAACCCGAAGTCATCAAGAAGGGCAAGAAGGAAGTGGAAGAGGGCGAGGAAGGCGAAGAGGCCGCGCCTGCCGAGAAGGAAAAGAAGAAGTAGCGCGCCCGGTCGTGCTGCGGTGGCATGGCGCGTGCGGTTTTAGATGGGGTGCATGTTTAGCTCCCATCCGTGGCCAGCATGCAAACAGAGACGCGGCGGGAATCGCGAATGCGCCTGATTGTTGGCTTGGGCAATCCGGGCATCGAATACGCCTGGACGCCGCATAACCTGGGCTTTTTGGTGGTAGATATGCTGGCCGAGGACGCCGGCATTCGAGTGACGCGGCCGGAGGCGAAGTCGCTGGTCGGCTTGGGCCAAATCGCCGGGCACGAAGTCGTGCTCGCGAAGCCGCAGACGATGATGAATCTAAGCGGCCTCGCGGTACGGGAACTCGTGAGCCGCGCGGAGTGCGAACCGTCCGGCGTGATTGTTGTTTGTGATGACGTCGCTCTTCCCTGGGGCATGGTGCGCGTCCGGGAACGCGGCACGGCGGGCGGCCACAACGGGCTGAAGTCCGTGATCGGAGCGCTCGGGACAACGGAGTTCACACGCGTTCGCTTGGGCGTGAAGCCCGAGGAAATGCGTGGCGATCTGAAGGAGTACGTGCTCCGCCAAATCCGGCGGGACGAAGAGGATTTGGTCGCCGAGGAAATCGAGCAGGCCGCCGAAGCCGTGAAAACGATTTTGGCGGAGGGAATCCAAAGCGCGATGAACCGGTTCAATCGCCGGGTCGAGGCGCAGGGTGAGGAAGAATCTGAGGATTGACACGAGTTTTTGGAATTTTGGCGGGGCGCCGCGGAGACGGCGCGCCGCACGAAAGTGAAAAAGAGCGGGTACGGGTTGCAGATACAACCTAGCGGAATTTTTAGAAACGGAGTCAATCAAACATGGACGAACGCGTTTACGACCTGATTTTCATTTGCCGGCCGGCCACGCCGGAGGAAGAGGTCAGCAAAATTGTGGCCACGCTCGAACACTCCGCCGGCGAGCATGGTGGCAAGATCGAGAAGACCGAAAAATGGGGCACGCGGCGCCTCGCGTACCGCGTCGAGAAACATCGCGAGGGCTTCTTCGTGTACATGGTTGTGCGGAGCACGCAGGGCGATTTGATCAAGGAGCTCGAGCGGCGGCTGAAGGTTTCCGACGCAGTCATCAAGTACCAGACGATTCGCCTCGACGAAGAATTGAAGCGCCAGCAGAAACTCGCGCGCCATCGTGAGCGTCGCGCCAGCCGTCGCCCGCGCAAGCAGGCGCCACCGCCCGCGCCGCAACAGCAAGTTCCAGCGGCTGCCGCAGAGTAAGACGCGGCCAGCCACCGATTTCATAAGGATCCGAAAGGAAAGGAAACACGATGCCTGATCAACCGGCACCAGCAGCACAGCAGGAAACGCCCAGCCCCGCTCCACGCGCGGAGGGACATGGGGGCGGGGGCGGAGGCCACCGCTCCGAGGGCCATTCGGGCGGCGGAAGTGGGCCGCGCCGCGAAGGTGGCGGCTCGGGGGGGCCGGGAGGTGGACCCGGGGGACCGCGCCGTGGCGGGAAACGGCAGTATTTCCGGAAGAAAAAGGTATGCCGCTTTTGCGTCGAGCATGTGGACTTCATCGACTACAAGCGAGTCGAGATGCTTCAGCCGTTTGTGCAGGAGCGCGGCAAGATTCTGCCGCGCCGCATGACCGGCACGTGCTCGCGCCACCAGCGGTGGCTCGGCGAGGCGATCAAGCGGGCGCGCAATATCGCGCTGCTTCCCTTCGCGACGGAACTGTAGTGTTGCGGTAGTCTGCGTCTCGCATCCGAAGGAAACGGAAGGATCGGACACAGCTTCGCGCCTCTGAACAGGCGAGCTACAACAGGGCCGAAGAAGCCCGCGAATCAAGGAATCGGAACAAGAGGAACGCCATGCAAATTATTCTGCAGGAAGACGTCGAAAAACTCGGAACGCGCGGCGAGGTCGTGGAGGTTGCTCCGGGTTATGCGCGCAACTTTTTGTTGCCGCAGAAGCTCGGGATCGAGGCTTCTCCCGGCAATCTGAAGCGCCTGGAAAAAATCCGTGTGACGCTTGCCAAGCGCACAGCGACGGAAAAAGACGCGGCGCAGCAACAGGCCGCGCTTCTCAGCCAGGTGACCGTCAAGTTCGCGCGAAAGGCCGGCGAGAACGATCAGCTCTTCGGCTCTGTCACTTCCGCGGACCTTGCCGACGCGCTCCACGCGCAGGGTTTCGAGATTGACAAGCGCCGCATTCAGCTCGACGAGCCGATTAAGATCATCGGCGAGAAGACCGTCGGCGTGAAGCTGGTTCACGGTGTGAGCGCGGAGTTCAAAGTCGTCGTCGAGAAAGAATCGTAGGGGTTCGCTCCTGATTTTTTCGAGCTGCCGCTGGTGAAACGGCGAAACGCGCGGCGGCCTCGCCTTGCCCGTTTGTGCAAACTTTTGCGCATTATTTCCCGCCTAAAGGCGCCAAGTATTTTCGAAAAGTTTTTCACAGGTTCACACGAATTCCACAGCGCCAAGCGATCCTTTTCGAGCTAAACTTTACCCCGTCGGCGACACCCGGTCCCGGCTCTGCCCCGTGACGTGCTGCGCCAGGGTGCGGACTCTCCTCCTGCCAGTAGGCAGGTACTCGGAGCCCGCCAGAACAGCGACCATCAGTTCAGCCAGGGAATCCTCGATCCCAGCGGAGGATGACATGACAAACGATGTGAACAGTCCGGTGGCTATTCTTGACAAGGAAATCGCAAAGTATCCGTCGTACACCATTGAAACCTTCGAGCTTTGTGATTGCTGCGGCGCCCGCTTCGGCATCGGCTATCATCACGCGTCAAAAAATCGCGCGGACGACGACGGGCAGGCGGACGAACTCCCGAAAAAGCTGCGGGAAATGCTTGCCGAAGACCACGGGCATGATCGCAAGCACAAGCACTTCACCGAAATCTGGATCGTTCCCAGTTGGAGCGCGACTGTCCGGTGAGTCCCGCTTGCCACCCAAGGGCGTTTAGGCGAAACTAAGGCGAATTGACTATGGCCAGCGCGACCCCTTCGCTTGAGCGTCCCCTGCCTCAGAACGTAGAGGCCGAGCGCAGCATCCTCGGCGCAATCCTCCTCGATAATAACGCCCTCAATTCCGCCATCGAGAAGCTCAAGCCGGAGGATTTCTTTCACGATCATCACCGGCGCATCTACCAGCAGATGATTGGCCTCGGGGAAACTCAGCAGGCTATCGATCTCGTCACGCTGACCGAGCAGCTGCAGCGCGCTGGCGAGCTGGAATCCGTGGGCGGCGCGGCCTACGTCGCGCAGTTGATGGACGGCATGCCGCGCATCACGAACATCGAGCACTACGCGCGCATCGTGAAGGAAAAGGCGCTGCTGCGGGGCCTGATTCACGCGACGGGCGCAATCCAGCAACAGGCCCTTGAGGCTGAGGATGATGCGGATTCGATTCTCGATCGCGCCGAATCGTCGATCTTTCAGTTGGCCGAAGACCGGGTTCGCGCGGGCCTCGTGGGACTCCACGATGTCGTCACCGAAAGCCACGAGCGCATTTCCCGCATTTACGAAGGCGGCCACCGGATCACGGGTCTCTCGACCGGCTACGACTTGCTCGACAACCTGACTTCGGGCCTACAACCCTCTGAGCTGATTATTCTCGCGGCACGGCCGTCGATGGGGAAGACTGCCTTTGCGCTCAACCTTGCGGAAAACGTGGGCGTACGGGCGGGCAAGCCCGTCGCAATTTTCAGCCTCGAGATGTCCAAGGAATCGCTCCTGCTGCGCTTGCTTTCCGCAGACGCCAAGGTCGACTCGCACAAATTCCGGACCGGCCACCTGAATCAGGAAGACAAAGGAAAAATTCCGCGCTCCCTTAGCCGCCTGTCCGAGGCGCCGCTCTGGATCGACGACGCAGGTTCGGCAACGGTTGTCGAGATGGGTGCTAAGCTGCGCCGGCTAAAGCGCGACAAAGGGCTTCATCTGGTGGTTGTGGACTACCTGCAACTGGTTTCCGCGCGCGGGCGATTCGGCAACCGCAATGAGGAAATCTCCAGCATCACCCGCGGATTAAAAGCTCTGGCGAAGGAACTCAAAGTTCCGCTGCTCGTGCTGTCGCAGCTTACGCGCGCGCCGGAACGGGAGGATCGCGAGCCGCGACTCGCGGACTTGCGGGAATCCGGCGCAATCGAGCAGGACGCCGACGTGGTGATGTTCATCCACCGGCCGAATTTCTACAAGAAATCGAGCGAAGTCAGCATGGAAGAACGTGGAGAGACCGATTTGATCATTGCCAAGCAACGAAACGGCCCCACCGATACCATCCGTTTCGTGTTTCAGGGTTCCTTCACTCGGTTCGAACAAAGAGCGCCGGACGCCTGGTCCGAACCTGGATAGGTGTCCTCTGCCGGACACAGATGTGTCGTTGTATCACCGTGTTGTCTGCCTTTCATTTCCTGGTTTCCGAAATTCACACCCTGTAGGTCCATTCCGGACTATCACATCGCCCTTCCTCGCCGTTTTGGCCCGTCAATTCGCTATGCGGCCACGGGCTTGCTGTTTCCCATCCCGGAAATTCGATAGAGCGCCCCGTAGGACAGGCTTCAGCCTATCGTCCTTGGGCCAGAAATGGGAATTGAGACCGGCAGGCAAAAGCTCGTCCTAACTAGTTACTAAGCCGCGCGTGAGCGTGCGGGAGCGATTTTTCTTCCGACACCGGATCGGTTACTCTGTGAAGATTCCAATGACACGAACCGTAAAATTTGATGGACGCCCGATTTGGGCGGAAGTCAGTCTCGGCGCGCTGACGCACAATCTGCGCGCGATCCGGCGGCACATCAATCCCGCGGCCCGCGGCCCGCGCCGGAAGATTCTCGCCGTCATCAAGAGCAACGCGTACGGCCACGGGATCGTCCCCGTCGGGCGCGCCCTCTCGAAGGCTCGCGCGGATTGGTTTGGCGTGACGTGCTCAGCGGAAGGCGCCGAGTTGCGCGAGAGCGGTATTCGCGAGCCGATCCTGATTCTCACCGGCTTTTGGGCGGGCGAGGAGCAGCGGATTCTCGACAACCATTTGACGCCCGCCGTCATGCGGGCCGACCAGTTGCGGCTGCTCGAAAAGGCGGCTGCGCGCTCGCGCAAAGGGCGCAAAGGCAGTGTCGAATTTCACCTCAAGATCGACTCCGGAATGAACCGGCTGGGAATTCCACCGGCGGAGATCCCGGCGTTCGCACGAGCGTTGGCGGATTGTCCGCACCTGCGTCTTGCGGGGACGTTCACGCATATCGCATCGTCAGAAGTATTCACCACGGAGCAAACGATCGAGCAGGAAAAGACATTTGAAGCGGCACTTTCCTGCATGCGTTCTCTGGGAATCGATCCCGGCATCGTGCACATGGCGAACAGCGCAGCGATCGTCAGTCGTCCATCCACTTGGCGGGACATGGTGCGGCCCGGAGCGATTCTGTATGGTTATCACCAGTTTTTCGAGCCGTCCGAGCTAAATCCGGAAATGGAAGCGAAACTTCCGGTGAGGCCCGTGCTCTCATTCCGCGCACGAATTATTTCGATCAAAGATCTCCCGCCCGGGGCGCGCGTCGGATACAACGCGCGCTGGACGGCACCGAGCCCCTCGCGCGTCGCCGTTCTCGCCGCTGGATACGCCGACGGCTTGCCCCGCGTGCTCACGAACAAAGGGCGCGTAATCGTTCGCGGCGAGTTCGCACCCATCGTCGGCACGGTTTCGATGGACCTCACTACGGCCGACGTGACGGGTATTCCTTCGGCGCGTGTGGGCGATATCGCCACGATTTACGGCACGGACAGCGGCACGACGCAGTCCGTGCCCGACGTCGCGCGGATCGCCAACACGGCCAGCGCGGAGTTGCTCTGTGCCCTCGGCAAGCGCGTTCCCCGGTTCTACCTCCCTTGATTGGCGTGCGGTTCTCTCCGTGATCTTTGTTGGAGAAGCTTCTGCCTGTCGGTCCTGTGCCCTACGAAACCCGGAAGCAGACAGGGTGAAGCCAGTCCTACGGTTGCGTTACTGCGGGCGAGTGACTTCGACGGGCAGGGAAGCGGTGGCGGGCTTGACGCGGCGCAGGACTTCACTCGTCCACAATTTTTCGGTGAGCAGCGTGAGGAAGCCGTTTTCGAAATCGCAAACCGCGCAGAAGAGATAATTTCGAAACGCGGCGTGGTAGGCGTCAACGCCCCGGCGCGCCATTTCGCCCTCGACGGCGGGATCGCCCGCGGCCACGAGCGCACCCGCGCGAGCGCCAAAGGTTTCTCCGGCAAATCGTTCCAAGAGCCCGGCGAGCGCCTCGGCAGATGGCGCGGGAATCACAACGCAATGGCCGGACGCTTTTTGTTCGAAGGCGACCCCGTGATTGCGGCAATACTCGCGGACGCGGTCGAGATGAGAGAAAAAGTCGAGCGCCCAGGGTTCCACGCCCGCGAGCGCGCCGAGAGCGGCGGCCCACAGGCGCGCCGCGTCGCCGCCGCGTACCGGCTCGCGACTCTCTATCTCCACTAATTCAAGGCCGATCGCTTTTACGTCTACGCCAAGATCGAGCGGCTCGACTTCCAGAATATATTGAAGATCCGCCATGGCGCACGCTCAGGCGTCCGCCGACGCGCTCTTGGCGAATCGCCTCTGAAAATCGGGCGACGCCTTGCGGGCTTCAAGCCAATCAAAGAACGCATCCGGCGTATCGAGCCATACTTTGAACCATTGCATCACTTCTTCTTTCTCGGCCCGCTTTTCCGGGTCCACTTTATGATTTCGCGCGATCATTTCGGCGCGGCGGCGTCCCATGCGGGCCACTTCCAGCACGCGCTCCATGGCGGCGCGCTCTTCATCCTCCTGGAATTTCCGATACAGCTCGTCCAGCCGCATGATGCACATTTCCGCTTCCATAAGCGTCGAAAAATGCAGCAGGTCCTGGAATTCTTCTTCGTACTGGCCCTCGGTATCCGCCTTAGTGGACCACACGATGCGCATTCCCGCGGTTTCGAGCACGCCCGCGATATAATCGGGTGAAGTTTTTCCTGCCGCGCCGAGGCGCGCCACGAGTTGCCGGCGGATTTGCTCGACCTCGGCCGGAGTAAACCGCGGAACGGACAGCTCCCGCGCAATCTCCAGGATGATTTCCTTTTTGGTTTGGTGGTCCTGACTCGTCATTGCAACCTCGCTGGCCTGGAATTCTTCGTTACCGGGGCCGGCGACACACCGCCAGCCGACGGATTCTGCGATTCTTCGAGCAAGTGACGGTAACGGGCGACGTTCCGATTATGCTCCCGAAGGGTCTTGCTGAAAAAGTGTCCGCCCTCCGTATTGGCGACGAAATAGAGGTCGTCGGTCGGGGGAGGATCGAGGGCCGCGCGCAGCGCGGCTTCGCCCGGATTGGCGATGGGCCCGGGAGGCAGGCCTCTCTTTTGATACGTGTTGTAAGGGGAAACAAAATGCAGATCCCCGGCGTCGAGCTTGCCGCTGTAGGCTCCCGCCAGCGTGAGCGCATACACGACCGTGGGGTCGCACTGCAGCGGCTGGCCTATGCGCAGCCTGTTTTCAAACACCCCCGCCACATGCGGGCGCTCTTCCGCGCGCGGCGTTTCGCGCTCTACAAGAGAAGCGAGCGTCACAACGTCCTGGATGCTTTGGTCCGGACGGGTGTCCGTGACGGGCAAAATCAGCCATTCTTGGCGGAATTTCTTGATCATGGCGGCAGTCATGTCTTTTCCCGTCATGTGACGCGGAAACTCATAAGTCGCGGGGAAGAGAAAACCCTCAAGGCTTGGGGCGTTCGGCGCGATGTCGCGGATGGGCGAGGGATCGCGCGCGGCGTCGAGAAACTCATCACGGGAAAGGAAACCTTCCTGTGCGGCAAGGTCCGCAATATCAAACATCGTGAATCCCTCGGGAACGACGAATTCCTTCACATACACGCGGCCGTTGGCGATCGCGTCGTACACATCGAATGCAGTCACAGGGTGGTCGAAGAAGTACTCGCCGGCCTCGAGTGTGCGCCGTCCCTGCAGGCGGCACAAAAGTTCAAAGGCCAGACGGCTGCGCACGACGCCATTTTCGGCGAGCAGGCGGGCGATCGTGCGTTGCGAGATACCACGTGGCACGTCCACATAGACCCCCTCGCGCGGAAACCCTTGATACGGCCGGTACAGAGCGACATACAAATATCCCGCCGCCAGAACTACCAGAATCAGAAGGAAAAGGACGGCCCGACGCATATCAAGCCCGCGGCCCGGTTCGCGAACGCGCCCGGTCCAGATAATCCCGCAGGATGATAGCGGCCGCGATCTCGTCGAGAGGCGTCCTGCGGCGAACCGCCGCGCCGTCTGCGCCGCCGCGCACCCGCTTCCTCCGGCTGGAGACGAAAGACGCCTGCTCCGCTTCCCAAGAGCTCAGCCGTTCATCCATCATTTCGACCGGCAAACCGAGGGCTTTCTCAACGCGAATGGCAAAGGCTTCCGCTTGCTGCGACATCTCGCTCGGAGTGCCGTCCAAATGCAGCGGTAATCCAACCACAATGCAGCGCACTCCTTGCTGGCGCACGAGTTCGCGCAGGCGGGCGAGGTCGCGGCGGCGGTTGGTGCGGGTCCAGACCGCGTACGGGCGGGAAGTCACTCCAAATTCGTCGGAAAGCGCGAGGCCGAGCCTTTTTTCCCCGTAGTCGATTGCGAGAATCACGCCCGGAGCCGCAGATGCAGCCCTGAGGGATGGAACTCGGAGGGAAATCGCCATATGCGCATTATAGCTTGAAAGGAGGGCTTTGCCGTGCGCAGGGCGAGCGCTTGGAAAACTCAGGGCGAGCCCTTCATCCGTCAGGGAAAACTCTCCGTCCCTCAGTACAAGCGCCCGCGCTGTCCCGATTCCCAGAGGGACCACAGACCCGCGATTTTCATCTGTTCCTCGAGGCCTGAGGATTTCAGCAGGGATTCAATCTCTGAGCGGAACTGCCGCGGACCGATGGGCTCGGCGCGCTCGGCGACGCCAAACGCAGTCACGGCCGCAATGGCCGTATTGCGCTTGAGTTCCTTGATATCGATCGTTTCGACTGAATCTGGAGCGGTGTGAGGGCCACGGGGATTGTTGGCTTTCGACGCGGCGGCGACGATCGTGGGGATTCCTTCCAGGAGGAAGTCCAACCCGGGTTGCTCGAGCGGTGCGTTGAAACTGTGATTGGAGGCGCCCATCGAGTCGATCGGTTTCATGGCTTCGCGGACGCCGGATTCGATGTCGCGCCTGCCGTTGAGTGCAAAACCGGTCACGGGATTTGCGGCTGCATCGAAAAGGACGACCGCTCGCGCGCGGTCCAGTTCGCCGCGGTGCGCCCTCACGTAAGCCCACGAGCCGTTCATGCCCCGGTTTTGTCCATCGAACAGAACAAAGCGAATCGACCGTCGAGGGTGAATGCCGGTGAGCTGGATGTCGCGGGCTGCTTCGATCACCAGAGCTGCGTTGCAGGCTTCGTCGCCCGCGCCTGCACCCGATGAATCCAAGCGTGCTCCAAGAAGCACCCATTCGTCCGGCTTTTCGCGCCCGCGAATTTCGGCGACCACGTTTTCCTTTTGGTGCGAAGCACCCTCGGATCCCCCGGGGCCGTCGAATCCCTCCGTGTGGGCCTCGACACCTGCGTCACGAAATGCAGCGACGGCCCATGCAATTGGCGCTGGCTCCGCCGAAGGCCCTGATGTGTGGCCCTGCGCGCCGGCAAGACGCCGAAGATTTTCTGCAAGCGGCGAATCACCTTGCGCGTTGGCAATAATTTTCGGCGCGACCTGCTCGCACAGAGTCTCTCCCGTGGCGGAGCATGCCTCGACATTTGTTCTCGCGGTGTCGCGAATGCGTGCGAGAGGGTCGGGCTCCGTGGGAGACAATTGCGCCGCGGCCGGGAGGCAAGCCATCAAGAATATCGGCAAAAATTCCAGAGGAATTCGGCTGAGGCGCAAGACTGTCCGTCCGAGATTTCCCATTCTCATTGGCAGCTAACTCGGATGAATTATAACCCGCAAACAGCATCCGGCGCCGCTCGCGCGCGGCTCCGGCGAGGGAAGCGGAGGTCAGAGACGCGCCGCGTTCAGAATGCGGTCCGCGATGCGCGCGACGCGGGCCATTTCGGCAACGTCATGGACGCGCACGATGTGCGCGCCGCCCAGGATCGACGCCGTGACGGTGGCGCCGGTGCCGAGTAACCGCTCATCGGCGGGCACGTCGGGGCCGCCGGGCCGAGCCAGCGACTTGCCGAGAAATGATTTTCGCGAGGTGCCGATCACGATCGGGCAGCCGAGGCGCGCGAATTCGGGGAGCCGCGCGAGGATCTCAAAATTCTGTTCGTGCTTTTTGCCGAAGCCGATTCCCGGATCGAGCAAGAGTTGCGATTTGGCGAGGCCCGTGCGCCGGGCGCGCGCGGCCGAATCGCGCAGTCCGGTTATCACGTCGCGGATGACATCGCGCGCGAAGGGTCCTCGTTGCATCGTCCGCGGAGTCCCGCGCATGTGCATCAGGATCAGGGGCACGCGTGCGCGCCGCGCGACTTCCGCAAGGCGCGGGTCGGTTCGCAGCCCGGAAACGTCGTTGACCATTTCTCCGCCGGCGGCCAGCGCCGCGTCCGCGACGTCCGCCTTTCGCGTATCCACCGACATCGGAATCCGAAGTTCGCTTCGCAGCGCTTTGATCACGGGCAGAATGCGCCGAAGTTCCTCCTCCACGGAGATGGGAACCGCGCCGGGGCGCGTCGATTCGCCACCGATATCGACAAGGTCCGCACCGTCGCGTTCAAGCTGAAGGGCGTGCGCGACGGCGGCTTGCAAATCGAGATACGCTCCGCCATCGGAAAAGCTATCCGGCGTGACGTTCAACACGCCCATGACCAAGGTCCGCTCGCCAAGGGCCAGCGTACGGGAAGGAAGACGCAGGCGGAATCGTTTGCGATGAAACATCGGAGGACCATCATACAAAAAGAAATGAAAGAGTTGCGGATCGAAAGGCCCCGGAGGCGGTTGTAGGAATTCCTCTTCGGAAAGAGTAACCCCGGAAGATCACTGGGCATCCTAACGTGTGTGATACGATGACGTGACGAAGCGGAGCCGCTCTTGCCAGGAAGGTGGGCCGTAAGAGGAGCGCAACAGGTGGTCAGGGGGAAACCGGTTTCATGAAGGTCTCAGGGACCTTTTTCAAGATTCTTGACTTGTTCTGCATGGTTATTCTTTCCGGCTCGGCAATTTTAGCGGCCAGGGCCTCCTCTTCCTCCCAACAGACTGCCTGGACGCTCGAAAATGTGCTTAAACAACTCGATGCCCAGGCGGCGGATTTTCATAGCCTCACGGCGGATCTCGAGCGCACGAAGGTCACGGTCGTGGTGAACGACAAATCCAGCGAATCCGGGCAGATTTTCGTGCGGCGCGACGGCAAAATGCGAATCGACCTGACACAGCCCGATCCACGCACGATCCTTCGCGACGGAGACAATTTTTATATCTACAATCCGAAGATTCATCGCGTCGAGGAATACAATCTCGGAAAGAAGAAGTCCGTCGTGGATCAGTTTTTGCTGCTCGGTTTTGGAACTTCAGGTAGTTCTCTGAAGGAAAGTTACACGATCACGGTGAAAGGCGAAGACACGCTCGACAATCGCAAAGTCATCTTGCTCGAGCTTTTGCCGAAGACCGAGGACGTGCGCAAACAGCTCTCCAAGATTCAATTGTGGCTGGACGAATCCACGTGGCTTCCGGTTCAGCAGCAGTTTTTCGAGACGGGCTCGGGAGATTACTTCATCATCCGGTATCGGAACGTCAATCGGAACGTGCGAATCGCCGATTCCGAATTCAAGCCTCACTGGCCGCATGGCACAACGAAAGTCCAGCCGCAGGGGTAAGGATTCTCCTCCATTCGCAGATTGTCCTCACCGCATAACACAGCGGAAGCTGGAAGCGGCATTCACATTCCCGCTGCCGTTGTACTTTGGCCAGGAGGGATAGACGCAAAGGGGACGAGAACGATTCGCGTCCTTATTGCCGTCCATCGCCGTGAGCGTTGAGGGCGCTTCTTTTTTCGTCACCCAAGCGTCAAGAACAGCAAGGGGGTCCCAGCGCGCGTCGAAGATGCCGTAGCCGTGACCGTAGCCCGGGACAATGTAGAAGCGAACGAATTGATCCAGCCGGTTCTGCCCAAACTTTTCCACCAGACGATTGTAATAATTGATCGTGTTGTACGGAGTGATGAACTCGTCGATCGTACCATGAAGCAGCAAAAGTTTCCCGCCACGATCCCGGAAGGCGGAAATGTCGGGATTGGCCGTATTGAGTATCTTGGAGGCGTCGATGATCCGCTGTTTGTAGTCGTCCGGATTGAAGGCATTGACGGAATCCAGATCGAGATTTCCGGTAAAAATATACCGAGCCGATTCATCCCCGATCATATATTGCAAGGCGTCGCCTTTTCCGGGTGGGTGAGAGGGTGTGCGGGTCTGCCCCAGCATCGTCAGAAACTGGGCGCCTTCGAGAATCGACCATCGTGGAAAGATCTGCTCGCCGTCAGCCAAGGGAAAGGCGAGCTTGAACGAAGAGTCGATCTTTTGCACTGCGCCGATTTGAGCGTCAGACAGGCACGTGTCGCCAGTGTCGGCGCCATCTGCGCAACGCAACTTCGACTGGATGGTTTGTATCGTGAACGCTCGCTGGCATCCCGCGACGTTGCTGATCATTCCGTCCGCAACCCCATCCAGACCGTCGCAAGTGTCGTATACAGCTTTCTCCAACAGGGCGATCTTCCTGGAATTCAGCCATCCTGCTCCGCCATTTGCATAGAGCGCCTTCCCAAACGCGTTTGCTCCCAAGTGCAGCAAGGCAACGTTGTAAGCCGGGTACAAGGACACCACTCCATCGTAGTCTTGCGGGTAATGTTGTACCGCGACAAATCCTTCATGGCCTCCCTGCGATCCACCAAGAAAGTACGAGTGCAGCGGATCCCGGCCATATCGTTTCCGGATGAGCGCCAGCGCTACGTCGTGTGTCTTCTTAATCTGATCGCCGCCGAAGTTGCGGAAAGCTTCGTTGTTTTGGGAGAAGGAGGCATCGAAAACCGCCGTGGACTGATGCCCGGAATCGCTTCCCAAGGTGACATATCCCTGTGCGATGGGCGAAGGTGAGGTAGCCTTTTCGCTAAGGGTGCGGCCGAGGCCGGTCACCAGCGTCCCATCGAAGCCGCCGCCACCCAACTGCAACATTTTCCCATTCCAATTGGAAGGAAGGTTGACCTCAAAGTTGATCTTTGGCGCCGACGGATCGACCGGTAGTATCGCTCCGAATATCTTGCAATACTCTCCCTCGTCATTACCCGCCGCATCCATCGTAACGAATGTGGCGGATACAACCTTCGCGCCAGTTGTCGGCAATCCGATCGCGGTTGTGGGAACATTGTAACCGACGAGTGCCTCGCATGCCGCTCGCGCGCTCTCATGTGAAGTTGCTTGCGGTGCTGGGCGAGGCTCGGCCGCTTGATCTTGCAAAGTCCAGGTGAGGCACGCGATTGCCGCCGCAGCGAGGACAATCG
>Ga0335085_10001619_pt1 | contig 46322 bp, 43 predicted proteins | sample Lox_Sample_45_FD_206712 | JGI IMG/M metagenome (GOLD analysis project Ga0335085, IMG submission 206712) | Soil microbial communities from Loxahatchee National Wildlife Refuge, Florida, United States - Lox_Sample_4.5 | ecosystem: Environmental > Terrestrial > Soil > Wetlands | place: USA...
CCCCTCGGCAGAAGGTGGGTTGTCTACCAACCCCTTATACTCGCCTGGCCCCCGGCTGGACAATTGCGCGCTGGCCGCAGGCGTAATCCGGCTCACGCCCCGACGTGCGCCTAATCACGGCAGCAAACTCCTCTATCGCAGAAGATACAAGCCGGTGATTACCATGAAAGCAAATGCTGTCGTCATTCCCATCGTTCCTGACGTCGCGGTGAAGCGAATTCTTTACGCAACTGACTTCTCCCAGGCATCGCTTGCGGCGTTGCCGCTGGTTGCGGCGGTTGCCCGCAAATATGGATCACAGGTGTTTGTGGTAAATGTCTGGACACCGGCTCCCTACACGATGGTCAGCCCCGAGACAGCCGGCGTCATGCAACACAAGGACGAGCGCGAAGCTCAGACGCGGGTGCGGCAGCTCCTGAAGACCAAGGCATTGGCCGGGCTGTCTGCGAGCGCGATGGTTAAAGCAGGAATTCCTGAGCAGGAACTGAGCCAACTGGTTCGTCAAAAAAACATTGATCTGGCCATTTTGGGCACGCATGGCCGCACCGGATTCAAGCATCTTGTGATGGGGTCGGTGGCCGAAGAGCTCTTCCGCCATTTGCCCTGTCCGGTGCTCACGGTCGGACCTAAGGTTGATAAGGGTTCGCTGGAGACCTCTGAAATCAAGCACATCCTCTTCCCCACCGATCTTTCGGATGAATCCCGCGCGGTATTCCCCTACCTGGCTTCGCTGGCCTCGGAATACCAGGCATCGCTGACGCTGCTCCATGTCTTACCCATCGAGAACGCCACCAACCCGGAGGCCGGGTCGCTGGCCGAGCCGCTGCGCAAGGAGATGCAGAGCCTCTTTTCTTCGCAGATCGATCCGCGATGCCCGGCTGAGTTCATCATCGATTTCGGAGATACCACAGAGCGTATCCTGGCCCATGCCGAGACTGGACGTGCGGACCTAATCGGGCTGGGCGTGCGGAGAGCCGCAGAGATTACAACTCACGTTCGCAATACTGTCGCCTACAGGGTCGTCCTGCAAGCGCACTGTCCGGTGTTAACAGCCCGCCAGTAACGGCGACGCAAAGAGCACGATTCGCTCGAACATTACCTGACACAGCTCAGGCAAGAACCATCGCCTCCAGAGCCGGCTTATTTCTGATCAGCACGCTCGGGCCTTTGGTGGAGATCAGCATTTTGCTCCGCAATTCGGTCAGGGCGCGGGTGACCGTCTCACGTGTCACTCCGACGACCTGGGCGATCTCCTCATGGGTCAAGGTCAGGTTGAAGCGGATGCCTTTCGGCGTCTCCTGGCCGTGGACCGCCGATTCGAGCAGGAAGTGGGCCATTTTTTCGGTCGCGGAAGGAGTCAGTCCTAGGTAGCGAATCTGGTGACAAGCTCCACGATAGTAGTTGCTGAATTGCTGCATGGCGTTGATCGAAGCGTCGCCATGTGCCTGTAGCAGCGTCATAAAATCATCGCGCCGGATGAAATCCACCTGGCACGGCTGCAGCGTCTCGGCCGTAACTTCGTGGGTGTCTCCGGAAATGGCGGAGTGCAGACCCAACAATTCGCCCGCTTCCACCACCCGTACGATTACGGTTTTACCCGCAGGCGAGGCCATGGTCAGTTTCACCCGCCCCCGGCAAAGCATGTACACTCCGCGCGGCACCTGGCCTTCGACAAACAGGAGGGCTCCGGCAGGATACAGGCTGGTGAACTTCATCTTCTGGAAATCCGCCAAAGTTTTCGTGCTCATCTGGCAAAAAAATCCATCTTTTTGAACGGGGCAAGTGAGGCAATCATCTGCGATTTCCATCCCGTACGGTGTCCGCGTTTTCATATTGCTCCCCTATCTTCTGAAGGTCGTTCGGCGTTTGTTGTCCCATCCCCCAAAATATGCCGGAGGAAACTTGAGCCCCCGCGTAGAGTGGCGCCTTCTTGCTGCATTCGCAGAAGCAGGTCCCGCCCGTGTGCGTCAATGAAACTCACTCCGCCCAGGTCGATATTCACCGGCTCTCCGTCCGCCGTCTTTGCCGACGTAAGCCAGGCCTTTCGCAGTTCTTCGACCCAAGGCCCCTTAACGCTGCCTTCCAATTTCATGAGCAGAGCGTTGGACGTATTTTGAATGGTGATCCTGAGCACGCCATAGTGAGAGCAAGAACACAGCCACACAGACGGTCCCTGCGCAATTGTAGATTTAGCCTGTTACACATCAATAAGATAGGGTGATTTGGAACAGAGGAAAGGGCCACACACGTGATGATTGCCGGGAGAGATGACGAGACGATTTATCATCCAGCGATGATATTTCGTCACTCCTGCCGCCCACCGGGGTGATCCGCCGGCGTCGTTATCCTTACCATCGATCGTACGCCCTTGTGATTACGCTACCTTGGGTTTGATCTCAATCGTTTTCGCTTCGGCAGTCTTGGGCATGATTAATCGCACCACGCCATTTTTCAGAGTCGCCGTTACCTTCTCGGCGTCGACACTTGCGGGCAGATCTACCACTCGCAGGATCTGGTCGGAGCTAAACTCCGAATACACTGCCTTGCCTTTCTTTTCTTCCTTGCTGGCTTCCCGCTTCCCGGTAATGGTCAACCGGCGCGGCTCGACGCTGATTTGGATCTCCTTCTCAGTGAAACCGGGCACCTCAGCCTTGACTTCAAGGCTCTCGTTCGACTCTACGATGTTCACCGGAACCTGATGGAGCAGGTCCATCTCGGCCTTGAACCAGTCTTCGAGGTCGTGTCCAAACCTGCGCCCGCCTCCTTCGAAGATCTCGTACGCTCTGTGCGCAATTGCCTGGGAGGTCCTGTTGATCCGGTCCATCAGATTCTGGACCGGCGTAATTGCTACCCGCTTTTCTTCGCTTCGTGATGTCGTAACCGAGGTTTCCGCCATAACAACCTCCTCTATTCCAAGAGCAATCAGCGCTGGCTCCGGCAGTTCGGCGACCTTAGCCCGTTCCTGCCGCTGGCAGGAAACCAATGGAAGCCAGCGCTGCAAGCATAGATTCGCAGAATCTCGGAAAACACACAGTGATAAGCGTCACGAATGGAAGTGATCTGCGACACTCGAAACCACCAACGACGGAGGTCAGAACTGTTTGCGGACAATCTTCAGCTTTTGCATGCGCGAGTTCAAGGTCGTGCGATTCATGCCCAGGCGCTCGGCCGCACCGCCTGGTCCGCCGATCTTTCCCTTTGTTTCGCGCAGTACGCGGATGATGTGCTCGCGCTCGATGTCTTCAAGGGCCGACGAGGTGGAAGGAGAAGCAGCCTCTGCCGGGGCAGGTTCAAACACGGGAACCTTCAAGACCGGACCGGGGGACAGAATGACCGCGCGCTCAATGACGTGCTCCAGTTCACGAATATTGCCTGGCCACGAATACCGGCACAAGGCCTGCATCCCTTCCTCTGGCACAGTCTCGATTTTTTTCCTCATTCGCTGGGAGAATTTGGACAGGAAGTACTGCACCAGGAGCGGAATGTCCTCGCGCCGCTCGCGCAGTGGCGGCACCGTGATGGGGAAAACACTCAGACGATAAAACAGGTCGCTGCGGAATTGGCCCGAGGCCACCAGTTTCCCCAGGTCGCGGTTGGTGGCAGCAACGATCCGCACATCGGTGGTAATGGTGCGGGTGCTGCCCAGCCGTTCGAACTCCTTCTCCTGCAAGGCGCGCAATAACTTGGGTTGCAGTTCGAGCGGGATATCTCCAACTTCGTCGAGAAAAATCGTGCCCTGGTGAGCTAATTCCAGCCGCCCGACGCGTTGCGCGATGGCGCCGGTGAAAGCTCCCTTTTCGTGACCAAACAACTCGCTTTCGAGCAAGCCGGCGGGAATGGAGGCGCAATTGACGCGGACGAAAGTGTGGTCGCACCGCGGGCTCAGATTGTGGACCGCCCGGGCCAGCAATTCTTTTCCCGTCCCAGTTTCCCCCAGGATGAGAACCGTAGAGTCCGTGGGCGCAACGGTTTCGACCTGTTTCAGGACCTGCCTGAGCGGTTTACTGTGGCCGACAATTTCCTCGAAGTTGAATTCGGTTTTGAGTTCATCTTCAAGGTATTGTTTCTGCTCGGTGAGTTGGTCCTTGAGTTCGGAAATGTGCCGGAACGCCATGGCATTGCTCAGGGCTATGGCCACCTGGCCTGCAATCTGGGTAAGCAGGTTCACATCGTCGTCAGCAAAGTTTCCGGTACGCCGGCTAAACACATTCAGCGTCCCGATCACGCCCTCCCGCCCGATCAATGGAATCCAACAGCCGGACTTTAGCGATCGATGGGCAAATTGCGGCGGCATTTCGAAAGGCCATTTTTCGCCAGACTGGCCTTTGAGCAACAAGGGCTTCCGGGTGGTGTACGCCCAGCCCGCGGGCGAGTCGCCCAGGGGAACCAGAGGCTCTTCCTCTGAAGCAGCGTTGGCCTCAGCGCCAGCCGAAGACTCCAGCACGTGCATGCGCAGCATCTGGGAGGGCGCGTCGTAGAGCGCAAGTGTGGCATAGTCGAACGGCTTTACCTGACGGACACAGGCGGCAATGGCGGAGAGCAGCTGGCGGACGTCGAGATTTGACACCAGGGCGTTGGTCACTTCCAGCAGGAAGGCCTCGCGGGCCCGCTTTCCCTCGGTGATGTCTCGCGTGACTTTGGTAAACCCCAGCAGGTTGCCGTCCTTGTCATGCAGCGCGGTGATCACCACATCGGCCCAGAAGCGTGAACCATCTTTGCGCAGCCGCCAGCCTTCTTCTTCCCAGCGGCCGTCGGCTGCGGCCAATCTCAGCTCCTCGTCCGGCTTGCCAATATCCAGGTCTTCGGAAGTGTAGAAACATGAAAAATGCTGGCCGATGATTTCATCAGCCGCGTAGCCCTTGATCTTTTGTGCGCCCTGGTTCCAGCTCAATATTCTCCCTTTGGGATCGAGCATGAAAATCGCATAGTCCTTCACTTCCTCCACCAACGTCTGAAAGCGCTCCTGGCTCTGGCGCAAGGCCTCTTCGACCCGCTTGCGTTCGGTCACATCGCGAATCGCGGCCGTGACCAATACACCGCCCTCTTGCTCCAGCGGGCTGAGGCTGATTTCTACCGGGAATGTGCTGCCATCCTTGCGTCGGCCGAGCAACTCGAGACCGATGCCCATGGGGCGCGGGTGAGGTGCGGTGTGATAGGCATTCCTATGCTGCGGATGTTTTTGGCGGAAATTTTCCGGAATCAGAATCTCGACGGTCTGGTTGATTAGTTCTTCTCTGGTGTAGCCGAACATTTTCTCCGTCTGCGAGTTAACCAGCAGCATTCGCCCGCTGCGATCCACAATGACGATGGCGTCGGGCGCTGCTTCCAGCAGGCGGCGAAACTTATCATCCCCGTGGCTCAGACCTTCATTGTAGTTTAATTCCGATTGGCCCATCAGGTGGGAAACTTAGCACTGCACCAGCCTCAGAGCAAGCCCCCTGCAACCCTCCGCTTCGCAAAACACAGGCCCAGTCCTGAGTTGGCGCAACTGCAGATAGGACGAGACACCTCGGTCCCCACTCGCGACCTGATCATCACTCCCACATCGCGGCATTCCAGGTCGTGAGTCTGAGAGCATCCGTCACAGAGCCAAAAATGCCGGACACAGGGGCCCGCGCTTTTGCTGTCCGCCTGATCGATGTCAAAGCGAAACAGCCGACCCCGGCGATAGTCAAACGTTCTATCGCAATCCGGATTTGAACATTTGGAAAACATTGCCTTCTTGTTGCCACAGTCTGTTTCAGACCTCCCCGATCCCTGTCTCGGGCGTCGGACCATCCAGATCGAAGCGCCCCTCGCCCCGTTCCAGTCTCAGCTTCTGGATCGTGTTCATAAGCCACTCGATCACTGCCGTCTCGAGTTCTTCTGGTGTGCCACATTGATAAAGTGACTGAACGGTTTCGCGCTGTTCATTCAACGGAATGTAACGACATGCAACTTGTCTGTCACGAAACTCCGGCGGCACCAACTGCATCAGGACGCATTCAGAGCAAGGTCTCTTCAGTCCCGGCTGGTCAAAATTCAGGCAGGTAGGAGAATCCTCGAACAAAAATGGCGGGCGCCACGAAGACGCCTTCCGGTAGCCTCCACTCCTGAGGAACTCAAGTTCCAGGGTTAGGACCTCGAGGAGATCGCGCTTCTTGCTCGCCATATGAATCCTCCGGCCAGTTGAACGCTAGTCTGTTCCCATATCGGCTCCGGGGATGTGACTGGCATCACCCGGTGGAGTGATACGACGCACCCACAACATCCGATCGTGAAGCTCGCGCGCGTTCAGGAAAGTCGCGACGCAAAATCTCAGGCGTTTTAGGGAAGGGCACGAGTTCAGAGGCTGCGGAAAAACTATTTCGAGGAGGTTTGGGGAGGGCCCGACTTCAGCCGGGCCGTCCAGCCGTCGGGATTGACTCACGCTTCAGCGCCTGTGGTGAGCTTTCCTCGCCTCTACGACTTTTTCCGCAGCCTCCCCAGTCGCGGCGCCGGACTACTGAACATGCGTGGCGCGTTAGCGCCTCGTTCGTTTTTCCGCAGGATGTCAGGGAACGATCACAGCCGCGCCATCAATAGCGTCGGCTTTCACGGCGGCCAGGGCCTCGTTGGCCTGGTCGAGAGGAAACACTGTCACCTTGGGCCGAAGACCGATTTCAGCCGCGATTGGCAGAAAATCCCGGGCATCGGAGCGAGTCATATTGGCCACGCTGCGAAGCTGGCGCTCTCCCCAGAGCAGGCGGTCATAGTCGAATTCAGGAATCCGGTCCAGGTGAATCGCGTTGATCGCCACCACCCCACCTTTTCGCAGACTCCCCAGAGCGGCCACGACTACATCGCCGCTGGGGGCAAAGGTCACGGCCCGGTCCAGCTCGACCGGAGGCTTCTCGGTTTCACTCCCCACCCAGGTTGCGCCGAGCGATTGCGCCAAACGCTGATGGGAGGCGCCCCGGGTGGAGACATAGACGTCGCATCCCCAGGCCCGCAGCACGGCGATGGCAAGATGCGCCGAGGCCCCAAAACCGAACAGCCCTACCCGCTCCCCGTGTTCAACGCCGGCCACTCGGAGACTGCGAAAACCGATAATGCCGGCGCACAAAAGAGGTGCAGCATGCAGATCATCCAGACCTGCAGGTAGCGGGAAAACGAAGTCAGCGCGGGCAAGTGCGTATTCCGCGTATCCCCCGTTCACGGTGTAACCGGTAAAGGTGGGCGAATCGCAGAGGTTTTCGCGGCCGCGCTGACAATACCAGCACGTCCCGTCAATGCCACCGATCCAGGAGACTCCAACCCGCGTCCCCAAGGGGACTTCCGGCGTCGCGCCTTCTATGATCTCGCCGACGATCTGATGGCCAGGAATCAACTCTTCCCGCCGAAGTGGAAGCTCGCCCTCAACGATATGCAGGTCGGTCCGGCAGACGCCGCAGGCTCGCACCCGTAAGAGAACCTGCCCCGCCTTGGCGACAGGCTGGGGAACCTGGCCAATCCGAAGGGGGCACCCGGAAATATTTCGAGGGGAGTCTAGAACGGCGGCCTTCATTCACACCTTCGCGTAAGTCGCGCAATTGCTATTCTAGATCGCTTCAGGATTACATTCTGCCAAGTGCGACTGCCTTTATTTCGCCTGCAAGTGTTGCTCTCCGATCATGTCCTGGACCTTCAATAAGGTCGCATTCACGTTTTTTCCTTCCTGCATAACAATTGAACAGGGCTGGACCGGCAAGTTGGCCAGTCTGGAAAGAAAATCTCCGATGTACATATCGGGCAGGTAACTGCTCACTACAAGGATGTCGATTTTCTGGGATGTGAGAATCTCCAGGGCTTCCAGTCCGCTCCATGTGGTGATCGGATCATAGCCCGCTCGCTGTACCATCGCTCCAAGCTTGCTTGATTCCTGCTCATCATTGTCCACGATGAGGATCCGTTTCTTTGGCGACTCTGTCATAGCAAATTCCTCCCTCGACAAACCCTCAAGCCAAGGCAACTTGGCGGCACTACCCGGTGAGCCGAATCCCCGCTAAATCGCTATCGGCTGGGCGCCACATTCTCCTTCCTGGCAATGCGGCGGCGTTTGCTCAACGCCTCGTGTGTCGTTGCAATCGATTTTTGCAACAGCTTCTTGGCCTCCGCGACGGTCTCCGCTTCCTTCGCTTCAGTGCGTGCCTTGATCTCTCGATCTTCTCCGGTGTCTGCCATATGTTCCCCTTCGCGAGATGGCGGTGTGGCACAAACTCATTTTCGCCGGGCTGCGCGGGTACGTCTGTGACCGGCCTCACCGCTCATGGTGATCGTCCTTTCTTTGTCGTTTCAAACTGGCCACCCCCGGTCCAAACCTTTCTAACCCGTATGTCGTACCACGTAGGAGCTAAGCACCCGCATGTAATTGCCACGCTCGAAAGCGGTTGGATCAGACACAGAACGCTGGCTCATACTGCCGCGCATTTGCCGGATCGATTCGTATTCATGCTCTTCCATCCAGCGAACCAGGTCCTTGAGAACCGAGGTTACGTGGTCAATACCATTCTGTAACAGCGCGGAAGTCATCATGGCGACGTTCGCTCCCGCCATCATGGATTTCAAAACGTCCTGGGCGCTGTGCACACCCCCCGTGACCGCAAGGTCGGCGCGGACCCAGCCATACAGGATGGCGACCCAGTGCAGCCGCAGCAGCAGTTCCTGAGGGCGGCTCAGGGTCAGGCTGGGCACCACTTCCAGAGACTCAATATCGAAATCCGGCTGGTAAAAGCGGTTGAAGAGGACCAGTCCGTTGGCGCCCGCGGCGTCCAACTGTTTACCCATATTTGCAAACGCACTAAAAGAGTGGGAACACTTCACGGCAACGGGAATACTGACATTCGCTTTGACCTGCCGTACCAGATCGCAATAGTTTCGTTCGACGTCTGCGCCAAGAATATTGGGGTCGGTGATGATGGCGTAGATGTTCAACTCGATTGCGTCCGCCCCCGCTTGCTCCATCAGGCCGGCATAGCGGGCCCAGCCACCCGGAGAAACGCCATTCAGGCTGCCGATCACAGGAATGGAAACTCGTTGCCGCGCTTTTCGAATCAGCTCCAGATAGCCGTCCGCCCCCAGATTGTAGGTACGCATATCGGGTAGGTAGTCGAGCGATTCGGCGAAACTCTCGCTGCCGCGGGAGAGATCGGAATCGACCGCCTGGCTCTCCAGGTCCAGCTGTTCTTCAAAGAGGGAGGGCAGTACGACGCCCCCTACCCCGGCGTCTTCGAGATGCCTTATGTTTTCCAGCGATTCGCACAGCGGAGACGCTGAAGCCACAATCGGTGATTTCATCGGCAAGCCGAGATAGGTGGTTGTAATGTCGATCATTTCTGTTCTCCTGCGGTGACGGGTTGCGGCGTGGATGGGGCTGGTTCGGAGGCAGCTTTGCCGGGAGTTTCGGCAGTGCCAGGCATGGCCGCCCGGTTGGAGTAAACACTCCACTGCCGGCGGACATCCTCCTGTGCCTGCTGCAGCAGTTCGCGCGCCACCTCAGGATTGCTGCGCGCTAGCATGGTGTAGCGGGCTTCCTGGTAGGCGTATTGCTTGAAGGGAATACTGGGAGCTCGGGAATCGAGCTGGAAGGGATTCTTTCCTTCCAGACGCAGGTCGGGGTTGTAACGCATCAATGGCCAGTAACCCGAGAGCACCGCGGCTTTCTGCTGTGCCATACCCTGGCTCATGTCATAGCCGTGGGCTATGCAGTGGCTGTAGGCGATGATGAGCGAGGGTCCGTTATAGGCTTCCGCTTCGACGAAGGCTTTCACGGTCTGAGTATCGCTGCCCCCCATGGCCACCCGGGCCACATAGACCGATCCATAGCTGATGGCTTCCATGGCCAGATCTTTCTTGCCGACATCCTTGCCTCCGGAAGCGAACTTTGCCACCGCGCCGCGCGGCGTGGCCTTCGACATCTGTCCACCCGTATTGGAATAGACTTCGGTATCGAGCACCAGGACGTTGACGTTGAGCCCGGAGCCCAGTACGTGGTCGAGTCCGCCGGCGCCGATGTCGTAGGCCCAGCCGTCGCCGCCCACCAGCCAGACGCTCTTGCGCACCAGGGCGTCAGCGACAACCAGCAGATCGCGCGCTGCGGGCGAATCCATGGCCAGGCCCTTCTTCTTCAATTCGGCCACGCGCTCCCTCTGCGCGCCGATGCCAGCCTCACTCGATTGATCCGCATTCAGCAACCCGTTTACCAGAGAGTCTCCGAGGTGCGTGGCCAGCCGCTTCACCAGCACGCGTGCATAGTCAGCCTGCTTGTCCACTGCCAACCGCATACCCAGTCCGAACTCGGCATTGTCCTCAAAAAGAGAATTGGACCAGGTCGGGCCTCGCCCCAGAGAGTTGACGGTGTAAGGTGTCGTGGGCAGGTTGCCGCCGTATATCGACGAGCAACCCGTCGCGTTGGCGATCATCAGGCGATCACCATAGAGCTGGGTGAGCAATTTGATGTAAGGTGTCTCCCCGCAACCCGCGCACGCCCCGGAAAATTCGAAGAGCGGTTCCAGCAGCTGGACGTCTTTTACCTGGCCGTGGGAAAGCAGGTCCCGGTCGGCATCCGGGAGTTTGGTGAAGAAATCCCAGTTGGCGCTTTCCGCTTCGCGCAGCGGCGCCTGGGGCTGCATATTGATGGCTTTGTGCTTTGACTCGCTCTTGCTCTTTACCGGGCAGATTTCGACGCAGAGTTCGCATCCGGTGCAGTCTTCCGGCGAAACCTGCAGCGTGTAGCGCAGGCTTTCGAATTCGCGCCAGCGCGGCTTCTCCGCCTTGAAGCCCGCCGGAGCATTGGCCAGCAGGGCGGCGTCATAGACCTTGCCCCGAATGACCGCATGCGGGCAAACCATCACGCATTTGCCGCACTGAATGCAGAGTTGTTCGTCCCAGACCGGAATCTGTTGTGCGATATTTCGTTTCTCCCACATCGCTGTTCCCGTCGGAAACGTGCCGTCGATGGGCATGGCGCTCACCGGAAGGTCATCTCCGCGTCCCGCGATCAGGGCGCCGGTGACATCCCGAACGAACGCCGGTGCGCGCTCGGAGACCGGGGGCAGAACTCTCAGCTTGCTGGTGGCGGCGGCCGGAACGTTGACCTCGTGGAGATCGCTGAGCGTGTGGTCCACGGCGCCAAAGTTTTTGGCGACCACGGCCTCGCCGCGTTTTCCGTAGGTTTCGCGAATGGCGTCCTTGATGGCTTCAATCGCCTGCTCGCGCGGCAGAACCCCGCTGATGGCAAAGAAACAGGTCTGCATCACGGTGTTAATGCGGTTGCCCATCTCGGTCTCGCGCGCGACCTTATAGGCGTCGATCACGTAGAACTTGAGCTTTTTTTGAATGATGGTTTCCTGCACCGACTGCGGCAGGTGGTCCCATATTTCGTCCACGCCAAAAGGCGAATTCAGAAGAAACGTGGCACCGGGTTCGGCGCAGTTCAAAACGTCCATGCGCTCCATGAACTGAAACTGGTGGCAGGCGACAAAGGTGGCCCGGGTAATCAGATAAGAAGACCGGATAGGGTGCGGACCAAAACGCAGATGAGAGACCGTCACCGACCCTGCCTTCTTGGAGTCGTAGACAAAATATCCCTGGGCGTAGTTGTCCGTATTCTTTCCAATAATCTTGATCGAATTCTTGTTGGCTCCAACAGTTCCATCGGAACCAAGTCCATAGAACAGGGCGCGTACGGTCTCGCGGGCTTCGGTGGAGAACTCAGGGTCGTACTCCAGACTGGTGTGGGTCACATCATCGCGAATCCCGACGGTAAAGTGGTTCTTGGGCGCGGGCTTCTTCAGCTCGTCGAAAGTGGCCTTCGCCATGGCAGGTGTAAATTCCTTCGACGCCAGACCGTAGCGGCCACCGATTATCCGCGGAGCCATCCGGACACCGTTGCCGTTTCCCAACGACGACTCGCTCACTGCGGTTACTACATCCAGGTAGAGCGGCTCGCCCAGGCTGCCTGGCTCTTTGGTTCGATCCAGGACCGCGATGCCGCGCACCGACTTCGGGAGAGCAGACAGGAACACTTCTCCCGCAAAAGGACGGTACAACCGAATCTTCAGAAGCCCGACCTTCTCGCCCCGCTCTAACAGATGTTCTACCGCTTCCTCCACTGCTCCTGCGCCGGAGCCCATCATCACAATCACCCGCTCGGCATCCGGTGCTCCGACATAATCAAACAGGCGGTAGCTCCTGCCGGTGCGCTGGGTGAAGCGATCCATCACGTTTTGCACGATTGTCGGACACGCCCGGTAGAAAGCATTGATGGCCTCTCGCGCCTGGAAAAATACGTCGGGATTCTGTGCCGTGCCGCGCAGCTGAGGGTGATCGGGTGACAATGCGCGCTGCCGATGCTGGCGAACCAGTTTGTCGTCAATCAGTGCACGCAGATCGTCATCACTCAGTGGAACAATCTTGTTGACCTCGTGGGAGGTGCGGAAACCGTCGAAAAAGTGCAGGAAAGGGATGCGCGACTCGAGCGCCGCCGCCTGCGCAATCAGGGCGAAATCGCCGGCTTCCTGCACGGAATTCGAGGCCAGCAAGGCAAAGCCGGTGGCGCGCGCGGCCATCACGTCGCTGTGGTCGCCGAAGATCGAAAGGGCATGCGTAGCCAGAGCGCGGGCAGCCACATGAATGACAGTCGGGGTCAGTTCTCCTGCGATCTTATACATGTTGGGGATCATGAGCAGCAGACCTTGCGAGGCGGTGAACGTAGTCCCGAGTGCTCCCGCCTGCAGCGCGCCATGCAGGGTGCCGGCGGCTCCTCCCTCGCTTTGCATCTCGATGACGCTGGGCACCGCACCCCAGATGTTTTGCAGGCCCTCCGACTTCCACTGGTCGGACCACTCCCCCATCGGCGAGGCCGGCGTGATGGGGTAGATAGCGATCACTTCGTTAACACGGTAGGCTACTGAGGCCGCTGCTTCGTTCCCATCTAGAATGGCTGTTTCTTGCTTCATTTCTCTTCTCCCGTGCCACGTCAATAATCGCTAATCCTTTCTATCGGATGCAACCCGGAACAGATGTGGCCGGCATCACCGCGACCAGTGACGGGGGTCACCGCAGGTTCCTCGAGAGGTGCCTATAAACATTTCGTGGAGGCAGCATCCTGAGAGGAGGCACCACATGGAGGCCCTTCGCACGAATACGAGGATTTCGCTCAGCAATATCCTGGTCACCACCGATTTCTCAGCCGTTTCGAAAACTGCCCTGCCATACGCAGCCGCTCTGGCCGGTCAATATGGAGCAAAGATGGTTATTGCGCATGCGCTTAGCCCTGAGCTTCCCCTGGGTGTCCCTGTGGATCCGTTGCCGGTTGAGGATGATCCGGCATGGCTGGAGGCGGAGGAAAGACTGGCGGTATTTGCCCTGGGCAACTCTCCCCAGGTAAGGCCCGCCAAGCTGCTGTTAGAGCGCGGCGAGGTCTGGGGCGTGATCTCCCACATCATTCAGAAGGAAAAGATCGACCTTGTGGTTACCGGAACCCACGGAAGGCAAGGACTGAGAAAACTGATGATGGGATCAGAGGCGGAGAAGATCTATAGGAGAGCAACTTGCCCTGTCCTGACGGTCAATCCCCAGGTGCCCGCCTTGAGCTGCCTCAGTTGGACGATCAAGACTGTCCTCTTTCCCACCGACGGCTCTGAGACTTCGCTGAAAGCTCTTCCATACGCCCTGTCTCTGGCAGAAGAGAATCAGGCCAACCTGATCCTGTTTCGGCTGATGCCCCTGGCTCCAGTCGAGTATCAGGAATCCGACGCCTCCAGCGTTCTGGAGGAGTTGTGGACTCTGGTGCCCGCCGAGGCAGAAAACTGGTGCAAGCCGGAGTTTGTGGCAGGTTTTGAGCTCCCGGCGGACGGCATTCTGGGCCTCGCCAAGGAGCGAGATGTCGATCTGATCGTGATGGGAGTACGGAAATCGAGCGGGAGTGCCCTGTCGGAGCACAAGCCCTGGCCAGTGGCTTCGCAGGTAGTCGCGCAAGCGCAATGCCCGGTGCTCACGGTGCGCGGCTGATGGGTTCTCGCCCATCAGCGGACCAGGTCCACCAATGGTAGGGCAGCAGCCTGCTACGTGTTTTTTGCGTTTTTTGGCCGGGGAGTGATCGAGATCACAAGTGTAAGTGATGGCGATTACTGTGGCCCCAGCAAGATTCTGTGACCCTGCTAAGAATCGCGGCTGCAGGTGGCACCGGCTGTCTGGGCCGCGAGTAATAGCAAAAACTAATGAATTTTTTGCTTCCGCCGATGGCGTGAAGAGCGCCATCTGTTGTTAGATTCGGCCAGAAGTAAGGGGTGAAGCAAAAGACTGTTCAATTTTGCACAGTCTTGGGGAATGCCCTCGGGCTATCGTTGCTGATCAATTGGGCCTCCGGACATTCACAATCCGCATCGGATAAAGCACTTGGGCTGGGAGCTGCGATGAGTTAGCCTTGGTCCGCGGAGAGACGTCGGAATGGCCGTGCGTGGGCGAGCGTAACGCCTTAACCGTTAGTGACGGATTCAGGGCAAGGGTCAGAACTCCATAAGTAGCGTACTCCGGGTTCGAGGAGAGGGAGAGATGAAGTCTTTCATTTCGTTTCGGCGAATCCTGCTTGTGCTGGCTGGCGCCGCGGCTATCGCCGTGCCGCGAAGTGAGGCGCAAGAAAGCAAGCCAGTAGCAGCCGGGCCTTCATCCTCCGCCGCTCCAGCTGCCGCTCAGCCGGAAGGCGATTATGTGGGCTCCGAGGTATGCGTGACCTGCCATGCCGACCAGGAGAAGAGCTTCGTCCACACCATCATGGGTAACGCCATGGCACATGCCAGGACGCCACTGGAGAAGCTGGGCTGCGAAGCCTGTCACGGACCGGGCAAGACCCACGTGGAGGCCGGGGGCGGCAAGGACACCATCCCGGTACGCTTCACCAAGGATTCCAACACTCCGGTCGAGGAGCGTAATGCGGCATGCCTGTCCTGCCACAACAAGGGCAATCAGATGTTCTGGACCGGCAGCCCCCACGAGTCGCGAGCCATGGCCTGCGTGGACTGCCATCAGATCCACTACGGCAGCCCCGCGGAAAAATATGCCGAACTGGCCAGCGTCGATTCGCGTTATGGAGCGCCCCTGACCGAACACGTAGGCACCAAGCTGCCGCAACCGGAGTTGTGCCTGCAATGCCACCAGATGCGGCGGGCGCAGTTGCAGCGCTCCTCGCACATGCCCTATCGCGAGGGCAAAGTTACCTGCACCAGTTGCCACAACCCGCACGGCAGCCCGAATCCGAGCCAGCTCTTACAAAGCTCGATCAACGAGAACTGCCTTAGTTGCCATACCGAACGGCGCGGCCCCTTTCTGTGGGAGCATCCTCCAGTCATGGAGAACTGCGCCAACTGCCACGAGCCCCACGGTAGCAGTAATCCACAATTGCTGAAGGTGCGGATGCCGCGGGTTTGCGACTCTTGCCACGACGCGAGCCGCCACCCCACGCAACCCCAGCCGCTCGGTTCCATCAAGAACTTTAACCGGGGCTGCACCAATTGCCACTCCCAGATTCACGGGTCGAACCACCCCTCGGGTAATTTCTTTATGCGTTAGCAAGGAGAGAGCCATGAAGACCGCCAGAACGAAATGCCTGTCACTGATGCTCACGCTCCTGTTGGCGCCGCTGACCGTATTCGGCCAGGACCAAACCCCACCCGTTGCGGGCGTAGCCGAAATGGGCGCCCGCTGGAGTTGGGGTGACGTGTACGGCCGCCCTGACCTGCCCTTCGATCCCTCCCTGAAAACGTCGAAGTACAACGAATACCGCGACCTGCGTGACGGATTCTTCATCCCCAAGGTCCGCCTGAGTATGGATGACATCGCCGGGTCCAAGTATTTCCTGGATGTGCAATCGAATAATGCCATCTATCGCGACCAAAGCTACCTGGGGACTTTCGGAGCCTGGAACCGCTTCAAGTTGCAGGTCCGCTACGACGAAATTCCCCACACCTATTCGAATACCGCCCGCACCCTCTACACCAACACCGCGGGAAATAGCACGACCTGGGCGGTTCTCACCATCCCTTTGGTTACCCGGAACGCATTGCAGACCATCGCCAGCTCAACCGCGCTCCCGAGCACCATCCAGACCCAGTTGGTGCCCGGCATGAACTTCATCGTTCCTGCCATCGAGCGCCGCGCCGGGACGGTGCTGTTGGCCTATAACTTCGGTTCGTACTGGGATCTGTTGGCTTCTTATTCGCGCGAGCATGAGTCCGGCACGCGCCCGATTGGCCTGATCTTCAACTCCAGCCCCAGTGCCGCGCTGACCGGCGGCTACGGGGCCGAAGTACCGGAACCAATTGATTACTTCAATAACACGGTGAAGGTCAGAGCAGAATACGCTCGGAAAAGACTTGGGATTCAAATCGGCTACACGGGGTCATATTTTCAGAACGATATCAGTGCGCTGGTTTTCGACAATCCCTTCCGCACCACCGACTGCGTCCAGCCCAACGGTTGCACGAGCGCAACCCAAGGTCCAGCAAGAGGCCAGGTGGACCTCTACCCGGACAACCAGGCGCACTACATTAACTTTGCCGGTTCGTTCCTGTTGATGAAGCATCTCCGCCTGTTGGCCAGCATCAACGCCGGCTGGCTGCGGCAAAATGATTCTTTTTTGCCCTACACGACGAATGCCATATTGCTGGCGGGCACTGGGTCCCTGCCGGCTTCGAGCCTGCACGGAGAGAAGCAGACGCTGGCCATGAATTACAAATTGATCCAGACCATCGGCAAGAAGTTCGCCATCAAAGCCGGGTACCGGCAATACGACTACAACAACGACACTCCGGTGCTCAGTTTCACTCCCGTGGAGGGCGATATAGCGGCCGCGAATCCCACCAGCCCGGAGGAAAATACCCCGTTTGGATACAACCGGAAGAACATCGAGGTGACCGGCAACTGGTACTACGCCAAGAAGAGTTCGGTGAAAGTAGGCTACGAAGGCGAAATCATGGACCGCTCGCATCGCGACGTCGAGCATTCGACCGAAAATGGATTCGTGGCCGCCATCGACTCGGCGCCCCGCAAGGACCTGTCGTTCCGGGTGTCTTACCGCTATTCAGCTCGCAACCCGGAACAGTACCTGGATGACCAAACCCTGGAAATTAACGGGGGAATTACTGCCGACCAGGTCTTTAGCCGGCGCTTTGACGAGGCCACCCGGACCCGCAACCGCGGAGATGCCCAGATCGAATACAGCCCCACCGACCGGCTGAGCTTCTCGGGGTTCGGTGGGACGTTGCAGGACGACTTTAATCACCGGGGCGGAGTCAACAGCGCAACGCCGCTGAACTTCATTGCGGGCACTACGTATCCGTACTACCTGTATGGAGTCCTGAAAGATCTTTCATACAACGCCGGCTTCGATAGCGACTTCACCCTGACCAACGCGGTGACGATGTTTGCCGAGTACTCCTATGAGCGCTACTACAAAGCCATGGCCTCAAGGTACCGCGTGCCGGGCGGGGCTACACCCACGCCGTTGGACTGCAGCATTTCCGGGCGGGGTTGTGATAGCGCCAACAATGATTGGGGAAGCACTTCCCGCGAATTCGTCCACATTCTTGCCGGCGGTATCGATGTGCACTTCAACAAGAGGGCGAATCTCAACACCTACTACACGCTGTCTGCGGCGAAAGGCCATGTGGACAGCCGGCCGTTCGGTGACCCCACTCTCCTCACGGGTCCCGACGAATTCCTGCTCATTGGCACCAACGCAGCCGTGGACTACCCGGAGACCGTCAGCCGCAACCACCAGGTGGTAGCCATCTTCCGCTACAAGCTGACCAAGAACGTGACCTCCAAGGTCGAGTATCGCTACCAGCAATTCGATTCGAAGGACTACCAGACCAGCGCCATGACGCCCTACATGGGCTGCGTCAGCCCGCTGCCGCCGGGAGCGCCGGTGCCCGGATGCACCAATCCGCTGCTGGGTACGCCCAGTCCGTTTTATCCATACTTTCTGGTGGGCGATACCAGTGCTGCCAGATATCTTTTTTTAGGGGCCGACCAGCCCTCGTACCGGGCGCACTATCTAGCAGCGACGGTCGAGTATCACTTTTAGGCCCTCGAACGCCTTGCATTGGTCTTTCAAATCCGGGTCACGGGATTGGATACTTCAAGGAGGAAGATGAAAATGGGAAGCGCAAGAATCAATCTGTCGCGAGCTGTGGTGTTAGCCATACTGGCAGCCGGCTTGGCACTTTGGAGCACTCCCGCCGCGGCGGATGATGCGGCTGCCACCTACAAGGCAAAGTGCGCCATGTGTCATGGCGCTGACGGCAAAGGTGATACCCCAGTCGGAAAGAAAATGGGAATACGGGACCTCACCTCCGCCGATGTGCAAAAAATGAGCGACGCAGAATTGATCACCATCACCACCAAAGGCAAGAACAAGATGCCCGCCTATGAGAGCAAATTGAGCACCGCGCAGATCAAGGATCTCGTCGCCTATATCCGCCAGCTGGCCAAGGGTAAGTGAACTGGTTGCGATGGTGCGCGCAGCGGCCACGGCTGGGTGCCTGATACTGACCCTGCTGCTTGGCGCCGACGCGGCGGCTGCGCAGAAGCCCACGAACGAAGACTGTCTGACCTGCCACGGCGATGCCGGCCTCGCCCACGACGTCAACGGCAAGCGTGTGACTCTGTACGTCGATCCGGTCAAGTTCAAGAACTCGATGCATGGTGGCATGTTTGCCTGCGTGGATTGCCATACCGACGTCAAGACTTCTCCCCACGCGAACCTGCCAGCCAAAGTCTCCTGCGCCACTTGCCATAGCGGGCAGCAAGCAGCCTTCGACCACAGCCTGCACGCCAAGTCCCGTCCGGGCAGCACTGAGCCCGGCGCCGCCTGCACCGATTGCCACGGTAGTCCTCACGAGTTGCTGCCCTCGACCGATCCCAAGTCACGAACCAATCACGCAAATATTCCCATCACCTGTGGCACCTGCCACAACCAGAAGTTTGTGATGGCAGCCGCCGGCGGCACCACCCAGCAATTTGTCTCCTACCAGGAGAGTGTGCACGGCCAGGCTGTCGCGAAGGGGGTGGAAAGGGCAGCAGTCTGTACCGATTGCCACGGCGCGCATGACATCATGACCGCGGCTGACGCCAAGTCGCCGATATTTAAGTTCAATGTTCCCCATACCTGCGGCAAATGCCATGGCCCGGTCGAACGGGAATTCCAGCAGAGCATTCACGGCCAAGCCATTGCGCGCGGAAACGGGCAGGCGCCGATTTGCACCGACTGCCACGGCATTCATTCCATCAAGTCGCATACGGACCCGAATTCGCAGGTATCGACGCAGAACCTGGCGTGCGCGCATTGCCACGAAGGCGTGCAACTCACCCGGGAATTCGGCTTTGCAGGGAATCGGGTGTCAACTTACCTGGCGAGCTACCATGGTTTGGCCTCGCGGCGAGGGTCGACGCTGGTGGCCAATTGCGCCAGTTGCCATGGCATACACAACATTTTGCCCTCCAGCGATCCGCGCTCCACCGTCAACCCAGCCAACCTGGTCAAGACCTGCGGCCAGTGTCATCGCGGCGCGACCCAGCAATTTGTCGCCGCGAGGGTGCACATCAACGCGCCGCTCTCGAACGACACCGGCAGCGTTGTAGTCCGCTGGGTGCGAGGGTTCTATATCGTGCTCATCGTGCTCCTGGTTAGCGGCATGATTACACATAACTTCATTATCTGGAGGTTCAAGGCCATCGCACGCCGCAGAAGACAGGGCGGGCGGACGGTCATCCGGATGAATCGGGGACAGCGCATCCAGCATACGGTTTTGTTTGCCAGCTTTACCGTGCTGGTGTTCACGGGTTTCGCCCTGAAGTTTCCTGACTCCTGGTTCAAGTATCTGGTTCTGGGAATGAACGAAAGCCTGCGCAGCATCGTCCACCGCATCGCGGGCATCGTGCTGATCGCGGCTGCCTTCTATCATCTCGTATATCTGGCGTTTTACCGCGACGGCCACCGACTGCTGCGGGACATTCGGCCGGCAACCGGGGATGCTGCCGAATTCTGGAACAATCTCCGTTATCATCTCGGCCTGATCCCGAACAAACCTCCCTTTGGGCGTTTTAGCTACGCGGAAAAGGTGGAATACTGGGCGCTGGTGTGGGGCACCCTCATCATGGCGGTCACCGGCGTGATGCTCTGGGCCGCGATCACGGTAGGCAATCTGGGGCCACGCTGGTGGCTGGACGTGGCCACAGCGATCCATTTCTACGAAGCTGTCCTGGCCAGCCTGGCCATTGTGGTGTGGCATTTTTATCAGGTCTTCTTCGACCCGGACGCCTACCCTATGAACTGGGCGTGGTGGGACGGGCAATTGCCCCTCGACCACTACCAGGCGGAACATCCCCTGGATTTGGAAGCCCTGCTGGAAGCCAGCCACGTTCCAGGCCCGAGACCGGAGACGCAAGGGCCGGTGCCAAAGGAAACAGAAGGCACCGACACAAGGAGCAAGAGCCCGGACACCGAGCACGAGTCGTGAACTCGATGCACACGGTGACGGCGAAGTGCCAATTTCGGTGCACCAGCGCCGCGGATGAAACCGAGGCGGGAATACAATGGGCGGTCACGCTGACAACTTAACAATAAACACGGAGGAAGTCATGAAAGGCAAAAAGGAAAACACGCGGCTAGGTCTGCTGGCAACGGTCGTAGTTGTAGTGGTGGCGGTCACCGGCAGCACTCCGTTGGCGGCACAGGATGGACCAACCTGGTACAAAACAAAGTGTGCCATGTGCCACGGCGCCGACGGCAAGGGCGAGACCCCTATGGGCAAGAAGCTGAACATCCGCGATTTGGGTTCCCCGGAGGTACAGAAGCAGACCGATGCGGAACTGACGGCCATCATCTCGAAGGGCAAGGGTAAGATGCCACCCTTCGAAGGCAAGCTGACGGCTGAGCAGATTGGGCAAGTTCTGGCTCACATTCGGGAACTGGGGAAGAAGAAGTAGCTCACGAACTGAAGACGAGGACGAACATGGAGAACACAGCGGTTCCCGAGGTGGGACCCACGCGGCGGCGTGTAGTGGAGCTATTCCTGGGCAGCAGCCTATTCGCTTCTCTCGTCTCGTTCGCGTACCCCCTGCTCCGCTATCTGGTCCCACCGCCGGTTGCAGACCTGGGCGGCGACGAGGTGATCGCTGCCAAGGTGGGGGACCTAAAACTGAATAGTGCAACGATCTTCCGCTTCGGCAACCGTCCGGGGCTCTTGGTCCGTGTCGGCGAAGGCGAGTATCGGGCCTTCTCCGCCACCTGCACGCATTTGAGCTGCACCGTCCAGTACCGCACCGATCTTCACGAAATCTGGTGCGCCTGCCACAACGGCATGTACGACCTGAACGGACGCAATGTCTCGGGCCCGCCACCGCGCCCGCTGGAGAAGTATCAGGTTCACGTGCGGGGTGAGGATCTTGTAGTCAGCCGGAAGCGGGAGGCTTGAACTTGTTGGCCAGTGTTCGCAAGTGGCTGGATGCGCGCTTTGACTGGGCTGCACTGACGGCCCCGTTGCGCAAGAAGACTGTCCCGGTCCACAAGCTCTCGCACTGGTACTTCCTGGGCGGCATTACATTGTTCTTGTTTGGCATCCAGGTATGCACTGGCATGCTTCTGCTTCTCTATTACCGTCCCAGCTCGAATGAAGCTTTTGAGAGCGTGCAGTACATCATGACTCGAGTGCAGTTCGGATGGCTGGTGCGGTCCATCCACTCCTGGGCAGCGAACCTGATGATCTTCACCGCCTTCTGCCACATGTTCAGCGTGTTGTTCCTCCGCGCCTACCGCAAGCCGCGGGAACTCACGTGGGTCAGTGGGATGATCCTGCTGTTCCTCGCTATGGGCTTTGGCTTCAGCGGATATCTGCTGCCCTGGAACACGCTGGCGTTCTTTGCCACCAAGGTGGGTACGGACATTGCCGGCCAGGTGCCGCTCATCGGCAAGCCTCTAATGATTTTCCTGCGCGGTGGGGAAGAAGTCACCGGCGCCACGTTGACTCGCTTTTTTGGATTCCACGTGGCCGTCCTGCCCGGGATCACTACATTGCTGATCCTTGTCCACCTGGCACTGATTCAGAGGCTGGGCATGAGTGTTCCCCCTGCTGTGGAAGCCCAGCGGACGGCCCACCCCGAGCAGTCGCGGGAGATGCACTTCTTTCCGAACTTCCTCCTGCGTGAACTGATGGCCTGGTACATTGCGTTGGGCGTGCTGGGCGCGTTGGCCGCTCTTTCGCCATGGGGGCTGGGTACAAAGGCTGATCCCTTTGCCTCGGCTCCGGCAGGAATCAGGCCGGAGTGGTACTTCATGTTCATGTTTCAGACGCTGAAATTGATTCCGGCCAAGATCTGGCGATTGGACGGGGAAGTGATCGGAATTCTGTTATTCGGCGCGGCGGGAGTGATTTGGACCTTACTTCCCTTCCTGGAGCGCAACGGCAAGGGCCGCAGCCAGCGTTGGATTCTGGGAGCGGGTATTTTTGCCCTGGCGTATATGGCATCGATGACTTTATATGGATACCTCGCGAAATAAGTACGCGATGAGACCGCCGTGGTGGCTCCTGGGGGCGCTGTTGCTGGGCTCCGTTGCCCACGCCCAGACGCCGAACAGTTGCCTGGACTGCCACTCCGCGCTCGATCCGCCCTATAAGGTTACCGAGGAGCAGTTTTCCCAGGATATTCACGCTCAGAAAGGTCTGACGTGCGCCGGTTGCCATGGGGGTGATCCGAGCAAGGATGATCAGGACGCCATGAGCAAGCAAGCGGGCTTCCGCGGCAAGATCGCGCGCAAGGATGTCCCGGCGCTGTGCGGGCGGTGCCACTCCGACGGTGCCTACATGCGCCAGTACAACCCGTCGCTGCGCACTGACCAGTTTGCCCAGTACCTCACTAGCGTGCATGGCAAGCTGCGCACAAAGGGTGATGAGAAAGTCGCCGTCTGCACGGATTGCCATGGGGTTCATGATCTGCGGCCGGCAAGCGATACACGCTCGAAGGTCCATCCCTTGAACATCGCTCAGACCTGTGCCCGCTGCCACGCCGATGCGGCCTACATGAAGGGATATTCCATCCCGACTGACCAGTTCGCGGGCTACAGCGCCAGCGTCCACCATGAAGCCCTGACCGTGCGCGGAGACCTGAGTGCCCCCACCTGCACCACGTGTCACGGCAACCACGGCGCAGCGCCGCCAGGCGTCAGCGCGGTGCAGAATGTGTGTTCAACGTGCCACGCCTTCCAGGCGCAATTATATGAATCCAGCCCACACAAGGCTGCTTTTGAATCGGCTTCGCTTCCCGGATGCGTTACCTGCCACAGCAACCACCGGATCGCACATCCGACGGACGCGATGCTGGGCACCGGGCCGCAGTCGGTTTGCACGAACTGTCATACTGAGGGCGACGCGGGGTACCGGGCCGCCACTGAGATCGCACAACAACTCGATCATCTGGCCACCTCGGTAAAGGACGCCAGCCAAATTCTGGACCGGGCTGAGTCGGCAGGCATGGAAGTCAGCGACGCGCAACTGGAACAGGACCAGGCGCGGGACTGGCTCACCAAGTCACGGGTGGTCATCCACAGCGCCAATCCAGCGCGGGTGCAGCAGGACGTCGACGCGGGCCTTCAGATCGCCGCGAAAACTCACCAGGAAGGTGCGAGCGCACTCAAGGAACGGGACTATCGGCGCAAGGGCCTGGCTTGGTCGTTGCTCGCAATTGTGGCGGTGGTGATTGGGCTGCGTCTTTATGTTCGCCAGATCGAAAGGCGGCCGAGCTGAGGCTGGCTCACGATTTGTCCTGCAAGAAAATACACTCTAGATTCTGATAGAAAACAACCATGGCGCCTGAAAATCAAACCTCCCACCCCAAAGAGCATTGGCACAAGTTGCGCCTGCTCCTGCGCAACCCTATCAGCCTGGCCGGGGTGGCGCTGGCGCTGGTCAGTCTGGGCAATATTTTCCTGTTCTCTTTGGTCGGTTTGATTGCCTCACGGCCCAGCCCGTACATCGGCATCCTGGCCTACATGATAGCGCCGGGGTTTCTGATTTGTGGACTGCTGCTCGTCGGTGTAGGCGCCTGGCGGGAGCGGCGAAAACAGGTCGGCGAGCTATTGTTGTACCCCCGCATCGATCTCAACGATCCCGGCCAGCGCAGTGCTGTGATCTCTTTCGGCGCGTTTGTGGTGATGTTCGTCATGCTCAGTGGAGCAGGCAGCTACAAGGCCTACGAGTTCACGGACTCGGTACAGTTCTGCGGACAAACCTGCCACACCGTGATGAAGCCGGAATTCACCGCGTACCAGCTCTCCCCGCACGCGCGCGTAGGATGTGTGGAATGCCATGTGGGCTCAGGCGCGACCTGGTACGTGAAATCGAAGCTGTCAGGCACGCGGCAAGTATTTGCCGCTATGTTCAATACTTTCCCGCGGCCCATTCCCACCCCGGTACACAACCTGCGTCCGGCACAGGAAACCTGCGAAGCGTGCCACTGGCCGAAAAAGTTCTACGGAGCGCAACTCAAGGTTTTTACCCACTACGGCAGCGACGAAAAGAATACGCCGCGCCAGATCCGAATGCTGATTAAGACTGGCGGAGGCGATCCTGCCACGGGCGCGCCTTCGGGGATCCACTGGCACATGAACATCAGCAACGAGATTGACTACGTCGCCGCGGATGAAAGACGGCAGCTTATATCGTACATCCATGTGAAAGACATGCAGGGACAGGTGACCGAGTACTACGCGCAGGATTCCACGCTAACCAAGGATCAGATCGCCAAAGCTCCCCGACACCGCATGGACTGCGTAGATTGCCACAATCGTCCAACCCATATTTACATTCCGCCTGACCAAGCCGTAGACCAGGCATTGCTGGCTCACAGATTGGATGTTTCTCTTCCCTACATCAAGCAGCAGGCGGTCGCGGCACTGACCGGCAAGTACGACACGACCGAAGCGGCGGTGCAGGCGATTGCGCACGACATTGACGGATATTACGAAAGCAAGTACGCCGAAGTTGCAAAGAACAAACAGCTCGAAATCCGCAATGCGATTGATGAAATCCAGCAAATATTCAGACGGACCACCTTCCCGGAGATGAAATTGAACTGGGAGACCCATCCCAATAATCTCGGCCATTTCTACTTCAATGGCTGTTTCCGTTGCCATGACGGTCAGCACGTGAGCACGGCAGGAAAAGTGCTGAGCAAGGATTGCAGCATCTGTCACACCCTCATGGGACAAGAGGAGGGCGGCGTCAGCATGGCGTCAGTACCCAACATTACTTTCCAGCACCCCGTGGACCTCGGCGATCTGACCCAGGTGAATTGCAGCGATTGCCATACCGGAGGAACGGGGCCGTAAATCTTGCGCGGGTCAAGCCAGAGACTATGCGTACGGGCGGGCAGCAACTCTGCGTTTTTGATAATTTTTCGAGTTGTTCCGTAACCATCACGATTCTGGTTACGGCAGGGAGACGATCCAGTGGTAAACACCAATCCCGTTTCGGTCACGAAGGATGCCAATCTGGAAAGCGCACGAACTGACCCCAGGGGCGGCCTCGACGCGATGTTTCAGCCCGGCTCGGTGGCCGTGATTGGCGCCACGGAGCGTCCCGGGACGGTGGGACGAACCGTGGTCGAAAACCTGCTGCATCCCTCTTTTCAGGGCAAAGTGTACGCGGTTAACTCGCGGCATCCGGAAATTTGTGGACTCAAGGCTTATGCGAGCATCGGCGATATTCCCGGCAAGGTAGATCTGGCCGTCGTGGCCACGCCCGCGCCCACGGTCCCGGGCATCATCGGCGAATGCGTGGACGCCGGCGTGAAGGCGGCAGTTGTGATCTCCGCGGGATTTCGCGAAAGAGGAGCGGAAGGTGTCGAACTGGAGCGGCAGATTCATGAGCAACTGCGTCGCGGCAGCATGCGCGTGATTGGTCCCAACTGTCTGGGGATCATGAATCCGAGCTTCGGTCTGAACGCTACCTTCGCCAAAAGCGCGCCGCAGGCTGGCAACGTGGCTTTTCTAAGCCAGAGCGGAGCGCTGCTGACCGCCATTCTGGACTGGGGCCAGCTGGAACAGGTCGGCTTCCGCGCCATTGTTTCGACTGGCTCCATGCTGGACGTGGGTTGGGGAGACCTGATTTACCACTTTGGCGATGATCCGGACACGCAGAGCATTCTCATTTATATGGAATCGGTCGGGGATGCCCGGTCGTTTCTCTCGGCGGCACGGGAGGTGGCGCTGCGCAAGCCCGTCATCGTGATCAAGGCGGGCCGCTCAGAGGCTGCGGCCCGGGCTGCTGCCTCGCACACCGGTGCCCTCACCGGAAGCGACGAAGTTCTCGATGCCGCCTTCCGCCGTTCAGGAGTCTTGCGCGTGCTCGCCATCGCGGACTTGTTCTATATGGCGGAGGTTCTCAGCAAGCAACCCCGTCCCAGGGGGCCGCGGCTTACCATTCTCACCAACGCCGGCGGGCCCGCTGTCCTGGCCACCGATGCCCTCATGGCGAATGGCGGACAATTAACTGTTCCCTCGGAAAATACCCTGCAGGCGCTGGATGAATTCCTGCCCCGCCACTGGAGCCACAACAACCCGATCGACATTCTGGGCGATGCCGACGCGGAGCGCTATGCCAGAGCTATCGAAATCGCCTCCAAGGATCCCAACAGCGACGGCCTTCTGGTCATTCTCGCGCCCCAGGGCATGACCGATCCTGCGGCCATTGCCGAGCGCTTGAAACCGTACGCCAAATCCTCCGGGAAGCCCGTTCTGACCAGTTGGATGGGAGGCGCCAGCATCGCCCCGGGTGAGGTAATCCTCAATGCTGCCGGCATTCCTACATTTCCTTATCCCGACACCGCGGCTCGGGCCTTCACCTACATGTGGCGTTACAGCTATAACCTGCGCGGTCTCTACGAGACTCCCACGCTGGCCGAAGGCGGCGAACTCGACCCGCAGTCCCGCAGCCAGGCGGAACACGTCATCGCGGCCGCCCGCAGCCAGGGCCGGGTGTTGCTGAACGAATTTGAATCGAAACAAATTCTTTCGCGCTACGGCATCCCCACCGTCGAAACCCGGATCGCTCGCGGTGAAGACGAGGCCGTCTCGTGTGCGCATGCACTTGGCTATCCAGTCGTCTTGAAAATCCTTTCCGACACCATCACGCATAAGACCGATGTGGGCGGCGTGAAGCTTAACCTGGGAGATGAAGCATCCGTCCGCTCTGCATTTCGGGCGATCAAAACCTCGGTGGAGAAAATCGCCGGGCCTGAGCACTTCTCGGGCGTAACGGTGCAGCCCATGGTGCGCCTCGAAGGCTACGAGTTGATTCTTGGCAGCAGCATTGACCCGCAGTTTGGCCCGGTAATCCTGTTCGGTTCCGGAGGCCCGCTGGTCGAGGTCTATCGCGATCGCGCCCTGGCGCTGCCACCCCTGAACAGCACCCTCGCCGAGAGATTGATGGAGCAAACTCGCATTTTCACGGCGCTCAAGGGCGTCCGTGGACGCAAACCCATTGACATGCCTGCCTTGGAAGGCTTGCTCGTACGCTTCAGTCAACTGGTGATCGAACAGCCCTGGATCTCGGAAATCGATATCAACCCCCTGCTGGCTTCACCCGAGCGATTTCTCGCGCTTGACGCTCGCGTGATCCTGCACCCGGCGGGGACCGATCCTGATCATCTGCCTAGGCCAGCGGTCCGGCCCTATCCTTTGCAGTACGTTTCTTCGTGGGTGATGAAGAACGGCACCGAGATCAGCCTGCGGCCCATTCGTCCCGAAGATGAACCGCTGATGGTGAAGTTCCACGAGACCCTATCCGATCGCAGTGTTTATTTGCGTTATTTTTACTCGCTCAGCCTCAGTTCACGGGTGGCGCATGATCGGCTGGTACGTGTTTGCTTTGTGGATTACGACCGGGAGATGGCCATCGTCGCGGATTTTCGCGATGCCAGGGGGCAGCATCACATCCTCGGCGTAGGCAGGCTGGTCAAGTCCCACTCCAAAAACAACGGAGAAGTTGCCGTCCTGATTTCGGACGAGCACCAGAATCAGGGCTTGGGAGCCGAACTGTTCCGGCGGATCATCCAGGTCGCGCGGGACGAGAAACTGGCCCGGGTGGATGCGGAGATTCTGCCCGACAACTTGCCTATGAAGAAGATCGCGCAACGCCTGGGTTTCCGCATGCGGACACCCGATGATCCAACCTCAATCCAGGCGGTGCTCGACCTCTGAAAACGCCTGAACCTGGGACGGAAAAGAATACGGTCGAAATACAAACTGGCGAGGGGATTATGCCCGCAACACGGGCTGAGGTGACAGTTCTTCGCCCGCCGGCGGCCTAGTCATCTCCGTCCCGTCCGCGATAGAAGTGGCTCGCGACGCGGCGCTTGCTTCCGGAACCGTCAGGATTGGACAGGTCGCGTTCAGCAACACCTCATGCGCGATTGTCCAGTCGTCGTGGGTCGTGATGCCAGTATGGTCGCAACCGTGAACCCCGAACACGATCAAATCCGCGTCGCAGCACCTGGCCGTATCGATGATGTCTTTCGCAGGTTCGCCGTGTTTGATCACCAGCTCCGGACGGTTCCACAACTTCGCGTCCCGCGGCAACATCTGGCTCAAGTGGTAGATGGCATCGGGGGCAGTGAGTTCTTCCCTTATTTCATCCCGCTGGGGCTGGTGGACAACGTGCAGGAGAACAAGATGGGACCGGTATTCTCGCGCCATCGCCACTGCGTAGGGCAGCCCGGCCAGTGAGTGCGAGGTAAAATCGGTTACGAAAAGCACACAATGGAGGCGTTCGCTGCTGCGGGTGCGGCTCACCCCCGGACCGATCGTGAGTACGGGCACGCTCGCGCGCCTCCAAATCTCTTCCGTCACCGAGCCCAGCAGGAACTTTTGCAGGCCCCTGCGGCCGTGTGTACCCACCACTACCAGGTCGATGTCATTTTTCTGAACGACCTGCTGCACGATCGGCCAAACATTGGCTCCCCACTCGATGATGGAATGGTGCGGCAGGCCTTTCAGCCGTGATTCGATCTGCTGCATTTTTGTCTTTGCTGCCTGCTCCAATCCTGCGGTCACGACATTGCTGAACTCGGGCGCCAGATACGTGTACACATCAGGGCGCAGAACATGTACCGCATAGACGCTGGAGCCGTACTCGCGGGCAAATGCCGCTGCAAACGGAAGGGCTGCGTCCGCTGGTTCCGAGAAATCGGTCAGGTAGAGAATATTGTCCAGTTTGATCTCACTGGCGTTCTCTGTGCATCGCATGACCCACCTCGCCACTAACAGCATCAATCCTGGCCCCTTTAGGCGCAGTGACCAGGATCACAACTACCCATGACTACCCTCACCTCCGGGGCTCATCGTCGGTCAGTTTTTAGGATCAAACCCGCAAAATCCAGGTTCGCGACATTCACCGCCTGATTCGGCTGCAGCCCTCAGCACATTTCTGGTCTTCCATGCTCTTCGAATCATCTTAGAAATGACGCCCCGAGGTGATCCTGATCACAAGGAGGGGTGATCGCTGCCATAGCGGTTCCACCATCAAGCCTGCGAACCTGATCCTGCGAGGTGATATATGACGCAGGATGAGCGGGATCTGGTGGAACTCCTTAGGTTCGAGCTTAAATTCCTTGAGGATGGAGGCTACGGCCGCTCCCCACGTACCCCCTGGCTTCGCCCATCTGTCTTCGAGGATTCACCCACCTGCCCCAACTTTCGCGATCCGGAACGCCCGCATGCCTGCAGCGAGTGTCTGCTGATGCGATTCGTTCCCGCGGAGCTGAGAGACCAGAAGTCGCCATGCCGGCTCATTCCACTCAACTCGAAGGGTGAAACCATCGACTATCTCTATCGTTGCGGAACACAGATGGAGTTGGAAGAGGCGTTGGCCGGCTGGTTGCGAGATCAGATCAGGCTGATCGAAGAAAATCGCGGGCCGGCTTCACCAGAGGAGAACCCGGAATCGTCCGATAGCCTGAGCCGGAAACGGTGGCTGGCGTTTGCGGGAAATCTGTATGTGCTCGCCAACCGCTATCGCCAGGACCACGATTACGCGGTGGCGCATGCCCTGTATGGTCGTGCTCTTGCGGCAGCCGAGAGGGTCGTGGGTGAGGAGAACGACGCGCTCTCCCTTTCCGCCCGAATCCTCCATGATCAACTGGAGGTGTTCGCGATGCTGCCCCCCGGACAATGCACCTGTACGAAAGCTGAGCCGGAAGAGCTGCACATGGCGCGTCGTTAGTTCATAGCGGAATGGAAGGAGGGCAATGTGTCAAAAGCCTTGCTGATTGCGTCTTTGTTATTTCTGCTTGGCTCCAGTGCCCAGGGACAAAAAGATCAGCCACCACCTCCCAAGGTGCCGCCGGCCACGCTCTACACCGTTCCGGACGATGCGGTCCATCAGGTGAATCCAGTCAAAGTGACTCCGGAATCGATCGCTCAAGGCAAGAAATGGTATGGCTACGACTGCGCCATGTGCCACGGCACCGCGGGTGATGGCAAGGGCGAAGTGGCGGCAGACATGAAGGCGAAGGTGAGCGACTTCACCGACCCGGCGACCTTGAAAGCACGAACCGATGGAGAACTCTTTTACATCATCAAAGTTGGCAAAGGCGAGATGCCGCCGGAGGGCCCTCGCGTGAAAACCGATGAACTCTGGGACCTGGTTAACTATGTCCGTTCCTTGGCGAAGGCACCGCCCGAGGACAAAGCAACGCGCTAAACGGTCTGCCATCACTCCGGCCAGTGGGCGTGGCGGATGGCCTCCTGATTAGGGCAGCAGTTGCGAGTCTCTGTTACATGGGCCATCGCCCGCGCCAACGGCCAGGCCAGACACCGGTGGAGATAATTGACCACCACCGTGGGCGAGCGACTGACGGCCGGCTGTGCAATGGACATAAACCGAATGCCCCGCCTTGATCATACCGTCCAGGGCTGAGACACACCCGGGTAGCTTGTGCTGAAGGTCGGCGGAATCAAAATCGGTGATGGGCATGTTGCGGAAAGCCAAGCCCCCCTCGCCTTTTTCTCCCATCTGGTCCCGCGGTCCCTGAGGTCCTCTTCGGTCTGGAGGCTGAGAATGGCCGTGATCTCTAGTGACCGTAAGAACTCGAGGTCAGCGGCTTCCCGCGGGTCTGGTCCCACAAAGAGGCCGGGCAGCATACGATGGCAATTCATGAGAACAATCATATCCGAGCTCTTTCCCGCCATTGCCCCCCTTCAGGACCCACCCCGAAGCAGGGGAAATAAATCCCTTGACCAAGCCCCTCTTACTCGCTAAATTACAAGGTTCCACGGACATAGGGACGGTTCTTAAGGGCGTTCCCAGTACCTCCGCTGATAAGTGGTACCCGACGAATCGAAGAAACTTTCGGGCCCGGCGGAGCATCTATACCAGTAGCCAGAGCATTCCCGTACAACCCATAAGAACTGAAGGACTTACGAAACTGGCCGGGATTTGTCCTGTCACAAAAAGTAAGCATTTCGCCATTTTGCCGGAGTCAGGAGAAAGAATGATGAAACGTTCTGATCGCGTTTTTGATGCTTTACATACTTTGCGGAACCGTTATATGCTCTGTCAGCTTGCATCGAAGGCTACCCGTAAGTTTCACAAGCCCAATACCAGAATCCAGGAGACCATGAACGAGGTCCTGGATCGGATTGCAAGTTCGGAGCGGCAGTCGGTTCTGGCCGAACCGGAACATTTTGCCGAGGCACAACGGCGGGCTGCGTAAGTCAGCCCGCCTCCTGCCCCGCTGGACGGATCCTTCTCTTTCGCGTACCCCCCTTTGAAAAATCTCCTCGCAGGTGACTGATGACCATTGCTGAACTCAAAGAAAAAAATATTACCGAGCTAACCAAGATCGCCCGATCTTTGGACTTGCCCGGAGCTAGCGGATTGCGCAAGCAAGACCTGATCTTCAAGATTCTCCAGGCCCAGAGCGAAAAAGAGGGCCACATTTTTGCTGAGGGCGTGCTGGAAATTCTGCCCGACGGCTACGGCTTTCTGCGCTCGCCGGACTACAACTATCTGCCCGGGCCCGACGATATTTACGTTTCCCCGTCGCAGATTCGCAAGTTCGACCTCAAGACCGGAGACACCATCAGCGGCCAGGTCCGTCCGCCGCACGAGGGCGAAAAGTATTTTGCCCTGGTCAAGATTGAAGCGGTCAACTTCGAATCGCCGGAAGAGGCGCGCAACAAGATCCTGTTCGACAACCTGACCCCGCTCTATCCGCAGGAGCGGCTCAAGCTTGAGACCGTTCGCGAGAACGTGAGCGCCCGAGTGATGGATCTGCTCACCCCGCTCGGCAAGGGACAGCGCGGTCTGATCGTTTCACCGCCCCGCGCCGGCAAGACCATGCTGCTGCAGAACGTGGCTAATTCGATTACCACCAACCATCCCGAAGTTGTGCTGATGGTGCTGCTGATCGATGAGCGTCCCGAAGAAGTTACCGATATGCAGCGGTCGGTCAAAGGCGAGGTCATTTCTTCGACCTTCGACGAACCCGCTGCCCGCCACGTGCAGGTTGCGGAAATGGTGATCGAAAAGGCCAAGCGCCTGGTGGAACACAAGCGCGACGTGGTCATTCTGCTCGATTCGATTACCCGTCTGGCTCGCGCCTACAACACGATCGTTCCGCCCAGCGGCAAGGTACTGTCAGGCGGCGTCGATTCCAACGCGTTGCAGCGCCCGAAGCGGTTCTTTGGTTCGGCGCGAAACATCGAGGAGGGAGGATCGCTGACCATCATCGCGACCGCGCTGATCGATACCGGATCGCGCATGGATGATGTGATCTTTGAAGAATTCAAAGGTACCGGCAACTCGGAAATCATCCTCGACCGTAAGCTGGTAGACAAGCGAACCTTCCCGGCCATCGACATTCAGCGCTCGGGCACCCGTAAAGAAGAGCTTCTAATTCCGAAGGAAGACCTGACACGCATTTGGGTCCTGCGCAAAGTGCTGAACCCGCTTTCACCCGTGGAAGCGATGGAACTGCTGATCGACAAACTGAGCAAGACCAAGTCGAATGGCGAGTTCCTGGCGAATATGAGTTCGCTGTAAGGCTCAAGCACGCGTCGGCCCCGGCGCCCTCGTCCGGGTGGGCGAGCAAAGCTCGCCAGGGGTCTCCAATCAACTTCTCACACGTTCTACCTTGACATCGAGTAGCCGGGCCTTGCCCGGCGCGGGCGGGTGAGGGCACCCGCCCCTACGCAAATCAAGAACTGCAGTCTCTCCCTTCACGGACCAAACGTATAATGACTCTTCACATTTCGTCCTTCGAGGTGGACTTTGCGATTCAAGAGCCTCTCACGGATTATTCTGGCGTTCGCCCTCGCGACCGCGTTGCCATCAGTGTCCCAGAACCCTCCCATACGACTGCCGGATGTTCCGCGCACCGGTCCGGAGGACGAACCACGTCTCAGGATGGAAAGAGAGATGGCCAAGAAGGCCAACCAAGAGCGCCAGGCCGAACTCAAACGTGATACCGAGAAGCTGCTTACGCTGGCCAGAGAACTGAAGGAGTCCGTGGACAAGACCAACGAGAGCATGCTGTCCGTGGAGGTGGTCAAGAAGGCGGAGGAGATTGAGAAGCTGGCGCACAGCGTGAAGGACAAGATGAAGGGATCGTACTGAAGGCAGGCTTGGCGCGCTGGCTACTAGCAGTTCCCACTGCAGCTTCGCGATATCACAAGATTTGATGCGACCCAAAGCTTCTCAATCAGGTGGAGCAGACCACGGTGCGATGCCTGTCCGCCCACCAGCCCCAGGGAGACGTCAACCACATCGCGATGCCACCCCAGGCGAGAGAAGTTACACTCGGCGGGGCCCCGGCGAATAAAGTGCTTGCCCACCCAAAAACTAGGAGCGCAATCAGGGCCCAAAATCGGTAGCGACCGGCGTTATCGCGCGCACGCGTGCAGCCAAGATATATCCATAATCCGGCGCCAAAGCAAAGAACCTCGGCGGCGATCGTTGCCATCCACGAATTCCACAAACCCAGGCCGACGCGGGCCGCGCCACCGGGGTACAACTGGAGGTCGGGACGGTGCACGATGAAATCCAGCACCCAATGACTGAGCACTGCGATGCCAACTACCATCGCACTCCTCACATTACGACGCAGCGCGTAATAGGTCCCGGCAAAGACGACCGCCCACACGATTGCCATCAGCAAACTGTGAGAGACCGGGTAGTCGTTGAAATCCAGCGGAGATACTCTGGTGATGCCGGAAGCGATTCGCACGTGCTCAATGCCGAGTAGCAAGAACAGGGGCCAGAGGAAATCCAGGAACTGGGCGGCCAGAATCAGAGTGCCCAGCGAAGTCTTCGGCGCCATTTTCTTGGCCGCGAGCGCAACACCGAAATGACCGATGAACATGGCGATTACGCTGGTTCAGCAGACAGATAGCCTTCGAGTGCGTTTGCTTGGCATGGAGTTGGACGGGCAGGACGCACCGTCCTCCATTCACTACGCTGCCTTCCCCGATCCTTCCTTGATGATGCGCATACCATAGAACGATCGGTACACGAAGAAGAATGACACCAGAAAGAACCCCAGAGCAAGCACATGCTCCAGGGTAGTACCGGCATCCGCAGTCAACTTCACCGCCAACTCCACCGCCAGCAGGCCGAACAGCGTGGTGAATTTGATCACCGGGTTCAGAGCTACGGAAGAAGTATCCTTGAAGGGATCGCCGACGGTGTCACCTATGACCGTGGCATCGTGCAACGGCGTGCCCTTCTGCTTCAATTCGACTTCAACAATTTTCTTGGCGTTGTCCCAGGCTGCGCCGGCGTTGGCCATAAAGATCGCCTGGTAGAGCCCAAAGACAGCGATGGAGATCAGGTATCCGATGAAATAGAAGGGATCCACGAAAGCAAATGTCAGAGTCGCAAAGAATACCGCCAGGAAAATATTGAACATCCCCTTTTGCGCGTACTTGGTGCAGATCTCAACTACTTTCTTGCTATCGTGGACCGAAGCCTTCGCTGTACCCTCTAGCTTGATGTTGGCTTTGATGAACTCGACCGCGCGATATGCGCCGGTAGTCACAGCCTGGGTGGAAGCGCCAGTAAACCAGTAAATCATAGCACCGCCGGTAATCAGGCCGAGCATGAAAGGCGCGTGCAGAAGCGAAAGGTTGCTTACATTCTGGGTGAGACCGTTGGTGAGTGCCATGATGATGGAAAAGATCATGGTGGTGGCGCCAACGACAGCGGTCCCGATCAGCACCGGCTTGGCCGTGGCTTTGAAGGTGTTGCCCGCGCCGTCGTTTTCTTCCAGCAGGTCCTTGGCGCGCTCAAAGTTCACCTCCAGGTTGAAATCTTTTTTAAGCTCCTGCCGGATGTTGGGAACCTGCTCGATCAGGGAGAGTTCATACACGGACTGCGCGTTGTCGGTCACCGGGCCGTAGGAGTCCACCGCAATGGTCACCGGGCCCATACCCAGGAAACCGAACGCCACCAGGCCAAAGGCGAAGACCGGGGCCGCCACCATCAGGGCTTCCAGGCCCATGGTGCTGAAGTAGTATCCGATGGACATCAGAGTCACCATCGAGAGCCCGAGGTAGTAGCCAGAAAAGTTTCCCGCTACGAAGCCTGACAAAATCCCCAGCGAGGCGCCGCCCTCCTGGGCCGAGGTCACAACTTCCCGGACGTGCCGTGACTCAGTCGAAGTAAACACTTTCACCAGTTCGGGGATGATGGCTCCAGCCAAAGTACCGCAGGAAATGATGCTGGCCAGCTTCCACCACTGGGTCGTATCTCCGCCCAGGTCGGGGACGATGATTGCGGAAATGACAAACGTCAATCCGACGGAAACCAGCGAGGTAAGCCAGACCAGCCAGGTCAGAGGCGTCTCGAAGTTCATTTTGTCAGCGCTGCCAAATCGAGCCTTGGCGATGGCGCCGTTGATGAAGTAGGCGGCTGCGCTCGACACCAGCATGGCAATGCGCATGACGAAAATCCACACCAGGAGTTGCACTTGCACGGTCGGTTCCTTCACCCCCAGCAGGATGAAAGTGATCAGGGCGACGCCGGTGACGCCGTAAGTTTCGAATCCGTCAGCGGAGGGTCCGACGGAATCGCCGGCGTTGTCGCCGGTGCAGTCGGCGATCACGCCTGGATTGCGGGCGTCATCTTCCTTGATCTTGAAGACGATCTTCATCAGGTCGGAGCCGATATCAGCGATTTTGGTGAAGATGCCGCCAGCGATGCGCAGCGCGGCCGCGCCCAGCGACTCGCCAATCGCGAATCCGATAAAGCAGGGCCCGGCGTAGTCAGCAGGAATAAAGAGCAGAATGACCAGCATCATCAGCAATTCGACGCTGATCAGCATCATGCCAATACTCATGCCGGCCTGGAGCGGAATGTTGTAGATCGGGTAGGGCTTGCCGGCCAAGCCCGCAAATGCGGTGCGCGAATTAGCGAAAGTGTTGACCCGAATGCCAAACCAGGCGACCCCGTAGCTGCCCGCAATTCCCACCAGGCTGAACAGAAGAATGATAGGCAGTGTGACCGCAATCGGCTTTTCCGGAACTGGTGACAGCACCCCAAAATAGAGCACGATGATCACCGCAATGAAGAGCCACAGGATCAACAGGAATTTGCCCTGGGTGATCAGGTAGGTCTTGCAGGTCTCATAAATCAGCTCGGAAATCTCGCGCATGGCGCGATGCACCGGCATGTTCTTGAGACGCGTATAGATGACCAGACCGAAGCCGAGTCCAAAAATGCAGAACAGGATGCCGATCATCAACAAGCGATGGCCGTCAATGCCGAGGAACAATACCTGCGACAGATCGGGAAGCTTCAGGCTGGCTTCGCCGCCGACTTCGTGAGCGGGTTGGGCCAGGGCAGATATCGGCGCAAGACTGAGGACGGCAATGGTGGCGGCTACTGTTCGGGTGAAGAAACGGGCGAATTGGCGTCCTTCGGACACAGCTCTCGCCAGCCAGATGCGCATATAACTTCCTCCGGTATGAAGACTATTTCAGGACCATCACGTGTTTAGGCACTACCACCCAGCGAACAGCACCAACCGGGCGCTCTGCTGAGAGCGCCGGGGAGCGCATTGCCGGAGTTCCGAACACGCTTCCACTACACGGCATTGAACAGGAGTGTTGAGCTTGGCCGCGTCGGATGTTTCGTACCGCAGAGGCCGCCGGCCAGACGCTGAGCTTGCTCCCGGAGGCCCGATACAAAACCAGCTTTTATAGCATGTTAGGAGGGGTTGGTCAAACGGAGTCTGAGGGTGATTTCGGCCCATTCCGGCGGATGTAGGCTCCCCGCATAGCGGCCCCATTTCGACAGTCGCCTCGCCGCGGGGCGGGCCCATCTCGGCAATGCGCCTCGCTGCGTAGCGGCGAAAGAATATAGCCCACGGCGTAAGCCGTGGAACCGCGGCGATTCGAGGTGAAAGCCCGTAGGGACGGAGGTGAAAGCCCGTAGGGACGAAAGAAACGATCAATCCCAGAGATAGCGTTCGTCCACGGTTATTCCGTTTTTTTTCAAGAACGCGAGAAACTCCTCTCGGAATGACTTTTCCTATGATGCTCCTGTTGGTTTGAGATGTAGTCCCGAACCGGACCGAGTCCCGACTCGCTTACGGTGAACGCACCGTAGCCGGTTTGCCATTCAAAAAGATGGTGTTCGGGCCAACGTCCGTGTACCCATCGTGAAGAATTCGTCTTGATCAATCGAGCGATCTCCGCCACGGAATGGTTGGCGGGCATGCGAACCAGGAGATCGATGTGGTCATGAGTTCTATTGATGCAAAGAGCCGTGCCCCCAATTTGACTAATGATTCCACCGAGGTAGGCATGCAGGTCCTTTTCGAAATCGGGTTTGATGAGAGCGCAGCGTTGTTTGGTGCTGAAAATGAGCACCAATAGACTCCTTGTGGTGTGAGCCATGGTTTCTATCGCCCCCTCGGGGCTTACTCCGTGTTCTTGCTGCTGACCCACGGCTTGCGCCGTGGGCTACATTCTTTGCGCCGTTCCGCGGCTCTTTGCCGTCCTTCTGTATTCGCCTTCCCTACTTCTCCCTCCCTATGCCCAAAACGTACGGTCTAGTGTCCGGTACTGGATGGCTTCGGCGATGTGTTTGGGCTCAATTGCAGGGGGTGCCTTCCAGGTCGGAGACGGTCCGGGCCACCTTTAGTATTCGATCGTGGGCGCGGGCGGTCATGCCGTGCTGGGTCATGGCGCGTTCCAGCAGCCGTTCGCAGTCGGCGGAAAGGTCGCAGGAAGTACGAATATGGCGGGGCGCCATCTGGGCATTGCAGTAGAGGCGCGAGCGCGACGATGCGAACCTCTGCATCTGGATCTCTCGGGCCCGCATGACCCGTTCCCGAATCTTGGCGGAGCTTTCCGGCTCACTTCCCGCTCGCAGTTCTTTGTAGTTCACCGCAGGCACATCGATGTGAATATCGATGCGGTCGAGCAACGGTCCGGAAATCTTGTCCATATAGCGTTGGATCATAGGCCGGCTGCAATGGCACTCGCGGGAGCGGTCATTGAAGTAGCCGCAGGGCTGCGGGTACTTTCATTGCTGAAAGACAACTCGTTTATTTGCCGATAGTTGCGGTATGACTGACGGCGTAACCGTGAAGCAAAGAACGGTTATAACGGACCGGTTCATTCCGCTCGGCTCGACTGCCAAGCTTTCGGCAAGGTTGCCGATATCTCGTCGTGTTGGCCTCGAATCCACGCCAACCACGGCAAATCCGCCCCTTCTTTTGTATGACATGGCATGAGTCTTGTGTGGAACCCTGCTTGCGGGCGGTGCACAGAGAGGTTTGTCTTGGAAACGGATATCACGTTGGTAATTCGCTGCCCCTATTGCACTGTGGGACTTGAGTTCCGTCCAATGATCGCCTACAAAGATGGTCGGTTCGTCTGCCGTGACTGCGCCCACACTGTCCGCCCCGGCGTGCCGAAGTACAGATGCACATGCCGCCAATGCTTGAGGCTCCTTACCGATCTGCCATAATGCCTGCGTGTGCGGTCGCTACCGACTGTCGCGGCGGAGGCAGCTTGTCGAGGAATACTTCGACACCGCTCCGTGGGACGACGATTGGTCGCCCCGCTTCAATATTGCACCAACCCAACACGTCCCAGTGATCCGCCAGCATCCGAAGGAACCGATTCGCCAGATTTCGACTATGTGTTGGGGTTTAGTCCCTCACTGGGCACGAGACGCTTCGGTTGCTGGTAGCACAATCAATGCACGGTCGGAAACAGCCGCGACAAAGCCCGCGTTTCGCGATCCGCTGAAATTCCGAAGGTGCTTGATTCCAGCAGATGGCTTCTACGAATGGCAGCGCACAGGAACCAGAAAACAACCATTCTGCTTTGAAGTTAATCAAGGCGAGCTATTTGCCTTCGCCGGATTGTGGGATGGATCGAAAAGCGCCGAAGGGCAATGGATCAAGACGTGCTCGATTTTGACCACGGTGCCGAATGCCGTGACCTCAACTGTCCATGACCGCATGCCAGTCATTCTCCGTCCCGATGACTATGATCTGTGGCTCGACCCCGGAATGCAACACGTCGCGGCGATCTTAGAACTACTGAAGCCGTATGACGCCCGGCTCATGCACTGCTATCCGGTCAGCACTCGGCTCAATCACGTGGCAAACGATGACGCGGAGTGTTCGCAACCTGTGGAAGTCCTCGGAACTCAGGATCGCCTGTTCTTGTAGGCAAGAAACCGCGATAGCAGTTGAAGGAGAATGGGTGTATGTCAGAGGAGATTGTGATGAACGCATTTGAGAAGAAACGCCGATCCTTTTAACCGTGGGAAGCGTCGGCATGACCCAAATGTTGCCGCAACTCATCAAGCGTCAGGGAGAACCACAGCAAGGGTACGTGCTTGGGACCGCCGAAGGCGAACATCTCGTTCATTTTCATTACATCCAACGTGGAATCTAAGCAGGGATGGGGCTTGGGAAGATTCGGCAAAGGGGGTTGGGGGACTGGAGAAGAAGACATTCGAGTCGAGCTAAACGACGGATCGTCCTTCTCTTGCCTCGAACTCGTTAGAAACGTAATCGGGACGTGGGAGAAGTTCTTTCGTCTGTACGGTCTATGAGTTCTCTGGATACACCACGATTCGTGCGTTGCCAATCCATGCGCCAGCGCCCATCGGGATCGCTTGCGCTCTCGCGCTCGAATAGGACGCCTAGCTCTCGATTTCACCTAATCTGAGCATCGCGGACTCGCTCGGCAACAGACGCCGTAGCTCTGCCACAGCCGAAACCACGGGCTATGCGCGAGCGCATCGTCGTGCCTTCGATTGGCAGCCGAGAGGTCGCTTGCGCTCAGCGGTCTGGTGTCGGGCGCAGCTAAGATGCGCTCCAGCTACTCGATTTCGGCAATGCTCTGCTCGGCGTCCATTCCGCCCCAATATCTAAACAGAAAGTTGGGGAGGTCAATTCGGAGCGGCATCTCTAAAGACCCTAACTGTGCCCACACCGAACGTCCCGGCGTGCTTACTGATGCCCGCCTCTCAGGTCCTTGTGCGTTGGGTCACAGCCTCCCTCCTGCCCAAGATCGCAAAATGGGAAAGAACGGAGGGCAGAATATGCACGGTAACGAAAAGGTGATCGAGCAACTGAACGCGGCTCTCGCTTCTGAACTGACCGCAATCGTTCAGTACATGGTTCAGTCAGAGACCTGCCAAAACTGGGGCTACGTGCGGATAGGCGACTTCTTGAAGAGGCGTGCAATCGAGGAAATGGGTCATGCCGAGGGTCTGATCGAACGTCTCGTGTTCTTGGATGCCGCGCCAAAGGTGGATGTCGCGCTGACTCCCAAGATTGGCGCGAATGTGCAGCAGCAACTAGAAGGCGACCTCAAGGACGAAGAAGATGCCGTACATCAGTACAACTCGGCTATGAACATCTGCGCCGAAGCTGGAGACAACGGATCAGGCGACTTATTTCAACGCATGCTCAAGGACGAAGAAGGGCACGCGGACTTCTTGGACGCACAGCTTCATTCCATCAAGGAAATGGGCATCGGTACGTACCTCGCGCAGCAGTTGCATGCCGAAAAGTAGGACTGTCGGGAGGTTTCGCGAAAACTACGGAGTCAAGCGATAATAGTCCCCCGAATGGCTTCCGCGATCCAAATAGCCACTCCAGAGGCGATCCGTCGAATCCAGCGGCTGCAAACCATCACAATCGCATGGATGAGTGTGGAGGCTGTGGTCTCGCTCTTCGCAGCGTGGCGGGCGCATAGCCCCGCACTGCTCGCCTTTGGCGGCGACAGCGCAATCGAACTTGCATCGGCGGTGGTAGTGCTGTGGAGATTTCGCGCAAGGGACGCACAAGAGCACGCGGAAAAGCAGGCTGCCCGTGTCGCGGGAGCCTTGTTGTTCGCGCTGTCTGCCTTTGTTGCGATCACTTCGGACGCGAGTCTGCTGGGCTATAGCGAACCCAAGCCCACACTTCTAGGGATAGCCATTCTGGTCGCAGCCGCCGTCGTCATGCCGTGGCTTGCGAAAGAGAAACGGCGGCTGTCAGGAGCTACAGGCAGCGCAGCTTTGAGGGCGGACGCCGCACAGTCGGCACTGTGCGCTTACCTGTCGCTGATCGCCTTGGTGGGACTGGGGATCAACGCCATGTGGCGCGTCAAGTGGGCAGACCCGATTGCGGCTCTAGTCATTCTGCCTCTCATCGTCTGGGAGGGTCGAGAAGCTATGCGCGGGAAGACCTGCGGCTGTTGCTAGTTTCGTGAAAGTTTTATGCAGGTAGCTATGACTAGGGATGACATTCGGCTTCTATACGAGTACGACCGTTGGGCAAACCGCAGAGTGTTGAAGGCAGCCTCAACCCTCAGCCATCAGCAGTTTACCTGCGCTATGAGCGGCAGCTTTCATTGCGTGCGAGACACGCTCCTCCACATCTTGGGCGGTGAGTGGATTTGGCTCGCTTATTGGAGAAGCCCACCCGATAGTCCCGCCTCACTATCAGAATTGAGAGCGAGGCGCGACGCCCTCTTCAGTCCTGAGGCATTTGCCAACATTGATGCTCTCCAATCGAAGTGGACAGAAGTCGAGTTGGAGCAGTCCGAATTCGTAAATCGGGTGACCAATAAGAGCTTGGCGAAAAAGCTCCCCTTTCGTGAAACGCGGCTCACCTTGATGCACCTGATGCAGCACGTCGTCAACCACTCCACCTATCATCGAGGTCAAGTCGCGCTGACGATGCGGCAGCTTGGTGCTGAGCCTCTGGCAACGGATTTCCACGTATTTCTGGTGGAACATCTCCGCGATTGACTTGCCTTCAAGCAGCCTTCTCCACCGGGAATCCAGCTTCCATCCAACCCTGTTTGCCTTCGGGGTAGTGCGACACGTTCGTGTAACCCATCGCCGCCAATTCACGGGCGGCGTATTCGCTGGCGTGTCAATGCGTGTTCGCGCAGTAGGTGACAATCTCGGCGTTCTTGTTGGGCAATAACTGTTTAGCAAGTTCCCTGATCTGTTCGGGCGGGATGTTCAACGCGCCGGGGATGTGCGCTTCGCGATAACGTTCTGGCGCGAGCGTCTCGACCACCGTGACTTGTTTCTGGTCAAGTTTGGATTTCAGGTTTTTGGTCGAAATTGTGCTGTCCATTTTGAGCTCCTCGGAAAACACTCAAGTTCGATGCGCGAAGCGGTCTCCCCGGTTCGTGTTCCAAATTCCTGCGAAAGTTTAGGTCTCGATTTAGGGCAGTCGGAGCACGGAAGACTCCGTTCGGCAACAAACGCCATATCGCTGCCACAGCCGAAACCACGGGCTGTGTGCGAGCAACTCGTCGTGCCTTCGATTCGCAGCCACAAGGTCGCTTGCGCTCAGCGGTCTAATGTCCGGCGCTTCGAACATTTCCTGTAGCTGCTCGATGTCGTCAATAATGCGTTCAACATCCATTCCGTCTCAATATCCAACATAAGCACCGCAACGGTCAAACGGGATGCCATCTCCATCTGTGGAATTCGCGCAGACTCAGAATCGGCTATTCTGATAGCGAGATGACCAATGACGAACGCATGCAGCGAGAGTCCAGCCTGATCGCGACGATCCGCAAGAATCTTCCCGAATTCGCGAAAGCGTGCGCGGATGACACGGAAATGGTGTTGCTCCACCAAGATGCCTTTGCCGCCGACTACCAAGAGAGCGAATACACGCTCCTCGGCATGGCGATCAAATATGCAGGTCTGCGTGGCAAGGAAGTGCGTGTGATTGGAAGGAACCGAAGCTCCCTCGGCGAGGAAGACACAATTCAGTGAGGAAGATAGTGGCTAATGTGATCGTGACTTGAACCCGCCATACGTCAGGTAGACGCCGAGGACGAGTGAAATAGCTGCGTACATGTAGAAGAGTTCTCGGTAGTGAAGCTGCCCAAGGAAAAGTTTCGCTTCCATCTCATGCGGCAGGAACAAGAAGAATAGGCTCTTGATGAGCGCCGTCCAACCGACGAGGGTGACGATCACCGTCAGCGCACCTCCCGACCAGATATTGTGCGCGAGAACCATCGCCAGCCCAGCCGCCAGCGTGATTACACCAAGGATCAATGTCATCGCGGAGTTCTGAAGAAGGGCGGTCACCGTCTCCACGGTCGCTTGTCCACGGGTCATCATGGATAGCCCGATGAGAATGCAGTACAGCCCGATCAGCCTGCTGAGAAAAAGTGTGCGTGGCGACATAGGTAGCTCCTAAGAGAATTCCTTTGTTGCGGTATACCACCGACCAAACTTAATTCAAAAGAGAGTCGATGATGCGTGCAAGTCCCAACTCACAGCGGCTGGTCGCGCACTACCGTCTCATGCGCAGCCATCAGCCACTTACCATCGACTTTTCGCAACACTATCAGGATGCGCCCATCGACCGTGACTCCGGCGTTGGTTGCTTGGTACGTCCCTGCACAATAAGCGAGGTCTCCACTGTAGTAGATCGTCACTGGCTTTATGAAGTCGATGTGCCCGCCAGCTTTGATGCCCCGTTCCCAGTAAGCCTGAATCGTCTCACCATTACCTACATCTGTGATGGTTGTGGTTGCTCCCCAAATGACGTTACCATCGGTCCGGTACGCTGATGCAACGAATAACGAGGAGGCGCTCTGCAACGGAAAGGAATCTTGTGGGTGGTGATCCCGCTTTGTTTGGTGATCTCGTTCGCTCAGAACGCCACCCGCGTTGAGACAAAGGACGTGCAGCCCATACAACGTTTAGAGCAGGTTATCTCGGGGCACCTCACCGATCTGAATGGCAAATACAAATTCCGGGTTTCCGAGGTCACATACCAGCCGGGTGGATACGTTGGCGACCACCATCATGCTGGCCCCGGTGTTCGGGTCATAATGGCCGGTGAGTTCACCTACGTAAAAGGTGATAAAACCACCGTCTATAAGGCTGGTGACGCATTCTTCGAGCCGGGCGCTGTGACGCATCGTGCCTACAATCGAGGAAATACGATCCTGAAGGTCATGAACATAGAAATCCTACCTGCGGACTTCAGTGGATCGGCGCTCATGCCGCCACCGAAGTAACCTTGGCGGGCGGCCACTGACGCAGCAAGACATGCTAGATGTCATGCTTCAAGGTCAATCTGTCAATCTGCAATGCCACAGGGAAAACCGTATCTGAACGCAGGAGGACATTCGATGAGCAGGTCAGCCCGGACGGCAGTCTCGTCTTGCGGTTTTCGGATGATGTTCACTGGCTGGGCTAGGGTAGTTGCTGAGGCTCTGATCTTGTTTGGAAGCGCGTGGTCATCAGCCCAGCAAAACGCAACGCTCTCCCCTGTCGTGCGTCAGTTCGTGAAAATCGAGTCACCCGTCATCGCATTGACTCATGTGCGCGTGATTGATGGGACGGGTAGTCCGGTACGTGAAAACCAGACCCTCGTAATCTCCGGCGACAAGATTCAAGGAATTGGGGATTCTACCGTGACGGTGATCCCCAGCGGAGCAAAGACACTAGACCTGACCGGCTATACGGTGATTCCCGGCTTGGTGGGAATGCACGATCACCTGTTTTATCCGCAGCCCGTTAATCTTGCCGGACGGCGAGTCAGAGGAGAGCTTCAATTCGAGGAGCAGTCAAGTTTTACTTTTCCAAGGCTCTATCTGGCTGCTGGGGTCTAAAGACATGGATTGACGAAGCAAGATTCCCGGCCCCAAGCTGCATGTCACCGGGCCATACTTGGAGGGCACAGGCAATTTTCGACTGCCCGTGCATGAGCTTAAGGGACCGGAAGACGCCCGCAAGACGGTGGAATTTTGGGCGGATCAGGGCGTGACCTCATTTAAGGCCTTCGTGCATATGACGCGAGCAGAATTGGCTGCGGTTATCGAGACTGCTCACAAGCGCGGGCCCAAAGTCACGGGGCATCTCTGCTCGATTACCTACCGCGAGGCTGCCATTGACGATATTGAACATGGATTTGCTCTTGCCACAGATTTCAATCCTGACAAGAAGGCGGATAGTTGCCCGCCGAGAACAGCACAATCGCGTGCGGCGTATTTGAATCTCAATCCCTCAAGCACTCAAGTACAGGACTTATTCCGAATTCTTATCCAGCACCATGTCGCCGTTACGTCTACACTTCCTGTGTCCGAAGCGTATACCTCTGATCGCCCGCCCCTGCAACAACGTGTGCTTGATGTCATGTCTCCTCAGGCGCAGGCAGGATATTTGGCACAGCGCGTAGAAGAGGAAAACGGAGATGCGGGTCTGAAGAAGGAGATGGAACTGGAGCGAGCGTTTGTAAAAGCGGGAGGCCTATTGCTGGCAGGCCCCGACCCAACTGGCATTGGAGGCGTTGTGGCGGGATTCGGCGATCAGCGCGAGGTAGAACTGCTCGTGGAAGCTGGATTCACTCCGTTAGAAGCCATTCACATTGCCACATCGAACGGAGCACAGTTTCTCGGAGAGCCAGACCACATAGGCACGCTCGTGCCCGGCAAGCAGGCCGATCTGGTAGTGATTCGTGGCAATCCGTCAACGAACATTAACGACATCGAGAATGTGGAGATGGTGTTCAAGGATGGGGTGGGATACGACTCTGCAAAACTGATCGAGTCAGTGCGTGGGCAGGTGGGACTCCGCTGAAGCCATGCGTTTCCAATCCTGCTGTAACGACCTGCTGCGCCGGATCGGGCTGTCGCAGAGATCGGTGGTCAAAAGGTATACGTCTGAGACGACGACCAACCGGGCGAAACATGGGGCGAAAGGTCGCGAAAAACGAATGCCCGGAATGACGCCTTCTTGACCACCAGCTTGCAAGCCCCAGAAAACAATCGA
>Ga0335085_10001620_pt1 | contig 46283 bp, 28 predicted proteins | sample Lox_Sample_45_FD_206712 | JGI IMG/M metagenome (GOLD analysis project Ga0335085, IMG submission 206712) | Soil microbial communities from Loxahatchee National Wildlife Refuge, Florida, United States - Lox_Sample_4.5 | ecosystem: Environmental > Terrestrial > Soil > Wetlands | place: USA...
ATACTGGAAGCAGCACGAGCTACCCAACGTCTGCCCTCGAGACTACTGGGAGCTGGACGATCGAGCGCGGCGGGCGTTGAAACGCATCCGGCGTCGCCCACGCATCCTCACGGCATGCTGGCAACAATCCTGCCTACCGCTTGGCCGAACTATATTATGCGAACGTCAATAAGCTCATCGAGTTCAGCGGCTGCACCGCGAACCAAGGCGCGCCGGCTCACGCTCACTAAGATCGCGCAGATGTTCGGCGCCTCGAATTACGTTTCACCATAGGAATTGCTGGGAGAACTCGGCGATGCACGGGGCGCCTTGTATACGCTCGGGATGGTGCTGTACGAAATGCTGACGGGCAGGCAAGCGTTTTCGCAGGACACGATCTGTCCGATCGGTTTTCGAATGACCCGGTCCCTCCACGGGAGATCGACCCGGCGATTTCTCCCCAGCTCCAGGAAGTAGTCTTCCGGGCATCGGAACGCAAGCCACAGAATCGTTATTCGAGCGCTCGTGAGTTTGCTCACGACCTTCTGTATCTCGAATAGGTTGCAGGCTTCCAACGGCCGGAGGTCCACGATTGGAAGAAGCGTCAATCCTCAAGGAGGAGAAAGGTGCTTTTCTATGTCTTCATCACCCTGATCCCCATCGTCCTCTTTGGCTTGTTGTTCTACGTTGCGTCACATTAGACAACGAGCGGACTGCTTGTTCAAACAAGCTCTCAACGGACATCACGTCATTAGAGATCGGATTCCTGGTCACCGCCAACGGTGCCGGGCCTGGCCGGAACTAGGCTCATGACCCAAAGGTCGCTTCAAATCCAGCCTCTAACCAATGAAATCGCAGGCTTAGCGGGAATCTGGGGAAGGCCATAACCCCCATAACGCCGAGCGGGCATGCTATCATGCCTAAGCTCCAAGAAATTAAGGCCGAACCGGTTGTGGAGGACCATGAGCAAGCTCGGAGTAGGCGTGGTTGGTGTAGGAGAGATGGGGAGGCGTCACGCTGAAAACCTGACGCGTCTAGTCCCGAAAGCGCGTCTGGTTGCCGTGGCCGATACTGATCTCGAACGGGCGCGTAGGGTCGCGCAAGAACTCGAGGTCGAGCACTACTATGACAGCCTTGAGGGTCTGGTCGGGAGGAAGGATCTGCAGGCCGTAGTGATTGTTTCGCCTGCCAGGTTCCACCCTCACGCCATCCAGTTGGCGGCTGCCGCCGGAAAGGATATCCTTTGCGAAAAGCCTCTGGCCCTGACCCTGGAAGAAGCCGACGCCGCCTTAGAGGCCGTGGCTAAGGCCGGAGTGCGTTTGCAGATGGGGTTTATGCGGCGCTACGACCCGGCCTATGCGGAAGCCAAGCGACGGATCGGGGCCGGGGAAATTGGCGAGCCCATCATCTTCAAGTCCATCGGCCGTGACGCCCAGGCGCCACCGGCCAGTTATTTCGACTGTGGGTGGAACGGAACCCTTTTTCACGACAACAGCGTTCACGATTTTGATCTGGCCGGCTGGTTGATGGATGACGCAGTGGTCGAAGCGCATGTGTTTGCGGGCGCGCGGGCTCTTCCGCAGCTTGCCGGGCAAGGTCTCTTTGATTCGGGTGTGGTCAACCTGCGATTTTCTCGCGGCGCCATCGGAAACGTGGAGTCTTTTCTCGATGCACGTTATGGCTATGACGTACGCACGGAGATTGTAGGTACCAAGGGAACGATACAGGTTGGCTCGCTGCGCGACAGGCCGATCCAGGTGTTAACCGAGGCCGGGGGCCGGCACGAGATGGTGGATCATTACCTCGTGCGCTTTGCAGCTGCCTACGTGATTGAAATGCGCGACTTCGTTGAGACAATCCTTTCAGACCGGGCGCCGCAAGTTACAGGGCTCGATGGACGCCGGGCGCTTGCCATCGTCCTGGCGGCTGTAACGTCCTTTCGGGAATCACGGTCGGTCCGTCTCGAAGTTCCCGCCAGATCCGATTCGGCAGCGCGTTCCCACGTGCACCCGTGAGAGCGTCCCCAACCGTTCCGTGGTTCGCCTCGTGGACTGAGTCCGCGTTGGTCCATCCCGATGTGGGGACAAAGCTCCCTCCAAGTCGACTCTATTCGGACCTCGAAAGTCACGCTGCCTCTCCCAGCACAGCTATGGTCGTTTCATGTCGCGCGGTTCCGGAGCATCGGAGGCGAAACAGAGGGCTGCCTGAAGAGCATGAGTCGGGCGGAGAGCGCACACGAACGAACGGATGAGGAAAGGCGGCCATCGTGATCACACCAAAGCAACGGGCCAGGGTGGGGGTATTCGGAATCGGACTCGCCGCTTACTGGCCACAGTTCTCGGGACTCAAGGAGCGCCTGACGGGCTACCAGCAGAAGGTCGAGCAGCGCTTGGGCGAGTGGGCCACGGTGACCAGCGGAGGGACTGTGGACGATGCCGCCGCTGCCCAGCGGACCGGCGATGCCTTTGCCCGGGCGGGGGTGGACCTGCTCTTCTGCTACGTGGGCACCTACGCCACGTCCTCTCAAGTCCTGCCTGTAGTTCAGCGCTCGAAGGCTCCCGTGATTGTACTCAACCTGCAGCCCCGCGCGGCTCTCGATTATCCCCGGACGGACACCGGCGAGTGGCTGGCGAATTGTTGTGCCTGTTGCGTGCCCGAGATCTCGGGCGCCTTTGCCCGGGCGGGCATCGCCTTCCGAGTGGTAACGGGAATGTTGGAGCCCGAAGCGGATCTCTCCCAGCCCTGGCACGCCGCCTGGAGGGAGATTCAACACTGGTGCGAGGCGGCGGCGACCGTGCGGAATCTCAGGGACGCGCGCATCGGGTTCCTGGGTCACACCTATCCCGGCATGCTGGACATGTACAGCGATTTCACCCAGCACCATGCCTACCTCGGCACGCACATTGAGGTACTCGAGATGTGCGACCTCGACGGACGCGTAAAGTCCGTAAGTGAGTTGGAAATCCGGCGCCAGGAGGAAGAAGCGCGAAGAATCTTCGAGATCAGTGAGGATAGCGAGGCCGATCCGCTCGCGAAGAAGCCAAACCCGGAGGAGATGCATTGGGCCTGCCAGGTCGCGGCGGGTTTGGACAAGTTGGTGGACGATTTCAGCCTGGACGGGCTTGCTTACTACTACCGTGGTCTGAACAACAATCGCTACGAGCAATTGGGAGCCGGCCTCATTCTTGGCTGTTCGCTTCTAACCGGACGCGGAATCCCATGCTCCGGCGAGGGCGATCTCAAGAACTGCCAGGCGATGAAAATCCTGGACCTCTTGGGCGCGGGTGGCAGTTTTACCGAGTTCTATGCCATCGACTTCCGGCAGGGCTTCATCCTGATGGGGCACGATGGTCCCTTCCATGTGGGTATCGCAGAAGGCCGGCCCACGCTCCGGGGCTTAGGGCTGTATCACGGAAAACGCGGGTACGGGGTGAGCGTGGAAGCCAGCGTACGCAAAGGTCCCATCACGATTCTCGGCCTCACCCAAACAAAGGATGGCCGCCTCAAGCTCCTCGCCGCCGAAGGCGAGTCGTTGCCCGGGGAGGGGCTCAAGATCGGGAACACAAACAGCCGTTTGCGCTTCGGTCCGGACCCGGCGGACTTCTTTAACTCCTGGTGCAATGAAGGCCCCACGCATCACTGCGCACTCGGCGTCGGGCACCAGCTCACCAAAATTGAAAAGGTGGCGTCTTTGTTAGATATGGAGCTGCGCGCCGTGGCAAGGGCCCAGCCCGGGCATGGGGTGATAGCTCATATCCGCGAGTGAGCTGGCTCGAGGCGCACACGAGAGCCGTTACCAGATCAAGGCAGCCGGCTTTCGGCCTGCCAGAATCTCCTCATCCAGTTCGTAGCCAAAGCCCGGACGGCCCGATACCTCGAGGAATCCATTTTGGGGTTCGGGTTCGCCTTGCAGGATAGGATGGCCGCCCTGAGCGAAAATGTCCACAAATTCGGCTCGAGGCGAGTTGTGAGTGGCTATCACGAAGTGGTAAGTCGGAGCTCCGGCACCGTGCGGGATCACCGGCAGGTCGTAGGCGCTCGCAAGAGCGCCAATCTTCTTCAGCTCCGAAAGGCCTCCTGCACGATAGATATCAGGCTGGAGGATATCCACTGCTCCGGTCTCAATCAAGTCTCGAAAACCGTAGCGAGTGAACTCGTGTTCGCCTCCCGCGATCGACATCTCGGGAACGGCCTCTTTGATCTTCCGGCAAGACGCGATTTGGTCGGGAGGAACAGGTTCCTCGATCCAGAGCACCCCAAGACCCGCCACAGCTTTGGCGAGGGCAATGGCGTAAGGAACGTCCAGAGCCATGTAGCAGTCAAGCATGATGTCACCGTCAGGACCGATCAACCTCCGGGTTCGCTCCACCAGTTCGACGTTCTTCCTCAGGCCTGCCTTGCCATCGGCCGGACCGTAAGGCACCGCCAGTTTGACGTGCCGAAATCCCTGTTGCAGGTGACGCTCCGTGAGATTGCCAGTGACGTAGACGGGGATCTTCTCCTTCGTCTTGCCGCCGATCAGGTTGTAGACCGGCTGTCCCACCGCTTTACCGACGATGTCCCACAGCGCCAGGTCAATACCGCTGATCACCTCGATCACTGCGCCTTTGCGTCCGTAGAATTGCGAGGCGCGAAACATCTGCTCCCAGAGCAACTCGATGTCGAACGGGTTGCGCCCGACCAGTAACGTCCGGAACTGCTCTTCAACCACCGTCGCCGCCAGCTTGCCCTTGCCCCCTCCCACCGTGCCCAGGCCTCGGATTCCCTCGTCGGTAGAGACCTCCACAATGGCTGAGGTCATAGGGCCGTACCAGCTCTGCCGCCTTTCCCGGTACTCGGGGTAGATCGACATCGGATTCGCAATGAGCCCGTCACTCAACCAGGAACCCTGCATCGGAATCGGATGGACCTTCAGATCGGCGATTCGCAAGGCGACCACTCCTTCGGAATTTGCAGAACAGGCCGGCTGGCTCCAGGTTACGGGACTTGCATTTTAAAGCGCAGCAGATTCGGCCGTATGCTGGCCGGGCGGACAAGACAGACGGCGGTCCCTGAGATACAGCTTGTGCTCAACATACACGGCCGGCGGCACCGGTTGCCCGTTCAGGCACTGGAGAACAATGGGCAGAATCCGGGCTCCGTAGTGCTCCGGGAAGTAAGCCACGGCCCCGATGAGCGGGCTGTCTGGCTTCTGGAATTCTTCATCCAAAGCCTCATTCGGTCCCCATCCCTGCGCCATGATGGCGGTGGTTTGCTGTCGTCCGGCTTCACGAACGGCACGGATAGCCCCCCGGGCGCTGTTGTCGTTGGCGGCGGCGATGAGCAACCGTTCTCGTCCTGCTAGCGACTGAAGCACGCGCCGCGTGGTCCGATAGCCTCCTGTTTCAGTCCCCTTGCCATTTCTGTGGAGTACACATTTGTCGTGAAGTTGGGGCAGCACGCTGCGAAGGCCTTCCAGGGTCCCAATCACGCGCGAGTGAGGAACGGGCCCTGCCTCCGGGATCTCCAACAGCAGGGCACAGCCCACACGCCCATTCCAGCGCTCCTTCGCAAACCTCGCTAGAGCAGTACCTCCCACAGTGCCAACCGCATAGTTGTTGGCGCCAAAATAGATGGCGCAGGGCTGGGGGATATCAATCGCCAACGTCGGAATCCCAGCTTTCGAGAACATATTGGCCAGCACCGGCCCGACCCGGTAATGAAAGTCGTATTCGATGACGAAATCGACCCTCTGCGAGATCAACCAAGCTGCGCTCTTGACGGCCTCTTCCGGGTTGTCGCGATTGTCAGCCACCAGCAATTCCACGCGGGACTTCTCAGCTGCTTCAATCAGGCCCTGGGTGACCCGCCGCGAGAAAGGCTGATCACCGGAGAGCTGTGCATACCCGATGCGGAAAGCCCGAAAACCGAGGCCATGCCGGAACAACTTGGTCCCTGGGTCGCGCAGGGCATAGCCCCGACCTTCGAGGGTGCGAAGCAACCGGAAAGCCGTGCTGACGTCGAGCCCTGCCTTCGCGGCAATGTCGGTGAGGCGCAAATCCGTTCGGGAGCCTCTGAGAACGTCCAGGATGTCGAGCGCCTTTCCGACTACTTCGACGTGGTAGCGGGCGGACCGGTTTGGGTCACCCCGCGGTGTTGCCGCGCCTTCCGAGAGAGGTTGCTGCTCGCCGGGCGGGCCCGCCGCCACGGCTGTTCTAACCTTCAAGTCCTCATTCCTCCAGCCAAAATCGGCGCCCGCGCCGCGCAAGGCGGCATTTCGCAGCAATCAACTGGGCTCAGAGCGTCATTGATATCGCTCGTGATTGGGTCTGTCAAGAATTTTTACCGTATGAAAAATCTATTTTCTTGACAAAGGAACTTTATGAAGCATATAAACTCCGGCATTACGTCGGGTTGTAATGGTTAGTTGTTTGGGGAAAACGGAGGGCTGATGGTCTTGCTCGCTGGCAAGACGAACGCCAGACGGCCAAAGCGGGCTTGATTTGGTCGCGCTCCGACTGCTGGTGCCGTAACTGATCGGCGGACGCAAGGCGGGTTCGACTCTAACGCGTCGCGTTGGGCGGAGTTGCAGCCGAGGAGATCCCGGCTCGTCCTGAAGGGATCGAGTTGTCTCAGGGACGCTCCCTCGGGAGCGAGATCATGGGGAGGTGTAGCATGCTACCCGACGAATCAAGGTGGATCCGCGTTGCGCTCCTCACGCTTTTTCTGGGCGCCGCCATCCGACCTGCGTTTTCTCAATCGATCACCGGCGACATCCTGGGAACGGTGCAAGACGCGAGTGGAGCCGTGGTGCCGGGAGTCAAGGTCACTCTTACAGCCGTGGATACCGGCACCAAGTTCGAGGCGACCTCCGATGGAGGTGGCAACTACCTGTTTGCCCAACTGAAGCCGGGCCATTATAGTCTGCAGGCGGCCAAGGAAGGGTTCGAAACGGCCACGGTCTCGGATATTGAACTCCTGGTGGGTCAACGCCCGCGGGTGGACATTAGCCTTCGCGTCGGAGCAGTAACTCAAACGGTCGAAGTGAGCGCGGGAGGCGTGGTACAACTCGAAACCCAGACGTCCTCCATGAACCAGATTACCCAGCAGACGGCGGTGCAGAATCTGCCCATCGTCAACCGCAACTTCTTGGGCCTGGTGGCTCTGTCTGCAGGAGTTGCACCCATTGGCCAAGGAAACTCCCCGGCGTCCTATTGGACCGGAGCCGGATCGGGTAACGTTACCACCAGCGTGGCAGGATTGCGGGAATCGAACGAAAGCTTCATTGTCGATGGCATCGAGTCTCGCAACGCCCGCTTCGGAAGCGCCAACTTGCGGCCTTCCCTGGACGCCATCCAAGAGATCAACGTTCAAACCAGCAACTTCTCGGCGGAGTATGGGAAATCCTCAGCCGTGATCAATACCACCCTGAAATCAGGTACGAATAGTTTGCACGGCGTTGCCTATGACTACGTCCAGAACAACATCTTCAATGCGAATGACTTCTTCTCGAACCTGGACGGCCTGAAAACAGGCCGCGTCCGCTACAACGATTTTGGAGCCACGATCGGCGGTCCGGTGGTTTTGCCGCATTACAACGGCCGCGACAAGACCTTTTTCTTCTTCTCTTACGAGGGCCTGCGCAATCCCACGCAGTCGAACTACCAGGCACTCGACCCTAGCCCGGCCCAATTGGCCGGGAATTTGGCCGACAATAGCGCCGGGACCGGGTTCTTCCCAACCACCTCTCCTTACTGCCAGTCCCTTCCGAAATCCCCGCATTGCGTCGATGTCATTAACCCTGCGACCAAACAGCCCTTCCCAGGGAATGTGATCCCCACGAACATGCTCGACCCTATTGCGCAAGAGTGGCTTCCGTTTTGGCCGGCTCCCAACCTCACCAGCGCGCCCATTCCTACGCCTGGCGCGTTCCCCGTATACAACTATGCCATCACAGCGAAAGGCTACGTCAACTTCGATCAGTATAACGCGCGGGTCGACCACGCCTTGACCTCACGCGACCAGCTTTGGGGCGCCTACACCCACGATAATCGCCCCACGTTCGCTCCAGGGGCTCTCCCCTTGTCCGGGAGTTCGTGGCCTCTTTCCGACACGCTGTTCACGGTTACGGAGACCCATACCTTCACACCCAGCATCGTTAACGAGGCGCGCTTTGGGTACAATAAGGGCAAGACCTACCTCGTCGGCGAGGGCGCGTTGACAACGAACTATGCGGCTCAATTCGGATTCACGAATACTTCTTCGAACCCCTTCGATTTCGGCGTGCCCGATGCCGGGGTTGCCGACTTTAGTGATCCGGGATCCCCTGGGGAATCAATTGGGGCGCTCGATCAGGACTATCAGTGGGTCGACAACCTGAGCATCGTCCATGGAACCCACAATCTAAAGCTTGGAATCAACTACATTCACGAGAAGTTCTATCAAATTACCGACTTCAGCGGCATACCGAGTTTCAGTTTCGGAGCCTTGTTTAGCGGCAACAGCTTAGGCGACTTCTTGTTGGGCGATCCGCAGAATGCCACTGCCTCCGTCGGCGACTCGTCGCAGAACCTCGTCAGCAATTTTTACGCGGGATTCTTGCAGGATAACTGGCGGGTGAGTCCCAGCCTTACTCTCAATCTTGGCCTCCGGTACGAGTTCGGCCAAACCCCCTTTGACACCAGTTCAAAAACCGGCTGGTTCGATCCCTCCACGCAGCAAGTGGAGTATTCACGCAGCGGCGCGGTACGGAACGGCATCGTCGATCCCGACTGGAACAACTTCGCTCCACGGGTGGGATTTGCTTACAGCCCTGAGTTTGCCAAGAATACGGTGGTTCGCGGAGCGTTCGGCATGTTTTACGCCACGGACAACTGGAATGAGCTCCAGTTTCTGGTGATCCAGCCCGACTTTTACACAACTCAGACTTTGAATTCTGATCCCACCAAGCCCACGCTTTCGCTGGAGCACCTCTTCCCGGCCGGCACGCTAGGGGGCGGAACCACCGTTCCTTTCAGCGTCGACAAGCGCAATCGCACCCCTTATGTCCAGCAATGGGACTTCGATATCCAGCATTCGTTCTCTCGCAACTTGTTCCTCGACGTGGGGTACATGGGCAATGTCGGCCAGAAGCTGCCCCAGCGGCGGAATGAAGACAACCCATCTTTTGACCCGACCGGTACCATTCCGATTGCCGATCGCGTCCCCTACCCGCAGTTCAGTTGGATACTCCTCACTTACAACGGCGGCTGGTCTAGTTACAACGGCCTTGCTGTGCGTCTTCAGAAGCGCTTCGGCAGCGGCATGTTCCTCCAGGCAGCCTATACCTACAGCCATACGCTCGACTTAGGAAACACCGACGACTTCTCGTTCTCCCAGTGTTGCTTCAAGACTCTGGACAAAGGCAACGGTGATTACGATGTGCGTCACCGTTTCGTTCTGAGCTATGTGTACGATCTGCCCTTCGGCCGGGGCCAGAAATACCTTTCCGGAGTGTCTGGAGCGGCAAATAGGCTGGTCGGGGGCTGGCAGGTGAGTGGCGTCACCACGTTTTCGACGGGTCAATGGACGACCGCCACTCTACCCGTCGACTGGCAGGTGTTCGGCGCGTTCAGCACCTCGGTGCCGGACAAGGTCGGAAACGCGTACCCCGCCAACCGGACCCATTCGAATTGGTACAACATCAACTCCTTCGTGTATCCCGGATGCCCGGTCGGCGTCTTTTCTCCGAATGCTACGAACTGCCCCAACGCAGTCCACCTCCAAGGGAATGCCGGGCGCCACCAACTCGAAGTACCCGGGATCAATAACTGGGATATCAGTGTGTTCAAGCAGATCCCTATCACTGAGCGATTTAGCGCCCAATTGCGCGCCGAGTTTTACAACGCCTGGAATCACACCCAGTTCAGCGCCCCCAATAATGGCCTTTCTCCCGGGTCTTTCGGCGTCATTGGCGGCGTGCTTGAGCCGCCACGGGTGATTCAATTGGCTTTCAAATTCATGTATTAGGAGGCTGTCCCGCTGGTGCCGTAAGTAGGTAGTGTGGCGGACCACATCTTGCCCGTGACGACGGTCACGGCAAGTCGACGAAGTTTCGGGTAGATGATAACGGAGAGTTCGGCCGTGGCAACTCTTAGGACCGCCAAAGCAGTGACCAGAGTCGGTCGCCGTCATCGTGCTTACGGAAAGACGAAAACCGGTAGAACCCGCACGGAGCTCAGCATCCGCCCGGTTGGGTTTGGCAAGCGAGTGGGAAAAAGGCGAGCTTCAAAATATACGAACGAACCCGTCAAGCTATTGATAATAAAGGATGGGAATTTTTCGATCCTCTGCGATCCCGTCAGGCCGCTGAAAATAAATGAGTTACAGGATTTATCCCGTCAACACGCTGAAAAGGAAGGAGAAAGGCAGTTTCGGGAGGCTGGAAACGTCGGCCATGCTTTCGCGCCTGTTAGGCGCAGTGAATAAGGTTGTCCCCGGGCCTTGCCGACCCTCGGGACGACGACATTGGTTACCCGGGGAGAGGGCTATGGAGAGGGCGATGAAGAGGGCTATGAAGAGAGATTCTGCCAGCCGGGCGCTTCTACCGTTGAGCTTGCTTGTACTGGCGGCGGGTTCCTGCACGAAGCCGAAGACGCCCGAGCAAGCGGCTCCGCCACAGCAGGTCAGCGCCACCATCAACTGGGACAAGGTGGTGACTGTCTCCAAGACTACTCCCACGCTTCAGGTGGTGGTCAACCCTCCCTTACGCCGCGGGTCGCCGATCCACGATCCGGTGTTTAAGGCGCTGCACGACCTCAACGCCGACTATGTCCGCTACGTGCCCTGGCTGCCTTACCCCAAGCTGGGCGTGGCCGAACTCGAGCCTCCGCAGGCGGGAAAGACCTCCTGGGATTTCTCCCTGATCGATCCGATGACGGAGGATTTCATCAATGCCACCGCCGGTCATTCGGTGATCCTCAACTTCAGCACCATTCCGCAGTGGGTGTTCAAGACGGAAAAACCGGTGCCTTACCCTTCCGATCCCGACCAGGTGACCTGGGACTATGAAAAGGGAACGGAGTTTCGCGATCCGAGCTTAAAGGAAGTGGCGGACTATTACGCGCGCCTGGTCAGCTGGTACACCAAGGGCGGCTTTACGGACGAATACGGCCAGCGCCACGAATCCGGTCATCACTACAAGATCGACTACTGGGAAGTCCTCAATGAAGTCGACAGCGAACACCAGATGGCGCCCCAGACCTATACCCGCGTCTACGATGCGATCGTGAGCGCCGTTCGCGCCGTCGATCCACAGATCAAGTTCGTGGGCCTGGCCCTGGGCGGCGAACCGCCGGATTACTTCGAGTACTTTCTGAATCACAAGAACCACAAGCCTGGCATTCCCATGGACATGATCTCCTACCACTTCTATGCCGGGCCCACGCCCGATCAGACCCAGGACACCATGCAATACACTTACTGGGAGCAAGCTGACCGTTTTCTGGCCGTCGTTGGGTACATCCAGGCCATCCGGGCGCGGCTCTCCCCCGACACCGGCACGGACACCGACGAACTGGGCTCGATCTCCGCGGACGACGCCGATCAAGGCAAGCCGGGTCACGTGACCAAGCCGATTCCGAACTCGTATTGGAATCTCTGCGGCGGCCTGTACGCCTATCTTTACGCCGAGCTCGCCAAGCGTGGAGTCGAGGTTGCGGGCGAATCGCAGTTGGTGGGCTACCCGACTCAGTTTCCCAGCGTCTCGATGGTCGACTGGACCACCGGGCAGCCCAACGCTCGCTTTTGGGTGCTAAAGCTCCTGCACGATAACTTCGCGCCCGGCGACAAGCTCGTGGAAACAAACATCGACAGTCCCTACGTCTATGGCCAGGCCTTTGTGACGCGTCAGGGGCAGAAGAAGCTGCTGCTGGTGAACCGAAGAGACCGCGCCTTTCAGGTGGCCATTCCTGATTCTCAGGGCTCGGCGGTTGCGTACGTCGATCAATCCACCAGCTTTCAGCCGCCGGCATCGGACCATTTGAGTGAAAACCGGCTTAGCCTGAGTGGCCTCGAGGTCGCGGTGGTGGAGTTGTCGAAGTGATTTCGTGATGCGGACCCGCGAGGCACGGCGTGCTGTTGCCCCACTATACGCACTCACGCGACGTACGTTCTTACAAAGTATCGCGGCCCTGGGCGCCCTCACCTCGTTAGGTCCCTTGACGATTCCCAGCGGGAGTCTCGAGCCGAGTTTCCTTTCGCCTCCTGACTCGGCCCGCATGTGGACCTGGTGGTTCTGGCTCTCCGATCGGGTCGACACCCAAAGCATCACCGCCGACCTCGAGGCCATGAAGGCTCAAGGCATCGGCGGGGTGACCGTCTACAGCCTTAGTGGCCCAGGGGTCGACACCCGGCAGCGTGGCCCGGACTACATGAGCCCTGGCTGGCGCGAGCTCCTCCAGCACACGGTCGGCGAGGCCGGGCGTTTGGGCCTTGGCGTGAATACCATGCTGTGCAGCGGCTGGGACGCTGGCGGCCCTTGGATCACCCCGGAGCTGGCGTGCAAGCAGTATACCCATTCCGAGGTGGCCCTCACCGGACCCCAGCGCTTCCGTGGCGAGTTGCCACATCCTCCTTCCGATCCACGCTTCTATCGTGACGTGGCCGTTCTGGCCTTGCGTGTTTCTTCCCATTCGCTCTCGTCCCCTCCGGAACCGGCGCAGGTGCAGGCCAGGAACGCTCTGCTTGCCCTAAAGAACGGCATGGATTCGCTGGGTGAATCGGGCCAGCTTCCCATTCAGGAGATTTGCGAGGCGCCGCTGCGGCCGTTGCCGCCGGAACCTGGCGGTGACGTTCTTGATCCGGCCAGTTGCATCAACCTTGAGGCCCATCTGGGCGAGAACGGAACACTCGACTGGACCGTTCCTGACGGGAAGTGGGTGGTATTCCGTCTCGGCTGCACTCTGACCGGAAGGAAGACGAGTTGGTCGTCGCCGACCGGTGAAGGTCTCGAAGGCGACCCCATGGAACCCGCCGCCATGGAATCCCAGTTCCAGCATATCGCCGGTGTCCTGGTGAAGGACGCCGGACCTGCCGCCGGGCCGATCTTCCGCGCGGTAGAGATCGACAGTTGGGAAATCCTGCTGCCGAACTGGACCGTGAATTACCTGGATGCCTTCCGCCAATACCGTGGCTACGACGCCCGGCCCTACCTGCCCGCCCTGGCGGGCCGAACCGTGGGCAGCGCCGAAATCAGCGATCGCTTCCTCTACGACTTCCGCAAGACCCTGGGGGATTGCGTGGCGGAGAATTACTTTGGCCGGCTGACGATGCTGGCCCAGGGCGCAGGCATCATCCAGCAGAGCGAGGCCGGCGGGGTCTGCTATCCCAAGGTCATGCCCATGGACGCCTTGAAGAACCTGGGCTGTTGCGCCGTACCCATGGGTGAATTCTGGCAGAGCCCGACCTGGAGGGAAAAGGACGACCAGAACACGAACGGCAAGCAGACCGCCTGCGCGGCGCATCTTTACGGCAAGAGGATCGCCGCCGCCGAGGCCTTTGCTTCGTTCTGGCACTGGGTGGACTCGCCGGTGACCCTCAAGCCGACAGCTGACCGCGCCTTCTGTGAAGGCTTCAATCAGCTGGTGATCTATTCGACGGCCACCCGCAGGGAAGACGGCACGCCCGGCACAGAGTTTATCGCCGGCACTCATTTCAACCGCCGTCTCACTTGGTGGAATCAGGCACGCCCCTTCTGCGACTACATCGCCCGCTGCAGCCACCTCCTGCAGCAGGGTCTATTCGTGGCTGACGTGCTGTTCTACAACGGCGACGGCTGTCCCAATTTCGTGGCCCCGAAGCACGTTGACCCCGGACTGGGAGGGGGGTACGACTACGACGTCTGCAACACGGAGATCCTGTTGACGCGTCTTGCGGTGCGCGACGGTCGCATTGTCCTGCCCGACGGCATGAGTTACCGAGTGCTGGTCCTGCCGGACCGGAAATCCATGCCGCTCGAGGTGGTACGGAAGCTGAAGGAGTTGGTGGCGGCCGGCCTGACCCTGATCGGCCCAAAACCCGAGCAAACTCCGGGCTTGGCGGCCTATCCTGCGTGCGACCGGGAGCTCCAGGCCGTGGCGAACGAGTTGTGGGGAGATTGCGACGGGCGCACGGTCAAGGAACGCCCATTCGGAAAGGGGCGCGTCGTGTGGGGCATCAACCCCCGTGAAATCCTTCATCGGGCCGGTGTGGGACCGGACTTCGAGCACGATGGTGACGCCGAAACGTTCATCGATTGGATCCATCGCTCCGACGTATCTCGAGAGATCTATTTCGTGGTCAATCGCAAGGACCGCCAGGAATCCCGAACCTGCACCTTCCGCGTCAGCGGGCGACAGCCGCAATTGTTTGATCCGGTGACTGGAGCCGTCCGCGAAGCTCGAGCCTTCGTTCAGTCTGGAGGGCGTACGTCCCTGCCGCTCGACTTCGCACCCTATGGCTCGATCTTCGTCGTCTTCGAAAACAAGGTCTCTGACACGCAAAATGTTGCGGGCCGGACGAATGCGGAATTGCTTGCGCCTTTAGCCACGCTGGCGGGACCCTGGACGGTCCATTTCGATCCGAAATGGGGCGGTCCCGCTTCGATTCAATTCCCGGAGCTCGTCGATTGGACGCATCGGCCGGAGGACGGCATCAAGTATTACTCCGGCACGGCGACCTACTTCAAAACCCTGGCGCTCCAGGCGAGGAGCGGCCAGAGGCTGTTTCTGGATCTGGGTGATGTGAAAGATCTGGCTGAGGTCCGGCTGAACGGAGAAAAGGCGGGCATCGCCTGGACGCGGCCGTATCGAGTCGAGATCACTTCATCGGTTCGCGCCGGTGAAAACGATCTGGAGATCGATGTCGTGAATCTCTGGCCGAACCGCATGATTGGCGATGGTCCGCTCCCGCCGGAAAGGCGCTTCACGAAGACGAACATCCCCATCTACTACGAACCTAAGCCCCAGACGCTCCTGCCCTCCGGCCTTCTCGGACCCGTAACCGTGCTTGTCGGAGCTTAGGCGCCGGTACGAAGAGAGTGGTGGGAGAGTAACTGAAGGCCCCTTATGCCAATCCGAAAGGATGATCCGAATGGGGGGACAAGAGACGCTGCAGAGCTCGCTACGCCTCACGGCGTCCAGCTGGATTCAAAGTGGTAGCCTCCGGAACCGACCTCGTACACCGCCGCACCCTTCTCCATGCGGACATACCTCACGCCGGGCGCCCGGCTGGCAGGTTGGCCACTTTCCTCGACCGACGCGGCATCGCGAGCTGGAACGTAGACCGTCGCGGTCGTATTCGGAGGGACGGTTGCGTCCCAGGTGAAGCGGCCGCCGTCACGCTTCCACGCGCTCGAGATTTCACCGTAGGGGGACCGGTGCGAGGCCTTGACGAAGGTCAGATCGCCAGCCGGCGTCGGACGCAGGATAATGTGCTTGAACCCCGGCTGCTCGGGATCGGGACGTATGCCGGCCAAATTCTCGTAAAACCAGGTGACGAGATCTCCAACCAGCATGAGATGATTTCCGGAGTTCATCGCCGGATTGGCGGTGTTGCCGTTCCAGAGCTCCCAAATCGTAGTGGCGCCCTCGCTCACCATGTACCCCCAACTGGGGTAAGTCTTCTGGGAGGCGATCTCGTAGGCGACGTCGGCGTGGCCGTTGTCGGAGAGCACTTGCATCAACCACTGGCCGCCGATCAGTCCCGTTGCGATGTGCCCCTGGTTTTGTTGGTTGATTTTCGCGACCAGCGCTTCGACTACGCCTTGCCGGTTCGCGGCGGGCACCATACCGAATGCCAAGGGCAGGACGCTGGAAGTTGGTGAACCGTTGCTGTACGTCGCGGTCGCGGGGTTGAAGACCCTCTCGTTAAAGGCCGCCTCCAGCCGGTCCGCCAGTGCGTTGAAATCCCGCGCGTCTTCCGGTTTGCCCAGCAATGTCGCGTAGCGCGCCATCAGGCGCAGCAAGTGATAGAAATAAGCGCTTCCGAGCACAGGACCTTCCGTCTTGCGAGCCGGATCATTGGAGTGAATGAGTTCGGGGGATTCAGGAGGGACGCACCAATCTCCGTAGGTGTCCCGGGGCATGAGATCGTCCTTGAGGAAGCCGCGCATGTGGGCGACCCACTTCTTCATGCCGTCGTAATGTTTCTCAATCGGCCGCAGATCGGCGTACTGATCGTAAACGTGGCCAGGGATGATAATGAAACTGGAGGGCCAGGTGACGTTGTCGAAGTAGAAGGGCCAATAGTTCGGGGAGACGTCGCTCACGCTTCCCTTCTCATTCTGGGAGTCCGCAATGTCATCCACCCACTTTTCATAGAAGCCGGCGACATCAAACATGTAAGGCTCGCCGCGGCTCTCCTCCGACCGGTCTCCCAACCAGCCCTGGCGCTCATCACGCTGCGGGCAGTCGGTCGGTATGCTGCGGTAATTGTCTTTCGTTCCCCAAACGATGTTCTTGTAGATCTCGTTGAGCAGCGAGTTGGATGTCGCGAAGTCGGCGTGCTGCTCCACCGCATCGTGGACTTCTTCTCCTTCGATGGCTGCGAGGGTGGGCTTCCCGGGAAAGCCCCGGACCTCGACGTAGCGGAATCCGTGATAGCTGAAACGCGGCTGATAGACCTCCGTCCCCTTTCCCCTCAGGATGTAAACGTCGGTGGCTTGGGCGGAGCGCAGGTTGTCCAGGTACAGCGTACCGTCGGCGCGCAGTCTTTCGGCGTGACGGAGCGTAACCTTGGTACCGCGGGGTCCCGAAACGGTCAGCCGGCACCAGCCCACCATGTTCTGGCCCATATCAAAGATGAAGGCGCCCGGCCTGGGCTGGGTGATCTTGACCGGCTTGAGGGTTTCCGTGACCCGGATGGGCTCCATCATCTGGGCGGAGAGCACTCCCTCGGGAGCCTCGACTTCCTGGGCCTGCTGCCAACTGGAATCGCCGGCGCCAGCCCGGCTCCAGCCGGAGATCTCCCGCCGGGCATCATAAACCTCGCCATCATATTCGTTGTTGGCCCGGATCGGACCCGCGACGGTCAGCTTCCAGCTTCCGTCGCTGACGACCTGTTGCGCCTGGCCCTCGCCGTATTCGATCTCGAGTTGCAACCTCAGCTTGGGATAGCCGAAGGTGCGCGTGGCCGTGGGAACCTTGAGTCGCGGCGCGAAATACCGGCCATTGCCCAGGATCACGCCGATGGCGTTAGCGCCCGGTTTCAGACGGTCGGTGACGTCGTAAGTCAGATAGAAAACGCGCTTGTCGTAGTTGCTGAGCGCAGGCACCAGCACGTCCTGGCCGACCTTCTTGCCGTTGAGGTAGGCTTCAGACAGACCAAGCCCGGAGACGTATAACGTTGCGCGTTTCACGTCTTCTGCGACCTGGAACTCCTTGCGAAGCATGCGGGCCGGCAGAACCCGGCGCTCCGCCCAGCCCACCTCGCCCCACGGGGTCATGCCGTAATCCCCGAGCACTTTAGCCGCCGCCCATCCCGAGTCGTCGAATCCATCCTCGTTCCATCCCTTTGCTTCCGCCTCCGACACGCTCCACTGCGCGTCGGTGGTGATGACCGCTGGATCAGCGTGAGCGAACTCCATCTCAACCGCGCCAATCAGCCCCGCCGGGTCATCGCCGGTCGGGGTCACCGCGACAGCCAGGACGTTGGAGCCCGGGCGCAAAGCCTGGGTGATCTCGGTCGAGATGGCGTCCTTCACACCACGCGCCCCGCCAACGCCCTGGCCGTTGATGTAGAGCCTCGAAGTCCCGCTGCTGACTAGGAAAGTAAGCGCATCTGAAACCGAATCACCTTGGGGAACCTCAACGGTCCGGCGGAAGTACCGGGTGCCGGGGCCCCCTTTCGCCGACCCCAACCAATGGGCGCGCTGGAGCGCCAGGGGCTTTCCTTCTCCGCCATCGAGACCGATCCACTTTCCCTTCCAGTCCTGGGGTTGCAGCAATCCCATCGACCAGAAGGCAGGGTGGCTCCACGGTGACTGCCGGTCCGCGTCGTTCCAGACGCGTACTTTCCACCACGCCTGCAACCGTGACGTCAGCGGCTTGCCGCTGTAAGCGATTTGGATCGATCTGTCGGACCGGACCTTCCCCGTGTCCCAGAGGTCACCCTGGTCGTTTAGCAGCTGTTCTTTGCTGCTGGCCGCCAGGATCTGATAGGCGGTCTGCATCTGCCCCCTTGCTCGGGGATCGGTGGCCTGCAGAATCCAACTCAGCCGGGGTTCGACCGTATCGATCCCGAGCGGATTCTGACGGTACTCACAACGCAGATCCACTGGCTGCAATAGATCCTGGGCAGCAACGGGGGAAATACTGGCCAAGAATACCGCTAATATAAGAGCAAGTCGGCCCATTTGGTCGCCCTCGTGGTAGGAAATCGATCCCAATGCACTCTCTTTCGCGGTCACGGTGATCTGGCCTCAGAGTTTGCTTACCGCGCTGGTGCGAACCAGCTTTCTTTGACTAAGATGGCGCCTTCACCTCTTGTTGTAAGAGCTCATTTAACGTACAGACACAATGAGCCTGTCAAGCACAGACCGCCTCCGGGCGAGGGCGCGGGCCCGGAGCCTGCCAAACATGGCTGTCGAAGTCATTCTAAACGTCGGGGAGATCCGGCACTCGCACCTTAGGGGGTGCCGCGATTGATGCGTGGTGGTCGCTGCCGCCGGAGGGGCGATTTTGGCGGGTAGGCCATCATTGCACGGTGCAGGCGCGGAGGTGTATGGTACGGCTTGCTATGAAATAGCGTCCCGGCGTTGCCAGAGTTGGCCCTTCCTGGTTCGCCGGCGGGATGAATTATAGCGTGTGTCTCGAGGAATCGGAGGATGATTATGGCGTTTCCGGCGAAAGGGCGCCTCCAGACGCCTCTGGTGCGACAGAACGGCGAGCTCCGAACCGCCACCTGGGACGAAGCGTTGGACCGGGTTGCTGGCGGATTCCGCGGCGTCAAGGATACTCATGGTCCACGGGCGTTTGGCATGTTCAGTTGCTCGAAGACCACAAACGAGCTGAACTTCCTGGCCCAGAAGTTCGCCCGCGCCGTGATGGGCAGCAACAACATTGACAGTTGCAACCGCACTTGACACGCCCCCAGCGTCGCCGGTCTGGCGGCGGTCTTCGGGGCGGGCGGCGGAACCAGTTCGTATCGCGAGATTGAAGAGACCGACCTTATCGTTCTCTGGGGCTCGAACGCGCGGGAGACGCACCCCATCTTTTTTCATCACCTGTTGAAGGGGGTGCGCCGCGGCGCAAAACTCTATGTGGTGGATCCCCGGCGTACGAGCACGGCGCGCTGGGCGGGGACGTGGCTGGGTCTCGATGTAGGTTCAGACATTGCCCTGGCGAACGCCGTCGGCCGGGAGATTATCGCGGCTGGCCTCCAGAACCGGCACTTTATCGCGAGCGCTACATCAGCCTTTGAGCTTTACCGCGACTGCGTGGCACCCTACACGCTTGACTTCGCAGAGAAGATCACGGGAGTCCCGGCATCTCTCATTCAGGAGCTGGCGCGAGATTACGCGCGTGCCGACCGGGCGCAGCTCTGCTGGACTTTGGGTATCACCGAGCATCACAACGCCGTGGACAATGTCCTGGCTCTGATCAACCTGGCTCTTCTCACGGGCCACGTGGGGCGCTACGGTTCCGGTGTGAACCCGCTGCGCGGACAGAACAATGTGCAGGGAGGCGGGGACATGGGGGCGCTTCCGGACCGCCTTCCTGGCTTTCAGCACGTCGAGAATGATACGCTGCGTGCCAAGTTCGAGAATGCCTGGGGCGTGACAATCCCACCGCAGCGTGGCTGGCACCTGAGCGACATGTTCCACGCCATGGAGGAGGGAAAATTGCGCGGCCTGTATGTGATCGGCGAAAACCCGTTGAATTCCGAGGCCGACCAGAACCGCTGTCAGCAGCTCCTGCAGGGATTGGACTTCCTGGTGGTACAGGATATGTTCTTGACCCCCACGGCGGAGCTCGCGCACGTCGTGTTGCCTGCTGCTGCGGGCTGGTGTGAGACCGACGGTACGGTGACCAGCAGTGAGCGCCGCGTTCAGCGGGTACGCAAGGCCTTCGATCCTCCAGCCGGGGTCCGGAATGATATGGAGATCCTCTGCGATCTGGCGCGCCGCCTCGGGCACGATTGGGATCAGCCGGACGCGGAAGCCGTCTGGAACGAAGTGAGACGCCTGAGTCCCATGCACGCCGGCATGAGTTACGCTCGGTTGGAGGCGTTGGGCGGCATCCAGTGGCCCTGTTACCACGAGTCCCATCCCGGCGAGTTGTTCCTCCACAGCCGCCTCTGGCAGGAACCTCTTGTGGGACCGCGGGCGCAATTCAGCGCGGTCGAGTTCGAGCCGCCCGTCGATGCACTGAGCGAAGACTTCCCTCTGCGACTCACCACCGGGCGTCGCCTGGAGTCCTTCAACACCGGAGTTCAAACGTCGCGTTACGCTTCGCCGTTGCGAGCGCCGGAGATGCTGGGACTCTCCCGGGAGGATGCCGAGCGTTACGGCCTTAGCGACGGAGAGCGTGTCCGGGTGAGTTCGCGACGCGGTTCGGCGGAGGCGCCCGTGCGCCTGGACGACTCGCTTCGGCCGGGACTGGCGTTCTTAAGCATCCACTTTCCGGATCAGGTGGCGGCTAACCTGCTCACTATCGATGCCACCGACCCGAAGTCCGGTACAGCGGAGTTCAAAGCGGCCGCCATTCGCATCGACAAGCTGAGCAGGCCTGATGTCGGGACCAGTGGCGTGCAACCAGCGCAACCCGATTCGCTCGGGGGCGTTGTCGAGCGTTGATCTGAATGAGGGAGCTCCTTGGACATTCATTTCACCCGCGACGAAGCGAATCCCGAAGAAAGGCAGTCAGTTGATTCCGTCCTCGGCAAACCAGAGTCGGCGCGCGAAAGCGGTCCGCGTCGGCCAGACTGTGGCGATGACACCAACCTCGCCATTAACGGGGCGGGTACGCAGCGCCACCTGCTGCTGCCCGTCTTGCACGCCATTCAAGCGCGCCTGGGATGGATTACCCCCGCCGCGCTAAACTACGCTTGCCAGCGGCTCGAACTTCCCCCCGCCGAGGCGTACGGGGTAGCGAGCTTTTATGGCCTGTTTTCGGTTGTCCCACGTCCTCCCCGAGTGCTGCACGTCTGTGACGACATCGCCTGCCTGACGCGGGGCGCCGAGGAGCTTTGCGGGAGCTTAGAACGGGTTCTTGGGCCCGTAGGCTTATCCACCCTTGAAGGCAAAGCAATCTGGTATCGGACCTCCTGCCTAGGAATGTGTGAGCGCGCGCCGGCGGCGCTGATCTCGGTGGCAGGCCGGCAACCTTGTGAAGGAGTATTTGCCCCCGCGGCCGCGGCGCCACTGGTGCGAATTCTGGCGTCTGTTGATAACGGCCTCTCCCCACCACCTTCGCCGCAGTTTGATGCGGGCATCTCGGTGCCCCAGACCCGTGTTGGCGATTCCTCCGGGCTAAAGTTGTTGTACCGCGTCGGCCGGACCGACGCGGAAAGTATCGACGACTATCGAGCCCACGGCGGCTACGAAGCCCTCCGCCGTGCGTTGGCTCTGGGAAGGGGTTGGGTGGCCCGCGAAGTGGCAGCTTCGCGATTGGCGGGCCGCGGCGGGGCCGCCTTTCCGAGCGCCCGGAAGTGGGATCCCGGCAACCAGCCGCAGTATCTGGTGTGCAACGCCGACGAGTCTGAACCGGGAACCTTCAAGGACCGCGTGGTGATGGAAGGCGACCCCTTCGCGGTCATCGAAGCGATGACGATCGCGGGCTACACCACAGGCTGCGAGAGAGGCTATCTCTATGTGCGGGGCGAGTACCCGCTGGCTTATGAGAGACTGGCGCACGCGGTCGCAGCGGCGCGCGCCCGAGGGTTCCTCGGAAATAACGTATTGGGCCGGGGAGTGCGGTTCGACATCGAGATCCGGCGCGGTGCCGGTGCCTATATTTGTGGCGAAGAAACAGCGCTCTTCAACTCCGTCGAGGGATTCAGGGGTGAGCCTCGCAGCAAGCCGCCTTTCCCGACGCAGGCAGGCGTGTTCGGAAAACCGACCGTCGTCAACAACGTCGAGACCCTCATCAACGTGCTCCTGATTGTGCGCGAAGGTGGAGAGCGGTTTGCGTCCATCGGTACCCACGGTTCAACCGGTCCCAAGCTCTTCTGTCTCTCCGGCCATGTCGCGCGCCCGGGTGTGTATGAAGCGCCCTTCGGCGTCAGCGTGCGGGATCTCATCGAGCTTGCGGGCGGCGTTGCGGGTAGCGGACGCCTGCAGGCAGTGCTGTTAGGCGGCGCGGCCGGGGCCTTCGTCTCGCCGGCCGAACTGGATACGCCGCTCACCTTCGAGGGTACCCGGGCTATCGGCGCTTCGCTGGGCTCGGCCGTCGTCATGCCGTTCGACGATACGGTCGATCTCCGTAAGATCCTGCTGCGTATCGCCGCCTTCTTCCGCGACGAGTCCTGCGGGCAATGCGTGCCGTGCCGTGTCGGGACCGTCCGGCAGGAAGAATTGTTACAACGTCTCGTCGGAGGGCGTCCGCTGGGCTCGGTGGAAACAGAGCTGGATCTCCTGAAGGAAATCGGCCAAGTGATGCGTGATGCCTCGATCTGCGGCCTGGGACAAACTGCCTCTAGCGTTGTCGAATCGGCGCTGCGCCGCTGGCCGCTGTTCCAGAGTTCTCGATTCGGACCTCACCCGAGGAGCGCGACATGACTGAACCTGCCGCCTGGTTCCTTCCACTAACCGCGGCCGAACCGACAGCCCCGCTGGACCCGGCCCCTCATTGTCCAATTCCGATGCTCCCCGCGCCAACACCCAAGCGACAGGTACGCCTGACCATCAACGGCCGCGAGGTCCTGGTGCCCGAAGGCTCCACCCTCCTCCAGGCGGCCGTGGAGGCTGGCCTCGAAGTCCCCACGCTGTGCTACCTGGAAACGCTCACCCCGGTCAACGTGTGCCGCCTCTGCGTGGTTGAACTGGAGGGGTCCCGAACGCTCGTACCCGCCTGCTCGCGCAAAGCCGAAGAAGGTATGGTCGTGAAGACGGATTCCGAGCGGGTCCGCCTGAGCCGCCGTTTGGTGCTGGAGTTTCTGGCTTCCTCGGTGGACGTCTCGGCCTCCTCCGAGATTCAAGCTTTGCTCGCGCAGTACGGCGCGCGTCCGGATCGGTTCGGACCCCATCAGGCGCCGTCCGCCACGCGCGACACGGCGCGCCCGGGATTTCACGCCACCAGTGAGCGCGCGGCGACGGTGGCGCAGCCCGTCAAGGTTGACAATGAGCTCTACATGCGCGACTACGGAAAATGCGTTCTATGCTACAAGTGCGTCGCAGCCTGCGGAACCGACGCCCAGAACACATTCGCCATCGCCGTGGCCGGCAGGGGCTTTGATGCCCGCATTTCCACAGAGTACGCGGTGCCGCTCACGGACTCGGCCTGCGTTTACTGCGGGAACTGTATCGGCGTATGCCCGACCGGCGCCTTGATGTTTGTGAGCGAATACGAAATGCGCCGGGCGGGGGCTTGGGACGAGATGCGGCAAAAGACCACAGATACGATCTGCCCTTACTGCGGCGTGGGCTGCACCCTGACGCTCCATGTGCAGGATGAGAGGATCGTCAAGGTCAGCTCACCCGCAGCGAACGGCGTCACGAGCGGCCACTTGTGCATCAAGGGGCGCTTTGGCTGGCAATTCGTCCAGATTCAAGAGAAGGCTCCACCGTCCTTAGACTGCGGTTAAAACTGACCTCAGTGCTCTAAGTACTTGTCCATCCAACCGACCCAACGCCGCGCGACGTCCATGGGACGGATGGGGTCGCCAGGAAAATGTCCGGAGACCGGGTAAGCGATGAATTCGACCGGCACACCTCGGTCTTTAAGGGCGTGGTACATGAGGTAGGACTCGCTGATGGGTACGCGCGAATCACCGGTGTCACACATAATCAACGTGGGCGTGTCGATCTGAGCAGCGTAGCTGATGGGCGACTGCTCGCGATACGCCTTCAGATAGTCACCCGTCCAAGGCGAGCCGCCGAAGGAATACCGCATCGTCACGTTGAAGTCGCTCAAATTGTATTCGTGCACCAAATCGTTGACGGCGGCTCCGGCGAGGGCCGCCTTCCAGATATGGTAGTGGCCGATGAGCCAGGAGGTCATGTAGCCGCCGTAGGACCATCCCGATACGGCAACACGGGTGGTATCGATAAAGCCCAGCTTCTCCAGGGCCTCGACGCCGGCCATCACATCGCGGCCCGGCCCGGCGCCGGCATCGTTGAAGATGGCGCGCTGGTAGGCATTTCCCAGGTTGTCACTACCGCGATAATTGGGCTCGAACACCACGTAGTCGCGCGCCGCCAGGGCCTGGGGGAGAAAGCTGAAGGATGTTCCGGAGGCCGCCTGCGGCCCACCGTGCACCAGGAGCACCAGCGGATACTTCTTCTCCTTGCTGAAACCGGGCGGATAAACCACCACGCCGTCTTCGCCGAAGCCGTCCGGGCTTTTCCATTCGAAAGGCTCCACGTGCCCGAGGGCGCGTGAGGCAATCTCCTGGTTGAGGTTGGTTAGGCGGCGCGGCGGCGCCTCCGGCGACGCCATGTAATAGATTTCGTTGGGCTGCGAAGGAGAGCTGCCGGCAAACGCGATGGCACCGTCATGGCCGACAGACATATCGATCCAGAAAAGCCACGCCGGGTTCACGTCACCCACATTCAGCTTGCGCGCGGGCCCGCTGAGTGGCTGGAGCCACAAAGAGACGCGAGCGCCGTCGTTGCCGCCCACGAGGAGCGACTTTCCATCCGGCATCCAGATGGCGCGAACCAGGTCCCGATCGACCCCACGCGCCACCTCTGCACCCTCTCCGCCTGAGGCAGGCGCCACGTGTATAGCGTTTTCGTTGTTGGGGTCGCCGTCGCGCGGATACCAATAGACCAAGTGGGAGCCTGCCGGTGAATAGAGCGGAAAGCCCTCGAAACTATGGCGCGAGGTAAGCTGATGCATCTTCCCACTCGCGACATCGAGAATCTCGATGACCGCCTGGTCCGAGTCACCGTAAACGGGCGTGGCCTGGCGAACGAACGCGATCGATGTGCCATCGGGCGACCAGGAGAGCGGAGAAGCTGGCGGCGAAGGGGGCGCGCTCTTTGGCAAACTCCACGACCCCGAGGTCAGCCGTCGGGGCTGACCGCCGTCTGCAGTCACCACCCAGATGTGCGACGGCGTAGGGGCCGCGGTCGCAAGATAGTCGTTGTCGCCCACTTCGAAGGCGTCGTTATGTTGTTCAATCTCCTTCTTGTTGGCCGGTTCATCTGGAGCGACATAAGCGATCTCGCGACCGTCAGGGCTCCAGGCGAACTGCTCTACGCCCCGAGGGGCGTGGGTGGTCTGGTGGGCCTCGCCACCATTCATTGGCAGGATGAAGATTTGTTCCTGGGGCTCGGTCGGCGGCGCAGGTTTCTCGCTGCCTTCGACCGGCATCAGCGGCGCCTGGGCGAGGAAAGCCAGACGGTCCCCGGAGGGCGACCAGCGGGGCGATCCGATGCCTTTGCGATCATAAGTGAGCGGGCGCTGGGCAGCGGTTGCGATATCGATCAGCACCAGCGACGGGTCATAGCGGTCGTCCTTCAGGTTCGGACGGCCCAGCACGAAGACGATCGACTTGCCGTCCGGGGAAAGTTGTGGGTCAGAAACATGCACGATCTTTCCGTAGTCCTCCGGCGTGAGGCGTTTGGGCTGGTCTTCAGGGCTCGCGTTTGCAAGGCGCAGCGATGCGAGCGCCAGCAGGATCCAAACGGCCGTCGGCCTCGCTCCACGCCTTTCCGGCCACTGTGGTTCTTCAAGTCGCCCCTGGACTTCCGGTACCTTTACTCGCTCATGCTTCGCCACTTTGGTTCTCCCTCCTCGCGATAACTGCGGCGGCATTTTACCGCAAGTCTTGGATATCGTGACCCGTTCGGGATCTGTCTGGCGGTCGCTTTGAGCATCGGCTGCAAAGCCGGGTGCTGTTTCGCAACGGCGGTCCAACGATGGAGTTAGGATCGGTGGTGGTCGCTAACTGCCCTGGGACCGCCTGTGCTACTTTCAAGACTTTCGGATACTTGGACGCTGCGAGTAGGGACAGGTATGAAAACCATCACGAGGGATGAGGTGCTCCACGTCGACCCGGCTGTCCTTTCAAACTTCCAGACCCATGCCGCTGGCCCGCAGGGTAGGCTTCCCCTCACTGCGTCCATGCTGCGCTCCGAGCCATCGGGCAATCTCTTTGCACTGAGCCAGAACGCCGGAATGGGCTGGCCAGTCGGCCGGCTGCTCGATCCTGAATTCCTCATCCTAAGCACCCATGGCGGGCTGCGGGCCGAAGACGGAACACCGGTGGCCCTGGGCTTTCATACAGGACACTGGGAGGTCGGGCTTCTGGTCGCGGGGGCTGCCCGGGAGCTTCGCCGTCTCCAGGCCGTCCCTTTTGCCGGAGCCTGCACAGATCCTTGCGATGGGCGTTCGCAGGGCACCGAGGGCATGCTCGATTCCCTCCCGTACCGCAACGACGCGGCGATCGTTCTTCGCCGCCTGATGCGCTCCCTGCCCACGCGTCGCGGCGTTCTCGGCGTGGCTACATGCGACAAGGGCCTGCCCGCCATGCTGATGGCGCTTGCCTCCTCCGGGGACTACCCCGCGGTTCTCGTTCCCGGCGGTGTGACCCTGCTGCCCGAAGCAGGCGAGGATGCCGGCGCGGTGCAGACGATCGGCGCCCGCTTCGCACAGCAGGAGATCACGCTCGAGTACGCCGCCGAAGTAGGCTGCCGCGCTTGCGCAACCCCAGGCGGAGGCTGTCAGTTCCTCGGCACGGCCGCCTCGTCCCAGGTGACGGCCGAGGGTTTGGGTATCGCATTGCCCGCCACAGCGCTGGCGCCATCGGGCCACCCGGCTTGGCTCGAGAATGCCGCTCGTTCGGCGCGGGCGCTTCTGCGGCTCCATCTACTTGGAATTGGGATCGGCCGCATCTTAACCGATACTGCACTTCGCAACGCCATGGTGCTTCACGCCGCCTTCGGGGGCTCCACCAACATGCTTCTCCATATTCCGGCTATCGCGCATGCTGCCGGCCTGCGCCGTCCGACGGTGGAAGATTGGGCGCACGTCAACCGGCAGATCCCAAGGCTGGTGGATGCGCTGCCTAACGGCCCGCGAGGCTTTGCGACAGTTCAGGTCTTTCTTGCCGGCGGCGTGCCGGAAGTGATGCTCAGGCTACGCGAGGCAGGGCTGCTGGATTGCAGCGCGCTGACAGCGAGCGGAGAGACTCTGGGAACGAATCTTGACTGGTGGGCCGAGTCCGGAATGCGGCGCGAGATGAGGGCGCAACTCCGCGCGCGCGATGGAATCGATGCGGGTGATGTAATCATGACGCCGGAGCAGGCACACAGCCGCGGGCTAACGCCAACCGCTTGTTTCCCCGTCGGCAATCTCGCCCCTCAAGGCTCGGTCATCAAGAGCACCTCCATCGATCCTTCGGTCATCGACGAGAGCAATGTTTACCGCCACGCCGGTCCGGCGCGCGTCTTCGTCACCGAGAGCGCGGCCATTGATGCCATCAAGCGTGGGGCTCTTCGAGCAGGAGACGTGATCGTTCTGGCGTGTGGCGGGCCGCTCGGGGCCGGGATGCAGGAGATTTATCAGGTTACCTCGGCGCTGAAGACGCTGCAATACTGCAAGCACATCGCGGTCATCACCGATGCGCGCTTCAGTGGAGTCTCGACCGGCGCCTGCATTGGGCACATCTCTCCCGAGGCGCTGGCCGGCGGTCCGCTGGGCAAGGTGCTCGATGACGACCTCGTCGAGATCGTCGTGGACCGGACGAACCTCCAAGGCTCAATCAACCTGGTCGGCACGAACGGTGAGCGCTTCTCCGCCGAGGAAGGCAGAAAGCGCCTTGCTGCCCGGGCAGCGCGCGCTGACCTGGCCCCTCACCCGGCCCTGCCGGACGATACCCGCATCTGGGCCGCATTGACCGAGGCCAGCGGTGGGGTTTGGGGAGGTTGCGTCTACGACGCGGACTCGATCGTCGAGAGGCTTCAGCGCGCTCACGAATACCCTGAGACGCCGGTTAAGTCACACAAGGGCGCTCCCTGATCAGGCAGCCGGGCGCGTGTCAGTCGAAGCTATTCGCTCGATACTCAGCGCGGCCTTCATCCGTTGTTGTCGACGGTTCGAAAGTGACGGATATTGACGCGATCCGGGAGCGGCTTCACGACCCAAGGTTCCGAACGGCGTTTGGCCACTCGTGGCGACGGGCTCACGGGTGACGGGTGATCGGCCGAAAGTACATAACGGTAGCCAGAACGGGAGTTTCCATGCGATGATGAGCCCATGGAAGGACTCCTGCTTCTTCTTCTCTTCTTGGTGATCTGGTTCGGGGTGCTGCCACGCATTCCCGGAATGTCGCGTTTTGGCTGAGCGCCGCGTCCTTCCCCGGAGGGGAGCTCCAGGCAAGGAAGCTGCGACGCCGCAGGCAAGAAGGAGTAGTGCTCGCATGCCTCTGTTTGAATACGCCTGTCCTGAATGCGGGCACGTCTTCGAGAAGCTGGTGCTGGCCCGCAGCGCGGAGCCACCTGAGTGCCCCAAGTGCGGACATAAGCGGGTGGAGCAGATCTTTTCGGCTTTTGCGACGGCCAGCAGCAAAGGTTCGGGTGCTGTCTGTGCGCCCTCGGGCGGCGGCTGACGGCTCTGACCCCGGGAGGCAGGCTGCCTCCTGATTCTTCATTCTTCGCTCTTCCGGATGTGGTCCTGCTTGCCGTCCTGATCCTCCAGGTGAGATCCAGGGCGCGGCGCATGAGCGGAGTCGTCGCTCAGCCTGCCGGGGCTCGCGGAAGCTGTGCACAACTTGCGCACCCTCGCCTCGTTTTTGTAATCCGCGCTCCAATTCTGAGCCTAACCTTAGGAAAAAACAGCGCGAAAATAACTCGAGGGACCGGCGCCGGCTTCGCCACCGTCCTGTTTTCGTTTGCTACCCTGACGAGTATGCGGGCTTTGGTCGGCCATCAGCGTGTGCTGGCGGACGCCGAGGCTTCGCCTTCGGAAGCTGGGGCCCGAAATGCCCCGGAAGGCAGAGCCAACGAAGCCGGAATGTGTAAGAAAAAAAGCGGGTTGAACAAAATGTCCCGAACTTACCACGGCCTCGCAGACAGGAGGATCGAATGCCTGCCATCCCTGGAACGGCAATGTTGTGCCCGACACGACAAGGGACTGGGGAGATCGACAGGGAGTTGGTTGGTCTTCGAAGCCGCCCGGCATGGCTCGCCAGAGAAGGGAGTTTTGGGGTCGGGTCGCCCCTTACCTCCTTACCCCCACCAAAACGAAAAACAAACCCAAGAAGTGGTTTAGAATCAACAAAACAGTCGAAAAACAAACCCAAAACAAACCCAAACGAACCCAGAATCTCAAGATCAGTGATCATGTAAGTCTTTTAGAATCAATGTGGCTATGGTAAGGCAGAACAACAAGACGAACCCCAACGATCCCCGGGATGTCGAGGGCCACAGACCAACCCTTGCCGATGTATGGCCTGTCGGGCCATCCTACCCAATATCCGAGCACTAAAATACCGCTTGACGGCTACAGGGAAGGTATTATATAGATACCTTTTGTCGATCATATGCTGGCTTTGAATGATAGCAATTGGGTCGACAAAAAGGGGTCGAGCGGCCAACCAGCAGGGGATGTTCGGCATCACTTCATACGCAAACTGTAGGTCTGGCACGTCATTGAAGTCGGGTCGCTGAGGCGTAAAGAACGCAAAAGGCCTTCGAGGCTGAGGCTTGTTGAGCTAAGCCAAGGGTGAGGCAGCGGCAAGGCGACAGTGAGAGTGTTCGTAGCTATAGCTTCCTCTTGCTCTTATCCCTCCTATGCGGGTGTAAGCCCGCTTGCCTCCATCTGCCCATTTCCTGCTCTTACACCAAAGCGCGTTGAAGAGAAGGTCTCGCGGTTCCCGAAGACCGATCGGCTCGAGTTCAGGGGTGTGTTCAACGCGCCCTGCGGGCTGGATCATCGCGCGCAGCTGACTTCTTGATGAGGAGGTTCCGATGAGAAGGCTTGTCATTAATAGTCTGACCGTAGTTCTCTCACTTATTGCGGGAGCCGGATTATCGCGACTGGTCTTGGCTCAGACCGCCGTGTCCGGCACCATCAGCGGCGTCATCACGGACTCGTCCGGCGCCGTCATTCCCGACGTCAGCGTCACGCTGACCAACAACGGCACCCAGCTCACCAAGACGACTACGACCAACGCCTCAGGTTATTACACCGCCCCCAGCCTCCCCGCCGGCGACTACGAGGTGAAGGCGGAGAAACAGGGATTCGAGAGCTGCCTCAACAAGAGCGTTCACCTGGATCCGGCAGCTACCTTGCAGGTGAACTGCACCCTTAAGGTGGGGCAAGTGACACAGACTGTCGAAGTAACGTCCTCGGCCGTGCAAGTGAACGTTTCGGACTCCCGCGTAGCACGCACGGTCGACTCGACCCAGATGCAACAGTTGCCCGTCAACGGACGCAACTTCGTCAGCCTGCTCGGCTTGCAGCCCGGCGTGGTCCAAAGCTTTTCGTTCAACAGCTTTCAGGCCATGAGCCTGTTCGCCTCACAGTGTACCCAGGTGAACGGCCTGACGGGAGAGTCGAACAATATTCTGATTGATGGCGCACCTTCGACTCGCACCCGCGCCAACGGGGCCATCGTCGGCCTGCCGGGCATGGACTCCATCAGCGAGGTCAACATCGTTACCACCGGTTATATGCCGGAGTACTCCCGAGCTGCGGGGGGCCAGTTAGTCGTGAACATGAAATCGGGCGCGGATCAATATCACGGCACCGCCTTCGAGTTCGTCCGCAATGATACCTTCGACGCCCGCGGCTTCTTCAATGCGACGGTACCGAAGCTTGCTTACAACGATTTCGGCTTCACCTTCGGCGGGCCCATTATTCCCCACAAGCACAAGCTGTACTTCTTCTGGTCGGAAGAATGGCAGCGCCAGGTCACCGGTAACACCGTATCCAGCACCGTTCCAACCATGCAGGACCGCACGGGCGACTTCTCCGGATACTGTCAGGCTTTCGCCAGCAGTTGCCCCAAAGTTCCGGGCTATTTGAACGGGGTGGATGGGCTGGTGGCAGGGCAACCGTTCCCCAAGAACCAGATTCCCGCCGCTGTTTTCAGCGCGAACGGCTCTGCTATGGTTTCGCGCTTCTGGCTATTACCCAACACCGTCACGAACCTCAGCTCCATCAACCCCTACGAAGGCGGCACCAACCTCAATTACCTGTATAACAGTCCGAACAATGCGCGCATGGATGACCTGAAGTTTGACTACATCATAAACGACAAGAATCATTTGGCCGTGACTCTGCGCCACTTCGCCAATACGTCGAGCGACCCCGTAAATGGCAGCGGCGGCGCATCTGCGTTGCTCAGCCAAGCCTACGAGTTTCCCAGCCGCGGCGCGACGCTCGATCTCACCACCACTTTTAGCCCGACCCTGCTGAACGATTTCACTGTGACCGCCACGGAGGATATCGTTCACGTGCTGGTGCCGGGCGGATCAACCAACGGCAATGGTCTCGACCGCTCGTCGCTCGGTGTTACCTACCCCTATCTTGTAACTGGCGGTGCTGCCAGCAAGGATGATCCGGGTAAGATCCCCACCTTGATCGTCAGCGGCTTCGATCAGGTAAGCGGGTTGCCCTACCCTTCTGGGAGCACAGGGCACGTTTACACGCTGCAAGACGTCATTACAAAAGTCCATGCCAACCACACGATCAAGGGCGGCTTCTGGTACGAGCATGACGGCGAGAACGACCACGATCAGGTCCGCGTATCCCCAGGCGGCGGCGTGGGCAATAACCTGAATGGACAGTTTGAATTCAACGCTTCGGGCGCGAATACCACTGGCTCGGGATTGGCCGACGCGCTGCTCGGCAACTTCGACAATTACTCCGAGCTCGGCTGGCGCAATTACACACCGTGGTTCGGCCATCAAATTGGCGTCTTCGGGCAGGACAGTTGGAAAGTCACGCCCCGGTTTACGCTGCAAGGTGGCTTGCGCTGGGACTGGTTCCAGCCCTACCAGAGCAAATGGTGCAATTTCGCCATGTTCAACCCTGCGTTTTACTCCTTCAACCCCGGCATTCAGCAGGTTGTGGACCCCAGCACTGGTTTCGTTACAGGTCCCAACCCGTATAACGGCATCGCGACTCCTTGCCAGGCATTGCCTCAAGACGCTGTGGGGCACTTCGCCGTATTCGGACAGGAATTGACCTCGTCGAACTTGAACTCGATCAACCAGCAGCTCCGGAATTACGGTATGCAGCGGGGCCTGACACCCTCCATCCTTCAGAACCAGTGGAAGAATTACCAGCCTCGCCTCGGCTTCGCCTGGGATCCTAAGGGGGATGGCAAGAGCTCAATCCGGGCGGGCGCCGGAATCTTTTATAACCACAATACCCTGAGCGATGTCACTCTGATGGGCGGAAACTCTCCGTTTCAATTAGCCACGGAGACATTTAATGGCAGGGCCGACTGCCCAGGCGACAAGTTCCCAGGAGCAGGCGCGTGTTCGGCACCTACGACGCCGCCAAACTTGCCTATTCCCGAAACAGGCCAGGACCTGATCAACAAGACTCCCGTGGTGTACTCCTGGAACCTCACGGCGGAGCATATGTTTTTTAACAACACCCTGGTAGACGTGAGCTACGTCGGAAACCGCGGCAAGCACATCATCATTAACGCCGACGAGAACGAGCCGGTCATCGGTACTTTTAACAACCCGGCGAACGGCGGCATTAACCCGGCCGCGCTCAGACCTTATGTGGGAATCGGCGGCGCCATGACCCAAAACAACGAGGCAAGCTCAAAGTACGACGCACTGCAGGTTAGCGTTCAGCGCCGCTTTACCAACAACCTGCAATACAACGTGGCTTACACGTACTCGAAATGCTTCGACCAGGCGGACAGCATTTACACTGTGGTGGCGGACACCTACAATCCCAATTTCAACTGGGGGCTTTGCGGCTTCAACCAGAGCCATAACTTCATCGTAACGTACATTTACGATTTGCCCTTCCTGCGGCACAATACGTCGTTGGCGGGTAGAATCCTGGGCGGATGGGAAGTCTCGGGTGACGTGGCTCTGATCAGCGGATTCAATACAACTCCTTCAATCAACTCGGACTACCTCGGCAACGGATCGCAGAGTATCGGAGCCACCTTGCCGACTTACGTGCATTCCAATTGCAGCTATCGTGGCAGCCGGACGTTCACGCAGTTCTTTAACACGTCCTGCTTCTATGCGCCATCTCTGTGGCCGAACAGTGGCTTGTACGGCTCAGCCGCGTACGGTTCGCTTCAACGCCCAGGGACTACCAACGTCGATTTCGCGCTGATCAAGAACGGCACCATCTGGGAACAACATAATGTGACCTACCAGTTTCGGGGCGAGTTCTTCAACTTCTTCAACCATCCGTCGTTCAATAATATGGACACAACCGTGACCGATAGCAACTTTGGCCAGATTTGTGGCGGCTGCGTTGGTTCACCACGCAACATTCAACTTGGCTTGAAGATCCTGTTCTAAAGGCAGTTACCAATGATGAGTGGCAGGTGGCGAGCGGAGACCTGACGGCCTTTGACTCGCCACACGCTCGTCGCTTGTTCATGTCTGGCTTATCGCGCCGGTCTTGCCAGTTGCTCCTCAGTCATACGCATTACACAGCCAATCTCGGTCTCGCCTACTATGCGGACCTTCCATTTTCAGAGCGGTTGACGCATTCCAACAGGCACTCATGCGTGATCCTTCGCTCGACACGCCCCGTTTGAATCGAGCCTGGTTCGCAGAAACCGAAAGCTCAGTGCGCCGCCGAGTTCCTCATGCCCTCCTGTGCTTCGATGCTCTGGGGGAACGCTTTCAGGTATCGCTCGTACGTCAGGTGAACCATCACCGGTTCGCCTTCTTCTTTGTAGGTCGCAGCGAGGACCCGGTACGGCTCCTGCGTAATCGGATCGAGCCAGAGCGCCTTCTCCAGATCATCGATGGCCTTTTGCGGATTGTGCGCTCCCTTCCAGGCGAGCGCGGCGTGCAAGTAGTTGGACGGATTATCAGGCTCCGCTTGAATCGCTCGCTCGAACACCGAGGCGGCTTCTTCGGCGTCGTGAACACCCAGCAGCACTTGTCCGATTGCCGTGAGCAGCGCCGGATCTTTGGGAAAGCTTGGCGAACAGTCGCGAAGCCTCCTCGCGCCGTCAGAGATAAGGGAGACATTTTTGACGCGCTCGCCCACCTCGATCTCGGCCAAGCCCAGGTTGCGCTGTTGCAGTGGGCCTGCCGGCTCGTGCCAGGCAACGAGAGACTCGACCTTGCCGGGCGCGGCAGCAACTTCGCCCGATGCAGGCGGGGGCCGTCGGGCGATGCGATGATCGGTGAAAACCGTATGCCCGCCGTCGGAAACTGGACGATGCGGCATGTGGCAACCGATGCAGTCATCACTCGGCTTGGGATGCGTATGCAGCAGCGCCTCGCCGTGGCAGGAGAGACAACGCGCACGGAACCAGCTCTTGGGATCGGCCGGTTGCAGGTGAGGATCGTGACACGTGCCGCACCAGAGCTTGCCGTCGCTGCGGCGTGCGCAGGTGCTCAGAGCAAGTTGCTGGGCTTGGCTGATCACCTTGAGCGCTCGCGGCTGCCCGGGATCGAGCGAGCCTGCATAGACGTATACGGAGAAAACCTCCTCCAACTCCTGTCCCGGCTGAAAGTCGCTCAGTTGCTTGCCAGGATTGGCGATGCGCGCCTCGCCGCTCAGGTGGCACTGCTCGCACACGCTATCGCGGGCGCGTTCAGAAAGCCTGGCGGGATTGATGATCGAGCCCGGAACGGGGTTCCGCAGATGAGCGTCAGACGGACCGTGGCAGCGCTCACACGTGATCGCCTCCGCTTCAAATGGCGGGTCCTCATAGCGATTCAACGAGTCTGCGACCGGTCGCGCCTTTCCCGCGTGGCAGAACAGGCATTCCGGCGTAATGGGTCGCAGGAAGTCAGGCGCCTGGTTCTCTTCGTAGCCTGGCGCCATGTCCCAGCCGCCCCCGGCATAGAAGCAGATCGGCGACTGAAAAAGATGCCCACTGAGCTCGATGAGATAGGCCACGGCGTGAGTGCCGGATCCGATAGCGTAGTCGGGAACGTATTCGCCCGAGACGCCGTCGCGTTCGATCCGCTGCACCATTGCCCAGCCGGTCTTCGAGTGCCTGGCACGCACGGAGAAACGAGTGTTCGACAGAGCGTGCGTGAATGCACCCGGCGGCTCAGGAGTGACGGGACCGAGGGCGTGGCCCATCGGGGTTTCAGCGTATCCGGCAGTTTCGCTCGGGTGACAGCGCACGCAACGTAGGTCGCCACTCGCGCCCTGTCCAGCGGCCATTGCAAGGGTTGGAACTGCCAAGACGGCAGTTGCGAATCTGAATGCCCGACTCATCAGGCGCCCTGACCATCGTAAGACTCAGCGAATGCGGAGTTCAATAGCCGGCAAGTATGGGGGCGCCGGGCAGACTTGCCCAGTGCATCTTGCTGGCCGACCTTTTGCGTTAGAATACTCCCATTATGAGGCTCGGGCTTGCAGGACTTGCGTTTTACGTGGGCCTCGCGCTTGCCGGGACCACTCGCGCTCAGTCCCCACCCAATCCTCAAGAAGAAGTCCGGCAAGGGACCGACGCCTTCCGGCGGGGCGATTTCGCTGCCGCCGAGAAGCACTTCTCGGCCGCCCTGGAGATGGGCTCCGGCCTGCCCAACGAAGCCGACGTCCGGGCAAACCTCGGCCTGGTCTACTACGTAGATCACCAGTACCCGAAGGCCATTGAAGCTTTCCAGGAGGCGCTGCGTCAGGACGCCTCGGTCCAGACAGCCCGGTCCTTTCTGCCCTTGAGCCAGGCGGCGGCCGGCGACTGTGCGGCAGCGATTCCCGGCCTCGAGCGCGAGTTCGCCTCCAACCCGGACGTGAAGCTCCGGCGCGTCCTCGGGCTCAGCCTGGAGAAGTGCTGGAACGATGCCGGCAAGGAAATGGAGGCGGATGCGGTCCTGCAGAAACTGCTGGCGGCCTATCCCGAAGATCCGGACGTCCTCTACACGGCGGGTCAGCTCTATGGCCGGCTCTCTTCGGAAGTGAACCTCAAGCTGATGCAGGTGGCGCCCAATTCGCCGCGCACCTATCAGCTGATGGCCTCGGTGGCGGCCGCCGACGGCAACTGGAAGGGAGCCATCGACGCCTACCGCAAAGCGCTGCACATCGAGCCCAGCCTTCAGGGCGCGCACCTGCAGATCGCGGTCCTGCTGCTCGAGCACTCCCCGGAGCCCAACGCCTGGCACGAGGCCATCACCGAGTTGGATGAAGAGCTGAAACTGAATCCTGCCAGCGCCGAGGCCGAATACGAGATTGGTGAAGCCTACCGCAAGCACCAGCAGCCGGAGGCGGCGGTCGAGGCCTTCGAGCGCGCGCTCCAGTTCGACCCGAACGCCGTCCCCGTCCGGATTGGGATGGCCAAAGCCCTGCGCGAACTCGGCCGCAAGCAGGAGGCGCTGGCGGCTCTCGAACCCGCCCTGAAGAGCGCCCCCGGCGATCCTGGCGTCCACTTCCTTCTGGCGCAGATTTACCGCGACCTGGGGCGGACCAGCGAGGCCCAGGCCGAGACCGCCGCCTTCCAGCGCCTGCAAAAGAACACGACCGTGCCGGGGGCCGATCTCAGCTCGAAATGAGAGTCTCACTTGTATCCAGGGGAGGGCCGGGTGTATGTTGTCGCCGGGTGGGAGTAAGGGAGCAATAGACTCCGGCACGACGCAGCCCCGTGGGGACGGGCCCGCGAGCTGTTGTCACCGGAGCGATGACAAACGGAGGATACGAGAGTGCTAGGTGAAGAGCAGGCGGAGTTTATTGAGGTTCTGGCTCAGGGGGCGCTCGCGTTGGCTCCAATATTGTTCGCGACCCTTCTGGTGCTTTTTGGGCTTGCCCACAGGGCTTCCAAAGAGACGGAAGCCGGGTCGCTCAGGTCTACCATCACTGCCACCTATGTGGTTACGGTCGCGTCCTTGGCCCTTGTAGTATCGGGGCTGATTGCCGTTCGGTACCTGACCGTTCTTCCCTATGAGATCACGATTCTCGCCACCATCGTAACACTGGGCGGAATGTTCTGTGTTGCCACCTTTGTGGTCGTGAATACCTTCCGGAAGTGAGTGGAGCGCAGCTTCGAACGCTGGTGTCATTCCGAGGCCGGGGCGGCTAGGCCTGTTCTTTTTGGGGCTTGAGTTCGCGCCTGGGCAGCAGCAGATTCGCCAGCGCCAGCAAGGGACCAAACTGGGCTGACCAGATCGACCGCGGCGCCGGGTACTCGGCGCCCAGGCCGGTGGCCGGAAACTCTTCCTTGGCAGGACGGTGGTAGGTTCCAAACACGATATCGAAGATCGGCAAGGCGTCAGCGAAGTTCCGGTTGTGGTGCTGCGGATCGATCGAGTGGTGAATCCGATGCACCTGCGGCGTCACCAGAATGCGATCGAGCCAGGGCAGTCTGACCCGGATCGCCGAGTGGTAGAACAACGACATGCCGGTCAGGAACAGGTTGGAGTAGAGCGCGGCCTTGCCCGCCTCGGTGAAGTCCAGGTCGACGATCAGGCCCAGGGTGAAGACGGAAAAGAAGGCGCGCCAGACGTCCTGCAGGAAGTGATCGCGCGCCCAGGTGGAGGCGTTCATCAGCTCGTCGCTGTGATGGAGCTTGTGAAACGCCCATAGGGCCGGCACCCGGTGCTCGATCCGGTGCGACCAGTAGAACCAGAAGTCGTGGAGGAAGAGCGGCACAAAGATCATGGCTAGCACCTCGAGCGCCGGCCCGGCGACCGGGACCGTGCCGAGGCTGTGAAAGGAGAAGGCGATCGGTTTCCACGGCAGCCAGTGGCGCAACTGGCCGCTCCACAAGCCGGCCGCCATGCCCAGGGGCAGGGCCAGGTAAGCGGTGGAAACGGCGATCAGGGTGTTCATGCCGTAGTCTCGCCAGCGCGGCGCCTGCCCGACCGGCCAGAGTTGTTCGGCAACGATGAAAGGAATCAGGGGAGGAATGGTCCACAGCAGCAGGGTCGGGAACATTTCCTTCATGGAACTCAGCAGGATGTGGACGAAATTCACGGCGCGCTCTCCGATGGTGCGCTCGATTCGGCTCGAGCTTCCCTATAGCCTACTCCAGGCGAGACGGCTGTCAACCTGAGAAAACGTTCTGATATTCTCCGGGTTATGGCCTTGCGGGCGCAAGCAGGGGTCGATGGATGCCTCCGGACGAGTTCGCTATCGATACGGGTAGGAATCGAAGATGCCTGATATTAAGAAGATCGCGATAAACACCGGCGGCGGTGACGCCCCCGGCCTCAACGCGGTGATTCACGGGGCGGTCTACGCCGCCCGCGGACTGGGCTGGGAGGTGGTCGGCATTCGTGAGGGCTACGACGGAATGCTGGAGCCCGAACGCTTTCCGGACGGCGGCCTCGTGGAGCTCCATCGTTCGACAGTCCGGGAGATCTCTCATTTGGGCGGGACCATCCTGGGCACCACCAACCGGGGCAATCCCTTTCATCGTGTTGTCCAACAATCGGACGGCAGCACGCGCGAGGTGGACTGCTCGGATGACCTGATTCAGCGCTTCCGGCAGCACCAGATCGACGCTCTGATTAGTGCTGGCGGCGATGGGAGCCTCACGATCGCCCACCAACTCCACCAGAAGGGGTTGCGCGTGGTCGGTGTGCCGAAAACCATCGACAATGACCTCGAGTCCACCAACGTAACGTTTGGATTCAACACCGCTGTCTCTTTTGCCACGGATTGCATCGACCGTTTGCACAGCACCGCCTTATCGCACCGGCGCATCATGACCGTCGAGGTGATGGGAAGGAACGCGGGTTGGATTGCTCTCCACGCCGGCGTCGCCGGCCGGGCGGATGCCATCCTCATCCCGGAAATTCCGTACTCGATTGAAGCGCTGGCTGCCCACCTCAAGCGCAAGCACCAGGAAGGCAAGCCCTACTCCATCGTCGTGGTGGCGGAAGGCGCCGCGCCCGCCGGCGGCGAGGCGACCGTTAGAAGCCGCGAAGCCGGACGCGTCGAGCGCCTGGGTGGGATCGGGGAAATGGTCGCCGCGCAGCTCCAGGATCTTACCGGCAAGGAGACCCGGGCGATCGCGCTGGGCCATCTGTTGCGCGGCGGATCACCGACGGCCATGGATCGAAACCTGGGCGTCACCTTCGGCGCCGGGGCCGTCTATGCCCTTTCCAAAGGCCTCAATGGCGTGATGGTGGCCCTCAACCCGCCGCGCTTCGAGTTCGTGCCCCTGCAGGAGGCGGTTGCCAAGCTGAAGCTCGTGCCGCCCGACAGCGAACTGGTGCTGGCCGCTCGCATTCTGGACATCTCGTTTGGAGATTCGCCCGGCGAGGCGCAGTCAACCTGGGAATTCGCAGGGCGACGATCTGACCCCGGGATCTCCAACTGATCAATCAACCTGGTAGCGCGGACCCCGGTCTTGGGTCCGCGGCTTTACCCATCAGATCCGCGTTCGTCGTGGGGCAACATCCCCCGGTCGATCGCGAGCCTGCACCGTCCGGCCTGCCTCGCCCCGCCCAAAGTATCGTATTCCTGATCCCCACGGCCTACGTATCTTTCGAGGTGAAAAGCCGCGGACCCGAAGGCGGGGTCCGCGGTACTTTGCTCTACCGACCAGGATCGCGATGATTCCGGGCTTGCCTGGGCAAGTCCGGCCCGGCTGGCTTGTGCGGCCGGGTTCCACACCACGCGGCTGAGGTTTTTCCAAGCCGGGTAGCAGGCGATGAAAGAGAAGGTGAGGCCGAAGCTCGAGAGGGTGTGGAGATAATACGAATTGGGCCACAGCCAGGCGTTGACCGCAAGCACAGCCGAACTGATCAGCACGCCAGCCACGAGCACGAAGGCGGGCGAGATGGTGGACGTCCATTTCTGAAGCGAGAGGGCCGGGCGCAGCAGAATCATGGTGAGGGCGATGGAGAGCAGCAACAGCGCGATCCCGCGCAGCTGGAACATCTCCAATACGATGATGATGAAATTGTTGAGAATGTAAAACACCAGCGAATTGGCGCCCCAGCGCCGGATTTCCGTGAGCCTCACTTCAGCCGGTTTCGTGAGCCATCGCCGGAGCGCGGCGTAGGAAAAGCAGATCACCGCGCAGCCGATCAGGAAGTAGTCCGGGCTCACCCAGAATTTGTCGAAGCTGAAGGGCTGCCAGAGGTGGAAAAAGGCCAGGGCGCCCGTGGCCGCCGCGCCCATCCGCCAGGCGTGTCGCTCGTTGTACTTCCGGAGGTGCGCGCCAAGCAGGTAGAAGCAGAGCCACGGGATCAAGGGAAACAGGCCCGGCGCGAGCAAAAACGAGGAGACGCCGCCGGCCGCGATCTTCCAATAGAGGTGCTGATTGGCCAAGTGCAGCAGGAAGGGCACGGGAAACAACCACGTCCAATGGAGAGGCAGAACCCACCGCATCAGGAGCATGGCCAGCATGGCAAGGCCAGCGATCTGAAATACGTCGCAATCTCCCAGCGTACCTTGCACGTAATTGTCCGCAAAGCCGGCGAAAATCAGAAAGAAACCGTTGGCCGCCAGGCGCTTTGCTTCGCCCGCGCGCCGCTCCAAAATTCCCGCCAAGTTTATACCGGTGGAGGTAAAAAAGAGCACCGTGGCCATGGTAGCCTTCCCAAGCCACGGGGCTTGGTCGAAGGGGACATGGGCGAAAACCATCAGCAGACAGGCAGTTCCCTTGATCACGTCCACCGCGCTGTCGCGCCCTGCTTTCAAGGAGCTGAGCCGCGGGCCAAGGGGTCTTTCCAGGGACGAGATTGAGGCCAAGGTCGCCACAGGTCTTATTGGGTTCTCCAGGGCGGTGAAAAGTTGCGCGCGGAGCCGCGGCCCACTCCCGCCAAGAGCGTCATTGATTGAGAACCGCCAGCTTGAGTTCCCGGAGGAACACAGGGTCGGCGATCGCGCCCACTTCAACTATCTTCCCACGCGATCGTGAAGGTGAGCAAGCGGCTTTTCTCATCTGTCAGGCCCTTACAAGCTCTCCGGTCAGATCCTCGCGCCCTTATCCGTGGGCAACGTCACCCGATCAATCACCAGTCCGCAGCGGCTTTCCTGTTCGCCTGAATTCAGGCCAGCGTATTCCTGATAGCTCGACCACCTCCACTCCTCCGGTCGCCTCGCCAGTCCTCGTCTCACCGGATTCAGATGAATGTACTCCACCGTCTCCCAGTATTCCTTCACGGTCCGTAGCGCGCGGTCGAAGAACCGCCCTTGCCACAGTTCTCCGGTCTCGTGCCGGAAAGGCAGAAGCTGGTTATCGGAACTGAGCTTGATCGACTTGATGGCCGCCGAAATCGTGAGCGGGTGAGGAGGAAAGAGGATCACATGCCAATGGTCCGGCAGGAAGACCCAAGCCGTCAGCCGGAATTGCTGCCGCGCCCGCACCGTGCTCAGGCATCGCGCCAGCACCGCAAACTGGGACTCATCGAGTCGCCGGCGCTTCGGCAGCAACTTTATGGTCAGGAAGAAGAAGCGGTCGGAGAGCACCAGGCGCCGCAACCGGGACATGGCGTCAGCCTACAAGCCATCCCGGGCATGTTTCAAGCCGAAAAGCGTTCAGCGAGGTAGCGCGGACCCCGCTTTTGGGTCCGCGGCTCTTCTCATCAGATCCGCCTTCGTCGTGGGGCAACATCCCCCGGTCGATCGCGAGTCCGCACCGTCCGGCTTGCCTCGCCCCGCCTAAAGTATCGTATTCCTGATCCCCACGGCCTACGTATCTTTCGAGGTGAAAAGCCGCGGACCCGAAAGCGGGGTCCGCGCTACCTTGCCAAGTTTTCTGGCAGCCTGATCGTGCCTGCGCGAGCATCAAGGCGCAGAGTCCGTAACCTCTTCATACAGTTCGGGATGTGCCTCGAGGTAAGATCTTGTTCGATTCCACCACTCGTCATCACGTTGGGTTACTCCAAAATGGCGCCCGACGATGGTAGAGCCAATGCTATTCCGTATCAAGAGCTCTCCAAAGCTCTCGATATGCGCGTCGCCACAAACGAAAACAAGGTCTTGCTGCTTTACATCGTCTAGTTGATCCAGCCAATATTTCTCGCGAATGGGCCAATACCTGGCAACCTCGATCGCAAATCCACGATCGTTGATCTCTGAATTCGAGCGATTCTCGGCATCGTGCATAAAGATTTGAAGTGCGATTTCAGTTCCCTCACGATAGCCTAACCTTGCACGAGCCTCTGGCTCCGGGTCGCAGAAGCGATGTTCGACGACCAAGGACTCGGCCACGGCCCGCGCAATAGATTCGTATTCGGCGCCGTTGCTCTTCTCAAGCTGCTTCAATGCATGCCGGCTGTACTCCTCAGCGACGACCACAGGCTTAACCGCGCGCACGGTCTCTTCGAGGCACTGCCTGTAATTCTTCTGATCTTCCGAGTCTGCGGTATTCCCCTGCCTGCACTGGACTCGATGGGCCACTCCGATGATGTAGAACATAGAATTGAGCGGTAGCGAGGTAGCGCGGACCCCGCTTTTGGGTCCGCGGCTCTTCTCATCAGATTTCGCACGCGCCTTCATCGGGGGGCAGCATTCCCCCAACCGATCGCGAGTCCGCACCGTCCGTTCTGTCCCGCCAGTCTAAAGCATCATGCTCCTGATCCCCACGGCCGACTCATGCTTCACACTGAAAAGACCGCGGACCCAACCGCAGGGTTCCGCGCTACCTGGCTCTATTGCTTCACCCGGAAGGGCACGTTGCTCGAAAGCGTGCCGTGGGGCGTCCTCACCTTGACCTCGCCGCTGGTGGCGAACAGAGGCACCCAGGCGGTGACCAGGGAACTCGAAGCCACTACGAAGAACGTGGGAGTGCCGTTAAACGTGACCCTGCTAGCGCCTGTCAGATCGGTGCCCAGAATCTCTACACGCTCTAACACCCTGCCGGACGTCGGCTGTGTTTCCACAAACGGGCCCAGACCTACAGACAGGCTGAAGATCGTGCCATCGTAACTAGCCCCGCCCGACTGCGTTGTCCCGTAAAACGTCCCGTTAGTGTCCTGGACCAGGCCCGCGCTGGAGATTCGGCCGTCCGCGCAGCCGCTTTGGGAGCAAAAGCTGTAGAGCGTGGTCAGTGTGCCACTTGCGCTGATTTTGAAAATCGTTCCGCAGCCAGGGACCGACTCGTTGGGGCACGGGTTGTTCGTCGCCCCGCCATACTGCGTTGTCCCGTAGAAGTTCTCATCGGTCGCCTGGACCAGCCCCGCATAAGGTAATGCGCCGTCCGCGCAAGCGCTTTGCGAGCAAAAACTGTAAAGCGTGGTCAGCTCGCCACTTGGGATCATTTTGAAGACCGTCCCCAGGCCGTTGGGCCCGAGAGCCTCGGTCGTCCCGTAGAAGTTGCCATCCGTGGCCTGAACGAGCCCCACGGGTCCGCCGCCGTCCGTCCCGTCGAAGCTGTGTAGCGTCGTCAGCTTCCCGCCTGGGGCAATTTCGAAGACCGTGCCATAGCCGTTGGCCACCTCGTACGTTGTCCCGTAGAAGTTCCCGTCGGTGGCCTGGACCAGCGCGGTTGTGGGGTAGGCGCCGTCCGCACACGGGTTCTGCGAGCAGAAGCTGTAGAGCGTCGTTAGCATTCCGCTGTGAGTGATTTTGAAGACTGTTCCGCAGCCAAACGGGCAAGTGCTGTTGATCACCCCGCCAGACTGCGTTGTCCCGTAGAAGTTCCCATTGGTGGCTTGGACCAGCGCCGCAGTGGGCTCTTCGCCGTCCATGCAACCGCTTTGGGAGCAAAAGTTGTAGAGCGTCGTCAGCGTGCCATTATGAGTGATTTTGAAGACGGTTCCTTGCCCGTTGGCGCCGCCACCCGCCGTTGTCCCGTAGAAGTTCCCGTCGGCGGCCTGGACCAGCGCGGCTACGGGGTAGGCGCCGTCAGTGCAGCTCGTTTGGGAGCAAAAGCTGTACAGCGTCGTCAGCGTGCCACTGGCGGTGATTTTGAAGACGGTGCCACCACCGTTGGCCCCGCCCTCATTCGTTGTCCCGTAAAGGTTCCCATCGGTGCCCTGGACTAGCGCCGCGTCGGCGCGTAGCCCGTCCGTGTTATCGAAGCTGTGCAGTGTGGTGAAAGTCTGCGCTGGCAGGGTAACCGCCGTGGTTGCGCACAGGAGACAGACAGCGTACGCCCTCTTTCCCCAATTAAACTTGCTCATGTTCCCTCCTCTTGCCGCCCCCCAGCTTTCACTTGTGAATGGGTAGCTAGTCCGACGAGTATTACTACTGCGGGGGCCTTGTCAGTGAGCCATATCACCCGGGTTGGTGACGGACAGCCCGTAGCGCAGGGCTCGCTTCTCAAGCCCTGCGGCGTTCGGGGGCTACAGTCCCCACATGCCTCGACAGCACAACAACCCGCTCAAACGAGGCCTCGCGGCTTCGGCCTTGATCGCGCACATCCCAAAGGCAGCGAGGTATGCGCCACCCGTGGAGACATACAAATCGATGTCGCCGCCACCTCGCGGTCGGAACCAAACGGGGCAGTCCTTCACTCGTGCCCCGCCGCTGAGGCAGCAGGTCCCACCTCTGCCGCCTCGTCGAGGTGGGTTCCGCCGCCGATCGCCCAGTGCACTAGGCGGAATAGAACTTCAAATCTTTCCTGCGTCTTTGCGGTAATGAACTTAGGGTCGTCGTAGGCCTTATCGCATATCCTCTGGCAAACTTTCCTCTTGTCAAATGTTCCCCATTTCTGTTCTTTATGGTCCTCCCAAATAGACTCTAGGGTAGGGACTATCCGAACCAGAGAGGGGACGGCCTCTCTCTTGGCCTCGATGTCCTCACGGCAAATTCGCGTGTACCTTGAGTCCTTAAGAATTTCGGCGTATACCTCGTTCACGGCCTGGAGGTAGTCGGTCTCTGAAAAAAGATCTTCAATGTCGCATTCGGCTTTGTTGTCGACCGCACAGAACACCAACTTGCCATCTGGAAAGCCAAACTTTTTTAGACGCTCCGCCTGCTCGCGAGCGCCCGGCTCATGATCGTACAACGCCACCGTGTTCTTGCCCCTCTTGCGATGATACAGAGCTAATGGGGCGATGGCTGAGCAGCCGTTGGCCTGTCCGAACTCCACGCGATTCAACTCCTTCCAGGCATCGGGGTTCTGGTCGCTGAGCAAGTCCAGCAGAGTTGTAAGATACTGATAATCGGTTATGCCCTCGACCACCGCTACAGGGCGCTTCGTCATAGTGCCGACCGCCTCTCCGAAGGCTGCCGGCGCTTCGAGAGCGTGCAGTATCGGTATGAGGGTCTCCGCATCACTGTCCCAATAGGTGGGGCGAATCGTGCTTAGGTGCGTTTCCGGATCAAGCTCCACGGTCAGAAGCCGGCCCACCGCGTAGTCATAAATCATGAAGGGTGAGTGGGTCGTGTAAATGATCTGGTTTGTCTTCGCGAGCTGCCTTAGCACGCGGAGGGTACCAGCCTGCTGGGCCGGATGCAAGTGCAGCCCCGGCTCGTCTAGGAGGATCACGGCATCTCTGAGGTCCGCCTTCCGTGTCTCGGCGGTGAAGTTGACAAAAAACGAAAAATGCCAGATGAACCCCACTGCCCTCCTGCTTAGCAGCCCCCTATTCGAGCGAGTACCGTCCTCGTGGACATCCGAGACCTTCACCCACAGAACGTCACCGGTGTCGTAGACTAGTTCGACGTCGATGGGGTTTGACAGCCAAGTCGGTTTCAAAGCCTTCGTCAAGCGGTCGCTACACTCGGTCAAGTACTTGTTCTTAAGGGCCGGGGAGCCCTTGATTTTTTCGAGGTGGTTAGGGTCCAGACCCGCTAGGAACAACAGATTGTCAATAGTTTCCCTTTTGTCGAGCGGTTCTCCCGTATCCAGTTTCTCCTGGGTTGTCGCTGCCGCTGTAAGGTACTGAGGCACCTTTACCGCGCCATGTATGGTCTTATACTCAGAAAGTATACAAGCCTCGGATGCCGCTTCTCGCGGACATGCTGCTTGACCTCCTGTTGAATGTCGATCGTGTCAAACAGGGCGTCGAGGAGGCCTGCCAGCCTCGCCAGGATTCCGGTCAGCTGGCCATTTCCGGCTCTACGGCAGAATTTGTGGGTAAATCTCCTCCTGTGGCAATGAAACAAGGAAAGTGACGACGACGAAAACGAGCACAGGAGGGCGCGCAAAAGATGCGGCTGAGAAAAAACTGGTCTCCAGCG
>Ga0335085_10001621_pt1 | contig 46281 bp, 45 predicted proteins | sample Lox_Sample_45_FD_206712 | JGI IMG/M metagenome (GOLD analysis project Ga0335085, IMG submission 206712) | Soil microbial communities from Loxahatchee National Wildlife Refuge, Florida, United States - Lox_Sample_4.5 | ecosystem: Environmental > Terrestrial > Soil > Wetlands | place: USA...
GTGTTCTGCAGCTCCTGGTAGGCCTCGGGCTCGAGGTAGCTGAATGCGAGATCTTCCAGCTCGCCGCGAATCAAACCCATTCCCAAGCGGTGCGCGATGGGCGCGTAAATGTCGAGCGTCTCGCGGGCGATGCGCTGCTGCTTTTCCGGCGCGAGGAAGCCCAGCGTGCGCATGTTGTGCAGCCGGTCGGCCAGTTTCACCACGACGACGCGCACGTCGTTCACCATCGCCAGCAGCATTTTCCGGACATTTTCCGCCTGGCGCGCTTCGGGCGCGAGCAGATCGAGACGGCTGATCTTCGTGACCCCTTCGACAAGCTGCGCGACTTCCGCCCCAAATCGCTCGGCAATGCGCGCCGAGGAAATGCGCGTGTCTTCGACCACGTCGTGCAGGAGCGCCGCGCACAGCGTCGTGACGTCCAGCTTCATGTCCGCCAGAATGTGCGCGACTTCGAGGGGATGCGAGAGGTACGGATCGCCCGACTTGCGCAACTGCGCGCGGTGCTGCTCGGCGGCAAAGTCGAACGCGCGCCGCAGAAGTTCAATGTCGCTCGCCGGGCGCGCCTGCCGCACCTTCTCGACGAGCTCAAGGAAACGCGCCTGCAGCGTGCGGGTCGTGCGTTCCGTCTTGCCGCCAACGCCAACCAGCGAAGACAATCCTACCGGTTTTTCGAGCGAAGACATGTCCATACATTTTATGTCTATTTGATGCCCTAGGTGAAAAAAGAGTTCCAGCGGTGCTTTGCCCGTGCCGGGAGCAGGTCAAAACGGACGTTTGTTCGACGGATGCACCCTCTCCACATATTGATGGCTGTACCGCACGGGAATATAATCCGGCGCAGTCTACGAACTCGCCGGTGGGACCACTGCCGCGTGGAGGATTCCAACGTGAAGCGAACTCATCTGTTCTTGTGCAGCGCTTGTGTTGTCGCGCTTTCGTGGTTGGCTTTGCCGGTGGGCGCGCAGGATCTGGCTCCCCCGGCGATCAAGGGGCAAAAGCTGTTTATGGCGAGATGCGCGGCCTGCCACGTGAAGGCCGGAGCGCGGGCGCCGGACCAGCAAACGCTCCTGAAATTGACGCCGGAGGCGGTCTATATGGCCCTCACCACCGGCGCCATGAGAATCCAGGCGCAGGATTTGACCCCTGAGCAGAAAACGATGATCGCTGAATATCTCGGCGGGCGGCCGATCATTAACGGCCCGACTGGTGATGCCACGACGATGCCGAATCGGTGCCCGGCAAACCTTTCCCCGGGCGATCCGGAAGAGGGTCCCTCCTGGAACGGCTGGAGTCCCGACCCCGAAAACACCCGGTTTCAAGACTCGCGCGCTGCTGGACTTTCCGCCGAGGCTCTGCCTCGGCTGCAGCTGAAGTGGGCCTTCGGTTTTCCAAATGGTATTCAAGCCTTCAGCCAGCCAACCGTCGCAGCCGGGCACGTGTTTGTCGGTAGTGACACGAGCTTTATCTATTCCCTGGATGCGGCCACGGGCTGCGTTTACTGGTCTTTTCAGGCGGAGGCCGGCGTGCGCACGGCCATCAGCGTAGGTCCCATGAAAGGAGCAGGTGAGGCAAGCTATGCGGCGTACTTTGCGGACCAAAAAGGGAACGTGTACGCCGTCAATGCATCGACAGGTGAGTTGCTCTGGAAAACGCGCGTGGAAGAGCATCCCTTGGCGCAAATCACCGGCGCCCCAAAACTCTATCGCGACCGCTTGTATGTGCCGGTGTCGGCCGCGGAAGAAACCATCTCCGCGAACATTTACTACTCATGCTGCAAGTTTCGCGGCAGCGTCGTGGCTCTCGATGCGGATACGGGCCGGCAAGTCTGGAAGACCTACACGATCCTCGAGAAACCTCGGCCGGTCAGAAAGAATTCGACGGGCACGCAGCTCTGGGCCCCGGCTGGCGCTGCCGTTTGGAATTCCCCGACGATTGATGTCAAGCGCCGGGCCATTTACATTGGCACGGGCGATGCCTATACGGAACCAGCCGCAAAGGCTTCTGATTCCGTCATGGCTCTGAATTTAGATACGGGAAAAATCCTATGGGTGTTCCAGGATACCCGGCACGATGCATGGATGGACGATTGCGGCCCCGGCGTCGGAACCGACAATTGCCCAAAGGACATTGGTCCCGACTGGGACTACTCTTCTTCGCCCATTTTGCGCGCGCTTCCGAACGGGCGCCAAATCGTGGTCGCAGCGGCGAAAAGCGGCAATGTCGTCGCGCTCGATCCGGATCGCAAAGGCGCGAAGCTTTGGGAAACGCAACTGGCCGAAAAGGCGCCCGACGCCAGGGGATTGATTGTGTTCGGCGGAACTGCGGACCCGCAGGCCGCATATTATGCGCTCAATCAGGTCGGCAAACTCGTAGCGGTGGATCTGGTAACTGGGGAACGCAGATGGACGACGCCGCTCGATTCACCGGACATTCCGGGCCACCCCAACCTCGTCGGAGGGTCCGCAGCCGTTACGGCGATCCCTGGAGTCTTGTTCGCGGGTGGGTGGGACGGCGTGCTGCGTGCGCTTTCGACGGCGAATGGGCAAATCATCTGGCAATACAACACCGCCAAGGAATTCACGACGGTTAACGGCGTAGCGGCACGGGGTGGTTCGATGGGCGCTCCCGGCCCAACCGTCGTGGGCGGCATGCTCTTTGTCGGTTCGGGGTATGTCGGAAACAGCAGCGGCCTCCCTGGCAACGTGCTATTGGCTTTTTCGGCCAAATAGGCGCACGAAAGCGATGTTTTTGACTCTAATGCCGAAGACCCGCCACATTGCGCCACTTCTTCCGACGGACGGTCCCGGCCTTGCCGTCAAACAGCGCAAAGCCGTCCCGCATGAGTTTGTTCTCGAAGCGATCGCGACGCTCGCTCCGCTGACCCGGCCGATGTTCGGCTGCCTTGCTGTTTACATCGAGGACAAAATCGTCCTGATCCTGCGCGACAGGCCGAGTCACGTGGCGGATAACGGCGTCTGGCTCGCGACGACGGTGGAGCACCACGACAGTCTGCGCCGCGAATTCCCCAATATGCGATCCATCCAAGTGCTCGGGAAGGGTGTAACGGGCTGGCAGATCCTTCCCGTGAACGCCCCCGATTTCGAGGAGTCAGCCCTTCGCGCCTGCGCGCTGATTGCCGCGGGAGACCCCCGAATCGGCAAGGTGCCGGGGGCGCGGCGGGTCTCGAAGTCGCGGGCCGGAAATCGGGCGAACTCCCCAAAGAAACCAAAACCTGCTGGGCCGGCCGCGAAACGCCGCTCGAAATCCTGACTGGCTGGAAACAAAAAGGCGGCCCTGAAAGGGCCGCCCCAGATATGCAATGTCCGTTGTGGCGGAAAGCCGCGTGCCGCAGGTTATGATTTAGCCGGTGTCTCCATCTTCTTCTGCTTGATTTCCTTGGCCTTCTCGACGAGGTCGTCTGCCTGTTTAAGCAGCATGGCACGCTCGTCAGGGCTCGTGGCTTCGTCCGCCTTGCGGCGCAGGAGGAGGTTCAAATAGGCCATGGCGTCGTCATAGTCGGGCCGCAGTTCCAGGGCCTTGTTCAAATCCGTGATGCCCTCGTCGATCAGCTGGCCATTTTCCTTGATGTAATCCGCACGGACATCAGGAGGCAGTGGATCGTCGTCTTTGAGAGCTTTTCCCGCGTGATCCAAACGCCACTTGCCGCGCATTTCAAGATTCGAGCGGTACGTAAGCGTCCAGTCGATGACGCCAATCCAGTAGTACGGCTCCGGATCTTCCGGCTTCAGGGCGATGTGCTTCATGTGGTACGTTTTCGATTCCTCGAACCGCTCCCGCGTATAGGGAGTCCCCGCCATGTTGTAGAGAATGGAGCCGATTCCGTCGATAGCCGAGATATTGTTGGGATCTGCCGAGAGCACATCCTGGAACTCCTTGACCGCCGCATTGCCCATGCGGATATTTTCGTCGGAAGGCGCGCCGGGAATGTACTGCGTCGCGTACGCCGTGGCGAGATACAAACGGGCGTTCATCAGCGTGGGATCGAGATCTTTGGACTGCTTGAAGTCTTCGATGGCATCGTCAAACTTGCCGTCGCGATAAGCGGCAACGCCCTTATTGAGCAAGTCGCGAGCCTTCAGCTTGGCGCAACCCGCAGCGAAAAAGGCGACCGCCGTCATGGCCACAGCGAACAGCACCAGGGAATTCTGATTTTTGGAACGACCAAAATGCGCAAAAGGATTCATGGCAAACAATCCGTCCCTGCGAATATATTTTGTATTCCCCCGAGAGGGTAATGAAGTCTCCGACGTCTGCACCGGCGGTCCTCCCGATGCACAAATCCGCACATTCTCAATGAATTCCGTAGAGCCCGCACCGACCACTCCATGCCGCATCAGCCCGATGGTGCGGGCCACAGCCGCACACTCTACACCAGCAATGCCCGGATCAAAACAACTTTATTTCTGAGGGCCAAAGGCAATTCATAGACGGCAGGCCAAGCCCGTAACCTTCCGTTGGGCGGACCCAAAGCGCTTGCCCTGCTCACCCAGCAGGTGGGGAGCCAGCGCCTTCGCCGGCCTACTTCCCCGCTTCCAGATTGGCGGTGATTAATCCGACCTTGTCGATCCCGGAACCTCGCATGATGTCAATCGCTCTCGCGACGTCCGCGAACCGGACCGCGTCGTCACCCTTGACGAAGGCGACCTTTTCGGCGCGCTCTTTGAAGACGTCGGAGAGGCGCGGCCCAAGGCTGTCCCAGGTAGCGTCCTCGTCGTTAATCTTCAATTTTCCGGTATCGAGAATTTGGACAACGATGGTCTTTTGCTGAACCTGGTCCTGCTGCTTCTGGTTGGGCGGCGCGGGCTGCGGAACGAGCGCCTCCAGACCCTTCGGCGTCAGTGGCGTGATCACCATGAAAATGATAATCAGCACCAGGAGAATATCGATCAGAGGGACGACGTTCATCGTCGCCATCGAACCGCCTTGCTTGCCTCCTACATCCATTCCCATTGTCGTGGCTCCGTAGTTCGAAATTCCGCGTCCCAGTGGTTTCACCGGGACGGATGCGTTGGCAAAAGCGAAACCGGGAAGCGCAGCCCGAACGACCCGCCTCCCGGCGGAGACTAGCCGGCTGGCGGCGGTGGTGGAGCGTTGCGCCGATTCTGCTCGGCCCGATCAGTAATCAAGCCGACGTTATCGACGCCCGCAGAGCGAATCTCATCCACGATTTTCACTACGTCGCCGTATTTCGCGCGACCGTCGCTCTTGACGAAGACGGTCTTATCCAACTTGTTGGAAATGCGGTCACGCACCTGATCGGCAATCTGCGAGATGTCCGTCTTGTTGCTGCCAAGATAGACGTCCCCGCTCGCCGAAATGCCGACAATCACCGCGTCATCCTTATCGGCATTGGGCATATCGGTGGGGTTGTTCACCTTCGCGAGCTCAACCGACAAACCCTTTGAGAGCATGGGAGTGACCACCATGAAGATGATCAGCAACACCAGCATGATGTCCGCCATCGGGATCACGTTCGGCGCAGACATCTGGGCGCCGACGCTTGGCTTGTATGCCATGACTTACTTCTTTCCGCCCGCCCGGCGCGTAATGAAGTAGTTGACCAGCTCCATTGAGGAGTTGTCCATCTCGACGTCGAACGCTTCAACTTTGTTGGTGAAGTAGTTGTACGCCCACACGGCGGGCACGGCGACGAGCAACCCAAGCGCGGTGGTAACGAGCGCTTCGGAAATACCGCCGGCCACTGCCGACAACCCGGTGGCCTTCGTCGTCTCAATACCTTTAAACGCGTTGATAATGCCGACCACGGTACCGAACAGTCCGACGAACGGAGCCGTCGAGCCGATCGTGGCGAGACCGGAAAGGCCGCGCTTCATTTCGGCGTGCACGATCGCGACCGAGCGATCCAGGCCGCGCTTGGCGGCTTCGATCACTTCCGCTTCACTGACCTGAGAAGAAGCGGACTGGAATTCGGAGAGGCCCGTCGCCACAACCTTGGCGATGTGGCTCTTCTTGTTGCGCTCGGCGATGGAGATCGCTTCGTCCAGCTTGCCTTCGCGCAACGCGCCCGCTACCTGCTGCACGAAAACGCGGGATTGCTTGCGTGCCGCGCTGTACATCAGCACGCGGTCGATCATGACGCCGAGCGACCAAGCAGACAGAAGGAAGAGAATGCCGACCACGATCTTCGCGATAATGCTCATACTGCCCCACATGGCCCTCAGATCCCACTGGCCTTGCAAGACAACCATATTCATTGCCCAAACGGCTAGATTCCCAAGCATGTGATTCGCTCCTTTTTCTTGCAGACTGCTCGCCGCAGCGTACAGCCCGCACCCTTTTATTTCGTTCGAAACGTACTAGCCGGGGCCAGCATTTGCCAGCCCCGGTCCAATCCCATTTGATTACTTTCGCGTACCTGTGATGGGCAACCCTTATTTTGGCTCCCTGCGGAGCTTTATCCCCGGGCCGCCGTTCTGCAAGAGACTAACCACCCATCGTAAACGTGACTGTAATCGTCGTATCGACTTCCACCGGTTCGCCGTTCAGCTGCGTGGGCTTGTAGCGCCACTGCTTCACCGCGTCCAGAGCCGCCTGCACGAGCAGCGGGTGGCCGGAAACCACTTCGAGTTGGGCAACCCTGCCATCCTTGTCGATAATCGCGTGAAGAATGACATTGCCTTGAATACGGGCCTGGCGCGCAAGAGCAGGATAGACCGGCCGCGTCTGCGTGATAATCGCCGCCGCCGTTACGTTTCCGCCCTGCTTGATGCGTTGCGGAGCTGTCGGTTTCGGTGGAGGCGGAGCCGCAGGACCAGCCGCAGCGACGATGTTGCCTCCGGGAATGCCGCCAAATACGCCGCCATTATTCGCATTGTTGATCACGTCCGGCGGAAGCTCGGCTTCCTTGAACACAGCCACTTCCTTCGGAATCGCTCGCGGCTGCATCAGTTTTCCGGAATTAATCAAACGCGCAACCGGCTTGATCACGGTCTTTACAGGTTGAGGCGGAGGAGGTGGAGGCGGCGGTGGAGGCGGGGCAATCAGCAACGTCGAAAGCATCGCCTTTGGAAGCGCCTCGGTATAAATCAATGGAATCAAAATCAAAACGCCCAGGATGATGGCCTGCACGAGGCCGGAGAGAATCACGCTCCAGCCCTTATTCGTTTTCTTTCTCACGACTGTGGATTCAACCAGATCATCAAACATCGCACATCCCTCCTGCCGGAGAACTCTAGGACGTCCTCTAGACCACCCCAACTCGCCGGCGCGCCAAAGCGCCTTGGCGACGGCACGTGGAGCCCGAGTCCTAGGCCTTCCGGAGTTTATTGCCGGCTGCGGTTCCGGATGCTACGACCGCCGCGCCTTGGCCTCTCCACTGGTTCCAAGCTACTACTAGAGGCGCGGCAATCCCAAAACTGGAGTACGTTCCTACCAGAATCCCAACTACCAAAGCAAAAGAAAAAGCACGCAAAACCTGTCCACCCATCAGGAATAGCACAAGCACCGTCAAAAACGTCAGACCGCTCGTCAGGATGGTGCGCGAAAGCGTCTGGTTAATGGAGCGGTTCACGATTGCTTTGAACGGTTCGCGCCGCATCAGGCGCGCGTTTTCCCGGATGCGGTCGAAAATTACAATCGTATCGTTCATCGAATAGCCGACCAACGTTAAGAGAGCCGCAATCACCGTCAACGAAATCTCAAAGTGAAAAATGGAGAATAGGCCCAGCGTAATCAGAACGTCGTGAAACACAGCCAGGACAGCGGCAGCACCGTACACCCACTCGAACCGAAATGCAATATAAACCAACATTCCGCCTAGCGCGTACAAGGTCACCACGACGGCCTGCCGCCGCAGTTCCGAGCCGACTTTCGGGCCGACGATCTCCACATTGATGATCGCGAACGTGCTGGTATAGAAAGCGTCGTGCAATGCGGAGATCACATTCGCGTTCGCACCTGCGGCGGAAAGCTGGCCGAGATCCGTCACGATTCCGCGACGGTCCCGGTCGCGATACGTGGCGAGTTGGCGCGCAAGCTGCATGTAGCGGTCGCCCGCAGCGGCTCCCAGAGCCAGGGGGTCCTTGCGCGTCAAGGCATCGGCAATCGTTTCGGGGCCAGCCGCGTTGAAGTCCTGTTTGCCGGCCTCACCTGAACCGAGTGTGGCATGGAGCGCATTGAGCGTCGCCGTCTTGCCAGCGTCAAGAGCTTCAGCTCCTTGTCCTTTTTCTTCGAGGTTGATTAAAACTTCGTTCGGGTTCGCCGTCGTGAGGTCGCTTACCGGAACAATCGTGAAGTTGTTCACCCCCTGTTGTGTGAGCCCATTGCGCAGCGTGTCCACCGGCGGGGGACCCGCAAAACGCACATCAACGACCGTACCACCTTTAAAATCAATGCCGTAGAAAAGCCCGTGATGGCTTACGATGGAGATCACCCCGGCGGCGAGCAAAAGCCCGGATAAAGCATAGAAATACTTGGCTTTACCCATCCAATCGAGATCAACTTGTTTAAAGAATTCCATGCTCACTCTGACCCGTTAAAGTTGGACACCGACCACTTAAGATTTGTTCCCGAAATCGCACTGCTCCCACATAAGAACCGACCCACGGCGAAGGCCAAGTGCTACGCGTACCTTGTCCGCCTATCCTTCGGGCAAAGCCCTCACCGGCTATATGCTTAGAGCCGCCTCGCGAGGCATCTTGGCCAGGTGCCAATCAAAAATAACGCGCGACACGTACACCGACGTGAACAGGTTTGCAAGCAACCCAACCGCCAGGCTGACCGCAAAACCCCGTATCGGACCGGTCCCGAACAAAAACAAAAATGCCGCCGAAACGATGGTCGTCACGTGGGTGTCGATAATCGTCAAAAAGGCGCGCTTGAATCCGACATCGACAGCGGAAACGGGCGCTTTCGAGGCGCGGAGTTCTTCCCGGATGCGTTCGAAAATTAGTACGTTCGAATCCACGCCCATGCCAATCGTAAGGATGACGCCCGCAATACCGGGCAATGTGAGCACGGCGCCGAAATAGGCCAGGGCCGCAAGCAACAGGACGAGGTTCAGGATCAGGGCAACCACGGCGTTGATTCCGGCGATGCGGTAGTAGATCACCATGAACACCATCACCACAATCAGGCTGACAATCGATGCTTGTACGCCGTGCCGGATCGAATCGGCGCCAAGCGACGGACCGACGGTGCGCTCTTCGAGATATTTGATGGAGGCCGGAAGCGCTCCCGAGCGAAGAACCAGGCCGAGATCGTTTGCTTCTTGCTCGCCAAACTGACCTTCGATCACTCCGGTATCGTCGATGCGGCCGTTGATGACGGGAGCCGTTTGAAGCTTATGTTCTAGAACGATGCCCAATTGTTTGCCGATGTTTTGCTCTGTGAAAGGCCCAAAGCGGCGACCCGCCTCGGTCGAGAGCGTGAAGTCCACGTCGTAAAAACCAATATTTTTTGTGCTGCGCACCGGGGTCGCACTGCGAAGATCGCGGCCCGTCACAACGGGTACGCGATCGATGACATACCAGCTCTCGGCCACGGGCTGGTTCGAGCCGGCCGCAGAACTTTTCCCTTCGACGATTTGCGCGTTCGGCGGCAGGACGCCTCCGTGCGCGGCGAGTGCCGCCGCTTCGGAGGGATATGGCATCGTGTCAAGAACCAGGTGCAACTCCAATTGTCCGCCTGCCTGGATCACGCTCTTGGCGCGGTTGGGATCGCCTTCTCCCGGCAATTCGACGATGATCTCATTATCTCCCTGGCCATAAGGAGCGACGAGCGGCTCGGTCAAACCAAGCGCGTCAATGCGCCGTCGGATCGTTTCCTCGGCTTGATCCATCGTTTGCTGCTGGATGTCCACGATACGCGATTGCTTCATAGTTACGAGATAGCCGGATTGTTCACCAGGGGCAGGAGCGACGTCCCAATCCGGAAACTGGTCCACGATCAGGTTGCGAGCCGTACCGGCTTGCTCGGTCGCAATGTTGTGGACGAGAACCTGCGTGTCGCCCACCTTGCGAATCTCATCGTAGCGAATGCCTTTGTCGCGGAGCAGCGTCGTAATGTGGTCGAGCGTCTGATCGGTTTCCTGGCTGATCGCCTCTTGGACCTGCACCTGCAGAATCAAGTGCGTGCCGCCTTGCAGGTCGAGGCCCAGCTTAATGCTATTCGAGAAATTGGACCGAATCTCGGACAGGGACTTCGGAGGAAAATCCGGCCGCCCCACGAGCCCGATCACACAAGCTAGGAGGACCGCAACAATAAACAAAGCTTTCCACTTCAGGTTTGAATTCATGGCTTGGAATGGCTCAGGACTTGACGGGCGCGCGCAGTGGTTGCGGCCCGCCAACAATTCGTTAAACGGAGCAAACGTTTCATCCTGCCTTACGACTCCTCCTTGCCTTCTGGTTGCAAGCCGGCCACCGCGGTGCGCGACACCTTTACCTTCACCTGATCGGCGATGCGCAACTGGACGGAATCACTCTCAATTCCGACAATCGTCCCGTACAGTCCCCCGCTGGTGACAACCTTGTCGCCATTTTTCAGCGCATTGAGCATTTCCTGCGTCTTTTTCTGGCGGCGCTGCGCGGGGAGAATCAGCAGCACGTAGAAAATCACCATGATGATGACCAAAGGCAGAAAAGCCATCAGGCCGCCCGTGCTAGAGGCCTGAGCCATCAAGGATAGGTTATCCGGTGAAAATAACAAGGACATCGCTTCGCTCCGACCCCACCCTCCCGTTCCGATCATACCCCGACTGGACCACTGCGGACAAAAATAGGCCCGGCCGCTCCTAGTGATTTAAGACGGCAGGACCTGACCTCTGCGGCGCAAACGAGTCCGGCAAGCCTTGCCACAGGCCCGCTTTACGGATCACCCGCCTTGATGCGTGCTTGAAACTCGGTGGAGAATCCCGCTAGTTCCCCAAGCGCGATAGCGTCGCGAATCTGCCGCATAAAGTCAAGAAAAAACGCAACGTTGTGGTGGGAGTTCAAGATGGACGCGAGGATTTCGTTCGCCTGAAACAGGTGCCGCAAGTAGGCGCGCGAGTAAGTGCGGCAAACCATGCAGGAGCAGCGCTCATCGAGGGGCCGGGAATCGCCCGCATAGATTGCGTTCTTGATGTTCACCCGGCCGGCGCTGGTGAAGAGGCAGCCGTTTCGCGCGTTTCGCGTGGGCAGGACGCAATCCATCATGTCGATGCCGCAGCGGACGTAATCGGCGATCTGCTCGGGCAGGGCGACGCCCATGGCATAGCGCGGGCGATCCTTCGGGAGCTCCTCGGTGGCCACGGAAGCCATTTCGCGGGAAATCTCGTGGGGCTCGCCGACGGCGAGTCCGCCCACGGCGTAGCCGGGAAAGTCAAGATCCGCAAGCTGGCGCGCGCTCTCGCGCCGGAGGTCGGCGTGCGTGCCACCCTGCGCGATGCCGAACAGGACTTGACCTGGATTGATAGGGTCATTCGGCCGCGCACACCCCTCTTTCATCAGGGCAAGGCAGCGGCGCGCCCACTCGGTCGTGCGCTTCATGGCAGCGGCGGCGCGCGCGTGGTCAGCGGGATACTCGACGCACTCATCGAACACCATGGCGATATCCGAGCCGAGTGCCTGCTGAATTTCAATCGATTTTTCCGGCGAGAGAAAATGCTCGGAGCCGTCCAGGTGCGAGCGGAAGATCACGCCATCGTCAGTGACTTTGCGCATCTCCGCGAGACTGAACACTTGAAAGCCGCCTGAATCGGTGAGGATGGCTCCCGGCCAGGACATAAACCGGTGCAGCCCGCCCAGCACGCGAATGCGCTCGTGCCCAGGACGCAGATACAAGTGATACGTATTGCCGAGCAGAATCTGCACTCCCAGCTCGGTGAGCGCCTGCTGCGTCAGGCCCTTTACCGTGCCCGCGGTGCCAACCGGCATGAACGCCGGCGTGTCGATCACGCCGTGCGGCGTCGTCAGGCGTCCAAGGCGGGCGCCCGTCGGATCGATTTTCAAAACTTCGAAGCGGAATTCCATTGGTGAGACTTTAACAGGAGCGCACGGCAATGCCGAGAGCGGCGCGTGCTTTAGCCCGCAGGAATTCTTCCCACCACCATCGATCGTGCCTGGCACCAAACCAGATCGCCTTTGGACGAAGTCGAAACGGTGCCATCCCGAGGCAGGTTTTTCGCCGGGCGATCTCTATTTTGGGCATGGCACACAGAAATTTCTCGCTCCGCTCAGAATGATACACCGGCGAGTGAACCGCATTGAATGTTCAATTCGCCGGCAAGGCGGGAATTGCGGCGAGGAGCGACTGGGTATACGGATGCGCGGGAGTGGAGAGGATGCGCGCGGCGGGCCCTATCTCGACGATTCGGCCGCCCTGCATGACGGCGATGCGCGTGGCGAGCTGGGCGACGACCGGCAGGCTGTGCGAAATGAGCAGGTAGGTCAGCGCAAAATCGCGCTGCAGCTTTTGCAGCAACTCGAGAATCTGCGCGCCGACGGAAACGTCAAGCGCGGAAACCGGCTCATCCGCGACGACCAAACGCGGGCGAAGTACGAGCGCCCTCGCAATCCCGATGCGCTGCCGCTGGCCGCCGGAAAACTCGTGCGGATAGCGCGCCAGTGCGTCCTCGCCAAGGCCGACCGCGCGCAGCATTTCGACGATGCGCGCACGGCGTGCGGCGCGCGCGAGGCGCCGCTCATGAATTTCGAGCGGCTCGCCGACGATGGCGGCGACGTGCATTCGCGGATCGAGCGAAGCAAACGGATCCTGAAATACCATTTGCATCTCGCGCCGCAAGGCACGTAGTTCCGCGCCGCGCGCGGCGAGAAAATCGCGGCCGTCCACGAGCAATTCGCCCGAGTCCGGATCAACGAGACGCAACAACATTCGCGCGAGCGTCGTCTTGCCGCTGCCGGATTCTCCCACAATCGCCAGCGTTTCGCCCGCGGCGAGTTGGAGGCTCACGCCGTCCACCGCGGCGACGCCGGAGCGCGTGCCCGCTGCGGACACGGGCAAGCCCATCGCTACCGCGTTCGACGGAGCGGAATACGTCTTCCGCAGGTTGCGTGCCTCAATAAGCGGGACGGGCATCAAAGCGCGTTGCCTTGGGGTGCGGCAGCGCCGTTCATTCAGGCTTCTCCGCAAGGAGCTGCAAAACAATATGCGAAAATTCGAGGCCGCAGGCAATTCGGTCCGTCCGGCGCGCGTGGAAACCGGCTGGCGCGCACTCTGCCGGATGTCCGCCGGAGGAATTGTCATTGCGGACGCAAGCTTCCATCATGGCGCGCGCTTGCACATATACAGGATCGCCGGGCGCGCGTCCCGCATTGTTCATCCAGACGTCGAAATCGTGCCAGTTTTCGTGCAAATCTTCGGACAGCACGCACAGCCCCATTTTTTCGGCCAGCGCGCGGAATTGCGCGACGCTCTGTGTCGTCGTGTGCGAGGCGTCGCGCGTGCGCTCGATGGCGTCTTGAATCGCGCCATCGCAGCCTTCGGGCACAACGATGTCGGTGATCGCGAGGCGTCCGCCCGGTTGCAGCACGCGCGCCATTTCCACGAGCGCCCGCTCTGGATCGGTCATGTGGTGAACGGCATAGCCGCAGGACACGATCCCGGCGACGCCATCGTCAAACGGGAGCGCGTACACGTCTGCGCAAACGAATTCGATGTTCGTGACGCCCTCGCGTGCGGCTTCGGCGCGGGCTTTCTCAACCATTGCAGGAGTCACATCCGCGCCGATAGCGCGGCGCACGCGCGCGGCCAACGGTCGTGTGAATGTGCCCGGCCCGCAAGCGAGATCGATCGCCAGCAGTGTTTTCGCATTCGCGAGGCCGGCGGTGGCGCGTTCGGCGAGGCGTTCCGCCTCTTCCATTCGCGTGCTGCGGACGGTCCTGGCAAACACGTCCGCCGTGGCTGTGAAGCGTTCGCGGATTTTGTCGATATGGCTTGGGTCGGTGCTCATGTAGGTTCGCTCGCTTTTCAGTAGGACAGGCTTCCGCCTGTCGGTCTCGCGTCGAGTCCAGCGCTCGGGCGCGCGCAATCGGCAATCTGACTTTGATCTTCTAGAAGCCAACCGTTGACCGAGTCACGCGCGAAGTTGCCACGGGTTTCCTCTATCACCTGACGACCCCCGACGAGGCTGAAGCCTATCCTAACTAAACCAGAGTGCAGCGCGCGCGATGCTCGGGACCGGCTACGCGCAACGCGGGCATCGCCGCGGAACACTCCGCCACGCGCACCGGGCATCGCGGCTCGAACGCGCATCCAGGAGGCAGCGCCGTGAGCGCCGGCACGCTTCCCGGAATCGGTTCGAGTTTGTGTCGCACGAGTCGCGGCGAGGCGCGCAATAAACCCTCCGTATAAGGATGTCGTGGACGCGACAACACCTCGCGCGCCGGTCCTTCTTCCACTATGCGTCCCGCGTATGTGACGGCGATGCGGTCGGCCACTTGTGCAACGACTCCCAAATCGTGCGTGATGAAAAGAAGCGCAAGTCCGAGATCGTGCCGCAGCTCGGCCAGCAGGTCGAGAATTTGCTTTTGCACGGTAACGTCCAGCGCCGTCGTAGGCTCATCGGCGATCAGCAGGCGCGGAACTTCCCCGTTGTCTCCCGATAGCGCCATCGCGATCATGGCGCGTTGCCGCAAGCCGCCGGAGAGCTGATGAGGATACTGCCGCGCGCGCAGCTCGGGCTGCTGCACCGCGGCGCGCCCCAGAGCCGCGAGCACGCGACGATCAATTTCCTCGCGCGACAGGCCCGCCTTATGAGCGCGGATTGCTTCGGCGATCTGCGCGCCCACGCGCATCACGGGATTGAGCGCCGTCATCGGCTCCTGAAAAATCATGGCGATGCCGCGCCCACGCACGCGGATGCGTTCGCTTTCGGAAAGCGCAGGCAGATTCACGCGCGGCGCCGCTGAGCCATTCTCTCCAGAAGAAAACCACGCCTCGCCGCGCACGCGCGCCCCCGGCGGCAAGAGTCCCATCAGCGCCAGCGCCAGCATCGATTTCCCGCTGCCCGATTCGCCGACAAGGCCCAGCGATTCGCCCGCTCCGAGCGCCAAGGAAACGTCGTCCACCGGACGGATCCATCCCGCCGGCGTCGGAATTTCGACGGTGAGACCACGCAATTCAATCAGCGGAGCCATGGCTACATATTAAGACGGTTTCGGATGCGGCGCGGGGAAGAAACGGGCGATGTTCGCAACCGCGCAGGCAGAGCGGCACAAAGTCACAGGAATCTTCTCCTGACCATGGACAGCGTCCCACGCGTTTAATCGATTTGGAATATAGTGGTGCCATGCCCACCGCCGAATGTCCGCAATGCCACATACCGATGGCAAGCGCGATGGGTAATGGGTATTGCCCGCAATGCGGGTGGAATCGCGTGAAGGCGGAAGCCCAAGCAAAACTGTTTCTGCGGGTGTTGCCGGTGCTGGTGATGCTATTCGATGCGCCGCTGATTTTGTGGATTTTCGTCGGACACGCCGAGCTTGTCGTCTTGGCGGCCCTCTTCGTTCTGGCGATGGTTCCGGCGATCCTGGTCGCGCTCGTGGTAAGGGGAAAACTGCGCCTTCCGGCCTTCAAAACTTGGAAATTATCGAAGTGAGCCGGGCCCGGGTTCACCTTTGTAGGGATTGGGCTCGCTCGACGGATCACCCCAAAAACCGAAAGCTAATGCCCGGAAGCCTGGGCTGCAAGATTGCGGCCTTCTTGGATTACGTCTTGAAATGCGGCTGTGTTCCGGTCGTTGTCCTTCTCGAGTTGTTGCAGCTTTGAGATCACGGCTTTCACGCGTTTGTCGTCCGGGTCCTGCACGTCCCTCAAAGCCACGGCGGAATCGGTGATTTGCTCCGCTCTTTGCAGCGTGGCGCGACCCTGGGCAACGAAGGTCTGCTTCGCGGCGAACAGCTTCTGTTCCCATTCGGCGCGGCCGGGAAAACTGGCGGTGTTGCCCTGCAAGGCATTGCTCGCAAGCGTGGCACGGTCCAGTGAGTCGATTTCATCGAGCATCGTTTGAAGCTTTTCGAATCCTTCGGCATGAGACGAAATCGCGCCTGTGACGGCTGTTTTGTTCGCCGCGGCCGGCCGGGCGGCTGGCGCGAGCGATGCGGCAGGGCCGGAGGAAACGCCACCCGAAGTGGGCGGGATGTCATCGTTTGTAATGACTTTCGCGGGTGGTTTGTTTGCTTTGTCCTTTTGCGCCTGCCTCGCGATGTCGGCAAGCGAAGGCGAATCCTGGCAGTGCGCGGGCACCGAAACAGCTAACGCCAGCGCGGATCCTGCGATCAAACTCAGCATTCGGGACATGGCTCCTCCTCCACCTGCGATCGGCATGCGGACGCCCGCGGCTGCCCTTCCATGCTGACCTGCAAGCCGGAAACATGCCATGGAACGGGAGTACAGTTATGCGGAAAGAGTAATCCGGTGAGGGGTTTGAGGCCCGGAAGCCGGACACAACAACAGAAGGGAATTACTTCAGGCGCGCAACGAACATGAGTAAAGCAAAGATTACGACAGGAATCGCCACCAGCACGGCCCAAGACAGCATCCTGACGGCAAACGCTTGGCGCGGCGGCTTTCGTTCTTTTCGTTCCGGACTCGCCGAACGGTCGATCACGATGACGTTCTCCTGGTGCGCCAGCGCCTGGGCAAATTCGCCAGCACCCCGGTAGCGATCCTCAGGGTCGCGTTCCAGTGCGCGGTAGACGATCTCCTGCATCTGGGGCGAAATTTCAGGATTCGCCTCGCGCGGCGGCACGGGATCGTTGACGAGCCGGTCGTTCATGACGGCAAACGCGCTGGGGCCGCTGAACGGCGTCGCTCCTGTGAGCATTTCATAAAGGATGACGCCGAGGGCGTAGAGATCGCTGCGCCCGTCGGTACGCCTCCGCTTGATTTGCTCAGGAGAAATATAATCGGGCGTTCCCATCGCGTTGGACAGCTTGGAGAACGTCAGGCGGCGCATGCCTTCGCTGCCGGCGATGCCGAAGTCGATCAGCTTCACGGAGTCGCGGGCGCCCACCATGATGTTTTCGGGCTTGAGATCGCGGTGCACAACGCCCTGGCTGTGGATGTATTCGAGTGCCTCGCACACCCCAATCGCGATGCGTGTCGCCCGCTCGGCGGATAGCTTTCCTTCCCTGGCGAGAATCTCGCGCAAGAACTGCCCTTCCACCCATTCCATCACGATGCACAGCTGGTCCATGTCACTGCTGTCCATCATGTGCACGACGCCCGGGTGGCGAAGCTTCTTGCCGATGGCGAGCTCGCGGTGAAAGCGGGCGAAAAACACGGGATCGCATTCGAGTTCCGGGTGGGGGATCTTGATGGCCACCAGCTGGCCGGTGCGCAGGTCGGTGGCGCGGTAGATCGTCGTCAAGCCGGTGCGCACGACGAACGCTTCAATACGAAAATACTCGAATCGTTCGCCCGGCTCGAGCTGGTGGGTCAACATGGTTGGCTGAATCCTCGCCCCATCCGGCGGCACATGGCAGACCGCGATTGGACAAGCTAGCCCTAAGGCGCTAAAGGAGTCATAAGAGATTCGTATGAGGCTTGTAAGTAACCTGAACTGACATGGAATCAGCAAATTGCCGCCTGGCGCGGGCGGCGCGTCCTCTAAGAACTATTGACGGGCTGCGTGGCCGCTTATCACTGTCCAAGCGGCTCGCGAATTTTGGCCATTCAGCATTGTACCCAGGCCAGCAAAGCCGTTACACTTGGCTCAGAAGTCGGAAGATTGGCTCTCGACCTGGAAATGGCCTCGGATCCTCACGCGAACCCAAGCTGGAAAGCGCTATTCCGCGTTCCCGGATTCCCCTTTTTCTTTGGGGCGATGTTGGTATCGCTGTTTGGGACAGGAATGAATTTTGCGGGTGTGACCTGGTACGTTTTGGGCGCAACCCATTCCACGGTCAAGGTGAGCCTGATCGTCATCCTGGTGACCCTGCCGGGGCTGGTGGTGCCTCCCTTCGGAGGGGTGCTGATCGACCGCGTCGACCGGCGATATTTGGGAATTATTATCGATTCCGCGCGCGCCGTGATTGTCCTGGGCACCGCCGTGCTCGCTTCAACGGGCCATCTGAAGATGTGGGAACTTTATTCGATGGTCTTGCTGCTCGGAGTGGGATTCGCGGTGTATTGGTCAACGACGAACGCGCTCGTGCAGGAACTGGTCCCACGGGAAAAGTTGATTGCCGCAAACGCAACGGTGCTGATTGCCGTGCAAGGCGGAATGGCGGCGGCCGGCGCGCTCGTGGGATTCGTATACGAGCACTTCGGCCTCTCCGGAATTCTCGGGATCGACGGGACGACGTACGTGATCTCGGCGATTTGTCTGCTCCTGCTCCGGCAAGGGTACTACGCTCCGCACGCGGCCCATAGCACGCGCCTGATTTCCGCGTCCCCGACGATTGAAGCGCCGCCCGAGATGTCTGAACCCTCTTTGCTGCGCGTCGACGAGGAAGCGTCCGCCGCACCAGGGGTATTTGCGGATATCTTCGAAGGGCTGGAGTACTTACAACAGCAACCTCGCGTGCTGGCCCTCGGAATCACGTACGCGTGCATGATGGCCGGGGTGATCAGCGCGAATGTCCTGGTCGTGGCCTTGGCAAAGGATTTACTTTCCGCTGGAGCGCGTGGCTATGGATACATTGAACTCGGCTGGGCGGTCGGCGCGATCATCGGAGGCTTCGCGGCCAGCGCGCTGTCGCGAAAGAGACCGTACAGCGTGCTCGTCCTGGCACTGGCGATTCTCGCGGTGGGGCACACGTTGTTTCCCTTTGCGCGCGGGCTAGCTTTGGCCATCTCGATGAATGCGCTGTTCGGTTCGTGTCGCGCGCTCGGAGGCGTGCTCACGCAATCCTCGATCATGGCCGCTGTGCCGCGCCAGCTGATGGGGCGCACGCAATCGGCATTCTCCGTGATCGGAACCATTCTACAGGTGACTATGAGCTTTGCGCTGGGCTGGTTCGCGCAGCATGTCGGGCTCTCCGTCGCTTTTCTGCTGCTCGGCGCGATTTATGGCGGGGGAGTCCTGGCGGCGTTGCGGGCACGGGCCCTTTCGCTCGGCGCGGGAAAAGCGCCATCGCCGGCCGCGGGATAAGAGTCCGGCGGAATTGAGATATTCGCCGGGGCGGGCTCCACATGGAGCTCGCCCAAATGACGGAGCGGCTCGATGAAAGTCTTCATCGCGGGGGCTTCCGGAGTGCTGGGCCGGCGGCTCGTGCGGCAACTCGTCGCGCGAGGCCACGCGGTGATCGGACAGGTGCGCAGCGCGAAAGCGGAGGGCGCCGTGAAGGCGGCGGGCGGTGAGGCGCGCCATGCGGATTTATTCGACCCTGAATCCTTGGCGCGCGCCGCAGATGGTTGCGACACCGTCGTGCACGCGGCCACGGCGATTCCCACCAAACAAAAGCCGGCTCCCGCGGACTGGGCGATGAACGATCGCGTCCGCCGCAAAGGCACTCGCTGTCTCACCGAGGCTGCCGCCAAGATCGGCGCGAAAGTCTATCTGCAACAGAGCATCGTCTGGGTGGCGCGTCCGAAGGATGGTTCGGCGTTCGACGAGGATTCTCCGACCGTACCCGATCCGGCGATTCAATCGGCCATCGATATGGAATCGATTGTGCGTGAGGCCGGTTCGTCAGAAGGATTTGCGACGGCCATTTTGCGCGGCGGCGCATTCTACGACGCCGATTCGGCGCACACGCGGACGATCGCTGAGGCTTTGCGAAAACGCGGCTTGCCCATTTTCGGCCGCGGAGACGCGATGTGGGCCATGATTCATACGGATGACGCCGCGAGCGCTTTCGTCGCCGCCGTGGAACATCCCCGCAGCGGCGTGTGGCATGTCGTGGACGACGAAATCGTCAGCGTTCGCGCGTTTCTGGAAGGATTTGCATTGAGGCTGGGCGCGCCCGCTCCGCGAAAAGTCCCCGCGTGGCTGGCCAGATGGCTTGCGGGCGAAGTTGCCGCGGCCTATTTCATGAAATCCACGCGCACCACGAATGCGCGGTTGCGCGCCGACTTCGGCTGGGCGCCGCGCTATCCCACATATCGGGAGGGGCTCGACCGGATTGTTTCCCTGTGGAAGGACGAGGCCGCGCAAGCGCTCGCGCCGTAGCTCTCAACGTCGTTCTGAGAAACTCGGCGCGTGACTTGCGGCTCCGGGTCCCGGAATCGAGCGGCGGCTATAGTTTCACGAATGCGATCTGGCTGCCGGAGAGTTCGATCAGGCACTCCGGCTTGTCCGCGAAGAATTCCTCAAAGGCTTTGCGCACTCCCGCGGCAATCGTGTAGTCATGGGAGATCAGGATTCCGCCTCGATGGAGGCGGGGGTAGAACCATTCCAGTCCGCTCAGTGTGCTTCGGTGCAAGTCCACGTCGAGATGCACAAACGAGAAAGTCATATGGTCCAGCCCTTGCGCCGTATCCGGAAAGAGGCCCTTGTGGAAGTGAACCCCCGGAAAGCGCCGGAGATATGTCTGCACCTGGTCAAGCGAGGATGCGAATCCTCCCTTTCGAAACTTCGGGTCCCACTCCGCGGCCTCCGGAAGTCCGTCGAACGTGTCGAACAAGTGTAGCGCCCGTTCGCCTTTCTCCTCGCATATCAAGCGAGCGGACCCGCCGCGATATACCCCCACTTCGGCGATATCCCCGGGCACCTTGGCCGTCCGGCGCACCTGGGCGCAAATCGAGAACGCCTCCGAATCCAGCAGAACCATGGATGTTTCCTGGCGAGTCTGGCGGATCAGCCGGTAGATCGGGGCGCGTTCGGGAGCGGTGTCGACCGCGACAATCGTCAAGTCCTTTCGCGCCAGGGTCTTCGTCAGCACGGACCAGGCTGCCAGCCGGAAGGGAGACAGCAGCGGGTTCTCAATCAAGTAACCAAGCAAGGATGGCATTCGCTTTTGTCTTCGATGCGCTTCTTTCGTGCAAACTTCCACTCAAAAGTTTAGCCCGAAATCGCGATCGAGTGCGGACGGGAATGAGGAGGGATAACGTTTCCATTACTCCGATCCGACATCGCATGCGGAACGCGATTCGATGCGGCAAATCGCCGGATCGGGCCTGTCAAATGCAGAGGAAAGGGGAGCGTTGGTGGAATTAGCGGCCCCCGCCGCGCCCTCGAAGAAATCGGGCGAATCATCGGCCGGTCCAAGGCGACTCAGAGGTAATCGCGGGAAGAACCTTCGAGGAAGGCGCGCAGCTTGCGCGAGCGCGACGGGTGCCGCAACTTACGCAACGCCTTGGCCTCGATCTGCCGGATGCGCTCGCGCGTGACGGCGAACGACTGGCCGACCTCTTCGAGCGTGTGCTCCGAGCCGTCGTCCAGGCCAAACCGCATCTTGATGACTTTTTCCTCGCGCGGCGTGAGGGTCTTCAGAACGGAAGAAGTCTGTTCCTTCAAATTGAGGTTGATGACCGCGTCCGAGGGCGAGACGACGGCCTTGTCCTCGATGAAGTCGCCGAGGTGCGAATCTTCCTCCTCGCCGATGGGCGTTTCGAGGGAGATCGGTTCCTGCGCAATCTTCAAGATCTTGCGCACCTTCGCGACGGGAATATCCATACGCTTGGCGATTTCCTCGGAGGTGGGCTCGCGGCCAAGCTCCTGCACGAGCTGGCGGCTCGTGCGGATGAGTTTGTTGATCGTCTCGATCATGTGGACGGGGATGCGGATGGTGCGGGCCTGGTCGGCGATGGCGCGCGTGATGGCCTGGCGAATCCACCACGTCGCGTAGGTCGAAAACTTGTAACCGCGGCGCCACTCAAACTTGTCCACGGCCTTCATGAGGCCGATGTTGCCTTCCTGAATCAGGTCGAGGAACTGCAAACCGCGATTGGTATATTTCTTGGCGATGGAAACGACGAGGCGAAGGTTGGCCTCGATCAATTCTTTCTTGGCTTGCTCGGCTTCGGCTTCTCCCCGAAGAATCACCTGAAGCATGCGCTTCAAATCGGTGAGGCCCGTTTCGCTCGAGACCTCAATTTCACGCAACTCGGTGCGTCGCGTGCGCAGTTCCTTGCGCGCCTCGGCGGCGTTTTCACCCTTGGACGCATCGGCGCGGCGCTCCAGTTTGCCGGCCTCGCGCTCGAGGGACTGCAGCCGCTCGACAGTGTGGCGAATCTTGTCGATCAGGCGCTTCTTCTCAAACGGATGAAACTCGATTGAGCGCGAAAGTTGCGACATCTCAATGCGCAAGCGGGACACATGGTATTTCAAGCGCATGTAGGGACGCTTCTTCGACTTTGTCATCCGCTCGAGCTTGGTCGCTTCCCGCAGACACTCGTTGTACAGCTTCGCGATTTTGTCGAGGACCTTGAGGGTTTTTTTGGTCTTGTTCTCGATTTTCTCTTCGGTCAGTTCTTCGTCGTCGAACTGGACGATTTCCTTGATCGAGCGGGTACCCTTGCGCAGGTCGTCGCCAATGGTGAGAAGTTCCTTCAGGATAATCGGAGACCGCGTGATTGTTTTGAGGACCAGCAACTGGCCGCGCTCGATGCGTTTCGCGATAGCGACTTCGCCCTCGCGCGTCAGCAGGGGCACGGTGCCCATTTCGCGCAAGTACATGCGAACCGGGTCATTCGTCTTTTCGAGCATCCCCGGCGTGAGGTCGAGATCACCCGAATCTTCGGCAACAGGAAGCTCGTCTTTGGACTCGACTTCAGGGGCTTCGGCGACCGTCGGATCAGCCGTCGCGCGCGCGGCCTTTGCCGCGGCGAGATCTTCGTAAATGTCGATCCCGTAGCGCTCGAAGGTGGAGAGCAGGTCGTCAATCTCCTCCGAGGAGTGCACTTCGGCCGGCAGGATGTCGTTTACTTCATCATAGAGCAGATACCCGCGCTCCTTGCCCATGGCAATAAGCTGCCGTACCTGATCGTATTTTTCTTCAATCGCCAGCGCCAAGGAATCCTCCCAAAGTGACTCAAAACAAGTTACTTAGAGCGACGATGAATTGTGGAGCAGGCCTCCCATATCCTATCGGCAAAATCGGCAGACACCGAAACTCAAGTTTCGTAACTCGCACTCAGGTTGTGTCTGCAAGCCCACCAGTGAGGTGACTCTTTGCCTCGCCCTCGATGCCCCGCCTGCACCCTTGATTTGGCACAGGCCAACCTACAAGCCATTAGATGCAACTCGCCCTTCATCCGTTACGCCGCCAGGATGCTGAAACCGCAACACGTTACATGGAGCCGGGCAAACGCGTCAACTAGATTTATTCCCGAGAGTTCTGCAAGATAGAAAACTACCACTCCTGAGCGGACAGCTCGTGCGGATCGCCTAATTCCTTGACGCCGCCACGCCGGGGCCGGAACGCCAGGATGCATATTTCTGGTCCAAAGGGAAACTGCTTCTCGATGACGGAGAACATGTCCTCGACGATAGCCAGAATGCCAGGATATTCTCCCTTCAGGCGCATGACAAAAACGCCGCCCGCATTCAGGTTCCTGGTATACCGGCGGAGGACCACGCCGATCATCCACTCCGGAATATAGTAGATGGAGTCTCCGAACACGATGACGTCATAAGTTCGAGTTGTGAGGTACCTGGTGATGTCCGCCTGTATGTACTCGTTTTTGGCGGACCGATAATTCTCATCTGTGCTTTCCCGGGCCTTTTCAAGGGCGACTTCGGAAATGTCCACACCCGTGTAGGACGAGTAGCTCTCGAAATTCAATTCGTTTCCCGTTGCGCCTGGACCGCACCCGAGATCAAGAATGCTGCCGCCGTTCGCATACTTCTCGATGTAGGGATATAGGCAGTCGCCGTCCATGTGCTCGAGACAGTTCCACTTGCCGCTGGCAAACTCCTTGTCCCAGAGGCGCTTCTTGGTATTCGCGGTGCCATAGCCCTGCACCAGCCCGCGAATCACATTTCGCACTTTTTGGAGAGGATTGAGCATGGGTAAGCGCGCTCGACAATCGGATTGAATCACAAATCCGGTCTGGCAAGCAATGAAAGCTATGCCACCCGTTTTCCGTCCGCGCAACGCTCAGGCTGGGGGGTCCAGCCGCCTGCGCAGCTCCTGTTTCCGCTCCAGAAGGCGCCTCAATTCGCCCCCTGTTCCCGCGCTTGCTCCGGCGGCTGCCGCGAAAGTTTCGATCTGTCTCTGGACGCTAGCCAGTTCCTCCTCCGCGCGGCGCCGGCGAAGGACTGCCAGGCAGCTTTCAGCTTCTTCCCAGCTGGGCGGTGCGGCGGATTCGAATGCGATTTCGAATAGTAGCCGCCGGTCGCGCTCTTCGAGTGCCAAAGCCAACGCGGCGGCGTCGGGGCGCGTGCCCGTTGAGCAGGCTTCGACCAGCACCCCCAAAATGCGCTCGCTTTCGAGCCCACGGTGCAACTCCCCAGCGCGGATTTCCTCGGCAAGTTGGGTACGAAATTCCTCCGCGTCGATGAGCATTTGCACGAGGCGCCGCTCGGCGGGCTTTCCGGCACGGCCGACGAGTTCCGGCCGGGCTTTCACTTCGCTGCGGCGCTCACTGGCCGCTTTGCGCATTGACTCGCGCAGCACCGGCTCCTCAATGCGAAGCTGCTGCGCGATGCGCGTCGCCCACTCCGAGCGCAGGATGGGGTCCGGGATGCGCTGCACGTATGGCAGCAGGAAATTCACCGCGCGCAGTTTTCCCTCCGCCGTGGTCAGGTCCATTTTTAGGGCGCGCGCGATCAGATAATCCACGTAGGCCGAGGCTTCGCCCAGCAACTTGGTGTAGGCCGCGGCGCCTTCGGATCGAATGAAGCTGTCCGGGTCCTTGCCGCCAGGGAGCGCGAGCACGCGCACTTCGACGCCCTGCTCGAGCAGAATCGCGAGCGAGCGTTCCGTGGCGGCCTGACCGGCTGTGTCCGGATCGTAGTTGACGATAATGCGGCGCGTGAACCGGTTGAGGAGTTTCACCTGTGGCTCGGTGAGGCTCGTGCCGCAACTCGCGACAACGTTCGTCGCTCCCGCGCGTGCCACGGTAATCGCGTCCATATAGCCCTCGACTAGAACGGCAAAATCGTGCTGCCGCAGCGATTCCTTCGCGCGGTCCAGGTGATACAGGACGTTGCTTTTTGTATAGATTGGTGTCTCGGGCGAGTTCAGATATTTCGGCAAGTCGTCGCCCAGTGCGCGGCCCCCGAATGCGACGACCTTCCCGGAATCGTTGGCGATGGGAAACATTACGCGGCGGCGGAAGCGGTCGAAGAGGCGGCCACTTTGATCGCGGCCCGCCTGCGCGGCGGGCAGGCTGAAGAGGCCCGAAAGCTCGAGGACCTTCTCCGGATATTTTTGCTTCATCGCGCGCAGCAAGGCTTCGCCGCCCGAGGGCGCGAAACCAAGGCCGAAGCGCGCCACGGCATCGGAGTCCAGCCCGCGGTCGAGCAGATAGGCTTTCGCCGCGCGGCCTTCGGGCGTGCCGTTCAATTGCTGCGCGAAGAACGCGGCTGCTTCGCGGTGCAAGTCTACCAGCGCAGAGCGCAACTGATTTTCACGCCGCTCCTCGGGCGTGCGTTCCCGCTCGCGAGGCGCCGCGATGCCGCACTTTTCCGCGACGGCGCGCACCGCCTCCGGAAACGTGATCTTGTCCATCTCCATCACGAACTTGAAGACGTCGCCGCCTGCGCCGCACCCAAAACAGTGATAAATCTGCTTCACCGGATGCACGGCGAACGACGGCGTCTTTTCGTTGTGGAACGGGCACAGCCCCGTGAAATTCTGCCCGGACTTTTTGAGGCGCACATATTCGCCCACCACGCGGACAATGTCCGCCTGCTGCTTCACGCGATCCGCAAATGAGCCCGCCTCAGCCATGCCTGCATGATTGGATTGCTGGAATTTTTACGGGCGCGGCCTCTACGCACCGTCTGCAAAGCGCTCTGGCGCGTAGGCGACTCGGAGCCCGCTTGCACATTGTACATGGGGCGGCGCTGCGGCGTCGCGTCCACAACCGAATGAGCAGCAGACCGGTTTCCGGAGGGCCGGCGACTCGTTATTCGAACCGGCTGTGTCTACGTTCTGAAAAATAGTTCCACACGTCCGCACAATGCGAGCAGCCGAAGGCATGCCCTCTGCTCTCGAGGAATGTGGTGATATCATCCTCCGCAATGTGCCCCCGGTCTGGGTGCCGGGAGCGGGGCTTGCATGAACGCGGCCGCCCTTGAAACTTTCTCTCTGACCACGAAGTCAAATCGGATAATTCAGGAGGCAAAAATGACACTGGGCAAACGCGCAACGGCTGAATTTTTTGGAACATTCTGGCTGGTGTTCGGCGGATGCGGAGCTGCGGTCCTCGATGCTGCATTTCCGGGCCTGGGAATCGGCTTCTTAGGTGTGGCACTGGCGTTTGGCTTGACCGTCCTGACCATGGCCTTCGCGATTGGCCACATTTCCGGGTGCCATCTGAACCCGGCTGTTTCGCTCGGCTTGGTGGTTGGTAAGCGATTCCCGGCTTCAGAACTGATTCCCTATTGGATCGCGCAGGTGATCGGGGCTGTGGCCGCGGCCGGAGTTCTGTACGTGATCGCGTCCGGAAAAGCCAGCTTCTCTCTTTCAGGCGGATTTGCTTCGAACGGCTACGCCGATCATTCACCCGGAGGCTATTCGCTCACGGCCTGCCTCGTCGCGGAAATCGTTCTGACGATGTTCTTCCTGCTGATCATCATGGGCGCTACCGACCGTCGCGCACCTCAGGCGTTTGCCGCAATCGCGATCGGCCTCGGCCTCACACTCATCCACTTGATCGGAATTCCCGTCACCAATCTTTCGGTGAACCCAGCGCGCAGCACGGGACCGGCTCTGTTTGCCGGCGGCTGGGCTCTACGGCAACTCTGGCTTTTTTGGGTTGCTCCCTTGATCGGCGGGGCACTCGGAGGCGGGATTTACAACGGGCTGTTCAGCGAATAATTTCAGGGGCCGCGCACTATCGAAAAAGAAACGCGCGCCTATTCCTTTAATTCGACCAATGTAATCGCATTCCCGCCGCGATCTTCGGCTTCGGAGCGAATCGCTTCAACGAGCGGATGCGCCTTCAGAAACTCGGCGAGGCCGCGTCGCAGCGCGCCCGTGCCGTGGCCGTGGATGATGCGCACTTGCGAGGAGCCGGCCAGCGCGGCTTGATCGAGGAACTTGTCGACGCGACGCGTGGCTTCCTCGACCGTGCAGCCGATGACGTTGATTTCCTGGCTGACGGGTTCCTCCGCGGGCTGCGTGCGGACGGTGACTCCGGGCGGCGGGACGCGCTTCTCGGGACCTTCTTCGCCGACGATAGCCGTGATGTCGGCGAGCGCAACCTTCATGCGCAGCGGACCGGCTTCGACTTCGGCGCTCGCGTCATCACGGCGGCGCAACGTCACCGGCGTGGGCAGGCCGCGCACGCGAACCCGCGCGCCGGGAACGAGATCACGTTGCGCGACGGGTTTGGCGGTTTGCGCGGCGGCGATTCCCAGGTCCGCCTGCGACTCGGCCAGGTGCGCAACGATAGCGGCGTCCGCTTCCTCGCGCGCTTCCATGCGGACCTTCGCGAGTTTGCGGCCGGCTTGCTTTTCGAGCTGGGCGCGCAATCCGGGTTCCTTGACGGCTTCGATCGCCCGCGCAACTTCCTTCTCGTGTTTTTCAAGCGCCTGGGCGAATCGCTGCTCGAGTTCCCTGAGGCGGGTCCGCTGCCGGTCGGTCCACTCAGTCTGCAGACGGCGCCGTTCCTCGGCGAGCTCGCGCGCGGCATGCGCGGCTGCGTGTTTGAGGGTTTCGAGTTCGTCGCGGCTGCGATGCAGGTAAGCGATCAGCGCGGCGGCTTCACGCGCTTCGGGCGAAAGCTGCGCGCGCGCGCGGTCGATCACGTGCGCGGGCAATCCCAAGCGCCGCGCGATGTCGATGCCGCTCGATCCTCCCGGCACGCCGACCATCAGGCGGTATGTCGGCCGCAGATTCACATCGTCAAATTCAACGGCTGCATTGAGCACGCCCGGCGTGGTCGAGGCGTACGCCTTCAGCCGGTCATGATGCGTCGTAGCGAGCGTCAAGCAGCCGCACGCGCGGAATTCGTCGAGCAGCGCAACGGCGAGCGCGGCGCCTTCCTCGGGAGCCGTGCCAGTGCCCAGCTCATCGACAAGGACGAGCGAGCGCGGTGTAGCGGCCTCGAGCATGGCGCGCACGTTCAGCATGTGCGCGGAAAACGTGGAAAGATCGGCGGCGATGGACTGTTCGTCACCAATGTCGACAAGCACGCGATCGAGGAGCGGCAGGAGCGCCGCCTCCGCGGCTACCGGGATGCCGGACTGCGCGGAGAGAGCGGCGACGCCCACCGTCTTGAGCGCGACGGTTTTTCCTCCCGTGTTCGGCCCGCTGACAACGAGCACGGTGTCCTCCCCGCCGAGCGCAAGCGTCATCGGCACGACGCTTCGCCCCTGCGCGCGGAGCGTGTCCTCGAGCACGGGATGCCGCGCGGCCTTGAGATCAAACGCAGGAGAATCAGCGGCAGGCGCGGCAAGCGAGCCGCCGCTTGTGAACTCGGGCAGCGTGCAGTCGAAGTCGCGCGCGTACCGCGCGCGCGCAAACACGGAGTCGAGTTCGGCAATCGTCTCGACCGCAAAACGCAGCGGGCCGAGACCGCCGCGGAGACGCTGCGTCAGCTCGTCGAGGATTCGGGCGATTTCCGCGTCTTCGTCCTCGGCGAGCTGTACCAACTTGTTGTTGAGGTCGATCGTCTCAAACGGCTCGACGAATACAGTTTGCCCCGTGGCGCTCGCCGCGTGGACGACGCCCTGCACCTGCCGCCGCTCCGCAGCCCGCACGGGAATGACGAAGCGGTCATTGCGCAGCGTGACGTAGCTTTCGCCGGTGTCGCCGCCGCGTTCGCGCAACATGCGTTCGAGTGTTTTTTGAATTGTCTCGCGCGTGCGGCCGATGCCGGCACGAATTTTCCTCAGATCGGGCGACGCGTCATCGCTGATTTCTCCGTTCGGCAATACGGCGCGGCGGATCGTCGCGGCCAACGGACGAAAGTCCAAGATGGCATTCGCGCGCGCGGAAAGCAGCGGCAGCTTCAACACGGAACCAGCGGGACTCGGGCGCGCGCCCTCGCGAAAGGCGTCACGCAGCATGGCCGCCGTGTCGGCGAGCGATGCGGCGTCGAGCAGCATCTGCGGGGAGAGCACGGCGGCGGGCGACTCGAGATCGGCAAGCCAGCCGTCCGGATCGGCGAGTGAACCAAATCCGAGTTCACTGCCGTCGCGCAGAAATTCCGCCGCTTCGGCGATCAACGCGAACGCCCCGGCCAGCGCGGAGCGGTCGAGCGAAAACGCGAGCGCGTCCACCGAGCGCCGCCCCGGCGGGCAAGTCGTCCTGCGGCGCACGAGTTCGCGCAGGCGGTCGAATTCGAGGATTTCTTCCGCGGTGCGAAGCACGGCGCCCTAGGTTCCCTGCCGCCGCGGTGCGGCATTTGCCAGCCGCTCGGCCAAAAATTCCGCAGCCGCAGCGGGGGTGGCCAACTGGCGCACCAGCGGATCGCCCGACTCGCCCCATCGGGAAGCGTGCCCGCGCTCGACTTCGCGCACGCGATCGAGAATCGGCCGCCAGAAATCGCCGAGCACAACGAACGGACGCGGCTCCATCGCGCGCTTGTTGAGCATCTCCCAGACGACGGCGAGCTCGACAAGTGTGCCCGTGCCGCCTTTGCACGCCACGTAGCCGTCTCCGAGCCGCACCAGTTCAAACAGACGCTCCTGCCACGTCGCCACGCGAGTTTCCTCTTGCACCCAGCGATTCGCGTGCGGACGGAAGAAGCCGGACGTAACCGCAAGAACGCGACCGCCGGCTTCTCGCGCGCCGCGCGACACCGCTTCCATCACGCCAGCGTAGCCGCCGCTACAAACGGCAAATCCGGCTGCCGCGAGCGCGCGTCCAAGTTCCAGAGCCTCCGTGTAATCCTCGTGTCCGTCCTCCGGCCGCGAGCTTCCGAAAACCGTGATGATTTTTCCTTCGTCTCCGCTCTTCATCTCCAACCATCCTGGCAATCATGCGCAAACATTGCGCCGAGGCTCCGCTTTCCGTCTGCTTCCCCGGCTTCTTTGACTTCTCTATTTCTCTCTTCCCAACTCTTCCACCATGGCCACGGCAATCGCGTCAATGACGCGGTTCGCGTCCTGCGCGTGAAGATTATTATTGTTTCCCAGGATCGAGAACAAAAGATGTCCACCGCGAACCGTCGTCGCATAGCCAGAAAGGGAATTTCCGTGCCCGATCGTGCCTGTTTTAGCGAAGATGCGCCCGGCGGCCGTCGTATTTTTCATGCGCTCGGAGAGCGTACCGTCTTCGCCGGCGACGGGAAGAGAGGAACGATAGAGTTCTCCCCACGGCTGTGTCGAAGCATAGCGCAGAAGCTGCACCACCGCTCGCGGAGTCACGAGGTCCTTCCGCGAAAGGCCCGATCCGTCGCTGAGCACGACGTCCCCATCGGCAATGCCCGCGGTCCGATAAAAATCGGAGGCAAATTTCAGTGCGTCCTCGTAATCGTTCGCGCCTTCCTTTTCGTGCGCGGCCAGCAGCAGGAGAAGCTCCGCGTGAAGATTCTCGCTGTTCTTGTTCGTCAAGCGGACATCGTCGGCAAGCGAAACCGAAGTATGCTCCGCGAGCAGCGTCTGCGGCGGCGCACCCGCAGCGGTGGCAAGAGCCGGGTCTCCGGCATGGCGCGCGCGAGGAAAACCATCGATCTTTACACCCCGCGCGGTGAGAAGACGCACGAGAAGAGCGGCAGCGTACTCCGCCGGTTCCTCGACCGCCAGCGTGAGCCGGCGAGGCGGCGCGTCGAGCGGCATGACGCCGCTCACGTGAATCACATGTGCGCCGGGATCGCGCGCGACCGCCAGTTTTTGTTCGGTGCCGCGAGCGCCCGTGACGACCGTATTGTCGACAGTATAGAAATCGCTCGCAGGCCGGCTCTCGCTCGCTGCCGGTTCTCCCTCGCTCGAGCCGGGACGAAGCTCCAGGATGAAAGCATTGTCATTGACCGCAATCGCGGAAACGGCCGCGCCGTAAGACCACAACATATCGTCGACGAGCCAGCCGCTCGGAAACTTTTCATGCTGAAACAGGCTGTCATCCGCGATCACATTCCCGGTGATTTCCTTCACGCCGCGCGCGGCAACGGCATCAGCAAATTCAGCGAGCGCTTTTTCAGGCGGCCCTTCGCGCTCCTCTCTTTTGTCGAACGGAAATTTGCGATTGGAAAGATTTGCGTCGCCGCGGCCCGTGAGAATAAGATCGCCGGCCAAGACGCCATTCGCATCGAGCGCGCCCGCGGCTGAAACGGTGGTTCGGACGCGATAGTCCGGGCCAAGCGTGGCGAGGGCGAGAGCCGTGGTGAACAATTTGGCGTCGGAAGCCGGCATGAAATACCCGTCCGGGTTACGCGCATACAGGATTTCCCCGGTCCCGGCGTCCATCACGAGCACGCCCCACGTTCCCTTGTCCGGCCCCGCCGCGGAGAGCGCCGCCTCGGCGCGCTCCCGGAACCGCCCGATGCCCGCTGCCGCGAGTTTCGTATTCCGCGCCCCGGCGCGTGAGTCCGCCCGCTTCGACGGCCGCGATTGCGACCCGGCAGCTACCACTCCCAACGAGACAACCATGGCGAAGACAACGCATCCAACCAGGAGTGCGTGCAAACTTCGCTTCCACACCATCGTGCCGCTCCCATGAAGAAGTCGCGACGAAAAATCGATTATAGTCCACGCGGTTGCGGGAACTCGAAACGAATCTGGACTCGCGATTCGCAGCCGCGCCTTGCCGCCGTCCGAATTTTTTTGGAAGGCGGGGCCCTCGCGTTGCACGCCGATGCGAGAGGGCCTATCATGTGTCCGGCATCCAGCCCGGGTCCCACATCGCTCCACTTCGAGGAGGAATGAACTCATGAGAAAAATACTTTGGATGGGAATGGCGCTTGCTCTTTCCGCCGCGCCCCTGCTGGCCGCGCCAGATAATGATAAGGAAACCGACCGGTTGGAGAACGCCGGCATGGTAATGGAAGAGATTATGAACGTTCCCGACGATATTCCGCAGGACCTGATCGACAAAGCCGAGTGCGTCGTGGTTTTTCCGTCGGTGCTGAAGTTCGCGATCGGCTTCGGCGGGAGCTACGGCCGCGGCGCGATGATCTGCCGCAGCGGCGAACACTTTACCGGCCCCTGGGGCGCGCCCTCGATGATGGCTCTCGAAGGCGGAAGTTTCGGGCTGCAGTTAGGCGGCCAAGCGACGGATTTCGTCCTGCTGATCATGAATCCACGAGGCGCCACGTCGATATTGAGCAGCAAGGTGAAACTGGGCGCCGATATGGCGGCCGCGGCCGGACCAAAGGGCCGCGACGCGCAAGCCAACACCGATGCGACACTACGAGCCGAAATCCTTACCTACTCTCGCTCGCGCGGCCTGTTCGCGGGCATATCGCTCGAAGGCTCGACCCTGCGGCCGGACAACGATGCGAATGAGAAACTGTACGGGAAGAAAGTAAGCGCAACGCAGATCATCCGGGAAGGAGCCGTGCCGGTCCCACCATCCGGGCAAAAGCTCGTTTCCGTGCTCGACAAGAAATCGCCCAAGAACCTTTCCGATCCCAATTCACTGAAGTAATCCCGCGCGTGCTTGCACACCTGGGGTTGCCGCGTCGCTTCAAAGGACGCGGCGACCCGGTAAGGGCACGAGCGTCAAACGGCGGTTTAGGTTGGAGGCCGCCGCACGAGTCCGTCCCGCAAGCCTGAGCCTTGCGCACAACATCCGCATCGACTACCCTGTTCCCTTTAATTTTGCGCGCAGCGGCCGATCTTGCGTGCGGCGCAAGGGTTCCCTGGAGTAAAGCGCTTGACCGGTAAATCGATCTGCCCCATTTGCGAGAAGCGCCGCGCCGACCGGTACTGCCCGGCCAAGGGCGAGAAAATCTGCGCCATTGACTGCGGAATCGAGCGGGAAGTGACCATCGATTGTCCAAGCGACTGCGCTTACTTACTCGCGGCGCATCGCTGGGAGCAAAGCCATCCGAAACCGGTCGCTGACGAAGAAATCCCCTTTCCGGACGTGTCATTTTCTCCCGATTTGATTCACACGCGGCAAGCCGTGCTGTCGGGTCTTGGGTACACCGTGCTCGTCTATGCCGCCGATCAGCGTTCCCTCGCCGACGGGGACGCTTTCACCGCAGTGCAGGCGCTGGCGGAAACCTATCGCACGTTACTCGCGGGGATCTACTACGAAAAGCTGCCGGAGAACCCGGTGGCCGCAGGTCTCTACGCCGCTCTCGTGAAGCTCCTCGAAGAGGAGAAAAAACACGGCGCGGAGCATCCGGAGTTTCCGCCGCTAAGAGACACCGAAATCTTCCACCTTCTTGTATTTTTCCTTCGATTTGGGCGGCTCCGCTCAAACGGACGTCCGCGTACGCGGGTGTTTATCGAGTTCCTCAGGTCGCAGTTTCCGCATGACTTGGGCGTCGCTAAGGAAGAACCGCGAATCATCGTGCCGTAGTTCGCCCTTTTGGCCATTACGCGGCTCGCAAAAGGATTGCTGCCTCCTCAGCCCGGGACAGCGATTTCCAGCCCCAGGCTCAGCTGCTGCACGGGCTCTTGCGGGCGGCCCGGGTCGAGTGGGCGCACGCCGAGACCGTATTTCTTGCGGAGCGCGGCGACACGGGCGGAGATTTCCTTGCGATAGGTTTCCGGCGCGTAGGTGGCATGAGAAAACCATTCGCGGTACCGGCGCGCCAGTTTCGGAAATTTCGCGTCCAGAAACGGCAAGAATTGTTTCTGCGACGATGGCATGAGAAACAGCACGCTGGCGCCGAACCACTGCGCGCCGGCATCGCGTGCGGCGCGTGCCAAGCCGTCCAGGTCTTCTTCGCGGTCGGTAATGCCGGGCAGGACCGGCATGGCGAACACGCCCGCTGCTATGCCCGCGCGCCGCAACTCCTCGACCGCGCGCAAACGCAGGTCGGGACGCGGAGCGCGAGGTTCCAGGATACGCGCCAGGCGCGTGCGAAGCGTCGTAATGCTCAAGTTCACGGACACGCCGGAATGCTCGGCGATGCGTCGCAGCAAATCGACATCGCGCAGCACCTGATCAGATTTCGTGGTAATGGAAACGCTCAGCCCCTTGCGCACGGCCATCTGTTCGAGAATGGCCCGTGTCGCGCCGTACTCGCGCTCGGCCGGCTGGTACGGGTCCGTGGCGGTTCCGATGGCGATGTGCTCGCCCTGAATTTTTTTCATCCCCAGCTCGCGCGCGGCAAGCCGCCCGGCATCTTGCTTGACGTAGATCTTCTTGTCGAAATCGCCCGAGTCGAGCTCCATGTACTCGTGCGTGTACCGCGCATAGCAATACTGGCAGCCGAATTCGCAGCCGCGATACGGATTGATGGTCCAGGAAAAGGGCACACGGCTCGAATCACAGTGGTTCAGGATCGAATTTGCGGGCAAAAGGAAGTACTCCGTGCCGCGCTTGGCATCAGCCAGCGGGGAGGAGAAGGCGAGACGAGCGATGCCGACGCGTTCGGGCGCGGGCCCTGGTGGCAGCAGGGCTTCCGGCCCGCTGTCCCGTTGGTACGGGACGTCGGGGAATAAGGTAGGCATGGGATCGTTCCTGCGGCCACGGAGGCCTCTCGTTTGGGAACAAGGGGCCCCAGTGGCCGTAGGAATCGTGGTTGCAGTCGCCATCACCCGTCTCGCGAAGCACGGCGGGATTATTTCGCTTTTTATTCGCTTTGTCAAGAACTATATTTGCTTTTTATTCGCCTATGCTTGCCTGGTGTCCGCCGACGGCAAATCGGCCAAAGGACAGGTGACGCTTGGGACCGGGTTACGGAGACGACCGATAGATGGCGCGGAATCGAGGGCTATACTCGAACTGCCGATATGCCCGCAGGAGGGCGACTTGGCCAGGATCGGTATTCTAATTATCGAGGACGATGAGGCGAACCAGTCGGCCTTGCGCCAGGTCCTGGATTCGGAGGGCTGGTACGTCCACGTTGTGCCGGCGGTCAATCAAGCCCTGGCAGAGCTCTCCAGCGGCGAATGGTCGCTCGTGATTGCGAACATCGGCATGATGGGGATGACAAACCCGGTCTATCTGACGCTCCGGGAATTGGCGCTCGCGCCAGCGGTAGAGCAGGGGAACGTGCGGGCGCGCGTGCTGTTCGTCGTGCCTGAATCGGCGGCGGCCGAAGCCCTTCCAAGCCTCGAAAAAGACCGCCTTCCCTACGTCATGAAGCCGTTCCAGTTCCACGATCTGCTCGAAAAGGTGAGCGATTTGCTGATGGAAGCGGCCGCGCTGGCCAACCCGATTCGCCGCGTGCGCCACGACGCTGGTGAGTCCGAGCGCAAACGCAAGGAAAACCGCGCGGGCCACGAATCCGGCAATCGCCAATATCGCCGCGACACGAATATGTTCGCCAAACGCGATGAGTACGTCATGACCGAGGAAGAGATCGCGGAATATGAGAAAACCGAAAAAGAAGAACGAGACGCAAGAAAGAAGAAGACACGGCCGGAAGACCGCTACTGATTCCCTCCCGCAGCATTTACTTTCCCGAAGATTGTGAACGAGAGGCGTTCTGCGACGGCGCCCAAACCCGCACGATGCTCTGATCGCGCGTTGCCGCGAGGAGCTCGTCGACTGTTGCCTCTAAAACGGGATGGCGGACATGGGGCGCGAGTTCGGCCATGGGAACGAGTACGAAGCGCCGCTCAGCAAGGCGCGGGTGCGGAATTTCCAGCCCCGGCTCGTGAAGTACAACGTCCCCGTAGAAGAGAACGTCGATATCGATGATCCGAGGGCCGTTTGGGAAGGGTTTCCGGCTGCCGAGCTTGCGCTCAATGGCTTGCAGCTCAGCGAGGAGCCGCAAAGGAGGAAGCGAAGTTTCCGCCTCGATGACGCAATTCAAGAACCAGGGCTGTGCAAGAAAGCCGACTGGTTCCGTCTCATAGATGGAAGAGTGGCGCAAAACCCGGACACCGGCTTCCGGCAGGGCCTCGACGGCGCGCTCGAGGTTCGCGGGGCGGTCGTCCAGATTTGAGCCAAGCGAAAGGTAGATGACTTTGCCGTCCGGCATACGGGAATCTGAAATCACGGTTTTAAATCAAAACAGTCCGCGCTGCTGGCGAGGCGGTTCTAGACCAAAGTGTTTGTAAGCAAGCGCGGTGGCCACGCGGCCGCGCGGAGTGCGGTCGAGCAAGCCAAGCTGCATCAAGTAGGGCTCGTAAATTTCCTCGATAGCATCTTCTTCCTCGCTGATCGAAGCCGCGAGGGTGCTAACGCCAACCGGCCCTCCAGAGTATTTCTGGAGAATCGTGAGCAGAAGATTGCGATCCACCTCATCGAGGCCGTGTTCATCGACTCCCAGCATTTGGAGCGCTTCCTTGGCAGCCGCGAGCGTGATTCGTCCCTGGGCGCGCACCTGCGCAAAATCGCGCGCGCGGCGCAAGAGACGATTGGCGACGCGCGGCGTGCCGCGGCTGCGGCGGGCAATCTCGAATCCGCCCTCCTCGTCGAGCGTGATTCCCAGAATGCCGGCAGACCGGCGGATGATCGTCATGAGCTCTTCGGGCGTGTAAAAATCCAGCCGGTGCACGATGCCGAAACGCGAACGCAGCGGCGCGGTGATGAGGCCCGCGCGCGTGGTTGCGCCGATCAGCGTGAAACGATTCAGCAGAAACGGATGAATTCTCGCGCCCGCTCCCTGCCCGATCACCAGGTCAATGCGGTAATCCTCCATCGCGGGATAGAGAACTTCCTCGATCGCGGGAATCAGGCGGTGAATTTCGTCGAGAAAAAACACCTCCCGCTGCTCAAGGGAAGTCAGGATCGCGGTCAGGTCGCCCTTGCGCTCAAGGAGCGGTCCGGAACTGGTCTTGATGGTGACGCCCAGTTCATTCGCGATGATCTGCGCGAGAGTCGTTTTGCCCAAGCCCGGCGGGCCGTAGAGCAAAACATGATCGAGCGCCTCGCCTCGGCTGCGCGCCGCCTGAATCGCGATTTCGATATTCTCTTTGACGCGCGCTTGGCCGACGTAGTCGGTGAAGCCCCTGGGGCGGACACTCGCGTCGATGCGCGCATCTTCGTCGAGCGCCGCGCCGGTGACGATGCGCCGCGAAGGCCGTTCCATTTGCCGCTCGCTCCCCGCTCCCGAGTTCATGCGTCTTTCGCCTCGTGCAATCTAAATTTTTGGGCAATCGTTTTGGGCAATCGCCTTTGCTGCGCTTGGACCGGTTATCGCGCTGCCCGGGCGCTGGTTTGCGCGGGCGCGGTCAATTCTTGCAGCGCGCCGCGCAACAGCGTCTCAAACGATTCCGATGCGCCGTTCTTTCGCGTTCGCTCGACGGCCTGCTCGGCGGCGCGCTGCTCGTAGCCCAGATTGAGCAGCGCGGACACCACGTCGCCGGCGACGCCCGTCGTGGTGATCGGCTGCCGCGCATCGGCAGGCGCTTCCATCGCCGCGAGCTTGTCGCGCAGTTCGACGACCATGCGCTCGGCCGTCTTTCGGCCGACGCCGGGAATGCGCGTCAGCCGCGCCAGATCGCCCGCGCGGACTGCCGGCACGAGATCGTCCACGCTCATGCCGGAGAGAATTTTCAGCGCCAGCACCGGCCCCACGCCGGAAGCGGAGATCAGCAGCTCGAACAGATGCTTTTCGCGCGCGCTCAGAAACCCGTACAGTGCGATGGCATCCTCGCGCACCTGCGTGTGAATGAGGAGCGTGACGTTCGAGTGAAGATCCCCCAGCGCGTAGAACGTCGAGAGCGGAATGTGCACGAGATAGCCGACGCCTCCGACATCCACGAGCACCTGGTTCGGCCGTTTATCGCCGAGCGTTCCGCGAAGCTGCGCAATCATCGAGTGGCTACCCGTTCGCGATTATGGCGACGCAATGACAGGGTGTCAATGCGACGCCGCAGCATGATTATTCGTGGAGATCGACAGAATCAATCACGCCGATGACGGCGGAGTCGATGGGAGAGTTGGGACGCCCGACGGCCGTCATGGCGGAGAAGCCCTCGGTCGTAAGCAAGACGCGTTCGCCAACGCCCGCGCCGGCGCCATCGAGCGCCAGAATCGGGTCGCCGCGGTCCGTGCCGTCGAGATTGAGCGGCTGGACCACGAGAATTTTGCGCCCTTCGTGCGACGCGACCTTCTGCGTCGCGACGACGTCTCCGATCACGCGCCCAATCAGCATGCCAGGGAGTGTAGAGCCGAAACGGAGACGTGAGAAGCAGAAATGTGGGAATGCAAGACAATTTGATATTTTGAATCTCAAACTGTCGGCGACCAAACCGAAGGAACGTTACTCCGCTTATGATTTGCCGTGCGACGGCTCCCAAAAACAGGTCCCGAAGCGGTCCATGCACGCTTCCAAACTGGTGATTTCAAGAGGCCGGAATGGGGCAGAGCAGTGAACTTTAGTTTCCAGGGACATTCATCGAATCGACGATGCCGACGATGGTGGCTTCGGTAGGCAATTCGACGGGAAGGAATGGGAAGCTGGCTTCTTTTCCGCGGCACCAGTAGATCGTCTCGCCAGTGCCAGCGCCCACCGCGTCGAGCGCAATCAGCGGGCGGCCCTTGTCGCGCCCCTTGCGGTCGAGCGGCTGAACGATCAGCAACTTCTGCCCGGCGAGCGCGGGATCTTTCATGGTGCAGACGACGTTCCCGATGATGCGGCCGAGCAGCATGCTATTTCTTCCGCGAAGCGGCGAGTTCCGCCTCATGCAAAGCGTCCAACATCACTTCGTCAACGATGCCAACGATGGCGGCGTCCACCGGGCGGTCCTTACACTCAGCGGCGTTGCGCGCTGAACTCCCGGTCACAACCAGGACGGTTTCGCGAAATCCCGAATCCACTGTATCGACGGCGATCAGATAGCCGGATTCGTCTTCACCCCGCGGAGAGACCGGCTTTACGATCAGGAGTTTCTTCCCTTCGAGACGCACATCTTTGCGCGTCGAGACGACGGTGCCGACGATGCGAGCGAGAATCATGTGTTGTCCGACAATTTCGAATCCAACTCGAATCGAAAGCGGCACAGCCGGACCGCGCGTGACGACACGCCGCCAGACAGGGCGGAGCGAGGGCGCCCGCGACGCGGCCCGCGGCGCCTAGTCTCCGGCGCCGACGGCAACCGCCGCCTTGCCGATGGGAAGCACGTCCTCAAGCGACGGATGCGGCCGTGGAATGACGTGAACGGCCACCAGTTCTCCGACGCGACGCGCCGCGGCAGCTCCGGCGTCCGTCGCCGCCTTCACCGCGGCGACGTCGCCACGAACCATTGCAGTGACGTAGCCCGAACCGATTTTTTCCCAGCCCACAACCGTGACCTTGGCCGCCTTGACCATCGCGTCCGAGGCTTCGATCATGGCGACCAAGCCGCGCGTCTCGATCATGCCGAGTGCTTCGCCCATGCGTTTCCTCCATCGCCGGCCACCAAGCTCTTGTAGCGGGCGCCCTTGCCGAAAAAATTAGCGATCTGAAATTCGCGGTCCCGTTGCGCGCACGCTCAACGAAGGGCGCGATCCTTCCGCACCGCCTCTTCGATCAGCGCTTCAAGCTCTTCGCGAGTGACCGAGATTCGTTCCGACGACGCTGCTGCGCTCTCTGGACTGCCGCTCGTCACCGGACATCCGGGAGTAACTGTGGATGCCGTCGTCGTGCCGTAGCGAGCGCGTGCGACGAGCAATTTTTCCACATCACGGCCAGAAAGCAAGACTTGTTTGCCCAAGAGCTCCGTGACAAGGGACACCTGCGCGAAATGCTCGACCGTCTCCATCCGAAAAAACGCCGTCAGCAGATCGGGGCCGCAGGTCACGACGCCGTGATTCGCGAGAAGAATCGCGTCAAAGTGCTGCACCATCGGTTCGAGCGCCTCAGAAAGCTCCGGCGTTCCGGGCGTGCCGTATTGCGCGACAGGGATGCAGCCAAGCGCGATCACCAACTCCGCCAGGATTGCCTTGTCGAGCGGGACGCCTGCGGCGGCATGAGCCGTCGCAATCGGGGGATGGGCGTGGCACACAGCGTGGACGTCGGGCCGGCGATTGTAAATCAAAAGATGCATCGCGAGCTCCGAAGAAGCCTCGCGCTTTCCGGCAATCTTGCGGCCCCGGAGATCGGTGATCACCAAATCGTCCGGAGTCATCATGCCCTTGCTCGTGGCCGTGGGAGAGGTGAGAACACGCCGTGAATCGAGACGAACGGAAATGTTGCCGTCGGTCGAAGCCACGAACGCCCGGCTGTGAATCCAGCGGCCCGCCGTGCAGATGTCGCGGCGATGCTCGTCTTCGGACTTTACAGCTCCGGGAGAAATAGAATCGGCAAGCATGAGTTAGGGACGGCCGTTTGCACCCTCGTTGGTTTCGCCGCGGCCCGGCCCAACGCGGCGCTGGCGGAGCCTCCGAACGGGTCCCGACATGGTACTCCTGTCAGGCATAAATTCCACGTTCCTTAAGAGCGAAGGCAACCCGGTCGATCGCGAGCATGTAGGCGGCGACGCGATTATTGACTTTATGGATGTCGGCGTAGTGAGCGACTTCCTCAAAACTGCGTTCGAGGACGCCCTTCAGCCGCTCATTTACTTCCTGCTCGGTCCAAAAAAATCCCTGGCGGTCCTGCACCCACTCGAAATAGCTCACGGTTACGCCGCCGGCGTTGGCCAGAATGTCGGGAATCACAAAAACACCTTTGCGCTCCACGATTTCATCCGCCAGCGCCGTGCAAGGCCCGTTTGCGCCCTCGCACAGAATGCGAGTTTGCAAGCGATGCGCGTTTTCGGACGTAATCTGATTCTCCACAGCCGCGGGAATCACGACTTCGGCGGGCTGAAAAAGGATCTCGCTGGCGCTCATTTTGGCGCCGCCATCTGGAAAGTCCGGAAGAGGTTTTCTCTGGCCGTACACCCAATCGATCAATTTCGGGATGTCGAAGCCAGCTTCGTTGTACAGCCCTCCATGCACGTCCGCGACGCCGACAATTTTGTAGCCGGCTTCGTGCAAAAGCTTGGCCGCCATGGAGCCGACGTTGCCGAACCCTTGCACGATGACGCGCGTATTCACGCGCAGCATGCGGAACTTCGCAAGCGCGCGGTCGCAATTGATCAGCACGCCGCGTCCCGTGGCTTCGTGGCGACCCCGTGATCCTCCCAGGTCGATCGGTTTGCCGGTCACGACGGACGTGGTTGTATGACGCATGTGCATCGAGTAGGTATCCATGATCCAGGCCATGGTCTGCTCGTTGGTGCCAAGATCGGGCGCAGGCACGTCGCGTTCGGGGCCGAACCATTCGATGAGCTCCGCCGTGTACCGGCGCGTAATGCGCTCGAGTTCCCCGGTGGAAAGCTTGCTGGGATCGCAAATCACTCCGCCCTTCGCGCCGCCGAAGGGGATGTTGACGACCGCGCACTTCCAGGTCATCCAACTGGCGAGCGCGCGAATCTCATCGAGCGTGACATTCGGGGCGAATCGGATGCCGCCTTTGCCTGGTCCACGGACAATGGAATGATGCACGCGGTAGCCGATAAACACTTCGAGGCGCCCTGTGTCGAGGATCACCGGAATATAAACCGTGATTTCCTTGTTCGGATACTTCAGGAAGCGATACAGACCCTCTTCCAGGCCTAATTTTCGCGCGGCCGCTTCAAAGCGCGCATCGGCGGATTCGTAAACGTTGTATTCGTTTTGGACAGCGAGCGTGGCCATGGAACATTCTCCTTATCAGGCCGGCGAGTTGCTGTCGCAGCCCCCCGAGCCAACCCCACGCGCGGACGCCGGCTTCGTAAGAAAATCGCGGACGAAACCGGCCGAAACCAGTATACGAACCAAGCCGCGCGCGGCGCAAGAAAAGCAATCGAGAATCGCGGGCAAGAAAGACGGCGACGTTTAGTTGCGGCGAGGCCGGCGCTCGATGAATTCTTCGACGAGGAGCTGCGCGAGGCGTCCCGCGTTGTGCCGCACGACGCCGTGCTCTTCGAGCAAATCGTCGAACAGACAGCGCATTCCCAGGCGTTGCAACTTGGCGATATCCACGCGCACGGGTTCCGCGCCGCGCGCGCTGTAACGGCGCGCGACCTCCGGAGAGATGCGCTGGTTGCTCGCCACCACCCAGTCGAACAGCTTGCATCGCATGTGCCGGTAAATGACGCTTACGTGGTCGGAAAGCGAATATCCCTGGGTCTCGCCCGGCTGAGTCATCAGATTCGCGATGTAGACGCGCGTTGCGGAGGACGCTGCCATCGCTTCGGCGACTCCGGAAACAAGCAGATTCGGCAGAATGCTTGTGTAGAGTGAGCCTGGTCCGACCAAAATCAGGTCCGCTTGGCCGATCGCCTGCAGCACCTCGGGAAGCGGGCGCACATGGCGAGGGCGCAGGCTGAGGCGGCGGATTTTTTTTCCGGATTTCGCAATTTGCGTTTCGCCCGAGACGATTTTCCCGTCCGTCGTCACGGCTTCGAGAGAAACGTTCTCCAACGTGGTTGGAAAAATGCGTCCGCGGATCGCGAGAACTTCGCCGCTCAGCCGGACGGCTTCGGCGAAATCGCCCGTGACGTGACTCATCGCGGTGAGGAACAAATTTCCAAAACTGTGCCCGCGCAATCCGCGTCCCGCATGGAAACGATACTGAAACAGGCGGCCGAGCAGCGCTTCGTCCTGCGAGAGAGCGACCATGCAGTTGCGGATGTCGCCCGGCGGAAGCACGCGATATTCGCGGCGCAGCCGGCCCGAGCTTCCTCCATCATCGGTGACGGTCACGACGGCGGCGAGATCGCTGATCGGGTGGCGGTCCGATTCCTGCCGCCTGCGCGACATGTAGTGTTTCAGCCCGCGCAGCAACATGGAAAGTCCGGTGCCGCCGCCGATCGCGACCACGCGTACTCCACCGGAGCCGCCACTCAGTTGTTGCGCTTTTCTTTTCATCGGGATTGCATTGCCGTGTCGCCGAGCCCGGAAAGCCCGGACTCAGCCGCCGGAGGCTTCGCGCTCAGGGTAGAGCAATTCCGTGAAGCGGGGATCTTCTTGCAGAAACGCGAAATCTTCGTCATTGCGCGCGTGGTAACGATTTTCCGGGCGCAACTGGATGGCAACCTTCAAATTTTCCATCGCGGATTCAGCTTCTCCGGTCAGGCAGTCCAGCGCCGCCATCGCGTAAAACACATAGTCCGCCTTCGGCGCGAGTTTGCGCGCACGAAGCAGATGATCGCGCGCTTCGTCCCACCGTCCCAGATTCATCATGGCCACGCCCGCCTGGTAGTGATCTTCCGGCGTGCGCAGCGAAGGAGCGGCTTGCTTTGCCATCCGCTGCTCGAGAATGCGGAGGTGAACCTGCGCGCGGTCCGCCAGCTCCTTGCTCGGACCAGCCATGACCTTTTCGAGCAGCTCTTTCGCCTTCAGAAACTTTTGCTGATGGAAATGCTGAACCGCCTGCTCATAGACCTTTAATTGGTGTTCGAATTCTGGATCGACCATCTGTCGGACCGCTTCCGCGTGGGCTGCGAGCTTCTTACTTTCCTTATTTTTCAATAACTTACGGCTCTTCGATGGAGCGTTCGTCCTACGGCCACTGCGACGTTTTGTCGTCCTTCCAGTTCGGCCCATTTGGGGGAGTCTAGCAGAGGTCTTTTCCATCGTCAACGCAACTGCATGCGACGATCGAAATGTTCTGCCGGTACTCTCTTTCCAAGCGCGCCTGCAGGGAGCCAGATTTGGCGCTTCTCCCCCCTGCCAGGACCTGCTATTTCTTCGAGCCTGTGGCCTTGGGCGACACGGTGGGCGCCGCGGGAACGGCCGGAGGCGGCTCCGGGACCAGTGTCCTCTTTGCAGAGTCCGGAATGCTGTCCGCGTTCGCAACAAGCAAAGCCAATTGCCAGATCTGTGTGTCGTTCAGGACGCCCTTGAAGCTCGGCATCCCGGTCAGCCGGATTCCGTTGACCACTTTCCAATAGCTCTCCTGAGGCGGATCATCGGTAACCCCCTTGCCCTTGAAGAGCAGCGTCGCGTGGGGATACATGTTGTCCGCAATCGCGGGGGGCGTCTGATTGGGCAAACCATGGCACACGGCGCAGTTGTCCTTATAAACTTTTGCGGCGGCCAGATAATTCTCCTCGCTGGGTTGGATGGGAGGCGGCGGGACATTCGCCTTTTCGATGTGCGCATCGAGCGCTCGGTTGGTAATCCTTTTCTCATACGGCAGTGGAGGATCCGCTGCCGCCACGGGAGCCATGCCCGAAACAAAATAGTAGTAAACGCCACCCACGACCAGCAAGACGCCAATCAGCACGCCAATCACGAAAGCCCTCATGAGCAGGTTTCTCCTCTGCACAGAAACGCCGCCGAAGTATAAATCAGACGGATGCGTTTGCGGCAACCATAAAGTGACGAGGAAACACAAGATTAAACAAGGCGCAAAGCTCCAAGAAGCGGGCCGGATTCCCTGAGCAAGTGAGCGAGACGACGCGGAGCTGTGCGGGCAAAGGGGACGGGTCCGCCGCAAGCCCAGCCGCCCAAAACACCTCTGAATTCGGGGCTAATCAGGCGCTCCCAACTGATGCGTGTAGAGCAACATGAGCGGGTTTGAGGATTGGCCTGCCTTCACGCGTATGTTATAAAAGTAGACCCGGCCTGTCCGGACAACTGTGCCTTTTATTAATTTTCCTGCTCGCGAAATTAACTGCAAGTTGGTGTACTACGGCCCAGGTCTGGGCGGAAAAACCGCCAACCTGCAGTGGATCTACGACCACACTGGGACCACGCAGAAGGGCAAGATGATTTCCCTCGCGACGGAAACCGATCGCACCCTCTTTTTCGATTTTTTGCCGCTTGATCTCGGCACGGTGCGCGGATTCAAGACGCGGATTCATCTTTATACCGTTCCCGGGCAGGTGTTCTACGAGGCCAGCCGCAAGTTGATCTTGAAGGGCGCCGACGGCGTTGTGTTCGTCGCGGATTCCCAGGAAGAGCGACTCGACGCAAACCTTGAAACACTGGACAACTTGCGCGAGCACCTGAAAGAACACAAACTTGACTTCAATACGATTCCCTACGTCTTGCAGCTCAACAAGCGGGACCTGTCCGGAGTGCTTCCCGTCGAAGATCTCTCCAAACATCTTCAGGTGAAGGGCGAGCCGGTTACCGAGGCCGTCGCAATTACGGGGCAGGGCGTGTTTGAGACGTTGCGCGAGGTCGCCAAGCTGGTTCTCGCCGAGCTGAAAAAAGGCGCCTGAACCTTCGAGCCGGCATCGTGGATTGAAAGCCTCTCGGCAGCTTCTGTACCAGCCAGGAAACTGCCCAAAGGTGCAGTGGACAATCCGGTACGCCGCGCACATTTTTTGCGATCTCCGTTTTTCCGCACATTTATAATTACGGAATGGTCCCCTCATCCGGGACCTCCGACGAACTATGAACGCATCTCCAACAGCCTCGCTCACGCAACCGCCTGAGCCCGCCTCCGAAGGGCGCTTGGCCGACATCCAGACCGAACTCGGAAAGCTCGAGCGGCGGGACTGGTGGCTCTGGAGCATGGCGGTGGTCGTCATGCTCTTGCTCACCTTTGCCGTCTTCACGATGAGCTTTCCGGGACTCGTCAAAGTGGATGACCCCTTCTTTCAGGGCAGTTTGAACCGGGCTGTGCGCGGGCTGATCGGCCTGGTTCTGATCTTCAATGCATATACCATCTACCAGCAGATCACGGTAAAGCGGCTGCGGCGTGATTTCTCGCGGAAAATCGAAGAAATGCGCATTCTGCAGGTGCGCGCCGAGGAGTTTGAGAAATTGGCGCTGGTTGATCCCCTGACCGGCCTTGCGAACCGGCGCGTCGCCGAAGGACGCCTGACGTCGGAGGCTGCTCGTTCCCAGCGCTACGGCCACCCCCTGACGGTGATCTCGCTCGACCTCGACAAGTTCAAACAAATTAATGACACGCATGGGCACATGGCGGGAGACCAGGTCCTCAAGGAGTTTGCGCGACGCCTAAGTTCCGCGATCCGTATGTCGGACTTTGCCGCGCGCATGGGCGGAGACGAGTTTCTCGCTCTGCTCCCCGAATGCACGATCAGCCAGGTCGATACCCTCTTGGCGAGGCTACGGCCCATGGAGATCGAATACAACGGCACGAACATTCCAATCCGTTTCTCGGCTGGATGGGTCGGATATGAGAAGGGTGAATCAACGGAACAATTCCTCGAACGCGCCGACCGCACGCTCTACGCGCAAAAGCGTGCGGGCGCGGCACGTCAAACGGAACCCTCGGCAGTCGTGTGAGCCAAAACGAGCGAAAGGATCCGCAGCCAATCCCTTCCACGCGCTTCCCATTTATTCACTGAAT
>Ga0335085_10001622_pt1 | contig 46272 bp, 52 predicted proteins | sample Lox_Sample_45_FD_206712 | JGI IMG/M metagenome (GOLD analysis project Ga0335085, IMG submission 206712) | Soil microbial communities from Loxahatchee National Wildlife Refuge, Florida, United States - Lox_Sample_4.5 | ecosystem: Environmental > Terrestrial > Soil > Wetlands | place: USA...
GCTCGCGCCGGCGCCGGAGGACGACGCCGTCTGCGGCGTCGAGGCCTGCTGCTGGGATTGTCCGCTCGCGCCGGCGTCCGGCTTCGGCGCGGCGCCGTCGCCGGAGGCAGCGCTGCTCGAGGTCTGAGGATTCTGCACCGGCGCGGGAACGGGAATTGCGGCCGTGGCGATGCCGTCGTCGGGGGCGTCGGATTTCTTGCTCTTGGCGGGAGCGAGAGCTCCGAGAGCACCGGAGCCGTCCGTGCCCGGCACCGACGGCAATGCAAACCCCGCGAGCGCGGCGGAAGCGCCTGCGAGAAGATCGGCGAAGCCTCGGGGCGCCTGCGCGGGCGGTGCCTGCGGCGCGGCGCGGTCGTGTGCGACGGGAGAGACCGGCGCTGTGTTCATTGCGACTCCTTCGAACCTGGCGAGGCGATCTCCTGGGGAGCTCGCTCGCGTCGCAAGCCGCAATTCCCGTGCCAGCGCGCATCGAGGCCGCAAGCCGCTGAGACCGGCGGGTTTTCGCGCGCGGTGCCCGCGCGCGCCGCCGCCGTCCCGGCTGAGCCCGGCAAGCGCTACCGACCGAGGCGGGCAATTTATGCCCGCGGGGGCACGCTTCTTGCTTCCCTATTGGCGGGAGCCGCGGCGCCGCGCTCGAGAACGCTGCCGCGACGCATCGCCCGCGGCTCGGTGCCGATGGTTAAGAGAAGGTGACGCGCGTCCCATGTCCGGCGAGGCAGACATTGTGCATCCCGCGCCGCTCGCTCCCGCGAGCCGCGAGGCCGCGGCGCGTCCGCTCGTGGCGCCGGCTGCGGTTGCTCCGGCCGCGGGCGGCGGCGAGGAAACCACGGCCTACGCTGCCGCGAGCCGATCGCCGGCCTTTCCGCTCAGCCTCCAATTCGATCCCGAGACGCATCGCCTGATGATCGAATCGCGCGATCCCGTCTCCGGCTTCGTGGTGTTCCAGGTGCCGCCCAAGACCGCGATCCGCGCGATCGCGGGCGCATCCGGCGCCGCCGCGCGCGGCGAGCGCGTCGATCGCGAGGCCTGAGCCCCGCCTTCGCTCCGGGAATTTCTTGCCGGAGGGCAAAGAACGCCCGGCAATTTCTGCCGGGAGACCGCGGCGCGCTCCGCCGGATCTCGCGAAAACGCCCGAGTTTCCGAGGTTTTCGACCCCGCATTCCGGGTTTGCCGCATGGCACGGCAATTGCTGCCTCGCCGCCGGATCGCGAAGCGGTCCGCATTCAACTCCCAGAAAGGATCTCGTAAATGTCTGACATCATTCTCGGCGTCGCGACGCAGCAGAACCTGCTCGCGTTGCAGGGCATCAACAGCAACTTGGGCACCACCCAGGGGCACCTGTCGAGCGGCCTCAAGGTCGCGAGCGCACTCGATGACGCGGTCAAGTTCTTCCAGGCTCAGTCCCTGGGCAACCGCGCCAGCGATCTCGCCCTCCGCAAGGACTCGATCGACCAGGGCATCTCCTCGCTCACCACGGCGGTCAACGCCACCCAGAGCGCGATCTCGGTGTTGCAGCAGCTGCAGGGCATTCTGAACGCTGCGAAGACGCAGACGGCCGCCCAGCGGGCGTCCGCGGCCAAGCAGTTCAGCACGCTGGCAGTCCAGTTCGACACGCTCTTGAACGACGCGTCGTATCAGGGCCTGAACCTCGTGAACTCGTCGAAGTCGTCGCTGACCGTCCAGTTCAGCAATGCGACCGCGTCGAAGCTGACGATCCAGGGCCAGAACCTGCTCTACAGCATTGTCGTCACCGCCGGCCTCTTCTCCAAGGTGAGCAATGCAGCGAAGAACCTGGTTACCCAGGGCTTCTCCGCGGTCAGCAACAACACCTCGTATTTCGATACGGCGTTCCAGAGCCTGCAAAACGCGATCGACAAGATTCAGTCGGCCGCGCAGTCGGTCGGCGGCAACGTGACCTTCCTGCAGACCCGCCTGGACTTCACGAGCCAGTACATCGTGACGCTCCAGGGCGGTGCCAGCAAGCTCACCGTCGCCGACGTCAACCTCGAGAGCACCAACCTCGTGACGCTGCAGACCCGTCAGCAGCTCGCGATCCAGTCCCTCTCGATCGCGACGCAGTCGGAGCAGGCGGTCCTGCGCCTCTTCCGCTGATAGCACCGATACGCTTACCACGGCGGGCGGCCCTCGGGCCGCCCGTTCGCGGCTCGGATTAACCCAGTCGCAAGCATGCGCGGCGTATTGAGTTCCGTCCGAGCGCTCATGCGAGGAGACCGGTAGAATGCCGCTCGCCATCAACCTCAAGCCCAATGAGAGGCTCATCGTCAACGGCGTGGTGATCCAGAACTCCGCCGCTGCCGCGAAGCTTCTCATCCACAACAACGCCGCGGTGCTCCGCGAGAAGGACATCGTCACGGAGGAGGGCGCCAACACGCCCGCGCTCCGCATCTATTTCGCCATTCAATGCAGGTATTTGTTCCCCGCCAAGGAGGCGGCCTATTTACCCCTAATTCATCAATTTATCCAAGAATTCGAGACAGCGGCGCCGAGCACGGCCGAGCTCACTCGCGAGATTCGCCGGCAGGTCGAGGAAGGCGCGTTCTACCAGGCGCTGAAGACGGCGAAACAGCTGATCCGGCGCGAGCAGGAGATCCTGAATGGCTTTTCCCGGACAGAGCTACCAGACGACGCCGCAGACAGGTAATCCCGCGCGAACCGAAGCCTGGGCATTGCTCGAATCCGCGCGCGAGCTCAGCCACACCAGGAACGGTCCCGCCGACCGCTTCCTCGCGGCGCTGCGCCAGAACTGGCGCCTCTGGACCATCTTCCAGGCGAGCCTTCTCGATCCCGATTGCAAGATGCCGCCGCTCGTGCGCGGCAATCTGCTCGGTCTCGCCAACTTCATCGACAAGCGCACCGCGGAGCTCCTTGCGAAGCCCGACCCCGCGGCCGTCGAGCCGCTCATCAACATCAACGTGCAGATCGGCGAGGGCTTGCTGGCGGGTGCCCGCGCCGCGCAGCAGCAGGCGAAAGAGCCCGCGCAAGCCGCGGGCGCCGTCAGCGAGAGCGCCTAGGCTCCGCCGGCATGACCACCGAATTCGTGGGCGATCTCGAGCAGCGCCCCGCGACGGACCTCGTCGCCGAGGCCGCGCGCCAGCTCGCCGCGGGCGATGCCGCCGGCTCCGTCCAGTCGCTCCGCAAGGCAAGCGAGAGCGATCCCGAATCGCTGCGCCTCCATTTCATGCTGGGCCTCGTTGCCTGGCGGCTCGGCGAGATCGAGCATGCGCTTACCATCCTGCGTCAATGCCACGACCACGAGCCCATGAACGGCACGGTCGCCGAGGTCGTTGCCTCGCTCTATGCGCAGGCCGGCAATCTCGCGGAGAGCCTTTATTTCGGCAAGATGTCGACGGCGCTCGGCGCCGCGCCGGATCTGGCCGGGCTGGTTCCCGATTTCTTCCCCTCTTTCGGCAAGGCCTTTCTCTCGATCCGCGAGAAGCCGCTGTTGACGCGCGCGAGGATGCTGGTCGCGAGCGGCCGGGTCTCGGAGGCGGCCGATCTCGCGCGCCAGCATGTCTCGCTCAATCCCGGCGACGGCGACGCCCGCTGCTTCCTTGGCGAGACGCTGCTGCGCCTGGGCGCAGCGGCGGCCGCGGTCGAGACGCTGCAGCCCGTTGCCGAAGCCGCCGGCGCCGCCCCGGCGGCGCTCAGCCTTCACGGCCGCGCGCTCGCCTGCGTCGGCGAGGCCGATGCGGCGGGGCGAAGCCACGGCGCAGCATGCGCGCTCGCTCCCGCCGATGCCGCCATCGCGGCTGCACGGCTCGCAGACGCGCTCTGGGCCGGCGAGGATCCGCGCGAGATCGCCGCCCTTGCGGCGGAATGGGAAGCGAAATTCTGTCCTCCGCGGCGGCCGGCGCCTCGCGGCGCCCGCGCGGGAAAGCCGGTGATCGGCTACCTCGTCTCGCGCCTGCCCGATCCGCGCGACGGCGCGGCGGTCCACGCGGTCGCGAGCGCGCACGACCGCTCGCGCGTGACGGTGCTGGGCTACGGCATCGGCGCGCAGAGCTGGCCCGAGAACGTGGCACTCGGCGGCGCCTTCGAGCGCTGGCGCGACGTCTCCGGTCTCGATCCCGCGACGCTCGCGCGGATCCTGCGCAACGACGGCGTCGACGCGGTCGTCGATTGCATCACGGGCTCGGCGCCGGCACAGCTTCCGGCGCTAGGCCGGCTCTCGAGCGCGATCCGCGTCGCGTGGCTCGGAACCGCTGCGGGCCTGGAGGATGCGCCCTTCTACGAGGCGCGGCTCCCTCACGCCGAATATCCTCTTCTCCGGGACTGGAGCCGCCCGATCGGGCGCAAGCCCTCGCCGACGCCGCGCCTCGGCGCGGACGTCCGGATGCAGCAGCTCGACGCGCGCACGCTCAGCCTCTGGTCGGCAGTGCTCTCGGGCGTGCCCGAGGCGAGCCTGGTCCTCCGCTGCAACGACATGGGCCCCGGCGCCAACATCGACCGTCTCGTCGCTCGCTTCGGCCGGGAGTTCGCGGCGCGCATCTTCATCGTCGACGCCGCGACGCCTGAGGAATTCTATGCCGCCGTCGACGTGGCCTTGCTGCCCGCGCGAGGCTCCTCGCCGCGCGCCGCCGCCGAGGCGGTCGCCTGCGGCGTTCCCGCGGTCGCCTTGACGAGCGCCGCGCCCGGCGAGCCCTACGCGGAATTGCTCCGCGCGCACGGCCTCGGCGACAGCCTCGTCGCTGCCGATGAGGAGGACTATATCTCGATTGCGCTCGGCCTCCTTGGATCCGAGAGCGCGCGCGGACGCGTCGCCGCCGAAGTCTTGCGCGCGGCGGAGGCCGCGAGAGGCTCGGCGCGCGCTGCAGCCGCGAGCCTCGAGGCGGAGGTCGCCCGGCGCCTCGCCGCGGACACTTTGCCGTGAGCGCCCCCAGTTTCGCGGAGCGGTCGCGCGCGGCCTTCGCCGAGCGGTTCCCCGACATAGCCGCGCGTCTTGCGGCACCGGAGGCGCCGCTCGCGGAAGTCCTGGTCGAGCAGGGTGTGGCGGTCGACATACTCAGCGGAGGCAGGCGCATCTACGGCGGCGACGGCCGCAAATTCGCCGCCGATCAGGTCGCGGCCTATCTGCGCAAGCCGCTGCGGCTCTTCATGGAGCAGCCCGGCGCCGCCGGTCTCGTCAGCGAGATCTGCGTGCGCATGGTCGATGCGATCAAGGTCGAGCTCGATAGCCGCGGCATCACGGAAATCGAGCGTCATCCCACGGGCAATCCGACCTTTCTCGTGATCTTCGGCATCGGCCTCGGACATCACATCCCGCGGCTCCTGCGCGAGACGAAGGCGCGCTGGCTGATCCTGGTCGAGCCCTCGCTGGAGCTCATCCGGCATTCCCTGGGAGCGCTCGACTGGTCCGAGCTCATCGCGGAGGCGGAGGAGGCGGGCGGCGGGCTGCGCGTCGTCACCGAGAGCGAGCCGGACCGGATGGTGGCCGCGATCCTCGCGGAGGTGTCGAGGCGCGGCATCCCCCTCGTCGACGGCGCCTGGGTGTTCGTGCACTACCCCCTCTGGTCCTTCGCGGAGGCCCGCAGCAAGCTGCACGAGGCGGTCCAGTTCGCCTTCGTCAATCGCGGCTTCTTCGAGGACGAGATCAGGATGATGTCGAACGCGGTCGCGAATTTCACCGCGCGGCCATTCTGGCTCCTCGAGGGCCGGCCGCGGCTGCGGCGGCCGGAGACTGCCGTCATCGTCGGCGCCGGTCCCTCGCTCGACGAATCCATCGAGACGCTGCAGCGCATCCGCGACCGCGTGGTGGTGTTCTCCGGCGGCACCTCGCTGAAGCCGCTGCTCCGCAGCGGCATCCTTCCGGATTTCCACTGCGAGCTCGAGAACGTGCCGGAGGTGGTGGAAGTGCTGACGAAGGCGTCGCAGCACGGCGACCTCTCGCGCATCAAGCTGATCGCGTCGGCGACCGTCGATCCCCGGGTCCCACCGATGTTCTCGGAGGCTTTCTTCTTCTTCCGGGACTCCGTGAGCTCGACGAAGCTCCTGGGCAAGGGCTTCAAGACGCTGCAGGGCGCGGCGCCCACTTGCGTCAACAGCGCCTTCGCCGCGGCGATCGTGCTGGGCTTCACGGAATTCCTGTTCTTCGGCACCGATTGCGGCTTCCGCGCCGGAGGCGGCCATCACGCCAGCGGCACCGTCTACGGCGAGGTCGGGATCTACAAGGAAAGCGCCGACCGCCGCGCCAAGAACCCGCTGGAGGTGGAGGCGAATTTCGGCGGCATCGCGCTCACGGATTGGGTCTACGATGCCTGCCGACGCATGCTCGGCGAGGCGATCCACCTCTACGGCCTCTCGCCCGTCAACACCAGCGACGGCGCGCTCATCCCGGGCGCGCGGCCGATGGTGCCGGAAGCGGTCGAGGTCGCGGCGCCCGCGGTCGATCGCGCTTGCCTCGTCGAGGCGCTGCGTCCCTCCATGCGGCGCTTCCAGCCCTTCGAGATGCTGCGTGAGCGCGATTTCGCGGCCTTCGTCGAGCGCACGCGGGCGCTCTATCGCGCGATCGCGGAGAAGCTCGATGCCTTCGATCCCGCGGCTGCCGATTTCGGCGGCGTCTATGTCGCCGTGAAGGAGTTCCTCGCGACGGCCGACAGGGATTTCGACGGCGCGGACTCCATGATGAACGGGACCCTCCAAGCCCTGCCGCGGATCGCGATGTTCTACGGCTACCGCGTCGCCGAGGGCGAGCTCCGCCAGGCGCTCTTCGCGATCTTCATGCGGGAGATGCGCGCCATCCTCGCGGCGATGGAGCGCCAGACGGTCGCTCTCTTCGAGAGCCTCGCCAGGGCCGCGGCATCCGCTGCCTAGGCCGCCAGGGGGTTGTTCCGTCACCTGCTCCCGTGCGATGAAGCCCATGGGATCGAGCCCGATCTCTTGGAGACACGACCGTGCAGCAATCGAAATGTCTGGGCCTCATTGGGGGCCTCGGAATCGGCGCAACCGTTCACTACTACAGGGCGCTGGGCAAAGCACTCGCGGCCCGCGAGGTGAGCATGCGCCTCGTGATGGCGCATGTGGAGACACGCCGCGTGTTCGAATACCTCGCAAACGGCGACCGGCATGGCTTGGCGCACTATCTCGACGGGGCGATCGGACGACTGCGGGCCGCGGGCGCCGAGCTCGCGGCGGTGCCGGCGGTCGCCCCGCATGTCTGCGTCCGCGAACTGATGGCGGTCTCGTCGCTGCCGATCGTCAACCTCTTGGATGCCGTCGCCGCTGCCGTGCGCGCCCGCGGCCTGCGGCGTGCGGCGATCTTCGGAACACGGCTGGCGATGGAGACCGGCGTATTCGGCGCGCTCGACCGGGTCGAGCTCATCCGGCCGGCGCCCGCGAAGGTCGACTACATTCACGAGACGTATGTGAGCCCGGCCACGAGCGGGGAGCCGTCGGAGGACGGCTATCGCGGCCTGACGGAATTGGCGGAGGGGCTGATCCGAGAAGGCGCCGAGGCCATCGTGCTCGCGGGGACGGACCTGTCGCTGATTTTCAATGAGAGGACGACGCGCTTTCCGCACCTGGACTGCGCTCGCGTCCACATCGACGCCATTCTACGGGCGATGACCCTGGAGGATACGAGCTCTCTCTAAGCGAAGAGCGAGAAGATCGTCCCCGGCGTCGGCGGACCGAAGAGCTGTTGCTGCGCGAGCTGCTGCTGCTGCAGGGCCGCAGCCGCATTCGCGCTGTTGGCGAAGCTCAGCTCGATCAGATGGACCTGCGTGCTGTATTGCATCTTGAGCTGCAGCGTCTTCATGGCGACTTGCGTCTGATCGTTGAATTGGACCGTCTGGAGCTTGTCGTTGAGCGCGGACCGCTTTCCCTCGGCAGCCTGCGCGATGCTCCCCGCGACGGTCTGGTTTCCAGTCGTGATCTGGAAGATCTGCGCAATGAGGTTCTGAGCCGAGTTGAGATCGGCGAGCGCTGCGGCCTGGCCATCGGCCGTGCCGAGGCCGTAGGCGGCGGCCGGCTTGACGGCGAGGCCGTCGGTCTTGAGCCGCTCGATGCCGTCGGGTTGCAGCGCGGGATCGGCGGGGATCACCGCGAGACCGCTGATGTCGTTGTTGGCGTTGGCGAGGGCGGCATCGAAGCCGGCGTCGTCCCCGGCGCTCGCCGCGGCCTGAAGCGCCGCGATCTGCGCCTGCAAATCCGTGAGGATATTGGCGTTGGTGCCGGATTGGACGCGCAGATTGTCGAATTTTGCCTTCTGCGCGCCGGCGGCGCTGATCTGCACCTTGAGGAAATTGGTTACCGCGGCGTCGCTGCCGGCGGCCTTGAGGTCCGCGACCTTCTTGTTGAACTGATCCTGCAGGCGCTGCTGCACCAGCCCGAACCGGTATTGGGTGAGCTTGGCGGCATTGTCGAGCGCGCTCTGGGTGAGCACGTTCATGACGTCGACGATGCCGGTGGTGAGACTGGACAAGGGGTGCCTGCCTGGCTCGGGGTAACGAGGAAGTCTGCGCCGGCTTCGTGAACTTCCCGTTAACCCGCGCGGCTCAGCGCCGGCGGGTCGGTGACCATGTCCCAGGCGATGGGGGTGCCCCGCGGAATCCGGCGGGCCGCGACCCGGCCCAGCAGCTCCGGCAGATGCTTCGGCGCGAGCCCGAAGCCCGGCCGGATCGAGCGGAGGTTGCGCGGCGTGATCCTCTCGCCCGCGGCGATGTCCGTGACGGCGTAGAGCGAGCGCCGGTGCAGCTTGCTCGGAGCCTCGCTGGGCTTGCCGCCGTAGCGCACGGAGCCCACGGCCGCCTGCGCGTCGCGGCAGGCGCGGCAGAGCTCGACGAGCTCCGCGGGCTCCAGCGAGAAGCCGCTGTCCGGCCCGCCATCGGCGCGCCTGAGCGTCACGTGCTTCTCGACGATCGCCGCGCCGAGCGCCACGCCCGCAGCGGCGACGCCGACGCCGAGCGTGTGGTCGGAGAGGCCCACGACCGTGCCGAAAGCCTCGGCCAGATGCGGGATCGTCGCGAGATTGGCCTCGCCCGCGGGCGTGGGGTAGCCGCTGACGCAATAGAGAAGCGCCAACTCCACGCAGCCGGCGCGCCGCGCCGCCGCCACGGCTTCCGCGACCTCGCCGAGGCTCGCCATGCCCGTGGAGACGATGAGCGGCTTGCCCGTCCGCGCGGCGCGCTCGATGAGCGGCAGGTCGATCGCCTCGAAGGACGCGATCTTGTAGGCGGGCGTGCCGAGCCTCTCCAGGAGGTCGATCGCGGTCTCGTCGAAGACGCTGCTGAAGACGGCAAGGCCGAGCTCGCGGCCGCGGGCGAAGAGCGGCTCGTGCCACTCCCAGGGCATGTGCGCCTCGCGGTAGAGCGAATGGAGCGTGCGGCCGCGCCAGGGCCCGTCCTCGATGCGGAAGCCGGGCCCGTCGTGATCGATGGTGATGGTGTCGGGCGTGTAGGTCTGGAGCTTGATCGCATCGGCACCCGCTTCCTTGGCGGCGTCCATAATCGCGAAGGCGCGCTCGATGCTGCCGTTGTGATTGGCGGAGAGCTCCGCGATCACGTAGGGCGGCGCTCCCCTGCCGATGCGGCGCCCGGCGATGGAAAAAGAGGGCTGCTCAGACATGGGCGGGAGCCTTCTCCAGGCTTGCAAGTGCCGCCTCGAGCGCGTCGATGCCGTGGATTTCGCGATCCTCCGGCGCGCTACTGAGCGACGGCATATCGGCGAAGCGCCCCGCGCGCACCCGGATCGAGCGCGCGCCGATGGCGCGCGCTGCGGCCATGTCGTGGCGCGGATTGTCTCCGATGACGACAGAGCGCTCGGGTGTCGCGCCGAGGCAGTCGAGCGCGCGGAGGAAACCCGCGGGGTCGGGCTTGGGCGCGTGCAGCTCCCAGGTATAGACGACGCTGTCGACGGCGGGCTCGAGGTCGAGCGCCGCGATCTTGCGCCGCTGCATCGCCGGAAGGCCATCGGTGACGATCGCGAGGCGGTAGCGCGAGCCGAGCCGCGTCAGCAGGCGGCGGACGCCGGGCCGGAGATCGATCTCCGGCCGGTGCGTGCGATAGGCCGTGACGAGACGCCGGACGAGGGCGGGATCGGGCTCGATCCCGTGCGCGGCGAGGGCGGCATCGAAGACCTTGCCGCGGCCGTCGCGGCGCTCGATCGCGGCGAGCGTCTCCAGCACCGCGGCCGGAGCGGCGCCGCAGAGCGCGGCGATCCGCCCTGCCACGACGGCAAAGCCGCTCGCCGCATAGGACACCTCGTCGTAGAGGGTGTCGTCGAGATCGAAGAGAAGCGCGGAGATCATGGCCAAGCCCCTGCGTAGGAGGGAATACCCGCGAGCGCCGCGGGCTCGAGGATCACGTCGCGGGAATAGCGGAGCATGCCGAGGCCGTAGCGGATCGGACGCGGCGATGCGGCCTCGCGCCGCCCGGCGGCGAGATCGAGGATGCGCCGCGGCGAGTCGAGCCCGGCGACGATCGAGAGGTTGGAGGCGCCGCCGAAGCGCGGGTTGACCTCGATGAGGCTGAGCGAGCCGTCGGCCCGGCGGAACGCCTGCGCGACGACGTGGCCGACGAGCGCGAGCCGGGCACCCAGTGCAAGCGCGAGGTCGGTGAGGGCGGGCACGTCCTCGACCCGCGATTTCTGGGCCTCGCCGCCGCGCACCAGCAGCCGCCGGCGCGCGACCGCCTGCAGCGGCCGCCCCGCGAGGTCGAAGAGCGCGTCTACCGTGAATTCCTCTCCCGCGACGAGATCCTGGATCAGAAGATTCGCCCGCTCGTCGCCGAGGGCGCGCCAGGCATCGGCGCTGTCGATGCGCCGCGCGCCGACGCCTCCGGCGCCGACGACGGGCCGCGCGAAGACCGGGAAGGACGCGGGCATCTCGTCGGGCTCGTAGACCCGTGCGATGGGGAAACCCTCGGCACGGCAGAAGGCGGCGAAGCGGCGCTTGTCCTGGCAGCAGGCGACCGCCTCCGATGGCGCCACCAGGAGCGTCGTTCCCGCCGCGGCGAAAGCCTCGCGCCAAGGCGCGAGAAGCGGCAGCTCCGCGTCGCGCGTGGGCACCACGAGACCGACCTGCCGCTCGCGACAGAGGCGCTGCAGGGCGGGAACGAAGGAGGGATGCCGCGAGGGCGGCAGCAGCACGGCCTCGTCCGCGACGTGGAGCGCGGCGCTGTCGGCGGCAATATCAGCGGCGATGACGCGGCCTCCGTGCTCGGCGGCGGCGACGCGGAATGCCTCGATCAAGAGGACCTTGGCGCTCGCGCTGAGGACGAGGACGTTCATGCGGCACGCCGCAGAGCCGCGCGCTCGTAATCGACGACCGCGGCGATGCCTTCCTCGAGCCGCGTCGGCGGCGTCCAGCTCGTGAGCGCGCCGAGGCGGCCGATCGCAGCGGCGCTTGCCTCGTAGGGAGCCGCGCCGGGACGATGCCGCACGAGCTCCGGCGCCGCGCCGGTCGCGCGCAGCACCGTCGCCGCGACCTCGGCGATGGTGCGGGAGGTGCCGGTCGCGAGATTGACGAGGCCCTTCGCCTCGGACGACGTCGCGAGCCGCAGCAATCCCTCCGCGACGTCGCCTGCGAAGACGTAGTCGAAGCGGTTCTCGGGGTTGTAGACCTCGATGGGCTCGCCGGCGAGAAGCGCACGCACCCAGCGCGAGATCACGTCGCGGGAGCCGCGGCCGTAGACCCGGAAGATGCGCGCGGAAACCGCGCGGAGCGGCAGCTTGTCGACCTCGGTCAGGAACCGCAGCTCCGCCTCCGCGTAATATTTCGCGGCGCCGCAGAGGTTGCGCGGCGCCACGGGATGATGCTCCTGGAGCGCGATTGCCCGCGCCTGCGGGGCCTCGAAGAGGTAGAGCGGGGGCGCGTAGATGAGATAGCTCGAGGCGAGGACGTAGGTCCCGAGATCGGAGAGGCGCCGGATGGTGTCGTGCAGCCGGTGCGTCAACGCCATGTTGTCGCGGTAACCCGGGAGCCAGAATCCGCTCTCCTCCTCCGAGCGCTCGAAGGCCGCAGCGAGGTGATAGATCGTCTCCGGCCGGAAGAGCCGGATCTCCTCCATGCCCCCCTCGGAGAGATCGACTTGTAGATGCCGCACGCGGTCCGCCAGCGGCTCGGGCATTGGCTCGCGGTCGAGGCTCAGGACCTCGTCGCCGCGCGCGAGGAGGCGCGCGACGAGCTCGCGCCCGATGACGCCGGCGCTGCCGGTGACGGCGATCCTATGCGGCATGACCGGTCTCCAGCGCGAGCGCGCGATGGTCTCGCATTGCCGCCACCACGCGCTCCCCGCCGCGGCCGTCGACGAGCGCGCCCGCGACGGCGGCGATGCGGCGGCGCATGCCGGCATCGGCGACGAGGCCGAGGATGGCGTCGCCGAGACGGGACGCGGGACAATCGCGGAAATCTCCGAGATAGATGCAGCCGCCATGGCGCGAAAGACGCCGCGCGAGGACCCGCTCGGCCTCGACCGTCGAGCCCAGCAGCATCGGCACGCCCATGAAGGCGAGCTCCCAGACCGTGGTTCCCGCCGCAGCGACGGCGAGGTCGGCCTCGCGCATGAGGCCGGGCATGTCGTCGGTGCCGTAGACGATCTCGAGCTCTGCGCGGCTTGCCGCCGCTTGCTCCTTGAGCGCATCGAGCCGGGGATTGGCGGCGCCGACGACGACGGTCGCGGCGATGCCGAGCCCCGCGAGACCTTCGAGCGCGGTAATGGTGCGGCTTGCGTGGTTCTCGGGATCGATCCCGCCCATGCTCACGAGTATGCGCTTGACCCTCTCGGCCGGACGGCGCCCGGCGCCGCGGTAGCGCCAGAACTCCCGCCGCAGCATGAGGAAGGGCGTTCCCAGCAGCAGCCGTGCCGCCGCTTCGGGATAGAGCGCTTCCTCCGCATGCAGGTTCTGGTTCACCAGGAGGTCGCAGCGATAGCACCGGAGCGCGCCGAGGTCGTCGATCAGCAGCACCTGGAGCTCGGCCTGGCGGAGCGTCTCCAGATAGGTATCGTCGAACATGTAGCCGTCGAGCACGACCCAATCGGCGCCGTGCCGGTGCGCAGTTTGCACGGTGGCCGCGGCGTCCTCTGCGGTGCCGATGGCGTGGGGGTGGCGCTCGATCGCGAAGCCCTCGCGGGCGAAGCGCTCCGCGATCAGCATCGGGACGCCCGTCATCAGAAAGCGGCTCTCGCAGCCGTGCTCCTGCAGGGCTTGCGCGAGCGCGAGGCAGCGCATGGCGTGGCCGGTGCCGGTCACGGGAACCGCGTCGGTGCGGATGAGGGCGAAAGGCGGAATCGGCGGGTTCATGCGCGGGCTCAGCGCTGCCAGCGGAGTTGGTTTACGAGCGCCAGCTCCGGCCGCGCGTCGATCGCCGCGGCGATCGCTCCCCAGGACGGCATCGCCGGCGGCCGGGGCAGGAATTCGAAGAGCGCGCGGAAGAAATCGAGGTCCTCGGGATAATCGAGGGTCCAGCGCCATTTGGCCCGCGCGCCTCCGGGACCTTGGACGGAGACGCGGCGGAACTCCGCGCGATTGCGAATCCAGGGCGAGACGTGCTCGCGGTCGTAGAGGTCCCGCGCCGTCGCGGCCGCCTGCTCCAAGGCCTCGCGCGTGAAGATCTCGCAGTCGAGGCCGTGCGGATAGCCGTGGTCGAAATTGTTGGCGGCGTAGTCCGCGTCTTCCTCCGCCCGCCGCTCCAGCACCGCCGCGCAGAGCTCTGGGTCGATGAGGGGACAATCGCTGGTGACGCGCATGACGGTATCGGCATCGACCGAGCGCGCCGCGCCGAGGTAGCGCTCGAGCACGTCGGTCTCGGAGCCGCGGAAGATGACGGCGCCGTAGCTCGCCGCGAGTGTCTCGATGGGATCGCATTCGGCGGTGTCGACGGTCGCGCAGACCACCGCGTCGATGCCTGGAATAGCGCGACATCGCCGCAGCACGTGTCCCAGCACCGGCTCGCCCGCGAGGTCCCTCAGCACCTTCGCGGGAAGCCGGGTCGAGGCGACGCGCGCCTGGACGATGCAGGCGGAGGTCATCGGGCGCGGCGCCGGAGCGCGGTCGTGGGTCGGGCCGCGAGCTCCTCGATCGCCTGCGCCACGCGCTCGACGTCCTCGCCGGTCATGCCGACATAGAGCGGGAGCGAGAGCGTGCGCCGGTAGTAGGCGTCCGCGCCGGGGACGGCGATGTCGCCGTAGCGGCGGCGATAGTAGGGCTGGCGCGACACGGGAATGTAATGCACCTGGGTGCGCACGCCCCGCGCCTCGAGGTCGCGCATGAGCTGGCCGCGGGTAAGGCCGATCGCGTCGAAATCGATCAGCACGCCGTAGAGATGCCAGGCGGGAATCGAGCCCGGCCGCTTTCCGATGCGCCGCACCTCGGGCGCTAGCGCGCTCAGGCGGCTGTCGTAGAGCGCGGCGAGCGCGCGGCGGATCACCACGAAGCGGTCGAGCTTGCGGAGCTGGCTCAAGGCGAGCGCGCAGTTGATGTCGCTGAGGCGGTAGTTGAGGCCGAGCTCGTGCATCTCGTAATACCAGGGATTGACCGCGGCCTGCTCGAAGGCCTCCACGCGATCCTCGAATTGCGTCTCGTCGCGGGTGATGCCGTGGCTGCGCAGGCGCCGGAGCCGCTCCGCGAGCCCGTCGCTCTGGGTCGAGATCGCCCCGCCTTCGCCCGCGGCGATGGTCTTGACGGGATGGAATGAGAAGACGGTCATGTCGGAATGCGCGCAGGCCCCGACCGGCGTCTCCTTGCCGTCGTCGCGGCATTCCGCGGTGCCGATGGCGTGGCAGGCGTCCTCGACGATGGCGAGGCCGCGGGCGCGCGCAACCGCGGCGATGCCCGTCATATCAGCGCATTGGCCGCCGAGATGGACCGGAAGCACGACGCGCGGCTCGAGCCCGCGCCGCTCTGCCTCGGCGATCGCGGACGCCAGGTGAGAAGCCTCCATGAGGCCCGTCTCGGGATCGACGTCGGCGAAGACCGCGTCGGCTCCGCAGAGGCGCGCCGCGTTGGCGGTGGCGGCGAAGGTGATCGCGGGCACGATCGCGGCATCGCCGGGCCCGAGATCGAGGGCGCGGCAGGCGAGGTGGAGCGCCGCCGTGCCGTTGGCGCAGCTCACGGCGTGGCGCGCCTCGAGCCGCTCCGCGAGCGCCGTCTCGAAGCGCCGCACCGCCGGTCCCGTCGTGAGCCAATCGCCGCAGAGCACCTCGCGCACCGCCGCGATGTCGTCCTCGTCGATGGCGTGACGGCCGTAGGGGAGTGGCGGAAGCGGCGCCTCGCTCATGCGCGGGCGTCCTCCAGGAGCCGTTTCAGCCGCGCCTCGTCGAGCCAGTCGTCGTTCGTGTCGCTCGCGAAGCGGAAGCCCTCGCGCACTGGCTTGGCTCCGCCGTCGATGTAGGGATCGCGCTGCCACCAGCGAAAGGCGGGCTCGATCACGTAGCGGTCCGCGAGCTCGAGGGTGAGGCGAGAGTCGTCCTCGGTGATCATGACCTCGTGCAGCTTCTCTCCGGGACGGATGCCGACGACGCGGGTCGGAAGCTGCGGCGCGATCGAGCGCGCGAGATCGACCATCCGCATGCTCGGGATCTTCGGCACGAAGATCTCGCCGCCCTTCATCATCGCCATCGACGTCACCACGAAGTTGACGCCCTGCTGCAGCGTGATCCAGAAGCGCGTCATGCGCTCGTCGGTGATCGGGAGATGGTCAGCGCCCTCCGCAATGAGCTTGCGGAAGAAGGGGATGACGCTGCCGCGGGAGCCCACGACGTTGCCGTAGCGCACGACCGAGAAGCGAGTGCCGACGGAGCCGCTGAGGTTGTTGGCGGCGATGAAGATCTTGTCCGAGGCGAGCTTGCTCGCGCCGTAGAGGTTGATGGGGTTGGCCGCCTTGTCGGTGGAGAGGGCGAGCACCTGCCTCACGCCGTTGCGGATCGCCGCGCGCACGACGTTCTCGGCGCCGGAGACGTTGGTGCGGATGCACTCGAAGGGATTGTATTCGGCGGCCGGTACGTGCTTCAGCGCCGCGGCGTGCACGATGCAGTCGACCTCGCGCGCGGCGAGCTCGAGCCGGTCGCCGTCGCGGACGTCGCCGATGAAGAAGCGCAACGCCTCGCCCGGGAGGTCCGCGAGCTGCTGCTGCATCTCCCATTGCTTGAACTCGTCGCGCGAGAAGACGATGACGCGCCGCGCGCTACCGTGGCGGAGCAGCGTCTCGACGAAGCGGCGGCCGAAGGAGCCGGAGCCGCCGGTGACGAGCACGGAGGCGTCGTCGAAGATGCGGATCGCCTCCTGCCAGTTTCCGGCGAGGGTTTGCGCGACGGAGCCGCGATCGGAGGGAGCATGGCGTGGCTTCGCGGCAGGACGGTCGAGGAGGGAGATGGCGGGGCTCGGAGGCATGTTCTGACCTGAGCTTTCCTAGCGAGCGATCCGACGGGCATTGCCGGGATCAGTGTGAGAGGCGAGGGTTAATGCCGGGTTTCGCGCAGGCATCCTGGGCGCGGATCACTTGAGGTAGTTGACGAGGCTCATCTGCTGCAGCCCGCTGATGGCGGCATAGGAGGCCTGCAAATTGGTCTCGACCTGGTTGAGCTGCGTGATAGCGGTGGCGGGGTCGATGGATTCGAGATTGGTGACGGTGCTCTGGGCGAGGTTGATGAAATCCTGGTGGTTCTGCTGCACCTGATTCAGCGCGGCGGACTGCATCGAGAGCGTGCCCTGCAGCCCCTGCAGCCCCTTGATCCCCTGGTTGATCAAATCCGCCGCCTGGTTGACGCTCGCGACGTCGGCAGGGTTGGTGGGATCGGGCGATCCCGGCGGCAGGTTTGCCAGGAAATTGAGCGTGCGCACCACGTTCTCGATCGCGGGGTCGTCGGCAGTGATGCCGTAGGTCACGGAGAAGTTGTCGTCGACGCGAGCCTGAGGGGCCGTCGAATTGCCGGCGTAGTAGCCCGTCGGCGGCGCGCCGTTCACGGCGGTGCCGAGGGAGCCTGGAACCGGCAGGCCGGAGGCATCGAACGGCGCGGTCGCGGTAAGGCTGCCGGAGAAGATGTAGCGGCTGCCATCCTGCGTGTTGAGGAGATCGCCGATGACGCTCAGAAGCTGCTTTGCCTGGCTCTGGAGGTCGTTCGGGTTCGTGCTGTAGGCCCCGTTTGGGAGTAGCTGCTCGAATTTCTGGACTGCGCTCTGGATGTTGGAGAGCACGTCGCTGCTCTCCTGGATGCGCTGTTGCACGGTGCCGATGGTGTCGAGGAAGGCCTGACTGTGCTGTACCGCGCCCTGGAGGTTGGCGACGCGGCCGGCGGCGAGGCCGAGGCCGGAGATGTCCTGGCTCTTGAGCCCGCTCGCGATTTGGCCCTGTAGCGTGACCCCCTGGCTTTTGAGCTGGTCGAGCGAACTCAGCATCAGGGCTTGCTGCGCGAGGGTGCTGATCGTGGTCATCGTGCGTCGGCCCCTTCGTTACATTTGGAGCAACGTGTCCAGCATGTTCTGCACCACCGTGAGAACGTGCGCGGAGGCTGCGTACATGTTCTGGTAGACCGTCAGATTCGCGAGCTCCTCGTCGACGTTGACGCCGCTCACGCCCGAGGCGCGCGCATTGACGGAGGTCTGCAGCGAGGTCTGGAACTTGGCGTTGTCGCTCGCGGTCGCCGCGGCGTTCGCGGCCTGCCCGACCATCTGGGCGGCGTAGTTGTTGAGCGTCGTCGTAGTGGAGGCGGCGAAATTGCCGGCCGCCGCGAAGGTCAGGGGCGCGCTGAGGCCGTCGGCGAGGCCCTGGGCGATCGAGGAATCGGGATTCGCGGACGGGCCGTCGAGGAGGCCGGGGCTCGCCACGAGGTCGGGATTGACTTGAATGGTCGCGGCGTTGTCGACGCCGTTTGTGAGGTCTACCGCGGCGAAGAAATGATTGGCATCGTTGGTCGCGCCGAGCCCGCTGTTGGTGGTGCCGAGATTGGCGTTCGAGGTGGCGCTGAAGAGGTTGTTCGTGAACTGATTGAGCTCGGCCGTGAGGTTCGGGAGCTGCTGATCCCTGAGATTGAGGAGCGCGCCGATCTTGCCGCCGGTGATCTCGCCCGTGAGGTCGGTGCCGTTGAGACCGACGGGCGACATCGGCGTCGTCGCGGTGACGGTACCGGCCTCGGTGTAGCTGAGCTGCGCCGCGCTGCTGTCGACCAGCACTTTCCCGCTCGTCGTGAGTACGACCATGGTCCCGTCGGGCCGCAGGAAATCGCTCACCCCCATGAGCTGGGCGACCTGGTCGAGGGCCTGGTCGCGCTGATCCTCGAACGAGGCCGTCGACTGGCCGATCGCCTGGGCGTGAGTGATGGCGTTGTTGCAGTTCGCGATGCTCTGCAGCGCCGTGTTGACGGCGGAAACGCTCGTGGCGAGATCGGCATCGACCCCGGCGCGAAGCTGCTGGATGCCTGAGGACATGGAGTTGAGCTTCTGCGCCAGGCTCTGCCCGGTCGAGACTGCGTTCTGCTGCGCGATCGGATCCTCGGGAGTGGTCGCGAGCCCTTGCAGCGCACTCGCGAAGTTGCCGAGCACAGCGCCGAGGGAGTTGCTGCTGTTCACCTGCCCGAAGAGATTCTGGATCTGCTGGAAATAGGTGTCCGCGGTGGTCGCGGCGCTCGTCGCGGTGTCCTGCTCGCGCGCGGCCTCCGAGAGGTTCCGGTCGATCTGGCGCTGGATGAGACCCGTCGTGACGCCCGCGCTGCTGCCGCCGACGACCTGGCTCAGGATCGGAACGGTCTCCCGGGAGTAGCCGGGCGTCTGGGAGTTCGCGATGTTCGAGGAGATGACGTTGAGATTGGCCTGCGCGGCCTGCAGCCCCGAGAGCGCGTTGTTGAGGGAGAGCGTGAGGTCCACGACGATCCTCGCGCTTAGAGCCGCCGGTCGACGGCGATGCCGCCGATGCCGGGGAGACGCTCGGGGCCGTGGCGAGAGGGCGCATAGGCGCGCGCCCGCCGCTGGTCCGTGACGACGGCCTCGGCGATGGCGGCGACGACGCGCTCGACGGCGGCGCGCCCCGCGCGGAGCGCGCGCTCGTTCTCGACCGCCGCCGCGGCGAGCCGGGCCGCCGCGGCCGCGACCTCCGCGCGGAGCGCGGCCGGGGCCCCGCCGAGCGCGATCCTTCCATGGCGCAGCTCCTCGACTTGGGCACGGTAGCGGCGCGTGAGCCGGGCCTTCTCGTCCTTGAGCCGCTCGGCCGCCTCGAGCCGCATCGCCGCGAGCTCCGCGGTCTCGCGCTCGAGGAGCGCCGCGAGCGCGCCGGAGACCGCGATCAGGTCGGGAGCGGTGCAGGCGGCCGCGGGTAAAGTCAGGCTCGCGCTCATTTCTTCTGCGTCTCCTGCATCCGGAGGATTTCCCGCTGCACGGCATCGGCGATGCCGACGCCGCCGCTCTTCGCCGCGACCTTCGCGTATTCCTGCAGCAGCAGCGAGCGGTAGACGCTCTCGCTGGAGCCGCCGCCGAAGAGGGCGTCGCTGTTGATGCCCGCGAACATGCTGTCCATCGCCTGGGCGAGGAAGAAGGCTTCGAAATCCTCCGCGGTCTTGCGCGCGGCCGCGGGGTCGTTGGTCGCGGCCGGCTGCGCCGGAGCGGAGGCGCCGGGAAGCGGCGGGAGGAGCGGTTTCGTCGCGTCCATCACATGAGCTCGATGTCCGCCTGGAGCGCGCCCGCGGTCTTGATCGCCTGCAGAATGCTGATCATGTCGCGGGGGCCGACGCCGAGGGCGTTCAGGCTGTTGACGAGCTCCTGCAAGGTGACGCCCGCGCGGACGACCGCGATCCGCCTCTCGTGATCCTCGTCGACGCTCACGTCGGTCCGCGGCACCACCACGGTCTGGCCGCCGCCGCCGGGGCCGAACTGCACGCCGTCCTCGCCGGGCGTGCGGTTCTCCTGTCCGCCGGGAGCGGGACCGGTGCGGCGGCTCGGCGGAGCGAAGGCGTTGGGCTGCGAGACCTCCGGCGTCTCCGTGACGCGGACGGTGAGGCTTCCCTGCGCGATCGCCACCGTGCTGATGCGGACGTTCTCGCCCATGACGATGACGCCGTTCTGCTCGTCGATCACGACGCGCGCGGGCTGGTCGGGCTCGACTTTGAGCTGCTCGATGTCCGTGATGAGCGCGACCACGTCGCCCCTCGCGCGCTCGGGGATGGTGAGGTAGACCGTGCTGGGGTCGAGCGGCCGGGCCGCGGGCGAGCCGATGAAGGCATTGATCGCCTGCGCCACACGCCGCGCCGTGGTGAAATCCGGATTGTGCAGGGTGAGATTGATCGTCTGCAGCTTCGCTAGCTCGAAGCCGACCTCGCGCTCGACGATGGCGCCGCTGGAGACGCGGCCCGCGGTCGGCACTCCCTTGGTGACGCTCTGCGCCTTGCCGGCGACCGAGAAGCCGCCGGTCGCGATCGAGCCCTGCGCCACCGCGTAGACCTCGCCGTCCGCCGCGAGCATGGGCGTCACCAGCAAGGTGCCGCCGAGGAGGCTCTTGGCATCGCCGAGCGCGGAGACCGAGACGTCGATGCGCGAGCCCTGGCGCGCGAAGGGCGGGAGCGTCGCCGTCACCATCACCGCCGCCACGTTCTTGGTGCGGAGCGCGGTGTCGCGGGCGTTGACGCCCATCCGCTCGAGCATGCCGATCAGGCTCTCGCGGGTGAAGATCGCGTTGTTGAGACTGTCGCCGGTGCCGTTGAGGCCGACCACGAGGCCGTAGCCCACGAGCATGTTGTCGCGCACGCCCTCGAAATCCACGATGTCCTTGATGCGCGAGGCCGCGCCCGCCGTCTGCAGCGAGGCGCTCAGCGCGAGCGCCAGGAGCGCGAAGACGAAGCGGCGGCAGGTGCGAGGGAGATGCGGCATGGGCTCCGGAGCGCCAAATTCGGTTAAGACGCCCGCTCTCATGCGAAGCCCGTGCCAGCGGCGCATGCAGCGGAAATCGCGAGGGGATTCGGCGATCTGCGGCGGAAATGCGCTCGCGCGCGCGGGCAAAGCCTGCCCCGCCCCCGGCAGGCTTTGCCGGGCGGCCCGCTGCGTTAATCCCGGATTAAGACTGAAGCGCGATGCTGCGCGACCTTCCCGCTGACGGACGTCTCGCGCATCATGCGAATCGATTCGAGCTCGCCGCTTCGACCCGCAACGCCGAGACGCGACGGCAAGGCGGGCGCGGGGAACGGCTCGGAATTCGCCTCCGCCGTCTCCGGCGAGCAGCCCGCAGCGGCGCCTGCGGCCGCGCGCCCCGCCGTTGCGGTCGAAGGCCTGTTCCAAATACAGGAATTGCCGGATGCGCTCGCGGAGCGCCGCCGGGCGGTGCAGCGCGGCAGCCTGCTGCTGGACCGGCTCGAGGACATCCGCCTCGCTTTGCTCGGAGGCGGTCTCTCGCCCGCGCGTATCGCGGATTTGCAGCGGATCGCCCAGAGCGAGCGCGGCCGGGTCGACGATCCCCGCCTCCTGGCGGTGCTGGACGAGATCGATCTTCGGGCCCAGGTGGAGCTTGCGAAGCTCTCGGCACTAGCATGATTTGATTTCGAATTGTCAGTAATTTCAATCGACTGAGAGCCTTAACGGTGCTTGCCCCGGGGAGGCCGCATCCCTATACTCCCGCGCGCTTCGAGAACCTTCGTGTCTCACGGAGTAGGTGAATGCGGCCAGCCCTTCCGCCCGAATACCGTCCCTCGGAAGCTGAAGAGTTCATGAACCCCCTGCAGCGCGAGTATTTCCGCCAGAGGCTGCTGCGCTGGCGGGGCGAGCTGCTGGAGGAATCGAACGAGACCCTGCAGCACCTGAAAGAGGAGAGCCTCTCGGAGCCCGACCTCACGGATCGCGCCTCGCTCGAGACCGAGCGCTCGCTCGAGCTCCGGACGCGCGACCGCGAGCGCAAGCTCATCGCCAAGATCGACGCAGCGCTCGGGCGGATCGAGGACGGCACCTACGGCTATTGCGAGGAGACCGACGAGCCCATAAGCCTCCGCCGTCTGGAGGCGCGGCCGATCGCGACCTTGAGCCTCGAGGCGCAGGAGCGCCACGAGCGCATGGAGCGCACCCACCGCGACGACTGAGGCGCGGCGGACCCGCCGGCATCGCCGTCCGCGGGGGCCGGCGCGTCCAGAGAGACGATCCTCGATGCCCGGTCGTCAGAACGGATTGACGACGTCCAGGAACTGCTGGCCGTATTGCGGCTGCTGCTTGTCGGTCATCTGGCCGCGGCCGCCATAGGAGATGCGCGCCTCCGCGAGCTTGTCGTAGCTGATGGTGTTGACGGCGCTGATGTCCTGCGGCCGGATCACCCCCGCGACCTGCAGCTCCCGCACCTCGAAATTGACGCGGATCTCCTGCCTGCCGAAGACGACGAGGTTGCCGTTGGGCAGAACCTGCGTCACCTCGGTCGCGACCTTCACGTTCAAGGACTCCTTGCGGTCGATCTCCGTCGTGCCCTGGTGATTGCTGCTGCCGGAGGTGTCGACGAGGTCCATCATGTTGGCGGAGTGCGGAAGGATCCGCTGGATCTGGGTCTGGAAGCCGTAGAGCTGCGGGATCGCCTCCTGCGTCGAGCCCGTGCGGGCGAGCTGGGTGTTGTTGTCGAACTTCGCCTTCTCGTCGAAGCTCACGACCACCGTGAGGATGTCGCCGACGTTGGCGGCGCGCTGGTCCTTGAAGAAGGCGCGGCTGCCGGATTGCCAGAGCGAGTTCGGCCGGCGCTCGCCCACGATCGGCTGCGGCATCGGCAGCGAGACCGGGCGGTAGCCCGGCTGGCGCGCGGGATCCTGGATCGTCGTGAGCGGCGGCGTCTCGCCGATCTGCGCGAGCTTCGTGGTGGTGCCGCAGGCGCCGAGCGCGAGCGCGAGCGCGGGCACGATAGCGAGAGGCCTGAGGGGTCGGGTGCGCATGGTCGGGGCTCCTAGCGGGAGGCGAGCCGCACGGCGACGGTGCCCGGCCCGGTGACGACGGCGTCGATGATGCGGTTCGATTTCGTGTTGGCGACGCGGATCGCCGCGCCCATCGGTCCGTCCTCGACCGCCTTGCCTTCGGCCGTGACGTGGAGCGAGTCGCTGTCGAGGACGATGGTGACGATGCTGCCGCGATGGACCACCACGGGCGTCTCGACGTCGCTCTGTCTGAGCGGCTCGCCCGCGCGCAGCGTGTGGCGCGCGGCCTTGCCGACGAGGTCGGCGGTCTGGAGCAGCGCGTCCGGGCCGAGGCGGTCGGCGCGCACGGAGACGAGGGCGACGTCGCCCGCTGCGATCGTCTCGCCGGCGGCGATGGGTCGGGTCAGGGTCGGCACTTCCGCGTTGCGCAGGAGGCGGCCGCTGACGCGGAGGCGCTGCGCGCCGGGCTCGGCGCCGGATGCGCCGAGAAAGGCGCTGAAGCGGCCGGTCCGCCGGTCGAAAGCGAGGCCGTCGAGCGCCGGCGGCGCGCGGTCGCTCGCGGCGACGACGAGGCGCAGGGTGGGATCGTCGAGCTTGATCTCGGCGCCCGCGGTCGGGGCCTGCTCCGCGAGCGCGCGCAGCAGCGTCTCCGCGATCTCCTCCGCGCCGATGGTCCGGCTCGCGCGCTCCACCACGGCCTGATCGAAGCGCGAGGAGGGATGCCAGTCGATGCGCTGTCCCTCCGCGAGCGCCGCGAGCCAATTGCTGTCGAAGACGACCTTGCTGCCCGGCGGCGGCGCCGCCGCGACTGCCGTTCCCGCGCGCGCGCCGAGGCCGTCGAAGAGATCGCCGAGCCGGATCACCTTGTCGTCGACGGTGACGAGCGGCTTCAGCACGGGCGCCGCCACCGCCGTCAGCGGCAGCAGCAGGAGCGCGAGGAGGGTTCCGAGAAAGCGGATCATGGCGGTACCTCAGCGGATCTGCGTCAGGGACGCCGCCATGTCGTCGGAGACCTGGATCACCTTCGAGTTCATCTCGTAGGCGCGCTGCGCCGTGATGAGGTTGGTGATCTCCGAGACCACGTTGACGTTCGAGGTCTCGAGGAAGCCCTGCTGGATCGTGCCGAAGCCGGTGGATCCGGGATTGCCGGTGATGGGCGTGCCCGAGGCCTCCGTCTGCTTCAGGAGATTGCCGCCGAGCTGCGCGAGCCCGGCCTCGTTGGGAAAGGTGGCGAGCTGGAACTGGCCGATCGTCTGCTGCGCGTTCTGGCCCGCGATCTCCGCGAGCACTTGGCCGCTCGGGTTGATGGACACCGCGACGGTGTTGTTGGGGAGCGTGATGCCCGGCTGCACCACGTATCCGTCGGCGGTGACGATCTCTCCGGTCGGGCTCAGCTGGAAGGATCCCGCGCGGCTGTAGGCCGTCGTGCCGTCGGGCATCAGCACCTGGAAATAGCCGCGTCCGGAGATCGCGATGTCCAGGGGGTTGTTGGTGTTGAGGAGCGTGCCCTGCTGGGTGATGCGATAGACGGCGGCCGCCTTGACGCCGGTGCCGATGTCGACGCCCACGGGCACGATCGTCCCGTTGTCCGAGGAGCTCGCGCCGGCTGCGCGCTGGTTCTCGTAGAGGAGATCCTGGAACTCCGCGCGCTGCCGCTTGAAGGCGGTGGTGTTGAGGTTCGCGATGTTGTTGGAGATCACCTCGACGTTGAGCTGCTGGGCGAGCATGCCCGTCGCGGCGATGTTGAGGGAGCGCATGGGGTCGTCTCGCTTTGGTTAGGGGACTTTGCCGAGGTGATCGAGGGCGGTCTGGATGCGATTGGCCTCGCCGTCGATGAAATCCTTGGCATAGGCGTTGCCGCGCTCGACCGACATGAGGCGCGTGAGCTCGATGACGGGCTGCACGTTCGAGCCCTCGAGCGCCCCCTGCACGATCCGCGCGTCGGCGACGGGCTGGGGCGCCTGGGTGGTGGTGTAGAGGCCGCCGGCGGTCGCGTGAAGCGCGTTGGCGTCGCCGAAGGTGACGAGCTGCAGCTTTCCCGCGACGCCTTCCTTGGTGGTGACGGTGCCGTCCCGCGAGATCGTGACGTCGGCGCCGCCCTCGGGAACGTCGATGGGGTTGTTGGTGGGAGAGAGGACGGGATTGCCCTGGCTGGTCACGAGCCGGCCGGTGCTGTCGATCTGGAAATGCCCGGCCCGGGAATAGCGCGGTCCGAAGGGCGTGTTGACCACGAAGAAGCCCTCGCCGTCGATCGCGACGTCGAGCGGGTTGCCGGTCTGCGAGATCGGACCCTGGCTCATGTCGCGGGCGGTGCCGGTCTCCTGCACGGAGCTCGAGGTCGTGCCGTCGGGATTCTGGATCAGATACTCGGCGAAGGTCCGGTGCTGCGCCTTGAACCCCGTCGTCGAGAGGTTCGCGAGGTTGTTCGCGATCGCATCCGTCTGCCGCTGCAGCAGGAATTGCGAGGAGAGGGCGATGGCGCTCGAGATGTCCATGGCGATGTCGAGGCTCTTCGTGGTGGCATCGTGCGGCCCCTTCGATGCACGGCTCGTGCCAGGGAGGAAAAGCAGCGAAACACGGCGCTTTTCGGCACCCCCTCGGGCGCGCGGCGTGCCCGTTCGGAACCCGTTGCCCGGCAGTTCTTGCCCGCGCCGATTTCGCGACGCGGGGTCAACCACTTCTTAACTAGGAAGCTCTAGCGTCTCTCGCGAGGAAGCCGCGCCCATTGAGCGGCGCATCTCGATCCAGGGCCCGATGACCGACCGCACGCTCGACGAGGACGTAGATCCCGCAGCCGAGGGCAGCGAAGGAAGCGAGCCGAGGCGCGGCGGCAGGAAGCGCCTCCTCGTGCTCGGCGGAGGCGCTCTGCTGCTCCTCGCGATCACCGGCGGCGTCCTCGCCTATACCGGGCTCCTCGGGAAGGGGCAGAGCGGCTCCGCGACCGAGAGCGCGCAGGAGGCAGCGCCGCAGCCCGCCAGGCCCGGCGTCTTCTACGACCTGCCGGACCTCCTCGTGAATCTCAACTCCAGCGGCCGGAAGGCGAGCTTCCTCAAGATCTCCGTGAGCCTCGAGCTCGAGAGCCAGGGCGACGTCGCGCGGCTCCAGGCGGTGATGCCGCGCATCATCGACAACTTCCAGGTCTATCTGCGCGAGCTCAGGGTCGAGGATCTCCGCGGCTCCGCGGGCATCTATCGCCTGCGCGAGGAGCTCCTGGTGCGCGTCAACTCCGCCGCGGCGCCCGTCAAGGTGCGCGACGTGCTCTTCAAGGAAATGTTGGTGCAATAGCCGATGGCGACGGAAGGCCAGGAGGACGAGGACAAGATCGCCGCGGAGTGGGCGGCGATGGCGGAGGCCGGCGAGGGCGAGGCCGGCGGACCGCAGGCTCGCGTCCTCAATCAGAACGAGATCGACAGCCTCCTCGGCGTCGACGACGCCGGATCCCGCGCGCGCGACAATTCCGGCATCCGCGCCATGATCGACTCCGCGCTCGTTTCCTACGAGCGCCTCCCCATGCTCGAGGTGGTCTTCGACCGCCTCGTGCGCATGATGTCGACGAGCCTGCGCAACTTCACCTCGGACAATGTCGAGGTCTCGATCGACAACATCGCCTCGATCCGCTTCGGCGACTATCTGAACTCGATCCCGCTCCCGGCGATGCTCGCGGTGTTCAAGGCCGAGGAATGGGAGAATTTCGGCCTCCTCACCGTCGACAGCGCGCTCATCTATTCGATCGTCGACGTGCTCCTCGGGGGACGCCGCGGCACCGCCGCGATGCGGATCGAAGGCAGGCCCTACACCACGATCGAGCGCAATCTCGTGGAGCGCCTGGTCTCGGTCGTGCTTTCCGACCTCTCCGGCGCCTTCGATCCCCTGAGCCCCGTCACCTTCCGGTTCGATCGGCTCGAGACCAACCCCCGATTCGCCACCATCGGCCGCCCCGCCAACGCGGCGGTGCTGGCGCGGCTCCGCGTCGACATGGAGGACCGCGGCGGCCGGCTCGAGGTGCTGCTGCCCTATGCGACCCTCGAGCCCGTGCGCGAGATCCTGCTGCAGGGATTCCTCGGCGAGAAGTTCGGCCGCGACTCGATCTGGGAGGCGCATCTCGCGGGCGAGCTCTGGCACACGAACGTCGCGATCGAGGCCGTGCTCGACTCCGTCGAGGCCTCGCTCAGGGACGTGCTGGAGTGGAAGGTCGGTTCGCGCGTCATGCTCAACGCCGACACCGACGCCAACGTGCAGCTCGTCTGCGGCGACTTGCCGATGTTCACGGGCAAGATGGGCCGCAAGGCCGGCAACATCGCCATTCGCATCGTAGAGAAGAACGACAGGAACCGAGGCTCAACATGACGCTTCCGCTGATCGCCGACGCCCTCGTGGCCCTTTTGCTGATCGCGACCATCGCCTATGTGCTGCGCCTCAACAGCCGCCTCGGCGTGCTGCGCGAGGACAAGGCGAAGCTCGAGGAGCTGATCCGCGGCCTCACGGCCGCTTCCGAGAGCGCGCGCGCGGGGATCGCCGGCCTCAGGAGCGCGGCGGAGGAGAGCGGCAAGGAGCTGCAGAAGCGCGTCGCCGCCGGCCATTCGCTCCGCGACGATCTCACCTATCTCATCGAGCGCGGCGGCTCGGTCGCCGACCGTCTCGAGGGCACGATCCGAGCGCGCCGCGAGCAGCCCGCGCAAGCCGCCGGCGAGGAGCGAGCGAGCGATCCGCGCGCCGTCGCGAGGGAGAAGGTAACGGCGCTCCGCCTCGATCCCGAGGCCGACGCGCCCGCGCGGCGCAGCGGCCAGATCTCGCGCGCCGAGCGCAATCTCCTGCGCGCCCTCGGCGCGCGGCGCTGAGGCGAGCCCCGATGCGCGGCAAGCTCCGTCTCCTCCCCGTCTTGATCCTCGCGGCGGTGGGATTGCTGGGGATCAAGGTCTCCGACCTCTGGCTCGCGGTCGAGGCGCGGGCGGCGCTGCCGAACCTCTCGCCGCAAGCCGGCGGGAGCGATCCCGCACCGATCCCCGCTCCGGCGCAGGCGCCGCAGGCGAAGGCCGCGCCCGCTCCCGATCCGCTGCTCATGAGCCCTTCGGAGATCGAGACGCTCCAGAGGCTCGCGGAGCGGCGGCAGGCGCTCGAGCGCCGCGCGCAGGAGCTCGCGGAGCAGGAGATCCTGCTGAAGGCCGCCAATCAGCGCCTCGACGAGAAGCTCGCCAGCCTCAAGACGCTCGAGAAGGACCTCGGCACGATCGCGGCGAAGCAGGACGCGGCGGACGACGAGCGCATGAGGAGCCTGGTCAAGATCTACGAGACGATGAAGCCGCGCGAAGCCGCGCGCATCCTCGAGCAACTGGAGATGCCGGTCGTGCTCGAGGTGCTCGAGCGCATGAAGGAGGCGAAGGCCGCGCCCATTCTCGCGGCGATGGATCCCGCGAAGGCCAAGAGCGTGACCGCGGGGCTCGCGGAGCGCCGACAGAAGCACCCGCCCGGCGCGCCTCAGCAGGCCGCCGCCAAGCCGCAGTGATCGGTGATTTTACCCAGCCTTAACCCGCCATTCCTATAGAGAGGACTGGGCCGGAGCGCGGCGGCAACTCCCGGCAGGAGCGGAAGATGGCGATCGATATGAACATGAACGTGCTCGTCGTCGACGATTACAAGACGATGCTGCGCATCATCCGCAATCTGCTGAAGCAGCTCGGCTTCGAGAACGTCGACGAGGCGACCGACGGCGGCAGCGCCCTGATGAAGCTCCGCGACCGCAATTACGGCCTCGTCATCTCCGACTGGAACATGGAGCCGATGACGGGCCTGCAACTCCTGAAGGAGGTGCGCGCCGACAACAAGCTCAAGCAGGTGCCCTTCATCATGATCACCGCCGAGAGCAAGACCGAGAACGTCGTCGCGGCGAAGGAGGCAGGCGTCACGAACTACATCGTGAAGCCCTTCAACGCCGCGACCCTGAAGCAGAAGCTCACCGCGATCTACGGCAATTTCTGAGCGCCCATGGCCAAGCAATCCGAGCCGAGCGCGCTCACGCGGAAGCTCGAAGCCGCTGCGGCGCAGGCAATCCCGCCCGAGACCGCCGACATCGCCGCCGTCGTCGAGGCCGTGATGAAGAGCCTCGCCGGCGACGTCTCGCTCTTGGAGGTCCAGCTCTATCGCGAGCTCGAGCGCCTCGCGGACTACATCCAATCCGCGAAGCGCGAGATCGCGGCGATTCGTCCGGACGACATCCGCTCCCGCGACATCCCCATGGCGACCGACGAGCTCGACGCCGTCGTCGGCGCGACCGCGGAGGCGACGGGTGCGATCCTCGACGCTGCCGAGGCGCTCGAGCGCATGGCCGACGCGATGCCCGAGGGGGAGAAGGTCCGGGAGATCGCGACCCGCATCTACGAGGCCTGCAATTTCCAGGATGTCACGGGCCAACGCATCACCAAGGTGGTGCGGACGCTGAAGCACATCGAGGAGAAGATCGACGCCCTGCTCACGGCCTTCGGCGACGGCTTCAAGAGCGCGCCGGCGCCCATCGGGGAATCCCTGCCGCCGGGCGACGAGCGCCGGTTGCTGCACGGCCCGCAGCTCCCGGAGGAGGCGAACAAGCAGGACGAGATCGACGCAATTTTCGCCCGAACGAAATGAGCGGGCGGCGGTACCGCGCTCTCGGGCGCGGGCCGATGGTCGAATTTCGCTGAGATCGAGGTGCCGATGCGTCGCTCCCTCGCAGTCATCGCTCTGATGCTCGCGCTAGCCGCCGGAGCCGGGACGGCCGGAGCGGCGGAGGCCGTGAAGACGCGCGCCGGCGAGCACGAGCGCTACGGCCGCATCGCCTTCGACTGGAAGGCGCCGGTCGAGTACGAGGCCAAGATCGAGGGCAATACCCTCATGGTGCATTTCGCCCGCGCGCTCGAGACCGATTTCGGCGCCATCGCCGAATACCTCGCCGCCTATGTCGCGAGCGTCAGTCTCGACGAGTCCGGTACCACCGTGACCGCGGCATTGAGCCGCCCGGCGACGCTCAAGACCTTTACGGTGGGGAATACCGTCGTGATCGATCTCTTGGCCGATCCCCCGCAGGCCGCGGGGACCGCCGAGCCCCCGAGGACGACGCTCGCGCTGCGCTCGTCCCAGCACAAGGGCTATCGCCGCGTCGTCTTCGACTGGGACCGGCAGGTGGCCTACACGGTCGCGGAGACGCCGGGCGCCGCGCGTCTCCACTTCGGGAGACCGGCCAGCATCGATCTCGCCCGGCTCGCCCAGGCCTTGCCAGCAACGAAGCCGAAGGCGATCGACGAGGACGGCGGCACCACGCTCACGCTCCATCTGCGGGCGGGCGAGCGGATCAAGCATTTCCGCAGCGGAAACGGCATTGTCGTCGATCTCTACGCCGCGCCCGCTGCCGCACCTCCTGCGGCCGCGGCCGCCAAGCCCGCCGCTCCCGCACCGTCGCCGAAGCCGACGGCCAGATCCGATGCTCCGCTCGAGGTCGTTCCCCCGATCGAGCTGGTCGAGCCCGCGGCTGGGGCCGGCGAGACCGTGCCATTGCCGGAGCCGAAGCGCGTGCCCGTGAGTGCGCCGCCATCGGTGTCCGCCTCCGATGGGCCCCCCGCCGCAGCGCCTGCATTTCCAGCGCTTTCCGTGCTTTATGCCTCGACCTCGGACACCGCGAGTCTCCGTTTCTCCTGGCCGAAGCCGGTGCCGGCGGCGGTGTTCCGGCGGGCAGGAACTCTCTGGATAGTCTTCGGTGCCCAGGGAAGCGCCGATCTCGCGGAGGTCCGCCTTCGCGCCAAGGCCGCGGTCGAGCGCATCGAGCAGACCGCGGATGCCGGTGCGACGGTCTTCCGTCTGACGACGCGCCGCGGCCTCGAGCCGAGCTTGCGCCGCTCCGAGAACGATTGGGTGATCGACCTCAAGGCGCAGGAGCTGCGGCCGGAGATCGCGATCACCGCGGCGGCCGATCCCGCGCGCATCGTCTTCGAGATGGGCTCGCCGGGCGAGCCCATCGCGCTCGCCGATCCCGAGGTGGGCGACCGCCTGATCGTCGTCCCGACCCTCGAGGTTGGCCGCGGCCTCCCGGCGGAATCGAGCGTGGTCGAGTTCAGCGCGCTCGTCTCGGCGCAAGGCCTCGTGATTCATCCGGCGCAGGCCGGCATCAGCGCGCGCCTCGTCGCGAGTGGCGTCGAGGTCACGGGGCCGCAAGGCCTGGCGCTCTCGGCCAGTGCCGACCGCGCCCGCGGCACCGCCGGCGAGGCGACGCGCCTCTTCGATTTCGCGGAATGGCGCGGCCCCGAAGGCGCCTCCTTTCTCGACCGCCGCAGCGAGCTCGAGCGCGCGGTTGCGGCGGCGCCTCTGGCGCGGCGCTCGCAGCCGCGGCTCGCGCTCGCGCAGTTCTACTTCGCAAATCTCTACGCCGCCGAGGCCCTGGGCGTGATCGAGGCGATCGAGCGCGACGATCCCGGCTTCGCCGTCGATCCCGTGCTCCGCGCGATGCGCGGCGCCGCCGCCTTCCTGAACGGCGACCGCGATCAGGCGGCGCAGGAGCTGATGCGGCCGACCCTCGACAATCAGCCGGAAGTCGGCCTCTGGCGCGGCGCGCTTGCGGCGGCCGACGGCGATTGGCGCACGGCCGCGCGGGAGTCGATGCGCGGCGCGACTCTGCTGACGGCCTATCCCAAGGCGCTCCGCAATCGTCTGGCGCTCACGCTCGCGGAGGCGCTCATCCGGACCGACGACGCCGAGGCCGCGGGCGTGCTGCTGCGCCTCGTGCAGAAGGACGCGCCCGCCGCGGGCGAGCGCGCGATGGCGCGCTATCTCGAGGGCCTGCAGGCGAAGGCGCGCGGCGATCTTCCGGCGGCGCTGGAGATTTGGCAGGAGGTCGCGCGCCTCGACGACCGCCCGAGCCGCGCGCGCGCGCTCGAGGCGCGGACGCTCGCGCTCTTCGAGAGCGGCAAGATCTCGCGCGCCGACGCGATCCAGCAGCTCGACGCGCTGCGCTTCGCGTGGCGCGGCGACGCCTTCGAGTTCGACCTGCTGCATCAGCTCGGAACGCTCCTGATCGCCGACGGCGATTGCCGGCGCGGGCTCGACGCGCTGCGCCAGGCCACGGCCAATTACCCGAGGCATCCCGAGGTGCCGCTATTGCGCGAGCAGATGGCCGCGGCCTTCGCCCAGGTCTTCACCGGCGAGGCCGCCGCCAACACCTCGCCCTTGAAGGCGCTGGCGCTCTTCGAGGAGTTCAAGGATCTGCTGCCCGCGGGCGCGCAGGGGAGCGCGATCCTGCGCAACCTCACGGACAGGCTCATCGCGGTCGATCTGCTCGCGGACGCCGACCGGCTTCTCGAGGATCAGGCGACGAGCCGCCTCATGGGCGAGGAGAAGGCGCATGCCGCGACAGAGCTCGCGGCGATCCGCCTCCTCGATCACCGCCCCGATGCGGCCCTGAAGGCGCTCGATATCCCGCTGGCCGGCGACGTCGCGCCGGAGCTCGCGCGTCAGCGCCAGCAGCTCCGCGCGCACGCTCTCACCGCGCTCGGCCGCACCGACGAGGCACTCGCCGCGATCGCCGACGACCATAGCCGCAACGCCGACCGCATCCGCGCGGACGTCTATTGGAAGACGCAGAATTGGACGGAGGTCGTACGGGTCTTCGAGCGGATCGTCGATGCTCCCGGCGAGGACGGCAAGCTCGACAAGCGGACCGCGCGCGTGGTGCTCGATTGGGCGGCGGCGCTGGCGCTCGCGGGCGACCGGGGCGGGCGCGAGCGCCTGCGCGAGCGCTTCGGCACCGCGATGGCGGCGAGCCCCTATGCGCAGGCCTTCCGGCTCATCGCCGGCGACGAGGGCATCGGCGCCGACGCCGATCCCCGCGTGCGCGCGCGGAACCTCGCGGACATCGTCGAGCTTCAGAACCTCACCAGCGAGCTCCGCAGCAGCATCGCGGCGGGGAAGCCCGGCGCGGTCAACTGAGGGCGCTCACTCCGCTCCCGCATAGACCGCGCGCGCGTCCGCGTGCAGCGCCGCACGCGAAGGGGGGCGGAGATACATCATGTGGCCGCCGGGATAGAGCTTCAGCGCGACGCGGCCCTCCACGACCTCCGCCGGCAAGTGGTCGATCGCATAGCGGTCGGTAAAATAGGGCGTCTGCAGATCCGTCATTCCGTGCGCGATGAGGAAGCGAAGCCGCGGGTCGAGCGCCAAGGCCTCGCGGAGATCGCCGCTCGCGCCCACGGAGCTCGTGGGTCCGCCGCCCCGGCCGCGCCAATCCCAGTGATTGCCGAGCCCCTCGTTCAGCAGGACGTAGTGGCGGTCCGTCCTGTAGTTGAGCTCGCCGCGGAGGTATCCGACGAAGCCGCTCGTGAGCGGCGCCTCGATCCCGGTGAGGATGGGGTCGCCGCTCTGCGGCGTCGCGGCGGACGGGTAGGGGTCGGGCGCGGCGACGCTGCCGTCGTAGCGGCTGACGAGGTCGCCGTCGCTATGGCGGATTTCCTTGACGAAGACGCCGAGGGGGACGCGGCCGTGCCAGCGCGCGACCAGCGGCGCCGGCAAGCCGATGAAGCCGGCGACGCGCTGGTAGAATTGCTCCGCCGCGGCGCCCTGCGGCGGCGACGCCAGCGCCGTGAGGTAATCGCCGAGGGCGAAGCGCTCGACTTCCGCGAGCGCCCCCGGCGAGAGCTTGCCCTGCGCCTCGAGCGCGACCGCCGCGTAGGAAGGCAAGCGGAGCGCCCAAGGCAATAGGCTCAGGTGGTCGCCATTGGCGATCAGCGGGAACTCCAGCACCGGCGAGATCAGCACGGCCCCGCGCACGACGATGCTCTCCTTCTCGGCGAGCAGCCTCGGAAGCCGCGCCGCCCGGAAGCCGCCGTAGCTCTCGCCCGCGAGATAGACCGGCGATTGCAGCCGGTCCAGATGCAGAAGCGCGCGGCGGACGATCGTTCCGAGAACGTCGAGATCCTGCTTCACGCCCCAGAATTCCTTCTGCGCCTCGTCGTTGCCGACGAGGGGGCGGCTGTAGCCGGTGCCGATGGGATCGATGAAGACGAGATCGGTCGTATCGAGCCAGGTGTCGGGATTGTCGATCACCTTGCCGGAGGTGAAGGGCAGCTCGCGCCCCGCGCCGAAATCGAGGATGCGGGGGCCGAGGGCGCCCACCTGCAGATAGGCCGAGCCGGCGCCGGGCCCGCCATTGAAGGCGAAGGTGATGGGCCGCGTCGCGGGATTGGCGCCGTTGAGGGTGTACGCCACGAAGAACACCTCCGCCCGCCGCTCGCCCTTCTCGTTGGTGAGCGCGAGCGCGCCCGCGGTCGCGGTGTAGGCGAGCTCGCGTCCCGCGAGCTTGATCGTGTGCGAGGTCACGACGTCGGAGGTGGGAAGCGCGTCCTCGCGAGTGGGAGGCGGCGCGCCGGGCTTCTGGTCCTCCGCCGAGGCAAGCGCCGGGAAGAGAGCGAAACCCGCCAGAGCCAGCCAGGTCACGAGGGTACGACGCAACATAAACGTGCCTTTCGGACTTGCAGAAGAAGGTGCACTGGCTCGCGCGGACGCGACGCCCTGCGGGGCAGAAGCATGCGCGCAACGCCTCGTCGCCGCAAGGGGCCGCGCTTGCAACGCGGGCGATCCGAGGATCACGGATGTCCGTGCCGGTGATGCAGGTCGGGGTAGTGCGGATGCGAGTGCACGAGCCGGACATGGCGATGCCGGTGGCTGTGCGGCTCGCCGGGCGGATCGCCCGCCGCGTGCGCGTGCTGGTGGTGAGCATCGTGCCGATGGCGGTGCGTATGCTCCATCGCCTCGTGGAGGTGCTCGTGCTCGTGGCGCTCGCGAAGGTGGAGCCATAAACCCAGGCTCATGAGGGCGGCGGCAATTGCGAACCGCAGGGTGACGGCTTCCCCCAGGAATACGATCGCAATTCCCGCCCCGACGAACGGCGCGATGCTGAAATAGGCTCCGGTGCGGGCAGTCCCGAGATGGCGCAGCGCCAAGACGAAGCAGACCAGGCTGATGCCATAGCCGAAGAATCCAGCGAGCGCGCCGATGGGTAAGGCGGATGCAACGGAAACCCCGGCGCCGATCGAGAGCCCGATGGCGACGTTGATGGCACCCGCGGCCAGGCCCTTGGTCATGGCGATCTCGATCGGATCGGCGGCCGATAATTTCCGTGTGAGATTGTTATCGATCGCCCAGCAGAGGCAGGCGCCCGCTATCGCGAGCGCGCCCCAGCCGATGCCAAAAGCGCTTCCTGGCTGCCAGGAGAGGAGCGCAGCGCCGGCCAGGATTGCCGCCGCTCCCATACCGACCGACCAGTCGACATTCTCGCGGAACAGCGTCCAGGCGATCACCACGGTGAAGACGCCTTCGAGGTTCAACAAGAACGAGGCAGAGGCGGCTTCCGTCGCGCGCAACCCATACATCAACAGGATCGGACCCATGATGCCGCCGGAGGCAATCACCGCCGCGAGCCAGGGGAGGTCGGCCCGCCGCAACGACGCCTCGCCGCCTTGGCGGCGCAGCAGACGCATTGCTCCGAGTCCAACACCCGATCCCAGATAGAGCAGGCCCGCGAGCAGCCAGGGGTCGACGCTGCCGAGCAGAATTTTGGCGATGGGCGTGCTCGCGCCGAAAAGCGCGGCTGCCGCGAGCGCAAGTGGAATTCCTCGATCGAGCTTCATCGCACCGGGCCGGCGGTTCGCGGGAGCGGCATTCTAATGCCGCGCTCGCTTCAATGCACGATAGCGCCCTAGCGCTCTACCCGCCCGTCCCGAAGCTCTGCACGAGGGAGCCCGCGACGAGGTACCAGCCGTCGACCAGCACGAAGAAGATGATCTTGAAGGGGAGCGAGATCGTGATCGGCGGGAGCATCATCATGCCCATGGACATCAGGATCGAGGCGATCACCATGTCGATGATGAGGAAGGGCAGGAAGAGGAGGAACCCGATCTCGAAGGCGCGGCGGAGCTCGCTGATCATGAAGGCGGGGACGAGCGCGCGGAGCGGCGTCGCCTCGGGGGCGGCCACCTTCTCGATCTTGGCGATGTCCGCGAAGAGCTGCAGGTCCTGCGGCCGGACGTGAGCCATCATGAAGGCGTGGAGCGGCGCCAGCGCCCGCTCCGCGGCCTCCGTCTCCGTGATCTTTTCCTGCATCAAGGGCTCGATGCCGCTCTGGTAGGAGGCCTGCAAGGTCGGCGCCATCACGAAGCCCGTGAGGAAGAGGGCGAGGCTGATGAGCACGACGTTGGGCGGCGTCTGCTGCACGCCGAGCGCGTTACGCAGGAAGGAGAGAACCACGATGATGCGCGTGAAGGAGGTGACGGTGACGAGGATCGCGGGCGCGAGGCTCAGCACCGTCAGCAGCACCACGAGCTGCACGATCCGTGCCGTCGAGCTCCCGCCCTCGCCGCCGAGGTCGATGTTGAGGGATTGCGCCTGCGCCGCGAGCGGGACGAGCGTCGGGAGCGCGACGGCTGCGATCCTCGCGAGGAGACGGCGGCTCATGTCCGGCTCTGCTCGACCAGGGATGCGAAATCGGGCTTCGGCCGGCCGCTCCCGGATTCGATCAGGAGATCGCGGTCGGCGCCCAGCAGGATCAGGTGCTCGGCCTCGTCGCGGCGCAGCAGCACCAGGCGCCGCTTGCCGTCGAGCGGCAGCACCTCGAGGATGCCGAGCCGGCGCTTGGCGGCGGGAGCGACGAAGCGGCTCCCCCAGCCCATGCGCCGCACGATCCAGGCGAGCGCGCCGATGAGCGCGATCACCAGGACGAGCGCGAGCGCGAAGCGGAGATAGACGTCGAGGCCCATGAGAGTGGAGCGCCGCGCCTCAGGAGCCGGAGGTCTCGGCGGGATAGGCCTCGATCGCGCGCTGGCGCGCCGCGGCCTTGCTCGCGCGCTCCATGAGCTCGCGCTGGGTCGCGAGCGCCGCCGCAAGCGCCGCGAGATCGTCGGCGAGACGCGCGAGCTTCCGCGCGGCCTTGGCCTGATGCGGCTGCGGGAGCGCCACCACGGCGGCGCAGAGATCGGCGACCGCGCCGTCGAGGCTCGCGATGTCCACGAGATGACCGGCCTCGACCGCCGCCTGCGCCGCGCTCACGGTGCCGGAGAGGAGGTCGAGGGCGGGCAGGATTGGACTCTCGCTCATGGCGTTGCTCCCTGGGGCGGGCGGCGATTGGCGCGATAGATGTAGACGAGGATCTCGGCTACCGCGGCGAAGGCGGCGACGGGGATCTGCTCGCCGATCTCCACCGCCGCCAGCAATTGCGCGAGATCGGCGTCCTCGCGGACCTTGACCCCGTGCTCGAAGGCGAGCGCGAGGATGCGCTCGGCGATCTCGCCGCGTCCGCTCGCGATCACCCGCGGCGCGTCCGCCTCGCCGGGCGCGTAGCGCAGCGCTACGGCGAGCGCGGGCTTCTGAGGCGGGGATTTTTCTGCGGGCAAGGGCGGTCCGAATTCCTACAATTCGTCGGACATACTCGCGATTCAGCCTTAACATCTGGTTGATCGCGATGAGGCCGCTCCATCCCCCCTCGCCCCGACCCTCTCCCCGAGGGGAGGGGGAGGGATTGCGGCGGCCCGACCGGGCCGAGGCGCCCATCGGCGATTCCGCAATCCTCCCGCCCTCCCGCGGCGTTGCGGCCGAATCCCGCCCATTGGATTTACCGCTTTTTAAGCGAATATCCGCCAAGATCGGGCCCAATAGGCACGGTCTCGACAGGGGTGCGATGGACCTCGCGCAAATACCTCTCTTCAAGGCGATGGCGAAGAAGCTGGCCTGGCTCGGGGCGCGGGAGACCGTGCTCGCGGAGAACGTCGCCAATGCCAGCACGGTGGGGTTTCAAGGCTCCGACCTGAAGCCGCTCGATTTCCGCGCGGTGCTCTCCGGCAAGACCGGCGCGCTCGAGATGGCGCCGCCGACCTCCGGCGTCGCGGCGACGCCGCCCGCGGGCAAGACCCAGAACGGCTTCGCCCGCACCGCGCCCACGGGAAAGGTGCAGCTCGAGGCCGAGGTGCTGAAGGTGAGCGAGACCGCGAGCGACTATGCCTTCACGACGAGCCTCTATCAAAAGCAGCTCGCGATGCTCAAGACCGCGCTCGGGCGCGGCTCCTAAGGCCGGAAAGGCAGGCACATGGACCTTCAGACCTCGATGCAGCTCGCCTTCGGCGGCATGACCGCGCAGGGAAGCCGGCTCAAGGTGATCGCGGAGAACCTCGCCAACGCGGATTCGACCGCGACGAAGCCCGGCGGCGATCCCTATCGGCGCAAGATCATCAGCTTCCGCAGCGTGCTCGACCGCAAGCTCGGCGTCACCGCCGTCAAGCCGGGGCCGGTGCAGAGCGCCGTCGGCGATTTCGAGCGCCGCTACGATCCCGGCAATCCCGTCGCGGATGCCGACGGCTACGTGAGGCTCCCCAACGTGAACCCGCTGGTGGAGATCATGGACATGCGCGACGCGCAGCAGAACTACCAGGCGAACCTCACCGTGATCGACGCCGCTAAGGCGATGATCGCGCGCACCCTCGATCTGCTGCGGAGCTGAGCCGCGGCGAAGGAGACAGCTCCCGATGGCCGACCCCGTAACGAATGCGATCGCCGCCTACGCCAATGCCGGCAAGATCGGAGCATCCCCCGGCCTCGCCGCGCGCGACGGCGGAGGCGAGGGCTTCGGCGCGCTCGTGCGACAGGCCGCCGAGAGCGCCATCGGCACCCTGAAGCAGGGCGAAGAGACGAGCTTCGCGGGCGTCACCGGCAAGGCAGACATCGCGCAGGTGGCGGCCGCCGTCGCCAACGCCGAGACCACGCTCGAGACCGTCGTCGCCGTCCGCGACCGCGTGATCCAGGCCTATCAAGACATCATCAAGATGCCGATTTAGGCTGCTTCCTCGCGAGTGACGAACCTTCTGTGCCGTCATGGCCGGGACAAGCCCGGCCATGACCACAAAAGAAAGGGTGGATGAGGGCGGTGTCCAAAAGGAAAAAGAACGTTCGATGAGCGCTGCCGAGATCCTCGGCATCGGCAAAGAGGCGATCCTGGTGGCGCTCCGGATCGGCGCGCCGGTGATGCTGCTGGCGCTCGCGGTCGGGCTCGCGATCTCCGTGCTGCAGGCGCTGACGCAGATCCAGGAGATGACGCTGACCTTCGTGCCGAAGATCCTCGTCATCATGCTCTCGCTGCTCCTCCTGCTGCCGGTCATGCTCGCGACCCTCACGAGCTTCACGCAATCGCTCTTCCAGCGCATGGCGACGGGCTGAGCCCCGCGATGCTCGACCAGCTCCTGCCGGCCAATCTCTTCGCGGGTCTCCTGGTCTTCGCGCGGCTGGGCTCGGCGCTGATGCTGCTGCCGGGCTTCGGCGAGGTCTATGTGGCGCCGAGGCTCCGCCTCGTCCTCGCGCTCGGCCTCACGCTCCTTGCGGCGCCCGCGCTCGCCTCGAGCCTGCCGCCGCTGCCGGGCGAGCCGCTCGGGCTCCTCGTGCTCCTCGGCGGCGAGATCGGCGTCGGCATTTTCCTGGGCACCATCGCGCGCATCCTCCTGGCGGCGCTCCAGGTCGCGGGGAGCGTCGTCTCGATCCAGCTCGGCCTCTCCGCCGCCCTCATCTTCAATCCGATGGCGCAGCAGCAGGAGGCGATCACCAGCGCCTTCTACAGCGTCGCGGGCGTGCTCGTGATCTTCCTCGCGGACCTCCACCATCCGATGCTCCGCGGCCTCGTCGCGAGCTACGGCCTCTTCCATCCCGGCGAGCTCATCCCATGGGGCGACGCCTCCGACGCGGTCGCGCGCGCGGTGACGGAGTGCTTCCGCATCGGCGTCGAGATCGCGGCGCCTTTCCTCGTGATCGGCACGGTCTTCTACGCCGCCGTCGGCCTCGTCTCGCGGCTTGCGCCGCAGCTCCAGATCCTCTTCGTCGTGCAGCCGCTGCAGATCGTGGCGGGGCTGGTGGCCTTCGCGCTGCTGCTCACGAGCGGGCTCCAATGGTTCGTCGAGCGCTTCGCCGCCGACCTCGTTCAGCTCACCGGGGGCTGAGCCGTGGCCGACGACGTCGACGACAGCCAAAAAACCGAGGAGCCCTCGCAACGGCGGCTCGGCAAGGCCCGCGAGAAGGGCCAGGTCGTCCAGTCCCGCGAGATCAACAACTGGTTCATGATCGGGACCTCGCTGGGGCTACTGGTCTTCGTCGCCCCCTCCACCGCGCGGACCATCGGCGCGGCGCTTCTCCCCTACATCGAGTCGCCGGATCGCATAGCGGCGGGCGACGCGCTCTGGGCGGCGCTCGCGGGCACGCTCGAGAGCGTCGGCGGCGCGCTGCTGCTGCCGCTGGGACTGCTGCTCGCGGCCGCGGTCGCGGGAGCGCTGGTGCAGACGGGCTTCGTCTTCGCGAGCGCGAAGATCGTGCCGAAGCTCGACAACCTCTCGCCCGCGCGCGGCTTCTCGCGGCTCTTCTCCATGCGCTCGCTCGCGGAATTCGGGAAGACGGTCGCGAAGCTCGCGGTCGTCGCGGCGGTGGCGGCGACGCTGATGCGGCCGGAGCTGGGGCGGATCGCGGCCCTCTCCGGCGCCGGGGCGGGCTTCGCGCTGAGCGAGATCGCGCGGCTCGCGGTCAGGCTCGGCTTCGGCGTCTTCATCGCGCTCAGCTTCATTGCGGTCCTCGATTACGGCTACCAGCGCTTCAGCTTCATGCGCTCCATGCGCATGTCGAAGCAGGAGGTGAAGGAGGAGCACAAGCAGTCCGAGGGCGATCCCATGATCCGCGCGCGGCTCCGCCAGATCCGGATGGAGCGCGCGAGGAAGCGCATGATGGCTGCGGTGCCGACGGCCTCGGTCGTGGTCACCAACCCCACGCACTATGCGGTGGCACTCAAATACGAGATGGGGATGGAAGGCGCGCCCAAGGTGGTGGCGAAGGGCGCCGATCTCCTGGCGCTGCGCATCCGCGAGGTCGCCGAGGAGAGCAAGGTGCCGATCGTCGAGAATCCCCCGCTCGCGCGCGCGCTTTACGGAGGCGTCGAGCTCGACCAGGAGATCCCGCCCGAGCACTACCGGGCCGTCGCCGAGATCATCGGCTACGTCCTGCGGCTCCAGGGCAAGCTCAGGCCGCGGGCGGCGAGAGGTTGACGCGCGATGCTCTCCGTGGCTGGGCCATGACGATGCGTTGGTGTGATGATGCGAGGACTGCGCGACAGAATACCCCGAACCGGACACTCGTGGGACAAGCCCGGCCATGACGTGAAACGGAGTCGTTAAACGTGCGCGCCGCACCGAGAATTGAACCCGCCGTTCCGGAGCCTGAAGCTGTGGTAGACTACGCGCCCACGGAATCGAGGGGGAACGGAGGAGACGGGAGCGGCATGGCGCTCGTGAGCCCGGCGATGGCGGGCGGTAGCAGGCCCGCGGCCTCCGCGGATGCCGCGGTTCCCCGCTGGATGTACCGCCTCAGCGTGCTCGCCGCGACGCTCGCGATAGCGGCGCTGATCGTGGCGGCGTTCACGCTCGCGGGCCTCGCGGGGCGGTTCGTTGCGTGGTCGGCCGCGGGGTTCCTCGCGGCCTTGGCGCTGCTCTTCGGCGTGGCGGCGGTGGTCGCCAAGCGCGTGCACGGCGCGCTCGCGGGCCGGGTCGATCTGCTGGGGCACGCGCTCGAGGCCTCCGCCAGCGCCCATCTGGTCCTGGCTCCGGACGGCAGCGTCGCTTACGCCAATGCGGCCTTTCGCGGCCTCTTCCCCGACGGCGAGGTCGACCCCCTGGAGGCGATCGCGCGGAACGTCGCGCGCGAGGGCGGGTCCCCCGAGGAGTTCCAGCGTCTGCGCGACGAGGCCTTCGGCCACGGCCGCGCGCACGGAAGGATCGCGCTCCGCGAGGCCTCGGGCGAGACCGCCTGGTTCAACCTCGCGATCAACTCGCTGCCGAGCCGCGCGGGCTACACGCTCTGGAGCTTCGAGGACGTGACGGCGCGGCACGAGATGGAGCAGGTGATCCGCGACGAGCAGATGAAGCTCGCGGACTTCCTCGACCACGCGCCCATCGGCTTCTACTCCGTCGACGCCGAGGGCAGGTTCCTGTTCGTGAACCAGGCGCTCGCGGATTGGCTCGGCACGTCGCCGACCGAGCTCGTCGAGAGCGGCGCGCATCTCCGGGATTTCCTAGTGGGCGCGAGTCCGCCGGGAAGCGCGCCGCACGCGCCCTTCGCGGCGAGCGGGACGGTGCCGCAGCGGGGCGAGGTGGCTTTGCGGGGGCGGCAGGGCCGGATCGTCCTCGCCTCGATCACGCAGACGGCGGTGCTGACGGAGAGCGGGCTGCGCACGCGCTCGGTCGTGCGCGACTTGACGCCCGAGCGCGAATGGGAGGAGGCGCTCCGGCAATCGCGGCTGCGCTTCCAGCGCTTCTTCGCGGATGCGCCCACGGGCGTGGCGCTGCTCGACCGCCAGGGCTCGTTCAGCGAGGCGAATCGCGCGCTCGGCACGCTCTTCGGCGTGGCGCCGGAGGAGCTCATCGGCAAGCGGCTGGTGGACTTCCTCCCCGAGAGCGAGGCGCGGACGGTCGCGCGCCAGCTCGCCGCCGCCGCCGAGAGCACGGGGCGCGCGGCGGCGCCCATCGAGGTGCGGCTCAAAGGCGCGCGCGAGCGCTCCGCCAGCGTCTTCGTGAGCCGGCTCGACGCGCCCGAGGAGGCGAAGGGCGGGCTCATCCTGCATTTCATCGACACGACCGAGCAGAAGAACCTCGAGACCCAATTCGCGCAGTCGCAGAAGATGCAGGCCGTGGGCCAGCTCGCGGGCGGCGTCGCGCACGACTTCAACAATCTCCTCACCGCGATGATCGGGTTCTGCGACCTGCTGCTGCTGCGCTTCAGGCCGGGCGATCCTTCCTTCGCGGACATCATGCAGATCAAGCAGAACGCCAACCGCGCGGCGAACCTAGTGCGCCAGCTCCTGGCATTCTCCCGCCAGCAGACGCTGCAGCCGCGCGTCCTCAGCATCACCGACGTGATCGCGGAGCTCTCGCACCTGCTGCGCCGCCTCATCGGCGAGAACATCGAGCTCAAGGTCGTGCACGGCCGCGATCTCGGCCTCGTCAAGGTCGATCAGGGCCAGCTCGAGCAGGTCATCATCAACCTCGCGGTCAACGCGCGCGACGCCATGACCACCGGCGGCACGCTCTCGATCCGCACCAGCAACACGACGCTCCGCGCGCCGGTCCGGCGCGGGCACGAGGTGATGCCCCGCGGCGACTACGTGCTGATCGAGGTCGCGGACACCGGAATCGGCATTCCCAAGGAGAATCTCGAGCGCATCTTCGAGCCCTTCTTCTCGACGAAGGAGGTGGGCTCCGGAACCGGCCTCGGGCTCTCGACGGTCTACGGCATCGTGCGCCAGACCGGGGGCTTCGTCTTCGTCGAGAGCGAGCCGGGGCAGGGGGCGACGTTCTCGATCTATCTCCCGCGGCTCGAGGGCGTAGAGGCGACGGTCGCGCAGCGGGCGGAGAGCGGCGAGGCCGCGCAGGGCAAGGATCTGACCGGCGCCGGCACGGTGCTGCTGGTGGAGGACGAGGATCCCGTGCGGCTCTTCAGCGCGCGTGCCTTGCGCAACAAGGGCTACAAGGTGATCGAGGCGCGGAGCGGCGAGGCCGCGCTCGAGGTGATCTCCGCCGGCGGCGAGCGCATCGATCTCCTCATCACGGACGTGGTGATGCCGAGGATGGACGGCCCCACCTTGATCCGCAGCGTGCGCGAGACGCATCCGGACATGAAGGTGATCTTCATCTCCGGCTACACCGAGGACAGCTTCCGCCAGCGCCTCGGCGCCGACAGCGAGATTCACTTCCTCCCCAAGCCCTTCAGCCTGAAGCAGCTCGCGGGGAAGGTGAAGGAGGTGATGGCGGAGGGGGTGAGCTGACCGGGAGCTGGCTCCTCAGCCGCTGCCGTCGCTGCAGTACCACCAGATAATCTTGCCGTCCTGGGTCTGGCGCAATTGCCAGCCGCTCAAGCATGCGTTGTGATCGGAATCCTCGTCCCAGATAGTGCCGCCTTGCGGAAGGCCGGCGAGCCAATTTGCGATCGCGGTGGCGGCAAAGTCGGCTTTTGCGGACCCGGTCGGGAGCGCGATCGCGACGAGCGCCGCGGCCCCGGTTGCGAGTGCCAGGACTCCTTTACTCATGGTGCTGGCTCCGTTCGTTGACGATGCTTCACCGGCCTTGGGCGAGGCGAGTGCACCCCGTGATCCGTCCACGCATAAGACGGACGAACCGGGCGCCGGTTCAATCCATCTTGCGACGAGCGATGCAATCTAATTCCGGGGACACAATCCTTATCTCCGCAATCCTTATCTCCGCACCGCCTGCCGCACCGGCTTAGACTTCGGAGAATTAAGTATCGTGTCCCCTTAATTCCCTTAATTCCCCTTAATTCTGGGGAATTACGGGGACACGATACTTATCTCTCCTCCGCGTCGCGCACCCGCTTCGGCTTCGGCCCCGGCTTACCGCGCGCGAGGGGCCGGCCGAGGCGATGCCCCAATTCCGCAACGAAGTCGCCGGCGCCGAGCGGCCGGCCGGTACGCTCGCCGGCGCGGATCGCGTCATGATCCGCGGCGCTGAGCGACCCGCCGAGGAATGCCGGCCAGTCCGGCACGATCCGCAGCATGGGCCGCACGCTCACGAGCCCGTCGTCGCGGCCCCGCAGATGCGCCCGCGCGCTCGACCAGGGCCAGTCGCGCGCGTCCTCGACAAGGCGCGCCCGCACCGGGTTCTGCTCGATGTAGCGGACGGCGGCGATGAGGTGCCCCTCGTCCATCGGAAAGGATGCGAAGCGCCCCTGCCAGAGATAGCCGCGCCAGCCCTCCCGTTCGTTGACGTGCCGGGTGTAGCGCCGGTGCGTCTCCCCGAGCGCCGCGCGCAGCCCGGCGGCCGCTGCGGGCACGAGCACGAGATGGACGTGATTGGGCATGAGGCAGTAGGCCCAGACCTCTACCCCCGCGGCCTTGCAGCCCTCGGCCAGCAAGGCGCGATAGAGCGCGTAATCCCGCTCGGAGAAGAACACCTGTTGGCGGCGATTCCCCCGCTGCGTCACGTGATGCGGCACTCCCGCCGCTACTACCCGAGCCAATCGTGCCATGGAAGGGATGACGTGCGGCTGTGCGGCGACTAATTACGTATTGTGTCCCCGGAATTACCCAGGTATTTAACCGCAGACCCACTTTCCAGAGGAAACGAGAATCTCGTCCCAACCGTATCTGTCCGTGCTCCGTACCCACATTGATGTCAGCGATGGAACATATCTCCATCCCACATAACAAAAATCAGGGTCCCCCGATTCATCCGCTCGCGTATCGGCGGGGCCGAGAATGACGAAGGCGAGCCCGATGGCCGCCACCGCCGTCCACATGACCACGTTTCGCATCGTCGTCTCTCCTTTGCTTGCCTGCTCGATCGGCCGTCTCGTCGGTGTCGAACCGCACCACCGCTGCTCGGCGGCCCGAAGGCCGTCATCTCCTGCTCTGGACCATCGCGAGATCCGTGCAAGCCGCGATGGAATGCCCTGTCGCCGCGCCCCAGTCGCTGCTTCGGGGCGCGGGTTCTGCTTCCAAGTTTGACGGCCGGCCGCCGAAAAGGTTCATTGCTTTCGAGGCGAATTACGGGGACACGATACTTATCTCCGCTCCGCCTCCCGCACCCGCTTCGACGTCGGAGAGTTGAGTATGATGTCCCCTGAATTCCCCGCTCGAGGGGGAGCGGGGGCCATCTCGGCTTTGAAGCGGCGGCGATGGCGGCGGTGCTTTCGCGTCAATCCGGATAATGGCAGACCCACGCCTCGCGCGTGAACGTGTCGCCGGTCAGGGGCTCGAACTTCTGTACCTGCTCGCGCTTGCAGTAGACGAAGAACCAAATGACGCCGAGTTCCGCCCGCGCTGGGATCGGCACCAGGACCGAGCCCGTGAGTGCGAGGGTGGCGAACGCTAGTGCAGTCAGATTTTTCTTCATGAGCGTCTCAATTTCGTTGTCGGGGCGGGCAAGCGCGGCGCCTGCCCTGACGGTCGTGACTCCGGCGGCGAGCGGCGGCCGATTCCGCGCGATGGCGGATGCCCTCTGGAGTTTGGCGCGAATGCCGGTTGCGGGCGAACCCTCTAGCTCACAAGTGTTCCGCCGGGCCGCCATATTCGAAGCCGCCGAAATCCTCGCACCGGCTTTGCACGTAGAGGGTTCCATCATCGAGCAGGCTGATCCTGGTTACGAAGCCGGATAGGCAGAAGTCGATCGGCCAATCGGGGGGATAGTCCGCGCGGGCCGAGCCCGGCCCGACGGCCAAAGTCAAAGCCCCCAGGAAGAGCGCGGCAAACGCGCGAAAGATTGTCTTCCTCATCTCCTGAACTCCGGTTTGAGTGAGCGATTTCGGGGTCCGAATTGTGCGAGCGCCGGACCCGATCCGAGACGAACTATGGTTCGATGCGCGGCGGCGCCTGTGGGACGGTGAACCAGTCCAGGGCGACCCGATCGTAGCCGCACCTCCAGATGACAATGAT
>Ga0335085_10001623_pt1 | contig 46230 bp, 38 predicted proteins | sample Lox_Sample_45_FD_206712 | JGI IMG/M metagenome (GOLD analysis project Ga0335085, IMG submission 206712) | Soil microbial communities from Loxahatchee National Wildlife Refuge, Florida, United States - Lox_Sample_4.5 | ecosystem: Environmental > Terrestrial > Soil > Wetlands | place: USA...
TCGAAAATCGAGATCTAAAATTCGCTCAAGTCAGGATCGGTTCCATTTGATCCAGAACTCTACGAAAATCAGTTTCATTTCAAAATAACTGTATTGAAGAATTTTTTCCTTCGATCTTTTTCTTTGTCATTAGTACGATCATCAAATCCTTTTCAAAACAGCGCGAAAGGCGGTGGAAAAGATCCCTCAGGAATTTAGGAAAAATGAAAAACTGAAAAGGTTTTACGAATCGGTATCAGGACCGCTCTAGTACAGTTATCAAAGTGCGATGCCGAGAATGACGCCGATAAGTGCACTAGCAACAATCAGAGCGAAGATGTTTAGTGCCTTTTTACTTTTCGAACTCATACAGATCAGCGTGGCGAGCTCTTTCTCAATCTCTATTAAACTGGATCCAAGTTCTTCTATGTATAACTAATACTATGCCACGTGACTTGAATCGGGCCTTGTCTGAACTTGATCAAGGAAGGAAATTTCGAGATCAGTTAACTGGGCCATGTGTCAACACTGGCACCGGAGTACTTGAGCTTCCCATGTAAAAGAAAAATTCAAACTCTTCATTTCCAACTCCAACGACGTTTGAAACTTGAGTGAAGAAATCTACATTCTTTAGAATTGTAGCGTTCGACCTTGCAAAAAAATTCAGTTGATGCGACGTCATCATCGAAACCCCAAGTTCGGGAAGTGCTATTGAAAAATTGATCCAATACGGATTTGCACCAAAAGATGATCCTGTGTAAGTCATGATCGCGGTTAAATTGCTTAGATCAACCCCGGATATCCCGACGTTCAACGAAGGCAGTGTCATAAATGAAACCCCCGGGTAAAGTGATGTCGAGTTCAGCCTGACATACGAATAAGCTGAGTCGTTTTGAAAGACATTTCCTGACCCCAGGACAAACGGGTAGCTTCCGGTGATCGGAGGCTCGTGAGCGATCGGACTCTCCAGTGGAGTTGCTCTAATTGCGTAATAGTTTTCCAACGCGACAAATGCGACGAGCCCGATTATCAGAACGCTCGAAACCAGGGCGAAGTAGATCTTTTTTCTCAACTGGCTGTTCTCCATTTTCTTCACGTTGACCAATCTCTTGTGACCGAATCAATGCCCACTACTTGATCCGTTGCGTGGAAATCGGCAACCCCTTGCGAACGCGTCGAAAATGGCATTATAAATCAATGCAAATACTGCAACGTTCTTTTCGTAGTGTTACAATTCCTTGATTGCGATCATTGGAACACTCTCCGCCAACAGTTTCGCCATGTTCGTTGTAGTATCAACCGTTCGCTGGGAGCTAGCTTGAAAAATAATCTTCGCATGAGTGGCAGGTAAAGCGACAATGAACGACAAGAAACTCCAAGACAAGGTAGCTCTGGTAACTGGCTCGTCCCGTGGAATAGGCAAATCGATTGCTCTAGAGCTTGCAGCGCAAGGAACGGATGTGTGCGTCAACTATACTAAAAACCGAGAAGACGCGCTCAAGGTGGCTTCCCAGATCAAATCAGCGGGCAGGCGAGCCGATGTAATCGGGGCAGACGTGACCCAGAAATCGCAGGTGGAAAATCTAGTCAGGGAAACCGTTTCCAAATTAGGGCGGATTGATATATTGGTCAACAATGCTGGTATCATTCATTTCTCAGATTATTTCCTCGATTCAGAAAAAGAGTTCCTGGATATGTTCAATGTCAACCTCATGGGGACGTTTTACTGTACGAGGGAAGTTGCAAAGTACATGATCCCCCAAAAATCCGGCAAGATCATCAATATTGCAAGCGTAGCGGGAATAGGAATTTCTGAAACTGGATCGACTGGTTACGCAGTGACAAAGGCAGGCGTGATAATGATGACCAAACGTCTCGGGATCGAGCTCGGTCCCCATGGTATCAACGTGAACTGCGTTGCTCCCGGTTACATCAAGACAGACATGGCGGGAGTCGGTAAAACGGTAGAGGAGGAGGCAAAACAGGAAAAGCGTGTGGCCGAGATTACGATGATGCGAAGAGTTGCGAAACCCGAAGAAGTAGCCAAGGTTGTCGCATTTCTTTCCAGTTCTGACTCGGATTTCATCTGCGGTCAGACGATCACTGTCGATGGCGGACGGATGAATTTCCTTTCGCGTTCTGCGTAGCGCATTATTTTTCTCAAGAGAAAAGGAGCGCCTCGGGTTAGTTTGGCGCTTTCATTTTTGCTTACTAGCGAAATCATAGCGGAATTCTAGCCTCAGGTGCTAGATGTAGCCAGCGTCCTAATTATTAATTGTGGGCGTGGGAGTTGAATTACCGCCATGTGCACTATTTCGTCCAATCGCCCATGAACATTTAACAAAAGTTTCTTGGGGGAGAGAAAGTTAGAAAATCGAAAAGGATGTCGACAGCCTTTGCAATCGAATTCTTGAGACGCGGCCCCAATCGACATAAAAAAGGGTCAGTTTGGACACTCTAGCATGTATTCTACACTTCTATCATTTAGGTCTTTTAGCTTTCTAGATATTGGATAAATGACACAGGATACACATGACTGCTACACTGGATACACAGTAATCCTCGTATAATGGCATTTGCAATGGATGGTATTGAACAAGGTTGACCAATCCAAACGTCACTATTACTGTGACCCCAGAGATAAAGCGAAGGATGGAAGTGATGAAGGAAGTAAATTGGAGCGAGATTGCCCGAATCGCGTTTCTTCAGAAAATGCAACCCTCAGCTGCTCCAAGTGGAATTAACAGAGTTATCTCACTTTTGACTAAAAAAAGAGAGATAGACAAACTCCAGTGCCTGCTGATGAAGGCGGAAGTGATGTCTGATGAGGACATTGTGAGAACTCTTCAAGCAATGGGAAAAGATAATGGAAACGAAATACTCGCGCAAGTCAATGACCTCCTTCGTACAAACCTTGTCGATACAGATCTTTCCCGCCTTACTTTCGACGGTAGACTGTTGACAGACATAGTCAAAGAATCAATGGAAGCCTCAGGAGCCTACGAACTGCTGAGTGCGGAGTGCGAGGCTGCAGTGGCAAGGCTGCCATCAATTTACAGAGACACAATATGGCTTTTCTCACAATACCACACACTATACCTAGAATCTCTACCCGGATTCCGGCTGAGAACCCCAGCTGAGGGATTTGACAGGACAGCCAAACTTCTCAGTGGACGTGAGGATACTGCCCAGGAATTAATTAGAGCAGGGATTCTATACGTTTCCTACTACTCGTCGAAGGTTCATGGTTACGAGAGCTATATCGGAGCAGAGTATGCGCGACCCGTCATAGCCGAATACGCTCGAAAATTTGACGGTGCAGTGCAAGCTAAGCTCTCTAAACTATGTCAGAACAAGGTGTTCCGGGAATTTCTTGAATGGTTGACCCGAGACAGTTTAGATTACCGAGTGATTGTCTCACACGATGAGGAAAATATCCGAAAGAAGGCAAATATTTCCCAGTCCTTTGACCAAGTGCTCAGGGAATTCGTTCAAGAACATCTGGTGTTGATCGAATACTCTCCTGGCCGAAGCACGATTGGCAAGAGAACTTCCGAGCCGCCTCGCTGGGTTTTCGAACTCACGCCAGCTTGCAAGAGAAACATCGTTCCTTATCTCTTGAAGATACTGGCAAAAAAAGAAACTAATCGGTGATCTCACAGAGAATTGGATTCGTGTGGATTTTTAGAGTGAAGATTGTCCAAATCACAGTCAGGGTTTGTCGGTGATTTGCGAGTTAAATAGTCCGTCTGTCGATTCACTTTCATCTAGAGCAACTGTAATTCAGCTTACAAATTGCAATTGCTTAAGGGGAAAATATTAGTACAAGTAGTTCGGGCCTAAAGTGGGCAATTCTATGAATGGGTGGACAAACCCTTTGAGGGAAACGCTGGATAAATATCCGCGCCACGCTTTTCGAAAGCCGAGTGAGTTGGAATCTTCTGAGGTAAGGAGGTTCATCTTAGCGGAAGAAAGTAGGCGGAAAGCGGTGCTGGTAGGAATATCTACCACGTCTTTCGTTCGTTAATCTCGCTTTGCATTTGTCATCAAACTTAGTTGAGAATCAAAAGGAGCCCGGTTAGATGTCGATGGAAACGGCTTTCTTTATTCTTTCCTCCTTTGATTATGTCAATGCTTGTAGGGAAGAGACGCCCAAACTCCATATAAAAGTGGTCAATGCCTACACACATGAAAGAATCCCCAATTCCTCGGCGTTGGAGCTAAGTACGAGGGAGAAGACACCCTTCATAAGGTATCTCATGCATCTAGAACTTGACATTCAAAATCCTTCGGAAAAAGGAGTCAGAATAACAGGTTTTCAACTTAAGGGAATGAGCGAGCCCTTTACCTGGAATAACGGTTCAAACCTTGGATTTTTACGCCGTCCCGGCCCGCGCAAGTTCGTCGCTTACGTCAAGGAAGGAGACTCAAAACGTGTTGTTCTCGATGTGGATTTAGGGCGGAAACTAGCGAGATTTGAATATGCAAATCGATGGAACTTAACTGTTCAGCACGTGTTTGGTAAGCAGAAAATCAGGTTCAATTCATTTTATCTGCGATAATTCGTCAATGGTTTATGTGGTTCAAAAGCTGTAAACTTCTCTTGACAAGAGTTGGTTCCTGAAACTGTGTCGTATTCTGTCAGTGGCCAAGATTACTCAAAGGCAGCTTTGATTATTTGGGATATGCAGTATGCGATTGCAAGAAGGGCCTTCAATTATGAGTACATTGTTCCTAACATTGGCAAATTAATCGATGGGGCGATCCTGTCATCGCTTCCAGTTATCTACAGCAAACACGTTTTCCTGCCTCCCGAATATATGGATCCATACATGGTCTATTCCCTAAAACGAAGAGGCATTGACCCTGCCAGTGGCGTGATGAGCTCTCAAGACCAACATGAATGGCAAATAATCAATGAAATTGCACCCCGCAAGAATGACTTAGTCCTTGAGAAATATTCTTCCAGTTTTTTTGTTGGCACGATACTGAACAATGTCCTTCGCAAGAAAGAAGTAACCATTCTGATTCTCACAGGGGTTAGCACAGAAGGTGGAATCGAAAGCACTGCTCGTCAAGCTGCAACCAGTGGTTATCTTCCGCTAATCGTTTCGGATGCTGTTGGCAGCTCAGACCAAGGCATCCATGAAGCAATGCTCAAAGTCATGAGGAAAGTGTTTGAAGTTCGAGAAACACAAAATGTCCTGGACGAATTCCTTCGTAAGAAAACTGATAATAGTTAGCATTCTGATTCCGTTGCACAAGTTCGCAAAGTGAGCTAGGTAGTGTCGAAATCCGGTCCGCTTGTTATCGGGTTGGACCTTGGTGACGAAGAACAAAATCCGTCGACTTTTCTCGAATGCATTAGATTGGCGGAACAACTCAAATTCAAGGTTGCGTGGCTTGGGGACCACTTCATGCCATGGGTCGATATGGGAAAGAGATCTTCCTTTGTATGGGCATTAATTGCGGCTTCTCTTCAGACAACTCATCGGATCAAAGTTGGACCTTATGTTACTTGTCCCATCGGAGGGAGGTACCATCCCGCTATCATTGCTCAGGCTTCGGCAACATTGGACAATCTTTACCCGCGGAGATTCCTCCTTGCTGTAGGAACAGGAGAAGCAATAAACGAGGAATATTTCTTGGGATATTGGCCGAAATGGAATGAACGCTTAGAAAGACTCACCGAATCACTGAGGTTAATTCGAGAACTATGGAACGAAGACGGTCATTTTGATTTCCAAGGAAAATACTTCCCAGCTAAACAAATATTTCTCTACACAAAACCAAAAACTCCTATTGGTATATACTTCTCCGCGACAGGTCCCCGTTCGGCCTTTAGCGCAGGGAAGCATGGGGACCACTTGATAACACTCTCTTCAATCAATCCTCTTGAACGATGTCGGACCACAATATTCCCAAGGTTTGATGAGGGAGTAAGGTCGGCAGGTAAAGATCCCAGAAAAGCTGAGAAGATCGTTTCGGTGCGGTACACCTTTGATGACGAAAAAGAATTTCTCGAAAAATCGAGACGGCGCGCCGCTATTATGACGAGGGTGGCACTAGACGAAGCAGATCCAAGAGAGATCGAAAGGCTTGGGCTCTCGGTAGCTGATGCAGATCTGCTCAAAAGAACAAATTTTTGCTCCGATTGGAACGACCTGATTGAGATCCTCAACAAATTCCATGACATAGGGGCCACCCAAGTTACCCTCCCTTCTGGTGCGGACCGGGTCGAAATCGAGAAGATCGCGAAGCATGTTTTGCCCTCCTTTTCTGGCTCTTGAGAAATAGAATTCTTACTTCAGAACACCTGAAGGCTAGACGGAAATATTCGCTAAATCGGGAGTTCTTAATATAGCTCTAAACATTGACCGTTCGATCAGAAATGTCACAACAGCAAGTATCTCTGATATCGGAGAAAAAATTGGTTGGTCAACCACTGAAGCGGCTAGAAGATCATAAATTCTTGAGTGGAGCGGGCAAATTTCTTGATGACCTAAGATTTCCGAATTTGTTATACGCCGGTTTTGTACGCAGCTCTTATGCCCACGCACGCATAGTCGGGATCAACATTGATGAGGCGGTTGCCAGCCCGGGAGTGTTTCGTGTCCTAACAGGGAAAGACATTGACGGCTTGGTGAGCAACTTACCCACTGTCGATAAAGCTGGATCAGAAATACCTGATGACGTCTCCGGGGAAATTAGCAGAGCATCCGTAAGAAAAGCGCTTCCAGCCGATGAAGTTAATTACAGCGGAGAAGCAGTGGCTGTTGTCCTCGCGACGGACAAATATTCTGCCGAAGACGCGGTCGAGCTTGTTCACATTGAATACGAACAACTAGAACCGATGATGGACCCTGTCTTGGCTTTGAATTCCAAAGCCCCGAAAGTCCATGAATATCTGCCTGATAATCTTGCTTACCACCACGTCATCAGATCGGGAGATGTTGAAGATGCATTTCGAAGGGCAAACCACACTGTTAAAGTTGAACTCCTCAATCAGCGAGTTCATCCCATGTCTCTTGAGCCAAGGGGAATTGCTGCAAGTTTTGACGATGGAAACCAATTGCTGACCGTTTGGATATCAACTCAGGATCCCCAAGGTATGCGTTCTAGCATAGCTGAATCACTCAAAATGAATCAAGACAGCGTCCGCGTTGTAGCGCCAGACGTTGGAGGGGCCTTTGGCGGCAAAGGAGCAATTTATCCTGAAGACATAGTCATCGCATTAGCCGCGAAGGTTTTCGAAAGACCAGTCCTGTGGGAGGAGACGCGAACTGAACACATGCTAACGATGACGCATGGTCGAGGTCAGAACCAATGGGCTGAATTAGCCTTCAGCAGGGAGGGAAAAATTCTGGGCCTAAAAATCAAGTTATTGTCGGACGCAGGGGCGTATTCATTTGGTGACAATGTAGGGATTCCTGAGCTGACCGGAAAAATGGGAACAGGGGCATATAACATTCCAGCGTACGAAGCCGACATATACGCTGTTTTTACCAATAAGGTTCCTCACGGAGCATATAGGGGGGCAGGGAGACCAGAGGCCACATATCTGATAGAACGCGCCCTAAATATTGCAGCGCAGAAACTGAACCTTGACGTCATCAAGATTCGTCAGCTCAATTTCATCAAGAAGACTATGTTTCCTCATAAGACTCCCGGTGGTTATGTCTTCGATTCTGGAGATTATGACACAAATCTGAGAAAGGCTTTAGACATTTCTGATTATTACAAACTTCGCGAATTTCAGAGACAAGCCAGGGCCTCCGGTCGATTGATCGGCATTGGGTTGATAACATGGGTAGAGGTCTGTGGCTTTAGTCCGAGCATGAGTCAAACTGCCTCAATAACGGTGGATCCGCAGGGTAGAGTGAAAGTCAACATTGGAGGTCACCCCCACGGTCAGGGACATGCCGTTGCCATGGCCCAAATCGTAGCCGATGAACTTGGGATTCCTCTAAACAACATCACAGTTCAACACGGTGATACTAACCTTTTACCCTGGAGCTCAGTTACCGCCGGGAGTAGGTCCGGTCCACTGACAGGTAGTGCCACCTTCATTTCGGCTAGAAAGATAAGAGACAAAATGAGCAAGATAGCTGCACTTCAATTGCATCTGGAAGATCCGTCAGAGCTAAGCTTTGAAAATTCCCGAGTGTATTCCAAGAAAAATCCGGATCTATTCATTGGCTTCTCTGCATTAGCCGGCCTGTCATACAACGCAAAAAATATGCCGTCAGGGATAGAGCCGACTCTCTTCGAATATACCGCATTCGCCCCATCAAGCCTTACTTTTCCCTTTGGGACCCATATTGCGGTAGTAGAAGTTGACAGAGAAACAGGTTCCATTTTCGTTCTCAAATACTTCTGCGTCGACGACTGTGGAAAGATAATCAATCCAATGTTGGTTGAAGGTCAAGTCATCGGCGGCGTAGTTCAGGGAATTGGTCAAGCTATCCTAGAAGAAATTGTCTATGATGAGAGCGGCCAGCTGCTAACTAGCACGCTCTCTGATTACACTATTCCGACTGCCGATCTGATTCACGAAATTAATTGTAGTCGAACAGAGACACCAACTTCTACCAACCCTCTTGGAGTAAAGGGAATTGGGGAAGCCGGCGCGATAGCCGCAACTCCGGTAATCGTTAACGCTGTGGAAGACGCACTATCGGAGTATGGAGTCGTGATTGAGAAGATGCCCCTCAAACCAGAGTATTTGATCGGACTAATGCGTAACTCCACTACCAGGAAACGCGGAGAAGATGAATGAATTCAGGTGCCAGCAATTCCTAGAATCTCCCGCGCTTCGCTCGACTTTGCAACCGGTCTGCCTATTTCATTAGCGATCCTGACTATTCTTGCTACGAGTTCTTCACTATTCTTGGCGGGCTGATCTGGAAGGTAGTATGGATTGTCCTCTGTTCCAACTCTTAGGTGACACCCCAACGCCATAGACATTAGAGAAATTTCCATCTGCGCTCTGCCTAGCACCACAACACTGGAGATTGTACCCTCAATTTGATGCCCAAGCCGATAGAGCAATTCTTCTGGAATAGCTGGCGACCAATTCGATCCAGGCCAATCAAACAACAAGCTAGCAAAGTAGGGCGGCCTAATGAGTCCTTTCTCGGCAAGGTACTTGAGATTCCATGTGGAACCCGCATGGGCAATTTCCCATTCTGGCTTAATGCCGAATTTCTCGCAGACTCGGCAGTATTCTTCCATTTCCTCTCTGGTATGGAGCGCCACGACGGTACGACCGGGGAAAGCAATATCGTGGTTGTTGAGGCTTACAGAAATCATATCTGGCTTCTGCGAAATCATCGACATTCGGTCGGTTATGCTGAGAACTGATTGACCAATCTGAATTATTGCATCCGTCTTATTTCGGAGAGTTCTGATGATATGACCATATTCGTCGGCGCCGAAGGGTCTTTTTCCATGGATATGAACAATTGAAGCACCTGCCTTCCAAGCTAATATTGCCTGGTCCACAGCATCGTCTGGAGTCTGGGGATTGTTACTGATGTTTGGATAAAGTGATGAGGGAGCCACTGTGCACGAAATTATTAATTTCTGCATGTTTCCAATTTTCATGAAAGTGGACAACTATCTAAAGGTACAACATTATACTGTTCACGAATTTTTCAAGAGAATGCGTCAAAACCAGTGCCGAGGTAACTTCTAGCGATCTTTAATTGTATTATCTCATCTGTACCCTCATAGATTCTCGTTACACGCGTGTCGGCGAGGTGCCGAGCGGGGCGGTTAGCGAAGGAGTAACCATTAGCTCCGAAAACTTGGACCGCTCTATCCGCAGCGTCAAAGGAGGCATTCGAACCAAAATATTTTGCCAAGGAAATTGATAGATCGGCCTCATCGCGGATATTGCGATCATTCCTCGTTTGATCGTATCTATTTTTTTCATAGGCCGCTTTGTAAGTGAGTTGCCGAGAAGCTTCCAAGTTTGTTGCAATAATAGCTATATGCCTTTGCACGAGCTGGTGCTTCCCAATTTCCTTCCCGTGCTGAACGCGTGTCCTCGCATATTGTAAAGACTCAGCTAAGCAATCTTGTATGACTCCGACCGACCCAGCGGCAACGCTCAATCGAGCGTTCATGAGCGCTGAGTAAGCAATCCCCAGCCCGCGGCCTTCTGTGCCCAATAGATTTTCAGACGGCACCGAGCAATCATTAAGGTAAACCATTGATACATCGGCAGTCGGCAGCCCCAGTTTGTTAGTTATTTCCTTGGACGAGAAACCGTCAAATTTCGGCTCTACCAAGAAGGCAGAAATTTTCCCATCCTCTTTGGATTTGGCAAAAATCGTAATTAGTCCAGCAGTACTCCCGTTTGAAATCCATGCCTTAGATCCGTTCAAGATGTAGTTCGGTCCATCCTTTCCATAAGTAGTCTGAATTCCAGTAGGATCGCTTCCCGCATTAGGCTCCGTTAGGGCGAACGCCATCAACAAGTCACCTTTGGTGGCCGGAGGCAAATATTTCCTTTTTTGGTCGTCTGTACCCCATCTTTCCAGGAGCATTTCTCCAAGCGAACAGTGGGCAGATAGAATAGTTCGAACGCCAATCCCCTCTTGCCCAAGTCGCTCCACCACCAGAGTAAATGTTAGGGCGTCTGTCCCCGCGCCTTCTCCATAATTAATCGAAACAGGTAGGCCGAACAAGTGAGCTTTAGATAATAATTCTCTCACACTCGGGTTTTTTCGTCCCTCGAGATAGCACTTGTCCTCTATTGGACGTATCTGCTGACAAACCCGGTCAACTTGATCCAATAACAGACCCTGCTCTTCGGTTATGCGAAAGTCCATTTTTTTCCACTGTTCATAAAGCTCCGTGGTGGACTCATTCTTTAATGATCTGATCTGCGAGCTGAAAGAATATGTATGACCAATAGCCATACCACCCTAATTCCGTAGGCGAGTATGAACCACGTCTGAATCAGACAAGAAAAGTTCTCTTCCTCAAGGCATTATTGATTCGTGTGCCCGACCAATGCCCCCGGAAACGGGAAAACTCCTAAAGTCCTCCCCGCCCTACATGCACGTCTACAAATTATTCAAAGCAACAAAAGCTCTCGACGGAATATCGATGGAGGCCATGTTTGCTGAAATGGACGAAATGGGAATATCAAAAGTGATTACAACTGGGATAGATATCGAGACAACCGTTGGATTTCGCATCCCCAACGAGTCAATTGCTTCACTCGTCAAAAAATACTCGGAACGATTTGTGGGAGGCGCAGGAATAGATCCACTCAAGGGGATGCGAGCAGTGAGAGAAATCGAACATTACGTTCGTGAATATGGATTCAAGTGTGTTAAGATTCTTCCTTATGCCCTGGGCCTTCCGCCAACTGATCGTAGATACTACCCTGTTTTCGCAAAGTGCGTGGAATTGGATGTCGCAGTGTGGATGCAAGTCGGCCATGCGGGCCCCCTTCTTCCGTCGGACCCGGGCAGGCCAATCTATCTCGATACCGTTGCCTTGGATTTCCCTGAATTGCGAGTAATCGGGGGTCATATTGGTTGGCCATGGACCGAAGAGATGATAGCAGTGGCCTGGAAGCACCCAAACATCTACGTAGATACATCAGCGCACGTTCCGAGCCACTATCCCCCGGAGTTTGTGAGGTTTATCAAAACATTTGGCAGGGAAAAAGTCATTTTTGGGACTGATTATCCACTGTTAACCTGGAGGCGATGCGTCAGCGAAATCGGAGCTCTTGGATTGCAAGGAGAGATTTTGGAAAACTTTCTGTTTCGAAACGCAAAGAGGGCGTTTAAGTTAGAAACTTAGATCCAATTGGAACTAGAAAGCTGCAGTTTATGCTCTGGCTCTTTTCTAGACTTTAAGGAGTATTCGAGGGAACCTCTGATATACTTGGAGGTCGTGACCGACGAGAATCCATCTACCGTCTCTCCGAAACTTCTGCATTGCAGCGATACACTCGTCGTATCTGAAGAAAATCCCAGTCGGAATGTTTTTCTCCAAATTTTCGTATAGGTAACACACATCTCCTGTAATTATGGCTGTTCCCTCGATTGTCTCGACATAGACTGCTTGGCTCCCGGGCGTATGTCCTCCTACACGCACGCACATAACTCCCCGGCCGATTCGTGTGTCACCGTCCAGTAGGACCAATCTTTCACGAAACCTGTCGACTAGTTCACCAACATCCCTTCTGTCAAACAGGGCAAGGGTTTGCGGATCATTTTGTGTTGCTGCATATTCCAACTCCCGCCTTTGAACGTATATCTTGGCGTTGGGAAAAAGACTGTCATTACCACAGTGGTCAAGATGAAGATGGGTATGGACAACAATTCCTATTTCCGATTTGCGGATACCAGCTTTACCCAGCTGTGCGTCGAAAGTCCACTCAGGTTTCGTGCGTATTTTGTTTTTCCAAGAGATCCCGTCAGAGTTTCTAACAAAAGTATCGACAAGAATCGGAACGTCAGATCCTAGAATCAACCATGAGTAGAAGGCGGTTCTTCGAAGTTTTCCGGGCCTGCCCAAGAATAAGAGCATTGATTCGTCATCGCTTATCTCCCCAAGCTTCAGAGTCCTTATTTCAAGCGGCATGTCGGTCTACATGGGATGAGAGTAAAATTAGGGGAAAAATATTGAATTAGTGCTACGCATATTCTTCCTGAATATGTGACTCTATTCGGGCGGGATTTCTTGAAATATTTGTTTCAGATCAATTCCATTTCGAGAACGGATCGCACGCGCTGCATAATAGCCAATGACTCCGAGGGCAAACAAGATAATTGACAATTCCGTAACGGATATCGCGGTCCCGCCCAAGGCGACAAGGTTGAGTGGGCCAAAGAATGTGTAAATGGCACTTAACAAAATTGCCAAAGAAAGCACCCCAATAATGGGGTGCAATGGAACCCCACCAATGCTAAAGGATTTTAGCCCGCTCATCTCATAAAGGCTCTTCCTTCTAGAGGAAAAGACAATGGTTGCAATTGCGACGGCGACAAAAGCCCACGCTACACCCATGACAGCGCCGACTGCGATACTCAGATAGGTTGTTAGGATGGAGAACGAAAATCCAATCATCGTAATTACGCCGACGACTATTATTGCATAGACCGGAGACTGGAACCTAGGACTTACGTTTGAAAATGCGTCAGGGATAAGTCTGTCATAAGACCAGCCGAAGATTTGTCGACTGGCACCGATTATGTTAGGGGTCATGAATGCGAGCCCACTAACAATGTAAAAGAGTATGATGATTGCCGCCAAGATCGCGTTGTTAGAAAGGAAGCTGATAAATGGGAGTGTCCAATAGGCACCGGCAGGCGCAGTTGCGCTAAGCCAGCTCGGCAACTGGCTGGGGCTGTTTAGGGCAAGATACGCAATCGACCCAATCCAATTTAATGGAATAACTCTCGTGAAAAGCCATACGAAGGCAGCGCCTATTAGGCAGGTAAACCATTGTCCACCCGACATTGCCAAGAACTGCAGTTTCATACTGCTCGCTTTTTGAACCTCTCCGGCAACCCAAGCCGATGGCATAGCAAAAAGCGGAAACAACCACCAAAGAACAGACACAGTAAGTGTCTGACCCCAATCGAATCCCGATGGGGCAGTGTATCCAGCCTGAACAGCAAGGTTGTATATCTGGTGATAGGGATCAGAATTTCCAGCTAGGGGTGAAGTGTAGGTGTTGAACCGAGTTATGAAATCTTGTTGTGTACTAGTCAAGGAAACAATTGCAATGATTATGGCAGTTACTATCCCCAGGACCGTTACAAAACGATTGAAACTATGCATGTATCTGCGCAACCCTAAAAAGATCAGACTCATTGCAATCAGGAAGATTATCAAACCTACAGCAAGCAATCCGTATGTATTACCGGTGATAGTACCCCAACCGCTTGCAAAACCCTGGTTGCCCAACATCGCGCCCAAGGTAAAGACTCCATCTGAAATGGCACTGAAAATAGTAAACGGTCCCAAAGCATTTAGCAAAGCCATCCATACCACTAGGGTTAAGCTAAACCCCAATCCAATTGCGGGGGTGAGTGTTCTTCCGACGAAAACGTAATCACTTGGGGAACGAGGAATCGCTATCAGATTTAGCATGTACATCAATCCGATTACAGTGCTCCACACTCCCACAATCAGAAGGGCCAAGATCAAATTGGCCTGCGGAAAAAGGACAGCCATAATACCTAGAAAAAAAATGGGCGTCCAAAGTCCACCACCATTCCAGGCATTGAACCAGAACGCATCCCAAGGTGAGACAGCTCTAACTAAACCGGTAGCGTTACGGACAAACGTCTTTGGTTTGGACAATTAGTTCAGCTGCAAACCACGAGCGATATTTAAGTACTTTGACGCCGTGGCCGCCAAGAAAATCGATGATTGAACATACAATTCTTCCGGTTTACAAAAATGCCTTCTCCCACCTAACTCTACATCGTGGTTTAGGGCAAAACCATTCATCACGAAGTTGTTATGATTTGTAGTCAAAATGTATTCGACGAACCTATAAGGAGAAGATTTGATGCGCTCTGTGATTATCTGATGAAAATTGTAGTAGTCGGTGGAGGACTGGCAGGAATGTTCACTGCTTACTACCTCCTGAAGGACGGTCACTCCGTGATCGTTTTGGACACAAACCCAAATGGAATAACTTCAATCTATAATTCTGGAATCTTAGCACCTTCTGCCGCAGTTCTGCCCCCTATCGCAATGAAAAGCATCCTTATGCGATACTTGGGCCGCAAAGGTCCTGTCTATGTGTCTCCTATCGAGATCCTGAAGAATCCAGGCTGGTTCCGAATGGCGGTAAAGCGAGGGATGCATGGTTCCGAAGAAATCATACTCGCACTCACTCTGGAAAGTATTTCATTGTACAAGAAATTCTTTGCAGAAGAGCTGGTAGAAATAGACATAATAGACAAGTGTATAGGGGTGTACGAAGATCTCGAAGATGCTAAGAAAGCGGCAAGCGCCCTAAGTTGCACTTTACTAAACGAATCTGAAATTTATGCGCTTGGAATAAAGGATGTTGCAGCTGGAGTATGGTTCGAGCGTGATATCTCACTGAATCCGGCGAAGCTTTTCCTTGAATTACGAAGAAGGATTCAAGGCATGGGAGGCGAATTCGTGTTTCCCAAGCAAACACGGTTACAAAAAGAAAATGAGAAGATCCTTTTCGTTGGAACTGAAAATCAGAGATTTTCCGCAGATATATTCGTCGTAAGTGCAGGCGCTTGGTGTAACGATATTTGCAAACCCATAGGGTACGATTCACGTGTGTTGCCGGCACGCGGTTTGGTCATGATCTTCGACACGAAGGGTTTCAAAGTCGTGGGTGCGTCAATGTTTCTCGAGGACTACGGTACAACAGTTGGCCAGCATAACGAAAACACGTTGAGAATGACCAGCTTCTTCGAGCTAGTAGGGTTCAACGAGAATTTTAGTCAGTCAAAAAAGAAATGGGTTTACGACATTGCAACTAGTCATCTAGTGCATAAAGACAAGATTTCACTTAATGCTATGCAAGAAGGAGTCGGATTCAGACCTTGTGCTCCTGACCAGCTGCCTGTGATAGGAAAAATGCCAAATGTCCAGAACCTCTACATAGCGACTGGAAATTGTCGTCTTGGAGTGACACTGGCACCAGTGACCGGAGACATAATCAAATCAATGATCAACGGCGAAGCGAGACTCGAAAAGATTGTTGACCAGTTAAGTCCTGCGAGGTTTCGATAGGAAAGATTTCCGGTTCAATAAGTTGTCCGCGTTATGAGAATCCTTAACTAATTCTTTCTTGCGCCAGTCGTCTTGATGGCAAAATTAATTGTGACGGCAGCTCTTACGGGGGGCGGGCCCAAGACGCCGGATATGCCAATACCCACTACCCCGGAGGCGATTTCGGACGATGCCGCTGAATGCAGAAAAGCTGGTGCTGCTATAGTACACATCCATGCACGTGATCCGATGACGGGGGAATCGAGCCCCAAAGCTGAGCACTTCAGAGAGATTGCAAAACAAATTAGGGCAAAAACCGACGCAATAGTCAACACGACAACCGGCGGAAGTTACGGTATGACTCTCGAAGAGCGGATCAGTGTCGTTCGGGAGCTAAAACCGGAGATGGCTTCCCTTAACATGGGGTCGATGAATTTCTTCAGACCCGCCCGCCCAGCTTCTTGGGACAGTGTCTTTCAAAATACGTTCAAGCAAATAGAATATTTTGCGAAAGTTATGGAGGAGTGTAATACAAAGCCCGAATGTGAAATCTATGACTTGGGCATGCTTGACACATTGAAGTTTCTCATCGGCAAGGGCTCGATCAAAAATCCCGTTCACCTTCAGCTCGTACTCGGCGTCATCGGAGGCGCTGCTGCAACAGTAGACAATTCTATGCACCTAAAGAATACTGCAATAAGATACTTCCCGAATTGCACTTGGAGCATCTGCGCCATCGGAAGATTTGAATTTCCCATGGTTACGTGGGCTGTCCTTGAGACAGGTAATCTCAGAGTGGGCCTCGAGGACAACTACTACCTTTCCAAGGGAGTAATGGCGAAGAGCAGTGCAGATCTTGTTAGAAAGGCGGTAAGGATAGTCCAGGAGTTGGGTCATGAAACAGCCACACCGGATGAAGCAAGGCAGATATTGGGATTGAAAGGTGCAGATAATGTATCCTTTTGAAAAGCAAGATTTATGCTAAGCATCGTCAACCCGTTGCCAAAATAATTAGGGCATCGTCTGGCGGGACGGAAAGCAAATTCTGATCCCCGCCTTTTCTTTGGCGTATTCCTTGTTTCACCGATATCAAAGATAATTTATACAGCTACTGCAAAACCGGAAGCTAAATGAAAGTCGCCCAAGCTGTTGCGGAAATCTTGAAACGAGAAAATGTTGAAGTTTTCGTCACTTTCCCAACGAATTATCTAATCGAGGCACTCTCTGGAGCCGGAATCAAACCTATAGTTTGCAGACAGGAAAGAGTAGGTGTCGGCATTGCGGATGGATTTGCAAGAGTTTCAGACGGGAAGAGAATATCTGTATTCACAATGCAATTCGGACCGGGTGCAGAGAATTCGTACGCGGGAATTGCAACCGCATATTCGGATTCTGTCCCAATCCTACTTCTGCCGGCAGGGCACAGGCGCGATCGAAGCAGGGTTTCACCTTTCTTTAGCTCGTATAGAGCCTACCAGTCAGAGACCAAATATGTCGAGGAAATGTTACTAGCTCAGCAGATTGCGGATTGCATGCGACGGTCCATTAGCAATTTGAAGACCGGTCGTCCGGGTCCGATAATGCTGGAAATCCCCAGGGACGTTTTAACCGAAGAAGTCAATGATGCCGTCGTGAAATCGTATCGACCTGTCACTACTTGCAGGAGTCAAGGGGATCCTGATCAAGTTGCCAAGGCTGGAAATGCGTTGTTAGATGCCCAGAATCCAGTAATTCTAGCCGGTCAAGGTTTACTGTATTCGGGTGGGTGCCAAGAACTCTTTGAGCTCGCGGAGTTGCTCGATATTCCCGTTATGACGACCCTCGAAGGGAAGAGTGCTTTTCCGGAGAATCATCCACTATCGCTTGGGACAGCGGCCTTGACTAATCCGCGCCCGGTCGTGCACTTTTTGCAGAAATCTGATGTTGTGCTGGCGATAGGTTGTAGTCTTACCAAGCACGCGATGGCTATCACAATTCCAGAAGGAAAGACGATAATTCACGTGACCAACGATTGGAAGGACGTCAACAAGGATTACAGTGAGGACTTTCCAATCCTCGGAGACGCCAAGCTTGTCTTGCTCCAATTCATCGAGATTGCAAGGGAGAGGAAAGAAAATAGAAAGGTCGAGGATTCTAGAGTCCGGAGAGAGATAGCGAGTGTAAAGCAGGAATGGTTGAAGGAGTGGATGCCGACTCTCACTTCTGGTGTCACCCCGATTAATCCATATCGAATCATCTGGGACTTTATCACATCGATAAATCCCTCAGATGCGATTGTAACTCATGATTCGGGCAGCGCTCGGGATATGATGATACCATTTTACGTTGCGACTGTGCCCCACAGTTACATAGGATGGGGTAAATCTCACGGTCTTGGGACTGGTCTCGGCCTAGTCATCGGAGCGAAGTTGGCGAGTCCGGAAAAGTTCTGTGTAAATTTCATGGGAGACGGAGCTTTTGGAATGACGGGGCTGGACTTTGAAACTTCGGTCAGGTCCAAACTGCCAATTACGACCATAGTGTGGAACAACTCAACGATGGGAAGCGAAAAAGAAGATCTTATGGTTTCTCATGAGCGTTATCGTCTCAGAGATCTCAGCGGAAATTATTCGGAAATGGGGAAAGCTATGGGTGGCTATTCTGAAAGAATCGAGAACCCACATGAAATAATTTCAGCAATCAAACGAGCGAAGCAACAAAATGAAAACGGGAAGTCGGTGCTTCTAGAATTCATGACGGGTGAGTACGGTCAAACGAACTATTCACATATGAAACCATTCTAACAAGGGCTTGTGAACTGACCGTATTTCTCACCCTATTCTGATGGTGATCTGAATTTAGTTCGCGCGAACTAAATTCAGAAACTACACTTTTTGGGCAGTGAAATCTGGCATCCGGGAGACAAGTTAGAACTTTTTTATACAGAAACGCTCTCTCCTCGCAGATATGTTCGAAGCACTGTCTGCCCCTCTCAAAATCGGCCCGGTCAACGTCAGGAATCGCACCTATACCACAGCCCATGGTCTCGGATACGCAGAACCCATACCGGGGGAATCTGCTGTAATGCTCCCATCTGAGAAACACGTGTACTATTATGCCGAAAGGGCGAAGGGAGGAGTAGGCTTGATTGTGAGCGAAGCGATGTGGGTCCACCCTTCTTCGGACTCTTTTTTCCTACCTGCTGCCTACGACAGACGTGTCATCCCGGGACTACGAAAGATTACCGATGCGGTCCACTCTCACGGCGCGAGAATCTTTGCAGAGCTTTCGCATGCAGGGCATCACGCACACAACGCGAGGTCAATGCTTCCTGCACTTTCTTCGTCTCAGACAGCTGATCTTGCCAGCGGAACCACCCCCAAAGAAATGGATCTAAAAGACATCAAAGTGATTCAGGAGGGCTTTGTTCTCTCGACAGGTAATTGCCTAGAGGCGGGGTACGACGGAATTGAAGTCCATGCCAGCCATAGTTATTTGATTGAGCAGTTTTTGTCTCCCTTCTACAATAAGAGGAGAGACAGTTACGGGGGCTCGACTGAAAACAGATTGAGATTTCTTTTGGAGATTCTCACCGCGATAAGAGAAAAGTACGGACGTAATTTTGCACTAGGAATTCGACTCAACGCCGAAGAATTTCTCCCGGGCGGATTGTCTGGCGAAGATATGAAACCGATCGCTAGGACGCTTGAGGACTCGGATCTTTTGGATTTCCTCGATGTTCACATCGGTACCTATCACCAAATGCCCCTCCATCTCGCACCCATGAGCATTGGTCCCCTTCATCAGGTAGAATACATCTCAGAGATCAAAAAAGCCGTCCGAAATATTCCAGTCTTAGGGTGTGCTGGTCGTCTGACAGATCCAAGGGATGCTGAGCGAATAATCACGGAAGGACAGATGGATATGGTTGGAGGGGCGAGGCTCTTCATTGCCGATCCGGAATGGTCCACTAAGGCGCTCGAGGGTCGACTCGAAGATATTATCGAGTGCATTGCTTGCAATTACTGTATCGTTAGAGAACTGACGATGGAGAATGCAGGTATAGGCTGCACCATCAATCCGATTACGGGAAGAGAAAAGGAACTTGGGGAGGGCACTTTGAAGCGGTCCCAAAAGAGGTTGAAAGTGGCTGTTGTAGGTGCCGGTCCCGCTGGCCTTGAAGCTTCAAGAGTCGCCCTCCTCAGAGGTCACGACGTAACTGTCTATGAAAAACTGGATGAAATTGGAGGCCATCTGTATCTTGAGGCAAAGTTACCTGCCAAAGACGTATTCTTGAAGACCGTGAATTGGTATGGTAACCAGCTCCGCAAGTTAGGTGTCAAACCGACCACGGGGACTATGGTCACTGACGACCTAATTCTAAATGGGTCATTTGATGCCATAGTACTAGCTACCGGCGCGACTTATTCAAAGAGCGGCGCGTCAGGGTTCATACCCGTCCCAATTACGGGATCAGAGTCAAAACATGTGATAAACCCGGAAGACGTGTTAGACGGTACTGCTGATATTGGGGAAAATGTGTTAGTGCTTGATGAAGAGAGGGATTACATGGCTCCAGATCTCGCCTTGTTCTTGGCTGAAAAAGGCAAACATGTCGAAATAGTAACCCGGTGGCCGAGTGTTGGAGCTAAGTTGTTTCAAAACCAACAATTTGCATATACGTTTCCTTCCTTATTCAGATATGAAGTAAGAATGACCCCATATTCTTACTTGAAGAGAATTAGCCCCAAATCTGTGGTCGTCTACAACGTCTTCACAAACGAAGAACAAGTTCGTGATCCTATTGATACTGTAGTCATGGTCACCGGAAAACAATCGAATCGACATTTGTACCAAACACTTGATGGCAAGGTACCGCTTCTCATTGAAGTTGGAGACTGCCTCGCTCCCCGTGACTTGGGGGCTGTTACTTATGAAGCCCACAAGCTCATGCGGACGTTATGATAGACTGCTTGTCTAGCTATGGGCGATGCTTTCTAATTTGCTCTTGATGTTTTCTACCGACTCCTTAGAGAGTCTCTCTGCAATGTGGCCCATATAGAGGTCCACCAGCCGTCCAATGGGACCATGCGCGTCGATCTTTAGGTTGAAGGCCGCTTCTGTGACCTTCGCTTCGACGGCTTGCAGCTGAAGGGAGCCCGCAAAATTGAGATTAGATCCCTCGCCCGCGAAGGAGATTGAATCAACTGCGATATTGGAAAAATGAACCCTAAAATTGAGAGTTTGTGATATGATTCCGGCAACTATTGTCATTTTCCATTGGGAGTCTTCAGGTGACAGGACAGTGACCTCCTTTACTCCTGGGATGCACGACCCAAGGCGTTGGACATCATGCATCATTTCGGAAACTGTCATGAGATCGGACTTAATCTGGAAAATCTCCGAGGCTTCTTGCATCTAGATCTACCATCGACAAAATCGGATTTCCTAGAAATCTTATGCGGTATAACAAGGCGCAGTTGCATCTGATAACTAGATTTTCATTTCAGGGCCACATTTCTTTTCTTCTTCTCAAACTTTTATCGATTAGATCATGCATGTTGTACCGGACCTGAACCAAATATTCTTTCAATTGCCTGTTGCTTGCTAGCTCAATTATGCTATCCATTTTCATCATTGAAATACGCAAAGCTACTATCGCCTTTTCCATTACTAGATAGTCTGGATCTGGTTCAGCTTCTCTGTAACCTCTATCCCAAGGGTCGGCTCTGTCAACACCTGCTACCGCCTCGTCGACCTTTATCCCATTCTTGACTGAAACGGCCGCGGTGTGAACTTTTCGTGTAGACAATCGACGAGCCATTATCTCTCTCAACAATTCTGTCTGCAATTTCGGGTCCTTGAGCCATACCAGCTCACGAGCCTTGGTAAAATTCAGTGTTCCATCAGAAACCTTGGATTGGACCTCTTTTGGAAGACTAAGGAGAAGAAGATGATGCGAAACATATTCCTCGCTCATGCCTATTCTTCTCGCCAGTTTACTTACCCCACCCCAACCTCGCTGAACCACATATCGATGATAAGCAACTGCTTCATCTATTGGATTGAGACTTTCGCGTTGAATGTTCTCTATCAGACTTATTTCAAACGCCCGCTGATCGGAAAAATACTTCACCACGCAAGGGACTGATTTCATTCTCAGTTTCTTGCAGGCTTCAAACCTTCTATGTCCGCAAACGATTTCGAATCCTCCATCCTTGGGACGAACCAGCAAAGGTTCGATCAGACCTTTCTCTCTTATAGATGCGACCAAGGACGACAGGTCGCCGAGCGTCCCCCTAATCTTTGACTTCGATGGAATAAGGTATGCCGTGGCGATTTCTTCAAGGGCTATTGAGGAATCTAGACTAGCTAGACTTCGCATCAATATCTCCCCAGATATGGAGGTTGCTTTAAACCGAGTGTTTGTAGATTCGACTTACTGACAGATTATCTCGATTTCAAATCTAACCTGTAAGCATTGACGGGCAAAGAAATTTGCCACAATCGATCGAAGTCTTTGACAAAGCCATCGACAATTGCCCTATTATCCGTCCACAGTGACATTCTCTCACTTTCACTCGGGGGTGCTGCCGTTGCACTGAGCAAGACCTGCTTTGAATCAACCGTTATGGATCGTAAGGAGGAAAGCAAATTATCGCTAATTCGCAAAGAAGTAATTCTGTTTAACAATCGGATTTCATCTGAGTCGTCAGAAGTTGTCTCTGTAATCGCTTTTATTCGGACTCCGCGTTGGAAGGCTTTTTCAAAATGCTCGAGGATTCCCTCCGCACTATGTACTCTCAGTCCCACGCCAGACCAGATTACCAGGATTTCGCGCTGTGCACCGTCGATGAGGATCTTCAAAGTGTCCAACACCTGCCATCCGTACTTTAGCTTAAAGTGATGCTGCGCGGAATCATCAATTCGCTCCGGCAGGAAATTCGTATTGGAAACAGCTGCAATTCTGCTCGACAGTTTCTGCGCTCGGTTTTTGATCTTCATCAGACGATTTTCGTTGTCTTTGATTAGTAGGTCAATGGCTCTCTTGGGGTCAATAGCACTGTATTTAGAGGGACTGGCCAATATTATTTCAATCAGTCCCAGTTTTTGCAATCCTCGCAAAACCCGATACACGTCAACTCTGTTTATTCCAAGGGTTGAAGATAACACCCTCGCGTGGCTCGGGCCGCACTTTACCAGAGTCAGATAAAGTTGTGCCTGCAGGGGAGTCAGCCCAAATTGACTTAGGTCAGAAATCAGGCCCTCGTCCTCTAGGTCGATCTTTCCGTCCCTCCACGAGTCGTGCGAAATTTTGAAGATGAAACTTTCAATGTCCAATCTGTCTTAACGATTCTTCGAAAGCTTGACGTGTGTTTTCGATATCCTCGGGGGTGTGGGAACGAGAGAGAAAAGATCTTACCGGGAAGTTGCAATGGATTCCTTTCAGCAACATTCTGAAGTACAATTCTTTGAACTTCTCGGATGAATGAGTAATAGCAGACCGATAATCCTTCACATCAGTATCCGTAAAGAAGACATACCAGATCCCCATGATAGCAAACACCTTCGCACTTACACCTAGATCTGTGACGACATCAACCAGACCCTTCTGTAACAATTCGGTCATCTTCCGCAGGTTCTCATAGTATCCTCGTTTTTCAAAAACCCCGATAGCGGCAATTGCCGCCGAACAAGAGACGGGATTTCCTCCAAAAGTACCCGCATGAAATGAGAAATCACCCCCTTTCCGGCGGGCGGGATCAGTCATTTCCATAATTTCGCGCCTGCCGACAAAGGCACCCATCGGAAATCCTGCACCCATTCCCTTTGCAAAGATCGAAATATCTGGAACAACTCCAAAGAACTCCTGGGCGCCACCGAGCGCCAGTCTGAAGCCGGTAATAACTTCGTCGAAGATAAGTAATATCCCGTTTTCTTGGGTCAGGCGCCTCAGATCTTTCAGAAATCCTGGTTTCGGTGAAATATTTGCCCGTTGCACTGGCTCTACGATAACTGCACAGATTTCATCTGAATTCTTCGAAAGTACTTCTTCGAGTGAGACCTCGTCGTTGAACGGTACGATTATAGTGTTTTCAATCAGACCGTGAGGCAATCCTCTCGATTCTGGATAGGTATTAGGGTGATTGTGTGGGCCCGCGTTTGATAATGGAGGCGAAAGGCTGAACAAAACTGAGTCGTGGGCGCCGTGGTATGCACCCTCAAATTTCACTATCTTCTGCTTCCCGGTGAATGCGCGAGCGAGTCTTACGGCATTAAGGCTCGCTTCGGTTCCACTAACTGTGAAACGGACTAATTCCGCGCTGGGGATGATTCGAGTCATTTTTCTAGCCAGTTGGAGCTCCGATTCGTGCTGATCTAGCATCCAACCCCGTTGGATTTGTGATACAACCGCTTCAACAATTTCGGGGGGAGTATGCCCTAATGACAACGACCCGTGTCCGAGCCAATAATCTATGTATTGATTCCCATCGATGTCCCAGACTTTTGACCCTTCGCCCCGAACCAAGGAAATCGGGTAAGGCTGAGGTTCTGATATGCCGTTGCGTACACCTCCAGGTATGACTTTTTTTGCTTCCTCAAACAATTCCCCGGATTTGCGGGTTTTCTCCTTAACCTGAGAAAGAAGTTCCCCAGATGCTGTTGTCTGGGCCTGAGTTGTCATGAGTAAACAACCCACTTCGTGTTATTTAAGCCGATTGAGTGAATACAGTTGGACTGAACTCGGAATTTATGGGACCGCATCCGGAGACTTTAAGCAAAAAATTATGCAATTGCTTCTTTTATGCCCTAACTTCGAATTGCAAAAAGTACTCAACTATGCTCCTTCGTGGTTGAAAATCCACCGTCGACTGGCAGTATTACTCCGGTCACAAATGAAGCTTCATCCGAAAGAAGAAACAAAGCGACCCTTGCGACCTCTTCAGGCTCGCCAGTACGACCCAAGGGAATGAGGCTGTTCACATAGTCGATCACTTCTTGTCTTTTGTCTCCAGCGGCAATAAGAAATGACTCCGCAAGCGGGGTGTGAATAGGACCTGGTAAAATCGAGTTTACTCGGATCTTATCTTTCGCGTGATCCGCAGCCATGGCTTTAGTGAGACTCACAACACCTCCCTTTGAAGCAACGTAAGGAGCTTCATTTAACCACGGAAATTGAGCGTCAATCGAAGCGGTTTTCACGATGGCACCACCCTGAGCGTTTTTCTTCATTTCAGGGATTACAAACTTGGAAACATGGAACATCCCCTTTAGATTGATATTCATAATCTTGTCCCAAAGTTCAACCGAAGTATCAACCACAGTCCCCGTAGGATTAATCCCAGCATTGTTGTACAATCCATCGATCTTACCGTAAATTTGGACGGTGGTTGCTGCGAGCTTCCGAGCATCTTCAAGGTTAGTGACGTCACATTTCACAAACGTGGCAATCCCTCCATCTGATTTTATCATATCAACTGTTTCATTTCCACCTTTTTCATTCACATCTGCTACCACGACCTTTGCTCCCTCTTTAGCAAAAAGTATCGCGGCGGCTCGACCCATCCCCGAAGCGGCTCCCGTTATGATTTCGACTTTTCCTGCAAGTCTGTTTGCCATTCTAGTCCGAATCCGAACATGATTCGCTAATTAACTCTTTCTTTCGCGACTCAAGAATTGGTTCTATAGACTTGGAAAATATTTCCTCAAGAATCTTAATCCCCTTTTGTTCATTTGAACATAGTTTTTCGAGATTTCGATTAAACAAGTGCATAAGAAGGAAGGACAAGTGAAGAATTGTAGACATGTATTGTGTCTTCTGCAATGAAAGAGTAAGTCAAAACAAATCTTTAGGAGGAACGTCAATTTCTGCCCATTTCGTTTCGTGGAATGGGCTCAAAGAACGCAAGACCGCACCGGCTTCTCTCGCCCTAAATAGCGAAACTCTAGACTTTAGCAATATGGGTGTAACGTCCTAAATATTATTTGGGATTACAAATTTTCACATGTATTAGCTTCACAATAGTTGGATGTAGCGCTTAAGATCAATGGTATCACTTGATTAGTGTGATCACAAGCTTGGGTTTTGTATGTTTTTCAATCCAAAAATATCAGCCATTCCTGGATGTGTTTGTCCTCCCGCCAATGATTGACGGAATGACAGCCAAGCCGTTTACAATTGCTAGGATCAAGTATACTATATGGAGGCTATTGGAAAATGATACTCTCTCCACTAAGGTAACATTTACTGAATTCATTGAAGAAATTATGTTAGTTATCAATGAATAGGGTATTTTGAGCTCCATGAGCAAGATTGCCACATTGAAGCTCAATGTGTAGCCAACGTTGTAGAATGTCCCCCTTAGAGCCGACGCTACTCCACGACGGATTGGAGGTACAGAACCCATGATCGAGCTAACATTAGGGGAAGAGAATAAACCCATTCCGGCTCCGGCTAATAATAGGAGGACCCCAGTGTAAGAGTACGCACTATTTGGTGAGGCGCCAGCGAATAGGAAAAGGGCAAGGCTAGTCGCAAGAAGCCCCGAAGTAGTGAAAGGGAGGGCGCCATACTTATCGGAAAGTCGACCGCTAATCGGCCCCGTCATGATGAAACCGAGATCAAATGGAAGCAACCCGAGCCCGGCTTGCAAAGGAGAGAGTCCGAGCACGAGTTGCAGGTACAAGCTAATCACTAAAATGAAAGCGCCGGTTGCGATAGCATTAATCATTTGAGCCAGGGAGCCTCCCGCGAATTCCTTTATCCGGAGGATACTAAGATCAAGTAGTGGGTGATTGACATGGTGCTCAAAGTGCACGAAGAGCGCGAGGGAAGTGAGGGTCAAAATGCCCAAGACCGCAACGGTCAGATAATCCGTGAAGCCATAAGCGGCAAATGTGAGTGCTAGCAACAACGAAGTAATAAAAATGGTGAAGCTGATGAATCCCTTCCAGTCCCAGGGGGTGCCCAATTCTGATGTTCCCACCTGACGCAGACGGCTAACCGCCCAAACCGTCGCAAAGATTCCCACGGGAACATTGATGTAAAACAAATATCGCCAATCTAGAATCGCGAGGATCAATCCGCTGAGAGTTAGACCCGTGACCGAACCTACTCTAAATGCGATCTGATTGATACCGAGGGCAGCGCCGAGTTGATTATGTGGGAATGCGTCCGTGATAATAGCTGCACTGTTTGCAAACAGAGCTGCTGCCCCCAGGCCTTGAATAATTCTCGATAAAATGAAAAAATTTGACTCAGAAGAAGTTCCAGCGAGCAAGGAACCGATCGTGAAAATACTGAACCCAAATGAATAGATTTTCACACGACCGAAGATGTCACTCACTCTTCCGATGAAGAGGAGGGCGACGGTGCTACCTATCGTGTAAGATTGAGTGAACCAGATTGCTTGTTCAGCATCAGCATGAAGCGCCGAAGCGACCGTGGGGAGTCCGATTATGACGATTCTTCCGTCTATGCCGCTCATTAAAACCCCGACAGTCGTAACAGTTAGGACGGTCCACTTGTATTTCACTCCTATCGGATCAGCCATTTGCTCTTAGAAAGCACTATTTTTCAATTAATTAGACGCTCACGTTGAACAATCTTATCTTTTGAGGGTGTCTCACGTTAGTAATCGAAACTGAGCTAGTTCATGATTTTTTTCGAATGTTCACTCAAGAACATCTCGCTCGGGAAGAACGACTAGCCTCAACCCATCGTACTTTCGATATTCAATCTTCTCCATCGGTTGCAGAATTTGCTTGGATTTTTTCAAGCAGAAACCAATGACATCGGTCTTTATTCTTTTTCTTCTCACAAAATTCGCCAGTACTGGCTGTCGTGCGTGCAAACGAACGTTCAATAGATAGATAAGTAATCTTTGAATTGCGAGTCCCTTCAAACCTAGATTTGCATCTGGGGGTTAGAGAATGAAAATCAGGGATGCACGAAAGAGCGATGTAAGCGAGATCAACCGGATAATCAATCAGTACTGGAAACCCAATATCGATCACGACAAAGAGTTAGAGAATCCCGACACGGTTTTGCTAGTAGCGGAGGGAGGTTCGGGGATCCTTGCAGGAGTTGCCCTAATGCACGTCATTTCTTGGAATAAGACTGGGTACTTGGTCGAACTCGCTGTAGAAAAGTCCATGAAAAGAAACGGGATAGGATCCAAACTTGTAATGGGACTAATTGAAAGGGCTTCGTGTAACTTGCTCCGATCAATAATCGTAGAAACCCAGCCGGGAAGGAAAGAGGCTATTGATTTCTACATGAGTCAGGGTTTGAGAATGTGCGGATACAACGATAGATATTATACGAATGAACCTAAATCCTCCGACGAGATTGCAATCTTCTTCTCCCTGGATCTTCCGACCTGATCAGTTTGAGATGTCCCCTTCCTTGTTTATCTTTCTATCCTCCGGATAATGAATTGAATTTGTTCACAATCAGAGAATAAATTCACGTTTTCAAAACAAAAGCCATTAAGTTCAAGTTTGGATTCGTAGGTTTTCCTGTTCCCTCGATTGCTGCCAGGGTAGAATTTAGCCAACTGTACTTCGGGGATCCTGTATTGTATTTTGCGAATCCTAGAACTTTGTATTGTCCGTCACCAGAAGGTAAGGGGATCGCCTTTCCACGCCTGAGCACAGATATTGTAACGTCCTCGTCGGTCGTTATTGTCTCATGAACGTGTTGTGAGACATTATTGTCGCGGTCAACAGTTGCGTAATCTATTCCCTGTACTGCTCCGTTTATTTTGCCTATTGCTTTTCCTTCAAAGTGGAAATCATATCTAGTGCCATCTGGGGTGTCACCGTATTCTACTACTCTCCAGTTCGCGATTACTTCGTATATTTTTTCGCCGATCAAGATGTGCGCACTTTCGATATTCTTTCATTAATGAGTCATTGATATGAATATGGACAAAAAATGATTAAAGCTGCCAGGAGTGTGCTCAAAAGTCAAGAACCGAACCGAATGACCAAGGAATTTTTCTATCGACCAAGCGACGCTTGGGCCGCAGATTTCATCCCATTTTATGATGGAGGACGATTCAGACTGTTCTACCTCTTGGACTGGCGCAATAAGGACTCGCGCGGCGAGGGCACTCCATGGTATCTTATTAGCACCAAAGATTTCGTAAATTTCTCAGAACATGGAGAAGTTTTAGGGCGCGGCTCAATAAACGATCAGGATCTCTATGTTTTTACTGGTTCCGTCATACGTGCGGGTGGCCTATATCATATCTTTTACACGGGACACAATCCTTACTTCCGAGTGGCTGGGAAACCGGAGCAAGGAATTATGCACGCGACTAGCGATGATCTCCTCCATTGGAAAAAATTGCCGAACGATACTTTTTACGCACCTCTCGATCATTACGAGCCGAACGATTGGAGGGATCCCTTTGTATTTTGGAATGGGGACTCCCACGAATACTGGATGTTGCTTGCGGCTCGATTAAAGGATGGTTCACCAAGCCGAAGGAGGGGATGCACGGCACTATGTGTTTCTATTGATTTGAGATCATGGGAAGTCAAAGAGCCATTCTATTCGCCAAATTTGTATTATACACACGAGTGTCCGGATTTGTTCCGAATGGGAAATTGGTGGTACTTAATTTTCTCCGAGTTTTCGGATTTGGTTCGAACGAGATATCGAATGGCGAGGTCTCTGGATGGCCCGTGGCTAACTCCCGATGATGATACCTTCGACGGGAGGGCGTTCTATGCGGCGAAAACAGCCTCGGATGGACGACGCCGATATTTATTCGGGTGGAACCCGACCCGACATAGCTGCAAAGATTACGAGAGTTGGGAATGGGGAGGGAATCTAGTCGTGCATGAAATTAAACAACAAAAGAATGGCCTCTTGTCGGTGAGTGTTCCAGCGACAGTTAACCAAGCTTGGAAGAAAACGAATCTTTCCCCAAAGTTTGACTTGGTGTTTGGAAGAGTAAAACAGAGAAAAAGGAAAATCAAGATTTTCGCTTCGCGTACTTTCGCCTGTTCGGCCGCTGGTGAAATGCCAAAACGTTGCAGAATAGAAACTTCGATTGAGATAAAGCGGGGGACGCATTCATGCGGTATTATGCTGAGAACGAGCGATGATCTCGAAAAATCGTACTATATTCGATTAGAACCAAAAAAAGAGCGGTTGGTTTTCGATTCATGGCCGAGAAGTACCGACCATCCGATAAAGAATACCGATGCCGGATACATGCCAGGTTTGGAACGAAAGATCAACTTCAATGCCTTGGAACCCATCAATTTGACCATCTTCGTAGATGGATCAATTTGCGTAGTCTATGTCGACGGCGTTTGTGCGCTGAACTGCAGGATGTACGATCTTCTAAGCGGCAGATGGGGTTTTTTTGTCGAGCAAGGGATCTCTGTTTTTTCCAATTACAAAATTTCAACGCTTTGAATTAGATCTAGACGAACTCCAATTAAGATAATTTGAAGATTCTTTTCGCATTTCCTCCCAGCATTTTCTTCATACTCTTATCTGAATCCGAAATTGATTTGATTTGATTGATCTCGTTAGATAGGTTTGATGGCAGATCGGAGCCAAGTAAGATTCTATCAGCACCCAGATTTGCGAGCAATCCAAGCTTGTCTACTACAGCAACGTGGGAGGGCTCAACAAACAAGTTTTTCTCAAGCGATGAGGCAACAATAGCTTCGCCAACCAATATTCCCCATCCGGCGTGTGCTAGTACTATCGGAATATCGGGGAATTGCCTTGCTCTAGGCAAAACTAGAGAAGGAAGTGAGAAGGGAATACCCGGACCTGTATGGATCATTACTGGAACGCCTAATCTCTTGGCTGTCTCGAAGACCATAAGGGCATCGTTGCCGAGCGGATTCACTGCGTGACCTATTGTGTGAATTTTTATCCCGACGAACCCTTCATCTCTTACTAAACGCTCTGTCTCTGATATCCAAGTATCATGGTCAATGTGGGGGTTCAAGCTAACGATACCATACACTTGCCCCGGTAGTTCTTTCGAAAGGTTTGCAATCTCGTCATGAACCTTCTTTGGATCTGGAGCTCCAGGGAAGGGTTGAATTATTGTCCGAGATACATGATTCGCGCGTTGTGATTCCAAGAGTTCAGCACTTGAAGAAAAAAGATCGAATACGTTGCATTTCCCAATATGCGTGTGGACGTCAATGATTTCATCGTCCATTTTCTTGATTTACTCGTTGTCGCTGGAATAGACAACAGTTTCCATTGAATAAGGGTTGCTTCACTTTTCCTCTATTTCTTACGACTTTATCTTCGAATGATATTTATGTCCGCAACCTGTTCACGAAAACGACAATGAATGTTATCGTGCTCATGAGTGATACTTTTCGGGCAGATCATGTAGGAGCGTACCGATTACAACCTCCGTGGACTCGCCCGGATCACGAGACCCAACCATTCATAGACACGCCTAATCTTGACAAATTTGCCAAGGAATCTTCTCTATTTGAGAGATTTTACTCTGGCTCTTATCCGACTATTCCCTGCCGATTAGATCTCTTCAGTGGTCGTTATAGTTTCCCAACTAGAGGATGGGAGCCACTGAGACCTGATGACATCATTATCTCAGAGGTATTGAGCAAAAACAGATATGTTTCAGAAATAATTTTCGATACACCCCCTCTAGCAGATGATGAGTATAATTTTACTCGCGGCTTCACAGGGTGGGAATGGGTTCGGGGTCAGCACAGAGACCGATGGGTTACAGATCCGATCGACGTTAAACTTCCGAGTGCTGTCCACAAGATCAGCAGCGTAAGCGGGCTTCGACCTTACTTACTTAATTCTAGTCGTCGTCGATATGAAAGAGATTGGTCTTGTGCGAAAACGATCATTACTGCAATGGACTGGCTCGAACGAAATTCTGGTCATGAAAAGTTCTTTTTGTACGTGGATACTTGGGATCCTCATGAACCCTTTGATGCACCGGAGTGGTATCTTGACCGATATAGAAAGAAGGGATACCGAGGAGACCATGTAATCTATCCTAGATATGGGAGGCCCGAATACCTCACCGAAGAGGAAATTGTAGATATTCGAAATTGGTATGCTGCCAAGGTCACTCTCGTTGATAATTGGGTAGGTAAGTTTCTAGATCGATTGGATGTTCTTGGCCTGACAGAAAATACACTAATCATTTTCATGTCGGATCACGGCCATCTGTTTGCAGAACATGACTTACAAGGAAAGCCGACTGGTCCGCTTGGATCATTATACGAAGTTTCGATTCGCATTCCATTACTGATCCGTCACCCAGAGGGAATAGGAAAAGGAGGGCGTTTTGGAGCGTTAGTTCAGCCCGTGGACGTTTTTCCCACCATACTGGATTGCATAGGTGTAGAAATTCCGCCTTCAGTTCAGGGCAAATCGCTGCTTCCGATCATGATGGGTAAATCAAACAATGTAAGGGAATATGCCTTTTCAGGAAGATTTTCGAGGTCCTCAGGTTACTCCGCACTCGATCCCAAGAACCACCGCGGCGCTGCCTTGTTTGACGGATGGATGGGTACTGATTTTGTCTCTGAACCCTTCACAGTTACAACGCAGGACTGGTCCCTTATCTGTCCTCCATCTGGGGGTCCGTTGCCAGAACTGTACAACTTGGTTGACGATCCCTCTCGAAGCAAGAACATCATTAGTCAACATTTGGATATTGCTCTAAAAATGCATGCAGCACTAATCAGCTTCCTATCAGAATGTGGAGCTGGCTCTGAAAGAAAAAAGGAGTACGATTGGCGAAATAATAGGTTGCCCATCTCCGTAAAGCGAAAAGGGTTTGCTGCTTCGACGAAATTCTTCATCATTACCATTAACGCCATTCTATTCGGATTCCTTACAAAGGAAGAGGCTGAAGCGGCCAGATTAGACACTTCTATGGATGTGCGCGAAACAAATCTGGGTGAAATAGCGAAGGTCGAGGAAAGGAAATCACTAGTGTGCGTAGGAAGGCAATACTATTGGCCGCAAGACATTATTGCAACCGAGCCCTCCTGAGGGCAGCTGGACCAGCTAAATAATTCCATGGCTAGGGAAGAGACTTGCGCGCGCGCTCTTTGATACGGCCCATCCAAAGTCGAGTTTGAACTGTTGTTTCACGAGGGACCGATTCCTAGCTAAATAGAATTGCTAAACAGAGCTCTGCGGGAATTGATGGTAATATTGTATAAATAGTACAAGGCTTTTGCTTCAAAAGCTATCATGCGAAGGACAAGTTTTGGAACAAAGAGCGCGATCTCAAGAATGACTGGTATCGCCGTTGTTGTCATCGTTGCTATAGTCATCATTGTGGGAGGACTGGCCGCAGTGTTCCTCGGTGCATCGAGTACTTCGACCACGCAAAGTTCTTCGCAGAGTTCTTCCTCTAGCACTGCTTCTTCCTCATCATCCTTGTCCAGTTCTTCTTCATCAAGTTCCATATCCAGTAGTGTTAGTGCTTCATCGTCGTCAATCTCTACAACTTCCGCACAATCGACTAGTTCTACTTCTTCATCTTCCTCTAGTTCTGGAACTGCTCCCAGTTCCTTGACATACGAAACGATCTTTACCCCTTCATTTCTCGATCCTGCAGTTTTTTACGATGCCTTTGGAGTTTTCATGGGTAACGTCTACCAGAATCTTTTCTGGTTCAATCAATCGAGTACAACTCAGATCATCCCATGGCTCGCACAGAACTACACCGTCTCGTCAGATTCCAAGACTTATACGATAAACCTGAGAAGTGGGATCACATTTGCAGATGGCGAGCCGCTCAATTCGACTGCCGTTTATTTCACTCTCAACCGAGTACTAGTGATGGATGGGAGCACGCCGACTGCCCATGCGACCCAGTTCGCACCCGACTTTCAGCAGCTTTTGAATAAGACTCTAGCCACAGCGTTTTGTGGTTGCCACATAACGTACAATCAGACTTATGTAAACGAGGTACTGAATGAAAACTTCGTTCAGATTACCGGTCCTCTTTCTCTGCAAATTCACGTTATGGCAGCAAACTCTTTCATCCCATTCCTCTTATCCGCTTACAACTACGGGATGATAATAGCACCACAATACGTGATGCAACATGACATTGGACTGTGGAATCAATCATCAACTGGTTATACACTTCCTTATCCGGTCTTATCTGGTAACGAGACCACGCAGATTTACCAATACTTAGCCGACGAGACCGCCACCTGTGACGCCGGGATCACACCTCAGGGCTGCGGCACGACATACCTCGATGGATCATACAAAGGGTCAATGGCTGGAACGGGACCCTACATTCTGCAGAGTTTCGACCAGGGTACAAACGACCTTGTGTTTACGGCGAATCCGAATTATTGGGGCGGCCCCTTCCAGTACATGGGCGGTTCCAAGGTTATCCCAACCTTCAAGACAATCCACATGAATTTCGTCCCCAGTGTCAACACTCGCGAAGTGGATCTGAAAAACGCTGCGGGTTCAGGTCAGGCGATGATAATCGACGTCCCACCGACTAACTTGTACGATGTCGTTGATAGAAACACGTGGCTAACTAACGGTACATTCAAGTCGGTAATTCCTGGCGTCTCCGTTCTTGGTCCGTATTCAGGAGTAGGTGGTACCGGACTCGCATTCGACATGAATGTTACCAATCCTCAAACTGGTGACTACTACTCGTTCCAGCCCTTCGCTGACGTGAGGCTCAGACTCGCATTGGCAGACTCGATAAATGTCACCGACCTCAACTCTGCTGTTAATAACAATCTAGGGATAGTATCTCCGAACATTATGCCACCCGGGACGCCACCCCAGGGTGCATACAACCCGTCAATAACGCCGCGATACAGCTTTAACACAACCGGAGTCCAAGATCTTTTGCTTGCTGCGATGGAACAGCCCCTCACTCACTTTACATTTTTCAATGGCTCGGTCGCCCCAGCAGGTGTATTCAACAACTCGTTTGGTTGTCCCACGCTAAACTCTAACAACCAGTGCTCCAAACCCGTTGCCCAGTCTGTCACGCTCACATACGACTCTGGAGACTTGGTCGCGCAGGACATTCTTGATGGAATGGCGACCGCCGTCAATAACGTAAGTTCGACCTACAACATGGGCTTAACTGTCAACGTCGCTCCAGTTCCAGCAGGAGTCATGTATAGCAACATTCCTCACGAGTACGACTATTACTTCGGTTGGTCGGTAGATTACCCCTGGGACACATTCGTACTTGGTTTCCTGTTCGCACCCGGTCACCCATTTGCCAACAGCGACAAATGGAACTTTAGTTCCTTCGGGGATCTTTACCAGCAGGCAGTTGCAGCAGATGGAGCAGATAACCTGACCGGATTGGTTTCGATCAGCAACCAGATGCTCACTCTCTCAAATCAGCTAGTGCAGTACATTCCAACGTTCTACATCAGTGGCTTTACAGTACTTACGTCCAATATTCAGGGCTACTACTGGAACGGGGCACTTGTTCCAACGCTATACTTCGCACAACTCACGTGAGTGATAACACGGGACTTTTGAAGTCCCGCTCTTTTTTATTTTTTTTACTTGAGTAACAGAGAGTCAGGATAATTTATAGTCCCCTGAAGAATGTGGGGACGACTATGAAGATAACGAATATCGAAACCATACCGCTGAGTCTACCGATTAGTCCGTTCAAGGATGGCATGGACAAAATAGCTGGGCAAAACGCCCCGACCAAATTTTACGAAGGGGAACCAATCGCGCATAAAAGAAAGCGGGACCGAGACGGAAGGCCCCTGATGGACTATGTCTTGGTAAAGGTGAGGACAGATAACGACCTTGTTGGGATGGGTGAGGCGCCCACCGACAGCTATGAGACCCTCGAAACTGTCAAATTCATGATCGATAGGCACGTGACTCCGAATCTGATTGGTCTTGACCCATTTGACATTGACCGAAATAACGATGTAGTCAGCTGGAGAACTGACAGGATGGCACTACGCCACGTTTCATCTGCGATAAACTACGCATTGTATGACATAATGGGAAAGGAGCTGGGGGTGCCGCTTTATGTGCTCCTCGGAGGAAAGTATCGTGAGAAAGTGCTCGCCTCCGTCGAGGTACCCCGTGGTACCCCGGAAGATATGACGGCGCACAGCAAGGAATACTATGATTCCGGCATAAGGGGGATCAAGGCAAAAATCGGATCCAGCCCCGACAGAGATGCAAAGTGTCTCAAATCAATCCGAGACGAGCTCGGGGAGAAAATAAGCTTGCGAGGAGATGCGAACGAGAGCTATACAATTCAGGGTGCAATAAGGCTCGCGAGGCTCGCAGAAAAGAACGACGTTGACCTGGAGGTATTGGAGCAACCAGTCACTTGCTCAGATCTAACCGGTATGCGAAAGGTTGCCCATGCTGTCGACACTCCCGTGGAGGCTGACGAAAGCGCGTACAGTCTATACCAGGTCTTCGAGATTCTCCGGAGAAACGCCTGCGACGTCATAAATACAAAGTGCTCCAAAGCGGGTGGAATCTCTGGGGTGAAAAAGTGGGCGACAGTGGCGGAAGCAGCGAGGAAACCCATCGTAATTGGCACGGAATACGGTCTAGGCCCGATGGTCGCCACCAAGGTCCACCTCGGGGCGGCGATAAAGAATGCGGATCCGGTCGTAGAGTTCACGGAGATTGTTCTACACGATCTGTTGCTGAAAGAACAGCTCAATTTAGAGGATGGCTACATCCGTTTGCCAACAAAGCCTGGCTTGGGGTGGGAGCTTGACGAGAAGAAGATAGAGGAGTTCACAGTGAGAGACTTTCCAGCCTAGATTGACAGGTTAGAGCAAAAAACCTGTCCTCCATTCTCTTGATAGGACTACAAATTAAGTGCTTTCCTGAATAGTTAGCATCCCTCCACTGCGAATATTCTAGAGGATCTGCTATTGCCCTAACAAACAATATACTGAATGTTGTCGCAACCAAGCGGACTTTCTTGAGACTATTTTTATATCGAACACCCGTTTCAAGTGTGCATGAGTAAAAGACCAATAGCAATGCCGAAAATCGGGTTTATCGGTCTGGGCTTGATGGGAAAACCAATGTCTAAGAACCTGATCAAAGCTGGATATCAAGTGACTGTCTATAACAGAAGCTCACATGCGGCAGAAGAGCTAGAGTCGCTCGGAGCCCGGCGCGCAAGAAATCCGTCTGAAGTTGCAAAATATTCGGATGTGATCATTGTAATTGTCCCCGATTCTTCCGATGTAAGAGATGTGACGCTGGGACCATTTGGTATCATCCAGTCAGCTCGATCTGGACTGGTAGTCATCGATATGAGTACAATTTCGGCCAACATGGAGAAAGAAATCTCCTTGGCTTTCGAGCAGCGTGGTACTTCTTACCTTGACGCTCCAGTCTCAGGGGGAACCGAGGGAGCTGCCAACGGAACCCTCGTCATAATGGTAGGTGGAAAAGAAGAGACAGTCAATCAATGCATGCCCATCTTCGAAGCATTGGGCAAGAAGACGACATATGTCGGGCCCATTGGGTCAGGGCAAGTCGTGAAAGCGTGCAGCCAACTAATTGCGGCGCTATCTTTTCTGGGAGTGGCAGAAGCTCTAGTGTTGGGTGAAAGTGCTGGCGTAGATCCAGCGACAGTCCGCGATGCCATTAAGGATGGAGCGGCTCGTTGTTGGGTCTTGGATATGCGCGCTAATAAGGTCATGAAAAGGCAATTCGATCCGGGTTTCAAGGCAAGACACCACCTCAAAGACCTGGGGTTTGTCAACGAAATAGCTAAATCAAATGGGTTGAAGCTAAAGGGAGCAGAATGGGCCTTTGAAATGTTCAACACACTTGTACAAGAAAAAGGCAGGGGAGATTGGGATAATTCAGCAGTCATGACAGTAATAGAAGATATGAACAACACGACTATCAAGACAGACCTGCAAGTGTCCTAACTTTTTGAGCCTAGGATCAAATTTCCAAAAACTCCCAAAAATTTCTTTTGCTACATCGTTTTAATAATGACACTAGCCAAAAATGGGGCCCAGAATCCGGCATGGACTCGGTATACTCTTCTGCGAAAAGACCCAGAGCACTCGCTCTTATCGGCGACAGGTATCACAGCCCGGTATACATTCGCGACTCTCTTTCCTCTGCTCTAGCGAAGGAAAATATTCCCCTGACCTTCATAGAGGAGGTAAAAGCACTTAATACGGAATCACTTGGGGAGCACCAACTTTTGATCATTTTACGCGATGGCACCAACTGGCCGGACGGGTACGATAAGCCTCCCATAAAATGGATGACCGATGACCAGCAGAAGGCGATTTGGGATTTTGTGAACAACGGGGGCGGATTCCTCGCGTTGCACAATTCGCAAGGTAACTTTCCGCCGGGCGGTCTTTACTACAAACTCTTCGGTGGCGATTATGGCGGTCACCCTCCCCCTTATGTATTCACTGTAAGGATTGAGGACAGAAATCATTCGATAACAATGGGTGTAGAAGATTTCGAAGTCTTTGATGAACAACATACTGTAAAGTACTACCTTGATCGTGAGCATCTTCTGCTAAGATCCATGGCTAGAGATAATCTTGCATCCGAAGCCGGATGGTGGCGGGAGATGGGCAGAGGGAGATTTTGCTACCTTGCGCCCGGGCACACTCCGGAGGCCCTCGGGCATCCAATGATGCAGAAGTTGATCAGAAATGCTGTGAATTGGCTCTTGGAACCGGTAACTGCTGAGAGATTCGGCTAGCTTTTCTTTTTAGTCAGGAGAAATTCAAAACAAAAATCGTTGCCTGACCAGATATCGACCCAAAAGCCGTCTTTTTTCCTTCCCGGCGAGCCCGAAAGCACGCCGCCAATTCACGAATATGAAATTCTGCATAGCGTGCTTGATGTGAATCTTGATTTTAACAAACGAATGATTTCGGGAACTGCGAAACTGAAGTGTTCGCTCGTTGCTTCGGTGGAGAGCATAATTTTGGACGCGGTAGAAATGCACTTTGGGACTGTTCGAGTGAATGGGAAAGAGTCCAGATTTACGGCTACAACAACGAAACTAGAGGTTTTCTTGGGTAAATCAGGAATTTCTGTAGGAAACACCTTTGACGTTGAAATTGAGTATTCCGCCATTCCTCGTAAGGGACTTTTCTTCATGGGGCCGACTGAAGTCGATTCTACCGGGATAAGACAAGTATTCGTTCACTGCTGGCCAAACGATTCGCGGTATTGGTACCCATGCTTTGATCATCCGAGTATGCGAAGTTCGACGGAGACTATTGTCACTCTGCCAAAATCAATGACGGCAGTATCAAACGGGAAGCTCCTCTCGATAAAGGATTCTAGAAATGAAACTAGGACTTGGCACTTTTTGCAAGAATTTCCTCATCCAGCTTACATAAGATCAATCGTTGCGGGCGATTTGACAGAGTTCGATGACTCATGGAGGAATGTTCCCCTGGAGTACTTTGTCCTCTCTGATCGCTCTAAGGATGAAGCCCTGCGAACCTTCGGCGAAACTCCTGAAATAATGGAGTATTTTTCCAAAGTCATTGGGACAAATTACCCCTACGTGAAATATGCACAGACTGCAGTCGGTTTCATGGGAGGCGGAACAGAAACAATAAGCGCGACTATAGTCAGTGACGAATTGCTTCACGACGCTCGAGCGCACGAAGACTACACAAACAGCGGCGACGTCGTGGCTCACGAGCTAGCGCATCAGTGGTTCGGGGACTGTGTAACTTGCAAGCACTGGTCGCATGCTTGGCTCAATGAAGGGTTTGCAACGTACTTCACCGCCCTTTACAGAGAATTTGCCTTTGGTGAAGATGATTTTCGATATTTTATGGAGGTCCCCTACAGGGAGTCTTATCTGCAAGAGCGCTATATGCGTCCAATTGTCACAAGTCGCTTTTGGGACGCCGAGGAAGTTTTCGACCGCCATGCGTACGAAAAGGGAGCTTGGGTGTTGCACCTGCTCAGGGGGACGTTCGGTGATCAGGTCTTTTTCAATTCGATTGCCCGATATGTAAAGGAACACATGAACTCCGGAGTGGAAACAGCAGATCTGAGAAAATCCTTCGAATTTGTCTCTGGTGAAGACCTGACCTCGTTCTTCAACGAATGGTTATACTGTCCTGGAATCCCGGAATATGAGGTAATTTATTCTTGGAACGCCTTGGGCAAAGAAATCAACCTCTCGATAGAACAAAAAAATGCGGGAAAAGATAACGTTCCTCTCTTTACAAATCCGATAACGATCAAAATAACGGGCGAGAAAAACAAATCTGGGATCAAAAAAACAATCCGAATGACGAAATCGAAAGAAAATTTTGTCTTTCATTCTTTGGGTGAAGAACCTCTAAACGTTTCATTTGACCCAGACGACTGGATACTGAAAAGCATTGATCTTCATAAACCACTTCGGATGTTTCTGTATCAGTTAGAAAATTCAGATTCCGTTATGGAGCGAGTGTGGGCCTTGCATTATCTGTCTAATCTGACGAAATCGGAAGATAGACAAATCGTGGTCTCGGCCCTTGAAAAAGCGGTGGAGACCGACAGATTTTGGGGCGTCAGGTATGAAGCGTCAAAAGAGCTGGGAAACCTAAAGTCACAAGGTGCTTTGAACTTCTTATTATCCAAGACGAGGGCTGATGATTCAAAAGTGAGAAGAGGAGTAGCATTTGCCCTCCGAAACTTCTCAGATGTTGAAGACTTGGGCCAAAAGAAAGTTATTGTTGATGAACTTGTTTGGCTTCTGAATAACGACGAATCTTATTTTGTTAGAGCGAACGCAGTTTGGTCCCTTGGGTTTTACAGTCCAGAGCAGGGAGTTTTCGAGGCAATGGAATCTGCTTTAAAACAGGACTCTGTTGTCGATATCGTGAGAAGCCACACATTCAAAGGATTCTCGGAGAGGCCGGATTTACGAGCAATTCCCCTCGCGTTGAATTACCTTCGGAGCGGAAAAGAGATGCGGGGAAGGGTTGCGGCAGTTTCGTATTTGGGCAAAACTTTGAAGGATGATCCCAAGATTATGGATTCCATTCTTGAACTAAAGGACGCCTGGGATCCACGATTAAGATCGGAAGCAGTCTCGGCCCTTGAAAACTCCAACGATCATAATATTGTTCCGATTTTGCAACAATGGCTCGAGAATGAAATCTATGGTAATGTAAGAAGAAAGCTACGCGAGTTAATCGTCAAGCTTCAAAAGAATGAATCTAAGTGAGCGTCCAGTCAGCCAATCCTTGAAAGCATTGAAAACGTCAGTTCATTTTCGTACGACGTTTGCTGCTGTAGGTGCGAACAGCTTCCCTCCCTTAAAATAACCGTCGGTGGGCAAGTCAACAAATATCACTTCGATTTGATCTGCTGGAACTTTGCATTCTTCGACCAACACGTCAGTTACTCTTTCAGCGACTTTCGCCTTGACTTCCGCAGGTCTATTGAACTGGTGTAAGAAGACTATTGGCATTGCATTTCATCCAATCTTCGCGACCTACCGTCGATATTAGTCTTTATCGATCCGGAGCTGAATTTTTTATCAGCTTCGTTTGGATCAAAGTCCTACCATCACCGGATTAGGCGAATCCAAAGAGAAAGTCGGGAGAATCGATTTGAATCCATCAGAAACTATTCCAATCGGCCATACGAGCGTGCGTGTTACGAGGCTCGGACTGGGTGGAGCATCGCTCGGCAACTTGTATTCCCCTATCTCAAACGAACAAGCCCAGTCTACTATTGATAGGGCGTTAGATCTTGGTGTCAGGTATATTGATACAGCCCCGCTTTATGGTTCGGGGCTGAGCGAGTACCGCATTGGTAATGCGATAAAGACACGGTCACCAAAACAGCTCACCATCTCCACAAAAGTTGGACGGTTGTTGAAGCCTAGTGCTAGTACGCGAATCAGCCAGTTCCCGGGTTCTCCTTCCCTAGAACCTTACTTCGATTTCTCTCAAAAGGGAATCATCTCCTCTTATGAAAGCAGCCTTCAACGACTCGGTGTTTCGAGTGCAGACATTCTACTCATCCACGATCCGGACGACCATCTCGACCAAGCAATTCACCACTCCTATCCGGCACTTGTCGAGCTTCGCTCGAAAGGGCGGGTCCAAGCCATTGGGTTGGGCACGAATGATTGGAAAAAAGCCCTTTACATCCTGAAAGAGTGTCCTTCCCTTGATTGTGTTTTGTTGGCAGGCCGTTACACTTTGCTCGAGCAAGGAGCCCTTGCGGAGTTTCTCCCTTACTGCCTCGCCAAGGGAATTGGGGTAATCATAGGTGGTCCCTTCAACAGTGGAATCCTATCTTCTGATCTCAACTCCACTAGTGTTCTAAAGTACAATTACACGTCAGCACCAATCGACGTACTGCAAAAGGCTCGACGAATCAATGCAGTTTGTGAACGATTCGGAGTATCTCTAAAAGCTGCGGCATTGCAGTTTATTCTCGCTCATCCCGCGATTGTTTCCGTAATCCCCGGTTCACGTTCGCCGGAAGAAGTCGAAGAAAACTTTTCTCTTGCGACGCAAGTTATTCCGCACCAGCTTTGGGAAGAAATGAAACAACACAGATTAATTGTTCGTGATTCTCCCACGGAATGAGGTTAATCGCAACACATTCGAGACCCTAGATAAGGGGCCTCTGGAAATTGACGATGGGCTAATACTGGCAGCAGGTGCCTGGTCCTCGGCAATCGAGGGGATCCCCCAGTTGATACTTCCGCCCATTAAGCCGATGAAAGGTCAAATGCTGGCCGTAGGAATGACAGACGGGCTACTGAATCACATAATACTTGGAGAGCATGGGTATTATTTCCGAGAAAAAGCGGTCGTCTTGTCGTCGGTACGACTATCGAGGATGTAGGCTTCAACCGGGCAAATACTGCCGGAGGTGTTTTCGACCTATTGCGCAAAGCATGTGAAGTTCTGCCCGCTATCTATAACATGCCACTGCTGGAAACCTTGACCGGACTCTGACCAAAAAGTCTTGACGGGGCACCCGTACTCGGACCAACGTCAATCAAAGGTCTCATCTTGGCTACGGGTCATTTCCATATCGGGATAATACTTGCCCCTATTACTGCCGAACTAATCTCTGAATACGTAATGAAAGGGAGGGTATCTCACGAAATAGAGCCATTCATGGCCGACAGATATGCCAGATTGCGGTAGGTCTGTCCACCCTCCTGAGAAAACTAGTCATGTGAAGTATGGTGATTCAAATCTTAGGGCTAGCGAGGCAGAATAATCAATAAGGCAAACTCTGCAACTCAGTTGGAGTGTATCAGGAATTCTTCGTCCTTGATCGGATTCAAGAATTCGGGCAGTTCTTCAGGATCAGCACTTGACCAGTGCTCGTGAACAATTTCCCAGCTTCTTCTTTTCCTGAATATTATTGTCGCCCTTGTGCGCGTTACGAACGAATTCGACAGCAAAGTAATCGAATTTGAAAGGAGAAGTGTAACATAGGCAAAATTTCCCGATACTTGTACTGAAATATCATCGAGACTCAATTCGCCCCTCTTCACTTGACACCATAGCTTACGCTCGTGCTCAAGTGCAGTCTTAGAGTCCATGAGAGACAGAGGAGGAAATCTGGAGAAAAATGTGAAATGTCGTGCTGATGTCGACCCGAAAAATAGCGATAGATCTTTCGAATTTACTCCTCTAATTATCCTTTCCACAGTGTCTCGGGCTGGTCATACTAGGGAGTCTCAGCAAGCGAGAAACTCGTTCGTGAAGATTTCTCTCTGTATGCTGATAAACAGCTCTGAGATAGAACCAAGCTTCGAGGTGTGAGGCCGCTTTGGAAAAAACAACTACAACTAATTTCAAGATGCCAGATTTCTTAGAACTGTATCTCTCCGGCTTGGTGGCACTGAGAACACGCAATCCGCTGTCTGTTTGAACCACTTTACAAACGAAAAGAAATTGTCACTTCCTTCGATAGTCTTAACCGGTATCGAGTAGAGAGTAGCGAATCTTGAATAATAGATGGAGAGGTTTTGGAGCTTGATCTTCGAGACTTCGCTGTCTTTCCCTATTCTCTGAAGTATATAATAACCGATTAATTGGTTAAAGTAGTCTCGGCTAAATTCTAGGTTTTTCGTAGTTTTAATGTCTATCAGATTGCGATCAATTATCATATCGGAATCGGCGCCGTGAACTAGTTCCGACCCCAACCCAAAAGTTGGGTTCAGAAAACAGTGGCTCTTTGCAACAAAGAGATTTGTATCGACTGCTTTGATGAGATTTTGAAGATCCTGAACGTCTCCATCTTCGATCTTGCCAAGATTTGGATCAATGACATTTGCCCTATAAATTGGGTCTAATTGGGCAAGTAAGATTGTGGCTTTGATGATTCCGGGAGTTATTTCCTTTGTTTGTTTGAACTGTAAATACTCTCGCCTGGCCTCTTTCAACATGGCGGATGTTTTCTTGTAGAGACTTGGGTTATCTCGTGTCAGCTTGACTGCGAGTTCAGCAACCCATCCTTCGCATGAGGTGTCAGCATTCAGCGACCCGACATAGAATCTAAGCAGATAATCGAATGCCGTTCCGATCAAAGGGTAATGATTCGTAACCGGCGGAGCTTTGATAGCGGATTTCAGGTCGAATTTGGGTAGCGGAAATTGCTGGGCAAAAGCTTCCCTGACTTCATGGATTCTCAAGAAACTGGTCAGACTCAAATCGGCGCGAGCTGTCCATTGTCTCCCATACTGTCTGCATTAATTGTTGAGGAAGCGTGGTCGGTATTCCGTATACATCAAAAGAAACTTCCTTCTTATCTTTGAGGCTCAGCAATCCCTCGCCACTAGTTCTGCAGATGAAGAAACTGTCTATGCCATTTCACTAAAGAAAATCTACCGAGCTGAATTATCCCTCTTTATACGGAAGGTTCTCTTTGAAGGGAGTAACCATCGCAAGATCAGATCGGATCCATTATCGTAAAACATCAAGGCGCGACTCAAGGCGACCGGGAAAGGGTTTATTCAATTCTACGAGATAACTAAGCATCGAAGAGAGATGAAATCATCCGAAAATCAGATGTAAATCATCTGATCATACAACGCATTGACCTCGTAATCTCAATTGGGGAGATTAGAAAGTCGTGTCAATCTTGTCATGGCATTTGAACCACCAGTATTGACATATTCTTCAGAGTGATTATCGGTTTCCGCTATTGTTTACCTAGTTTCGGGTTCATGTTGACATTTCGTTCTTTGAATATTTTGGCTTCGAAGATTTGACTCCTTTTTACCTAACACATGATGTACTGAATTCAGCTTGAGCTCCAATATCCCCCACTGACCCAGAATCGGAACTCAGACCCATAGTAGTTTTGCAAAATCGGGCCACACCCGAGCGCATCCTCACTAAAAACCATCCCTACGCTTTCTCATTCTATACGTATGAAGAACGAGTAGAAGGGTCAAGGCAATCCGAAATGAACCCCTTCAGGAATATGATTTGTCAGTGTTATCTAATTGGGTTCTCAGATCCGCGCGCGCGCTCTATTCGAACTGAGAAACAATGAACAGTCATATATCTTAGTTATTTTTGTCCTATGTTTCTGAGATCTTTGAAGAGCGATAGCGCAACGCTGAAACACATTGGAAATCGGCTCCATATACTTCTTGACCGATCTCAATTAAACGAAATAAACGCCTACTGTGTGAACTCACGAGGCGAATCTTGCTTCTTTCTAGGCCAACCAAGGAGGGGGATTTGACATGCAGAAGCAGAATTCTAACGGCCCCACTGTCAGAGTTAATTTCATACTTGAAGGTGAACAGGCGGCCTTCTTGATTGAAGAGAAAAGAAGGGGGAGAATCAGTACGTTCAGAGAAGGTATTTCGAGAGGAATCACTTTGTTCGAAAAAGAAGAACTCGAGATGCAAATGTCGAAAGCCAGGGTTTCAGCTCAAAAACAGATGTAGGAAGTTTGCCTGTATGCATGTGGATGGAATTTATCATGTGTGGCTGTAATCCCACGATGTAGAGAACTCATGGGGAAGAAAAGAAGAGGGAATACCATCTGCCCAGAAGAAAAGAACTATGCATTTTCTGTGAGAAGACGACCATGATGAAGAAAACCAGGGAATGGAGGTCATTGATTTTCGTAGATTTTGGAAGAGAAGCAGAAGAAAGTCGTAACCACAGGAGGAAGTTTATGGGTTATGTCTGCCGGAGCTGCTCATTGCAACGACTGACGATGAAGGAACAGGTTCCCGTTGAAATCAAGTACCCTTAGGACCCATCGTCCCGGAAATCGAGAAGAAATGCATAATGCATTCTTTCTTAGCCCATTTTGCATAATGCATTAGGGGAACAGTGACCACCCGTCCTGTTGCTATGGACATTACTTTTGTCTGAAAGCTGTCCGCGTTTCGACAAAATGAAGGCAGCGACCGCCGAATTGACGAAGCGCTTGTCCTCAACGAGTTCTTTGGTTTATCAAGCTTATTTCCTCGTGAATAAGCCTCTTTTCTCGGAGATGTTCGTCGAATTGAGAGAATTCAAGTTATGACA
>Ga0335085_10001624_pt1 | contig 46165 bp, 44 predicted proteins | sample Lox_Sample_45_FD_206712 | JGI IMG/M metagenome (GOLD analysis project Ga0335085, IMG submission 206712) | Soil microbial communities from Loxahatchee National Wildlife Refuge, Florida, United States - Lox_Sample_4.5 | ecosystem: Environmental > Terrestrial > Soil > Wetlands | place: USA...
TGGGCGAGCTGCCCGCTCACCTGGAGCAGGAGCGTCGACTTGCCGATGCCCGGGTCACCGCCGATCAGCACCAGCGACCCCGTGACCACCCCGCCCCCCAGCACGCGGTCGAGCTCGGCCATGCCGCTCGATGTGCGGTGGCCGTCGCCGTCCACGCGGATGTCGGCGATGGGTTGGGGCCGCGTCGAGGCGACGCCGGGGCGTGCCCCGCGGGCGGGTGCCGCGCGCTCCTCGACGAGCTGCACGTACGTGCCCACCCGCGCGCAGTCCGGACACGTGCCGGGCTTGGGCGCGGCAAGCCCGCACTCCTGGCAGCGATAGGTGGACCGCTCGCGCGCCATCAGCGCCTGCCGCTTTCCGCGGCGGTGCCCGTGCTGCCCACGCCACCGGACTCGCCCACCTTGCCGGACTCGCCCACCTTGCCGGACTCGCCCACCTTGCCGGACTCGATAGTCGACCGGATCAGCGTCCGCAGCAGGAAGCTCCGCCGGGCGCCCTCCAGGAACTGGACGAGGTTCTCGTACACCGTCGGGTCCTCGAGCAGCGCGCCCACCGTGCCCTCGCCCGCCTTGAGCCGATCCGTGACCACGCGCAGGTTCGCCATCGCGACGCGGAAGTCGGCGGTGGCGTCGCCGAGGGAGCCGGCCTGGCCGTCGGTGCCGTCGCGGGTGAGCTGGCCGAGGACGCCCTGCCCCTGCGCCACCCGCTCGGAGACGTCGCGGAAGTTGTGGGCCACCGTGCGGAGATCGTCGGCCACCGCCTTGTACTGCGGGTCGTAGAGCAGCGCCGAGAGCAGGTTGTCGCGGGACTCGAGCTGGGCCGCGCCGCGGCCCAGCGCGTCCATCGCGGCCAGGAGCGAGCGCACCGACTTGCCGCTCTCCGGCGAGAGCAGCACTCCCACCGCGTTGTCGCCCTGCTCGGCCCGCGTCAGGAGCCGCTGGGTGCGCGTGAGGATGGCATTCAGCTTGGTCAGCGATTCCGGCTGGTCGTAGACGAGGGCGTGGACGAGCCCCTTGCCGGTCTCCACCTCCTTGGCGATCCGGTCCACCCGCTCCGCGGTGCCCTTGAGGCTGGCGGCCAGCTCCCGGACCGTCTGCATGGTCTCGACCCCGGCCTTGAACATCTGCTGCATCTCGAACGAGTCCTTCGAGGTCAGCATCTCGCCGGGCCGTAGCGGTGGCGCCGAGGCCGAGCCCAGCGTGATCTCGATGATCTTGTCGCCGAGCAGCCCCTGGGTGGCGATGCGCACCTCCGAGTCGCGCCGGATGCGCTCAGAGTACCGGCGGGCGATCGTGAGCGTCACCCGCACCTTGCCGCCCGGCTGCGGAGGCAGGGTGACGTTGGTCACCCGGCCGATCTGCACGCCGGCCAGGCGCACCGTCGCGCCCTCGATGAGCCCGCCCACCTCCGTGAACTCGGCGATCAGGTCGTACTTGCGCTCGAAGTAACGCGCCTGCGCGCCCAGCAGGTAGACGATGGCGACGAACACGAGCAGGCCCGCCAGGATGAAGGCCCCGATACGGATCTGCAGGGCGAACTGGCGGCCGTCGGCCATGGCGCTAGATCTCCCGCAGCTCGCCGGCCAGGAAGCGCCGCACCGCCGGATCCGCGGAGCGGTGGATCTCGGCGGGCGTGCCCACGTCGGCGAAGCGACCCTGGTGCAGGATCGCCATCTGGTCCGCCACCAGCTCGGCGAATTCGACGTCGTGGGTCACCACGATCGCGGTATCGCACACCCCGGTGCGGAGCTGGGCGATGAGCTGGGCCACCAGGCGCGCGTTGGTCGGATCCAGACCCGCGGTGGGCTCGTCGAAGAATACCACCTCCGGCTCCACCACCAGCGCGCGCGCGATGCCGACGCGCTTGCGCATGCCGCCGCTCAGCTCGGCGGGCAGGAGATCGTCGGTCTCGGGCAGGCCGACCAGCGAGAGGAAGTGGTGCACACGCTCGGTGATCTCCCCGAGCGACATCCGCGTGTGCTCCCGGAGGGGGTAGGCCACGTTCTCGAAGACCGAGAGCGAGTCGAAGAGCGCGGCCCCCTGGAACACGAAACCGGTGCGGCGGCGCAAGGGCAGCATGGCCTCCTCGCTCATGCGGTCGGTGCGGGTGCCGAAGAGATGCACCTCCCCCGAATCGGGCCGCACGAGGCCCGCCACGATGCGCAGCAGCACGGTCTTGCCGGTGCCGCTGCCCCCCATCACGGCCAAGATCGTCCCCTTGTTCAGGGCGAGGCTCACCCCGCGCAGGACGTGGTTCCGGTCGAACGACTTGTGGATGTCGCGAAGCTCCGCGAGCGGCGGCGCGGCGGTCACGGCGCTCACCAGAACATGAAGAGGAACAGCTTGGTGAGGAAGAAGTCGGAGATGATCACCCCCATGGCCACCTGCACCACGGTGGCGGTGGTGGAGCGGCCGAGTCCCTCGGTGCCCCCCTCGGTGGCGAGCCCGTTGTAGCAGCCGATCAGGGTCACGAGCGCGCCGAAGACCACGCTCTTGCCGATGCCGGTCAGGAAGTCCTTGACCACGACCCAGTACGCGATCGTGTTCCAGTACAGATACGGGTCGACGTTGCGGTCGAACACGGCAATCAGCATACCTCCGACCAGCCCCATTCCGTCGGCCAGGATCGTGACCAGCGGGAAGACCAGGAGCGCGGCCATGAGTCGCGGCACGATGAGCTTCTTGATGTAGTTCACCCCGAGGGCGCGCAGGGCGTCGATCTGCTCGGTGACCTTCATGGAGCCCACCTCGGCGGTGATGCCCGAGGCGACCTTGCCGCCCACCAGGATGGCGGTGAGGACCGGGCCCAGCTCGCGGAGGATCGAGAGCGCGACCACCGGCCCCACGTAGTTCTCGGCGCCGAAGCGGGCCATGTTCACCGCGGTCTGCAGCGCGAGCACCATGCCGGTGAACAGGGCGGCGGTGAGCGCGACGGTGAGCGAGCGCACGCCGATGATGTCGATCTCGCGGGCGACCAGCCAGACGTACGACGGCGGAAGGGTGAGGTTGCGGGCGACCCGGACCGTGAGCAGCCCGAGGCCGCCGTACCAGATCGCAGCCTCTCGCAGGTGCCTTCGCAGGTCCTTCGCCACCATCGTCACCGCTCCCTCGAGAAGCTCTCGACCATCGCGCGGAACGCGGGTCGCCCGGCCTCGAAAGCGCCACTGGGCGCCACGTACAGGAAATCGTGCACGCACGAGCCGGTCCGCACGACCAGGGCCTCCACCGTCACCTCCCGGCCGTCGGCCATCCCGCGCACCACCGAGTGCGCGGCGTCCTGGCCGGCCACCGTGGCCGTCCCGTTCTCGATCACGTCGCGCTTGGTGAGCCCGAACGTCAGGTGCCGCGCGAGCACGTCGAGCGGGCGCGCGGCCTCGCGGCCGCCGCAGGTCGCGTCGACCAGCATGCCGCCCGACTTCGCGTCGCCCTGCAGCGCGAGGTCGGCGCGCGAAGTCGGGTCCACCGTCCAGCCGCGCGGCGGCAACGTCACCCGGTAGCCCTTGGCCGAGTGGAACACCCCGCTCTCGATGCGCCCTCCCGTCGTCGCGCAGCCCGCGGCCACGACGCAGACCGCGATCAGCAGGCGCCGGGAAAATCTGTTCATCTGCGGGGGCCCCGAAATGGCCCCCGCACTCCCGCTCGCGCCGTCACTTGCTCCCGGCGTGGCGGCGCGCGAGCTCCCGGAACACGCGGCGCAGCGGAATGCCTCGGGCCGTGAGCAGCACCATGGTGTGGAACCAGAGATCGGCGATCTCGGAGACGACGCGCTCGTCACCCTCGCCGCCGAGCGCCGCGGTGACGACCTCGGTAGCCTCCTCGCCGATCTTCCGGCAGATCTGCGGCTCGCCCCTGGCGAGCAGCCCCGCCACGTACGACCCGGACGGCGGCGAGACCTTTCGCGATTCGAGCACCCGCTCCACCACCTCGAGCACCGCCGGGCCTGCTTCCCCGGAGGCCGGCGCGGCGACGCCACCCTCGAGGCTCGTGAAGAAGCAGCTCCGCGCCCCGGTATGGCAGGCCACGCCATCCTGGTGCACCTGGACGAGCAGGGTGTCGCGATCGCAGTCGGCGTAGATGCCATCGACGTGCTGGGCGTGGCCGGAGGTCTCGCCCTTGCGCCAGAGGCTCTGGCGCGAGCGGGACCAGAAGTGGGTCAGGCCGGAGCGCCGCGTGGCATCCAGGGCGTCGCGACTCATCCACGCCACCATCAGGAGCTGTCCGGTCTCGGTGTCCTGCACCACCGCCGGGATGAGCCCCTGCGCGTCCCACTTGAGCTCGTCGAGCACGCTCACGGCTCGATCCTCACCGGCACGCCCTGATCGGCCAGGTAGCGCTTGGCCTCGAGGACGGTGTGCTGGCCGAAGTGGAAGAGCGAGGCCACCAGGACCGCATCCGCGCGGCCCTCGACGACGCCGTCGCGCAGGTGCTCGAGGCGGCCGACGCCTCCGGAGGCGATGACCGGCACCGAGACGGCGTCGGACACCGCGCGGGTCAGCGCCAGGTCGTAACCCTCGCCGGTGCCGTCACGGTCCATGCTGGTGAGGAGGATCTCGCCCGCGCCCAGCCGCTCGACCTCTCGCGCCCACTCCACCGCATCGCGCCCGGTTGGCCGGCGGCCGCCGTGCGTGAAGACCTCCCAGGAGGCCTTCCCGCGGGAAGCTTCACCCTTGTATCCACTCGGCTCGCCTTCGGCTGCACCTCGCACTGCAACGGACGCCTTGGCGTCGATAGCGACGACGATGCATTGACTCCCGAAGGCACGCGCGGCTTCCGAGACCAGGGCGGGACGCTCCACGGCGGCGGTGTTGAGCGACACCTTGTCCGCGCCGGCACGCAGCAGGGTGCGGATGTCCTCGAGCGAGCGGATGCCGCCGCCCACCGTCAGCGGCATGTAAATCCCCTCGGCGGTCCGCCGCACAACGTCCAGCATGGTCGCGCGGCCTTCGTGAGAGGCGGTGATGTCGAGGAAGACGAGCTCGTCGGCGCCCTGGGCGTCGTAGGCGAGCGCCGCCGCCACCGGATCGCCCGCATCGCGCAGCTCGAGGAACCGGACACCCTTCACCACGCGGCCGTCCTTCACGTCGAGGCACGGGATCAGCCGCTTGCAGAGCATGGCTTCCTACTGGACCTCCGCGACCGCGGTCGCCAGGTCCACCGCCCCGCTGTAGAGCGCCCGGCCCACGATCACTCCCGCCAGCCCGGGCACGGTGGCGAGCTGCCGGATGTCGTCGAGCGATCCCACCCCGCCCGAGGCGAGCACCGGGATGCCCGCCGCCTTGGCCACCGCTTCCGTGCTCCAGAGGTTGGGCCCGTTCTGGGTCCCATCGCGCGCGATGTCCGTGTAGATGATGCCGGCCGCGCCCGCCGTCGCCGCGTCGCGGGCCAGAGCCATCGCGTCGAGGTCGAGCACGCGGGTCCAGCCGTCCACCGCCACGCGTCCGTCGGAGGCATCGATGCCGATCATGAGCCGCTCCCCGAATCGCTCGCACACCTCGCCGAGGAAGGCGGGATCCAGCGCGGCGCGGGTACCCACGATGGCCCAGCGGGCGCCCGCGTCGAGCACGGTCTCGACGTGCGCGATCTCGCGTAGCCCACCTCCCACTTCCACCGGAATCGACACCGCCCGGACCATCGCGCGAACGAGGTCGGTCTGCGCCGGACCGCCCGCGAAGGCGCCGTCGAGATCTACCACGTGGAGACGGCGGGCGCCCGCCGCCTCCCAGCGCCGCGCCATCGCCACCGGGTCGTCGGAGAAGACGGTCTCCGCGTCGGCCCGCCCCTGGAGCAGTCGCACGCAGCGCCCTGCCTTCAGGTCGACTGCGGGCACGATCTCGAACATGGCGGCGGCGACGCTCAGCGGCACTCGCGCACGAACGCGGCGAAGTTCTCGAGCAGACGGATGCCCCAGCGCTGGCTCTTCTCCGGGTGGAACTGGGTGGCGAAGAGCGGCCCGCGCCCGACCGCGGCCGGGAACGTGAGCCCGTACGTGCACGTCGCCACCCGCAGCGACGCATCGGTCGTCTCCGGGTAGTAGGAGTGGACGAAGTAGAAGTGCGCCCCGCTCGGGATGCCCTCGAACAGCCGCAGGTCGCCCCGGTGCTCGACCTGGTTCCAGCCCATGTGGGGCACCTTGAGATTCCCCGGGAAGCGGCGCACCGCCCCCGGGATCACGTCGAGACCCTTGCCCTGGCCGAACTCCTCGCTCTCGGTGAACAGGAGCTGATAGCCCAGGCAGATGCCGAGAAACGGCCGCGCGCTCTCGAAGCAGGCACGCAGCGACGCGATCAGGCCGAGCGACTGGAGATTGCTCATGGCGTCGTGGAAGGCGCCGTCGCCCGGCAGCACCACCGCCTCCGCGCCGTCCACCACCCCCGGATCCTGGGTCACCACCGCGGGCATGCCGACGCGGGTGAAGGCCTTCTCCACGCTGCCGAGATTGCCCCGCCCGTAGTCGACGACCGCGATCATGCGGTTGCTCCGGCCCTGGGTCGCCGCCCGTTCACGGTGGCTTCTCTTTGTCAGCGCGAGCGCGTCAAAGACGCGAGCCTGCGGTTCGGCCCCTTCGGGCCGTCGGCCCTCATCGGGGCGTCGGGTCGGCGCGCGTTCCGCACGGCCCCGCTCACAGGCGCCCCTTCGTGGAGAGGATGCCCGTGATCCGGGGGTTCAGGCGGGTGGCCTCGGCGAGGGCGCGGCCGGCCGCCTTGAAGGTGGCCTCCGCGATGTGGTGAAGGTTCTCGCCGTAGTGCATGTTCAGGTGCAGGGTGATCTCCGCGTTCACCGCGACCGCGCGGAAGAAGTCCTTGAGCAGGTCGAGATCGAAGTTGGCGATCCGCGTCCGCTGCAGCGGCACGTTGAAGACCAGGTAGGGCCGCCCCGAGATGTCGACGGCCGCGTGCAGGAGCGCCTCGTCCATGGGCAGGAAGGAGGCGCCGTAGCGGACGATGCCCTTCTTGTCGCCCACCGCCTCCCGCAGCGCACGGCCCAGGCAGATGCCCACGTCCTCCACCGTGTGGTGGAGGTCGACGTCGAGATCGCCCTTGGCGTCGACGTGGAGGTCCATCAGCGCGTGCTTGGACCAGGCCTCCAGCATGTGGTTGAAGAACGGGATGCCGGTCTCGACCTTGGCGGCGCCGGTGCCGTCCAGGTTGAGCGTGAGCACGATCTGCGTCTCCTTGGTGTTGCGCTCGATCCGGCTCTGCCTTGGCACCGGTGGCTCCGTCCCCCGCTCCGCGCTCATCGCTCGTCTCCCGGGCGCGCGAGCCGCACCGCCGCCGCCGCCCCGTGTCCGTCCAGACCCTCCACGCGGGACAGCTCGGCCACGTGCGGGCCCGCCTCCGCCAGTCCTTCCCGTGAGTACTCGATCACGCTCAGCCGCGTCACGAAATCCTCGGTGGACAGCGCGGACGAGAAGCGCGCGGTGCCGCCGGTGGGCAGCACGTGATTCGGTCCCGCCACGTAGTCGCCCACCACCTCGGGGGTGTGGCGGCCCAGGAACACCGCGCCCGCGTGCCGCACGCGCTCGAGCAGCGCCTCCGGGTCACGCACTTGCAGCTCCAGGTGCTCCGGGGCGAGGCCATTCGCGAGCTCCACCGCCTCCTCGACGCTGGCGGTCAGCACCAGCGCCCCGTGGCTGGCCAGGGCCGCGCCCGCGATCTCGCGGCGGGGAAGCGCGCCGAGCCGGCGTGCGAGCTCGGTCGAGACCGCGTCACGAAGCGCCCGCGACGGCGTGAGGAGCACCGCGCGGGCCATCGGGTCGTGCTCGGCCTGGGCCAGCAGATCGGCGGCCACGAAGGCAGCATCCGCGCTGTCGTCGGCCACCACCAGCACCTCGCTCGGCCCCGCCATCATGTCGATGCCGACGTCGCCGAACACCTGCGCCTTGGCGAGCGCCACGTAGATGTTGCCGGGGCCCACGATCTTGTCCACGCGCCGGATGGTCTCGGTGCCGTACGCGAGCGCGGCCACCGCCTGCGCGCCCCCGATCCGATAGGCCTCGGTCACGCCCGCGATGCGCGCGGCGGCCAGGACCGCCGGGTTCAGCGACCCGTTGGGGCCGGGCGGCGACACCAGCACGACCTCCCGCACGCCGGCCACGCGCGCCGGCACGACCGTCATCAGCACGGTGGACGGATAGGCGGCGCGCCCGCCCGGCACGTAGACCGCGACGCGATCGAGCGGGCGGACTTCCTGGCCGAGTCGCGAGCCGTTGTGGTCCTTCATGCGCCAGGAGCGGGGCGCGCACTCGCGGTGGAAGCGCTCGATGCGCTCCGCCGCGTAGCGCAGCGAGCGGAGCGTCGCCTCGCCCACCGCGCGGTCCGCGGCCGCGTACTCCTCGGCCCGCACCGCCAGCTGCGACGAGCTCAGGGCCACCCGGTCGAACCGCTCGGTGAAGTCGAGCAGGGCCGCGTCGCCGCGCTCGCGGACAGCGGTCACGATCTCGGTCACCCGGCGCGCGATCTCGGGGTCGACGGCGCCGGGCGGGCGCTCCAGGGCGCGGATGACTCCGACGACACCGTCGGTGGACGTTTCAAGCAGTCGAATCATTCTCATATCCGCTCGGCTCGGTCTTCGAGACCGGCGGCTCGCCGACGGCTGCGCCGCCGCCTCCACCGACGGCTGCACCTCGCTCTGCCACAGCCTGGCGCATGGCCGCGATGAGCTGGCTGACCTGCGAGTGCGCGGTCTTCAGCGACGCGCGGTTGACGATGAGGCGCGCGGTCGAGGTGAGGATCTCGGCCACCTCCACGAGCCCATTGGCCCGGAGCGTTTCGCCCGACTGCACCAGGTCCACGATCCGCTCGGCCAGGCCGACCAGCGGGGCCAGCTCGATGGAACCGTCGAGCTTCACCATCTCCACCTGGATCCCGCGGTCGGAGAAGTAGCCTTCCGTGAGCCGTGGGTACTTGGTCGCGACCCGGACCCACGACCACTTGGCCGGATCGTCCCGCTCCCACAGCTCGCGCGCTTCGGCCACCACGAGGCGGCAGAAGCCGAAGCCAAGGTCCACCGGCTCGTAGACGTCCGGCTGCTGCTCGAGCAGGATGTCCTTGCCCACGATGCCGAGATCGGCGGCGCCATACTCGACGTAGGTCGGGATGTCGGCCGGCTTGAGCAGGATGAAGCGGAGCCCGGCCGCCTCGTCGGCGACCAGGAGCCGCCGCGAGTCGGGCTCGATGCCGCGGATGCCCATGCCCGCCAGCAGCGCGAGCGCCGGATCCAGCAGCCGGCCCTTGGGCAGAGCGAGGGTGAGCATCACCGCACGCGCTCGATCGAGGCCCCGAGCGAGCGCAGCTTGACCTCGAGCCGCTCGTAGCCGCGATCCAGGTGATAGACGCGCGAGACCTCGGTCCGCCCGCGCGCGGCCAGCCCGGCCAGCACCAGCGAGGCCGACGCGCGAAGGTCCGTGGCCATCACCGGGGCGCCGTGATAGTAGCGCTGGCCCCGGATCACCGCGGTGGAGCCGTCGGTCTCGATGCGGGCGCCCATGCGGGCGAGCTCGGCCGCGTGCATGAACCGATTCTCGAAGATCGTCTCCGAGATCTTGCTGATGCCGTCGGCCAGCCCGAGCAACGCCATGAACTGTGCCTGCATGTCGGTGGGAAAGCCCGGGAACGGGCTCGTGATGACATCGGCGGCCCGGGGCCGGACCGGGCCCTGGCAGCGGATGCGATCACCGCTCACCGTGACCGCCGCGCCGCACTCCTCGAGCTTCGAGAGCATGGCCGACATGTGGCGGGGCTCCGCCCCGGTGACGGCCACGTCGCCGCCGGTGATGGCGGCGCCGACCAGCAGGGTGCCCGCCTCGATGCGATCCGGGATCACCCGATGCCGCGCGCCGCCCAGCTCGGAGACTCCCTCGATCTCGATCCGCTCGGTGCCCGCCCCGTCGATGCGCGCGCCCATCGCGGAGAGCAGCCGCGCCAGGTCCGTCACCTCGGGCTCGCGCGCCGCGTTCTCGATCACGGTGGTGCCCTCTGCGAGCGCCGCCGCCATCATGAGGTTCTCGGTGCCGGTCACCGTGACCAGGTCGGTGGTGATGCGCGCCCCCTTGAGCCGGCTCGCTCGCGCTTCCACGTAGCCGTTGCGGATGAAGACCTCGGCGCCCAGTTTCTGGAAGCCCTTCAGGTGCTGGTCGATGGGCCGCACCCCGATGGCGCAGCCGCCCGGCAGGGCCACCTTGGCGAGCCCGGTGCGGGCGAGCAGCGGCCCGAGCACCAGCACCGAGGCGCGCATGGTGGAGACGAGTTCGTACGGCGCCTCGTTGCTCGTGACGGCGGCGACCTCCACGCGCGTGCTGCCGTCCGCGTCGGTCGAGACCACGCCCCCCAGTCCCTCGAGCAATGCGCGGGTGGTGTTGACGTCGGCCAGCACGGGCACGTTCTCGAGGACCACCGGCCGGGCGGTGAGCAGCGCCGCGCAGAGATCGGGCAGCGCCGCGTTCTTGGCCGCGCTCACCGCCACCTCGCCGCGAAGCGGCGTGCCGCCCTCGATGACCAGCCTGGTCGCCATCAGCACCCCTCCCGTCTCGCCGCCCCGGAGGCGCAGACGGCCAGTGTGGTCTCGGCGGGCTCCCAGCGCCCCCCGATGTAGCGCTCGATCCGGTTCAGATCGCGGCGCGCCCGGATCCCCGAGAAGCCCTCGGCGGCCATCAGGGAGGCCACCGGGCCCGCCTGCTCGTCGCCGATCTCCATGAGGAGCCAGCCGCCGCGCTTGAGAACCGACGGCGCTCCGGACACGATGCGACGGATGACGGTCAGGCCATCCGGTCCACCGTCCAGCGCGGCCCGCGGCTCGTGGCGCGACACCTCGGGCGGCAGCGAGGGGATCACCGCGCTGGGCAGGTACGGCGGATTGGCCACCACGAGGTCCAGGCTCGCCCCGATCGAGCCGAGCGGCGCGAACAGGTCGCCGGCCAGGAGCCGGACCCGGGAGGCCAGGGATAGCTCGCGCACGTTTCGCGAAGCGACCGCGAGCGCGCCGGCCGAGACCTCCACCGCGAGCACCTCGACGGTCGGCCGCGCGCGCGCGATGGCGCACGCAATCGCCCCGCTGCCCGTGCCCAGATCCGCGATCACCGGATCCTGGCGGGCGGCGAGCACCTCGAGCGCCCACTCGACGAGGCCTTCCGTCTCCGGGCGGGGCACCAGCACGTCGGGGGTGACCGCGAGGCGGACGCCATGGAAATCCTCCCAGCCGAGCAGGTACTGCAGGGGCTCGCGGGCAGCGCGGCGCTCCACCAGGCTCCGGTAGCGGGTGACCGTCGGGGTCGCGAGTCGCCGCGCCGGATCGAGGTGGAGGCCGACGCGGTCGACCCCGAGGAGCGAGGCGAGCAGCCACTCGGCCTCGGGCCGCGGGGTGGCGATCCCACTTGCCTCCAGGACGGCGGTGCCGTACTGGAGCACGGCGGGCACGGTCCGCTCGATCTCGACCCGGATCACGGCACGCTCTCCGCCAGCTTCTGGCTCTGGTCCCGCTCCCGGAGGGCGTCGATCAGCTCGTCCAGGTCGCCCTCGAGCACCGCGGGCAGCCGGTGCAGCGTGACGTTGATGCGGTGATCGGTGACACGCCCCTGCGGGAAGTTGTAGGTGCGGATGCGCTCGCTGCGCTCCCCGGTGCCCACCTGGCTGCGGCGGTCGGCCGCGATGGCGGCGGCCTGCTCCTCCTGCGCGCGCTCGAGCAGGCGGGCCTTCAGCACCCGCAGCGCCTTCGCGCGGTTCTTGATCTGCGAGCGCTCGTCCTGGCAGGTGACCACCAGCCCGGTGGGCAGATGCGTCAGCCGCACCGCGGAGTCGGTGGTGTTGACGCCCTGGCCGCCCGGGCCCGAGGCCCGGTAGACGTCGACCTGGATGTCCTTCTCGTCCACCTTGACGTCGACGTCCTCGGCCTCCGGCAGCACCGCCACCGTCACGGTGGAGGTGTGGATGCGCCCGCTGGACTCGGTGGCGGGCACGCGCTGCACGCGGTGCACGCCCCGCTCGAACTTGAGCCGGCTCCAGGCCCCACGCCCCTGCACGAGGGCGACGACTTCCTTGAGGCCGCCTACCCCGGTGGGATGGCTGTCGATGACCTCCCACTTCCAGCGCTGGCGCTCCGCGTACTTGGTGTACATGCGGAAGAGCTCGGCCGCGAAGAGGCCTGCCTCGTCGCCGCCCGCGCCGGCGCGGATCTCGAGGAAGACGTTCTTGTCGTCGTTGGGATCGCGCGGGACGAGCAGGCTCCGCAGCTCCTCTTCCAGCTTGGTCTGCCGCGCGGTCAACTCGTCGATCTCGGCCTGGGCCAGCTCGCGCATCTCCCGATCCGCGTCCTCGCTCAGGATGTGGCGTGCCTCCGAGATGCGGGCGAGCACGTTCTTGTAGTCCTCGAACTTGTGGACGGTCTCGGCCAGTTCAGACGCAGCCTTGGCGGTGCGCGCGTAGACCGCGGGCTGCCCGATCACCTGCGGATCGGACAGCAAGCGGTTCAGCTCGCCGTAGCGTTCCTCGATCTGTCGGAGCTTGTCGAACATCAGGTGCCTCAGGGGCGGGCACTCGGGAGGCGTCGCCGCCGCGGCGAGAGACGACCGGATTTCAGGTGCTGCCGGGTCTGCGGCTCGGAGCGCGGCGCGGCGCCGAGCCGGGCGCTACCCCTCGGTGGTCGCCTTCCTCTTATATTTCCGCTGGAAGCGCTCGACGCGCCCGGCGGTGTCCAGGAACTTCTGCTTCCCGGTGAAGAAGGGATGACACTTGGAGCAGACCTCCACCCGGATCGCCGGCACGGTGGAGCGGGTGTGGATGACCTCCCCGCAGTTGCAGGTGATGGTCGTATCGATGTAGTCCGGATGAATGCCAGCCTTCACGGCGCACCTCCTCAATGGATCTCAAAGCATAGCAGGAGGAGGCGAGAAACGCAAAAACGTGGGACTCCGCCCGGGGCGGGTCCTGGCTAGGCCAGCTGGTTCATCTGGTTCAGGAAGTCCTTGTTGGACTTGGTCATCTTGAGCTTGTCCAGCAGGAGCTCCATGGCCTCGACCGGGTTGAGCTGGGACAGGGCCTTCCGGAGCAGCCAGACCTTCTGGAGCTCGTCCTTCTCCAGCAGGAGCTCCTCTTTCCGGGTGCCGGTCTGCTCGATGTTGATCGTGGGGAAGATGCGCTTGTCCATGAGCCGCCGGTCCAGGTGCACCTCCATGTTGCCGGTGCCCTTGAACTCCTCGAAGATGACGTCGTCCATGCGGGAGCCGGTGTCGATGAGGGCGGTGGCCATGATGGTGAGCGAGCCGCCCTCTTCCACGTTGCGAGCCGCCGCGAAGAAGCGCCGGGGCCGCTGGAGCGCGTTGGCGTCGAGGCCTCCCGAGAGCACCTTGCCCGAGGACGGGATGACCGCGTTGTGCGCCCGGGCGAAGCGAGTGATCGAGTCGAGCAGGATCACGACGTCCCGCTTGTGCTCGACGAGGCGCTTGGCCTTCTCGATGACCATGTCGGCCACCTGCACGTGCCGCTGCGGAGGCTCGTCGAAGGTGGACGAGATGACCTCGCCCTTCACCGAGCGCTGCATGTCGGTGACCTCTTCCGGGCGCTCGTCGATCAGCAGCACGATGAGGTACACCTCGGGGTGGTTCTTGGCGATGGCGTTGGCGAGGTTCTGGAGCAGCACCGTCTTGCCGGTGCGCGGGGCGGCCACGATGAGACCGCGCTGGCCCTTGCCGATCGGACACAGCAGGTCCATGGCCCGGGTGGTCAGGTTGTCCGAGTCGTGTTCGAGCCGGATCCGCTCCATCGGATAGAGCGGGGTCAGGTTGTCGAAGAGCGTCTTGTCCCGTGCCTGCTCCGGCGTCTCGAAGTTGATCGCCTCGACCTTCAGGAGAGCGAAGTACCGCTCGCTGTCCTTCGGCGGCCGCACCTGACCGGAGATCGTGTCGCCGGTGCGGAGATCGAACCGGCGGATCTGCGAGGGGGAGACGTAGATATCGTCGGGACCGGGCAGGTAGTTGTAGTCGGGCGCCCGCAGGAATCCGAAGCCGTCCGGCAGCACTTCGAGAACGCCCTCCGCGAAGATGAGCCCGTCCCGCTCGGCCTGCCCCTGCAGGATCTTGAAGATCAGCTCCTGCTTGCGAAGGCCGCTGGTGCCCTGGACACCCAGCTCCTTGGCGACGTTGTTCAGGTCCGCGATGGTCTTGTCCTTGAGCTCGGACAGATTCATCCGCTTTCCTCCTCCGGCACCGACCACACCGCTCGCTTCCGGAACGCTGGGCTGCTCGGGGGCGACGGGCGGCTTCGGCGAGGGTCGCTTCGGGGTACGCTCTGAGGAAGAGATGGTCGTTCTCCGGCGGGTTGCGTGTGTACGGGTCTACTCTGTCAGGGGGTTGGCTACCGCGCTACGCGGACCACTCTCCCACACGGTTTCCTTGCCTGTCAACCTGATTTTCGCTCGCTCACGTGGCCCTCACATACGGATATCGATGATCGCGCGCTCCCGGATCTCCACCAGCCACTCCTTCAGCCGGACGTCGTATTTCTGCCGGTACAGGATGTCGCGGATCTGGGCGCGCACCTGCGTCAGGGCGTCACCGGTCAGCGTCTCGCGGGAGTCCAGGCGAAAGATGTGATAGCCCACCTGCGACCGGAACGGCGTGGAGGTCTCACCGGGCGTCAGGCGCAGGATCGCCTCCTCGATGTCGGGGGCCAGCTCCCCCTTCTTGAGGGGACCGAGGCTGCCGCCCTCCTTGGCGGAGGGATCGTCCGAGTACTTCTTGGCCAGGTCGATGAAGTCCTGGCCCTCGAGGAGCAGCGTGTAGACCTCGTCGGCCCGTTTGCGCGCCTCGATCCATCCCTCGTCTCCCTTGTTGGGATCGGGCTGCAGGAGGATGTGACGCGCCGAGAAGGTGAGGCCGGTCTCCAATTTCTCCCGGTTGTCGGCGAGGTACTTGTCGATCTCCTGCTCGGTGACCGAGATGCGCAGGGCAACCTTGCGGCGGATGACACGCTGGACCATGAGCTGCTCGCGCATCCGCTTCTTCATCACGTCCATCGTGAGGCCTTGCGCCTTCATCATCTCGTCGAACTGTTTCTCGTCGGTGACCTTCAGCTTCTTCATGATGTCGGCGATGTTCTCGGCGACCTCGGCGTCGTCGACCACCACCTTGTCCCGCTCCGCCTGCTGGAGCTGGATGCGGTTCTCGATCAGCGTCTGCAGGAGCCGCTTGCGCAGCTCCTTGCGGGCCTCCCCTTCCGGCATCGGCTCGCGGGTCTCGGCCAGGTAGTAGAGCTCGGACTCGTCAAGCTCGTACTGGGTTATCGCATCGTTGTTCACCACGCAGACCACGCGATCGAGCACGTCATCCGAGTTCTCGAGCCGATCGCGCGACGACACCATCGGAGCAGAGACCGACGGCGTCGGCTTGGGAACCGGCGCGGGCGGGGTGCTCTTCCCGATCAGGGGCATCCAGGTCGGTACCGAGCAGCCGGAGAGCAGGAGCGCCAGCGTGAGCAGCAACGGGGTGACTGTCCGCCGCCCGCTCACCGGAGCGAGTCCAGGATCTTCGCGAGCGCGTCGCGCACCGCGGCCCACGGCTCCGCAGGAATCCGCGCTTCCACCGTGTACTCCTTTCTCAACGAGAGGACCCCGCGGCTCGCCGCGATGGTCTCGAGCACCCGCTCCGGCGTCACCCGGGTCGACGCCGCGAAGGTCAGCACCGCGCGTCCGCGGCCCGCCTCCACCCGCTCCACCCCCAGCGACCGCGCGGCCACCCGGAGCCCGACCACGTCCAGCAGGGCCTCGACCGGCTCCGGCAGCGGCCCGAAGCGGTCCGCCAGCTCAACGCGCGCGTCGGCGAGCTCCTCGGCGCGCTCGATCTCGGCCAGCCGCTTGTAGAGGGCGAGCCGCTGGTTCACCTCGGGGACGTACGTCTCGGGCAGGAGGGCTTCCACGTCCACCGAGATCACCGGATCGACGCGCTCGGTCGCCGGTTCGCCCCTCAATTCTCTCACGGCCTCCGCGAGCAGCTTGCTGTAAAGATCGAATCCGACCGCGGCGATGTGACCGTGCTGGGCGGCCCCCAGCAGGTTGCCGGCGCCCCGGATCTCTAGGTCGCGCATGGCCAGCCGCAGCCCCGCTCCCAACTCGGTCATCTCCTCGATCACCCGCAGCCGTTTCTGGGCCGTCTCGTCCACCCGCCCGTCCGCCGGCACCAGCAGGTAGGCGTAGGCCTGCTGGCGCTCCCGCCCCACCCGCCCCCGGAGCTGGTAGAGCTGGGCCAGGCCGAAGCGATCGGCCCGGTTGATGATGATGGTGTTGGAGGCCGGGATGTCCAGGCCGGACTCCACGATGGCCGTCGAGACTAGCACGTCGGCCTGCCCGTCCACGAACTTCACCATGACGCTCTCCAGCTCCCGCTCGGCCATCTGGCCGTGCGCCATCACCACCCGCGCCTCGGGCACCAGGCTCTGGATGAAGGTGGTCATGGAGGCGAGCGACTGGATGCGGTTGTGGACGAAGAAGACCTGGCCGCCGCGGTTCAGCTCGCGCTCGATTGCCTCCTTGATGACGGTCCGGTTGAAGGGGGTGACCACGGTCTCCACCGGCAGCCGGTCAAGCGGCGGCGTCTCGATCACCGAGAGGTCGCGCACGCCGGAGAGCGCCATGTGCAGGGTGCGCGGGATCGGCGTCGCGGTGAGGGTGAGCACATCCACCGCGGTGCGCATCTGCTTGATCCGCTCCTTGTGGGTGACCCCGAAGCGGTGCTCCTCGTCCACCACCAGCAGGCCCAGGTTCCGGAACTGCACGTCCTTGGAGAGGAGTCGGTGGGTACCGACCACCACGTCCACCGCCCCGGTGGCGAGCCCCGCCACCACCGCCTTCTGCTCCTTGGGGCTGCGGAAGCGCGAGAGCAGCTCGACCTTGGCCGGGAACGGAGCGAAGCGCTCGACGAACGTGTTGTAGTGCTGCTGGGCGAGCACGGTGGTCGGCACCAGCACCGCCACCTGGCGGCCGTCGGCCACCGCCTTGAAGGCCGCCCGCAGCGCAACCTCGGTCTTGCCGTAGCCGACGTCGCCGGCCACCAGGCGATCCATCGGCCGCTGGCCCACCATGTCGCTCTTGACCTCCTCGATGGCGCGCAGCTGGTCCGGCGTTTCCTCGAAGCGGAACGAGGCCTCGAACTCGCCCTGCCAGGGCGTGTCGTCCGAGAAACGGGCCCGCTCGGCGACCGAGCGGCTGGCGTAGAGCTTCAAGAGCGCCTCCGCCATCTCGCGCAGGGCAGCCCGCACCGACTCCTTCACCCGCTGCCACGCCCCGCCGCCGAGGCGGTCGAGTCGCGCGGCCCCGTCCGGCGCGCCCATGTACTTGGAGATCAGGTCGAGCCGCTCGACGGGCAGGTAGAGCCGGCCCCCGTCGGCGTACTCCAGCAGCAGGAAGTCAGCGCTGTGGCCCTCGGTCGCGAGCGTGCGCAGCCCGTGGTAGCGCCCGATGCCGTGCTGCTCGTGGACGACCAGGTCGTTCGGAGCCAGGTCGTTGAACGACGCGATGGCGGCCCCGCGCTGGAAGAGGGGCCGGCGCAGACGACGTCGCTGTGCACCGAAGATCTCCTCCTCACAGAGCACGATGAGGCCGAGCGCGGGGATCTGGAAGCCGGCCGAGCACTCGCCCACCAGCACCCCGAGCCCTTCCCGGCTCCAGAGGGTGGCCTCCGGCCACGCCTCGAGATCGTGCTCGGCGAGCATCTGGCGCAGCCGGTCGCTCTGCCGCGCGTCGTCGACGACGAGGCGCACCGTGAAGCCCTCGCCCCGCCACGAGCGGATCTCGCCGGCCAGCGTCTTGAACTGACCGCGGAAGCCGCCGACCGAGCGCGTGCCCATCGTGACGCGCGGCCCCACTCCCTCGCTGCGCTGCAGCAGCGGCAGCTCTAGCCGCTGATATCGCTCGAGCAGAGCGCCGAGCGGTGCGGCGGCGGGCGCGTCGTCCGGCGGCGCCTCGAGCATCGCGGGATCCTCGAGCACTACCAGCGTCTCGGGCGGCAGGTAGTCCAGGAGGGTCACCGGCGCGGCGTCCTTCGTGCCGAGGGGGAGCACGGTGAGCTCCTGGAGCGGCCCGATCGAGCGCTGCGTGGTCGGATCGAAGAGGCGGAGCGACTCCACCTCGTCGCCGAAGAACTCGGCGCGCACCGGCCGGTCGTGGGTGGGCGAGAAGACGTCCACGATGCCCCCGCGGAGGCTCCACTGCCCGACCTCCATGACCGTCTCGACCCGCTCGTAGCCCGCGGCCCCCAGCAGCTCGATCAGGATCTCGCGATCGCTGCCCTCCCCGACGCTCAGGGTGAACGTGCGGCGCTTGAAGCTCTCGGGCGGCGGCACCGGGATCGACAGTCCCGACGGCGTCGCCACGATGGCCACCGCGTCGCCGTCCAGGAGCCGCCGGCAGCAGAGTGCGCGCTCCGCGTCGGGCTCGCGATGCCGGTTGCCGCGCCAGGAGGCGCCGGTGCCCGACGGGAACTCGAGCACGCGGCCCTCGCCCACCGCCCCCCCGTCGGCGCCCGATCCATCGGAGACGTCGTGAACCGGGCCGCCCGAGAGCGTCGAGACGAAGAAGCTGGTGTCCTGCGCCATCTGGTGACGCTGCGACGGCCCCGGGGTGAGCACCAGCGCGGGGCGGCCGGTGCGCTGCAGGAGGCCGGCGATGGCGAGCGCGCGCGACGACCCCCAGAGCCCGTCGGCGCGCAGGCAGGGTACTCCCCGGGAGAGGGCCGCCAAGACCTCTTCGAACGCGGCCCAGCGGAGCAGGACGGACTCGGCCGATACGGTCATCACGCGCGACGACGACTCACAGGTACCATCGGCGGAGCGTGGCGTCAACGCCGCGCCGGCTCAGCGGGAGCCCTGCGCCAGATAGAAGGAGAGCGTCTCCAGCTCGATCGCCAGATCCACGTTCTTCAGACGGACGTCCTTGCCCGCCTTGATCCGGCCCGGAGCGAAGTTGAGGATGGCCTTGATCCCGGCCGCCACGAGCTTCTCGGTGACCGCCTGCGCGGACTCACCGGGCACCGCCACGATCGCGATCTGGAGATTGCGGGCCTTCGCCTCGCGGGGCAGATCCTCCATCGGCTGGATCCGGACGTTGTCCACCGCCTTGCCCCACTTGGCGGGGTCCTCGTCGAAGATCGTGGAGATTCGGAAGCCCTGCCGAGCGAAGCCCTTGTAGTGAAAGAGGGCGGAGCCGAGATTGCCGAAGCCCACCAGCGCCACCTGCCACTCGCGGTCGAGCCCCAGGATGCGCTGCAGCTCGGCCTTGAGTCCGGAGACGTAGTAGCCGATGCCGCGCACGCCGAACTCGCCGAAGTAGGCGAGATCCTTCCGCACCTGGGCCGAGTTGAGGCTGAAGCGCTCCGCCAGCTCCTGGGAGGAGATGGTCTTCACCCCGTCCTCCTCGAGCTGCAGGAGGCTGCGGGTGTAGACGGACAGGCGGCGCACCGTCATCTCCGGAATCCGGGGAATCTTGAACGGTGACCGTCGCGCCATGGTCGTTCCCGGGTGCTCACCCGCGCCCCTCGGGGCGCGTCGCGGCGATACCCGTGTGCCGTCCCGGGGCAACGCCCCGGGACGGGGCCTTCGCTCTACCTTCCTACGACTTCACGAACAGCAGGATGACCGCGATGACGAAGACGAACAGCACCAGCGACTCGATGAACGCCAGACCGAGCAGCATCGCGGTCTGGATCCGCGCGATCGCGCCGGGCTGCCGCGCCATGGCGTCCACCGCCTGGCCGGCCGCACGGCCCTGACCGAGACCGCAGAGACCCGCGGCCAGGCCGAAGCCCAGGCCCGCCGCCAGGACCGCGAAGGCCTTGGCCAGGTCGCCGCTCCCCGCGGCATCGGCCGCCCAGGCCAGGCCCGGGACCGCCAGAATCGCCATCAAGCTCATCGTGAGAATGCGTTGCACGGCTCTCCTCCTTGTTGAGGGTGACTGCGACCTAGTGATGCTCGGACTCCTCGACCGCCGCTGCGATGTACAGCATGGCCAGCTTGCAGAAGATGAACGTCTGGATGAAGGCCACCAGGATCTTCAGCGGGAACAGGAAGCCCACCACGAACACGACCATGATCGCCGCGGCGGGCGCGCCCACCAGGATCCCTCCGAGGGTGCCGGACAGCGCCCAGCCGAGCATCCCGTCGAACCCCATCATGAAGAAGAAGATGGCGAGAAGGATGTGGCCGGCCATCATGTTGCCGAACAGGCGGAGCGAGAGCGACAGCGGCCGGGCGCAGTGGCTGATGATCTCGATGATGAACATCAGCGGCTTCAGCACCGTCGGCACCGGTCCCGCGAAGTGCTTCATGTAGGGGATGAATCCCTGCTTGCGGATCCCGATGACGTGGTACGTGACGAACACGATCAGGGCGCACGCCGCGGTGGTGTTGAGGTTCGCGGTGGGCGCCACCAGCCCCGGTACCAGGCCCATCAGGTTGGAGGTCAGGATGAAGAGGCCGAGGGTCGCGATCAGCGGCAGGTAGCGCCGGCCCTCGTGCCCGATCGTCTCGTCCAGCTCCTTGGTGAACTGCTCGAGTATCATCTCCATGAAGTTCTGGCTGCCGGTGGGCACGAGCGAGACACGGCGCGAGGCCACGAACGACACCACCACCAGGATGGCCATCACGATCCACGTGTAGAGGATGTGGTCCGGGATGGCCGGGTGGTGCAGGAACGGCGGGTGCTCGATCATCTCCATGTCGGTCGTCGTCCTCTAGGCGGGCGGCTGGCGGCGCGCGTCCAGCAGCCCCTGGGCCAGGAGCACGGGCGGCAGGGCGGCCAGGCCGACTCCGACGCCGACCGGATGCGCCCAGCCCTGCGCGATCAGCACCCCGAGGGCCCCGAAGGTCACGAGCTGCCGCAGCCCGATGCGGCCGATCCGCCCGACGCCGCCCTGTCCCGCGGCGATCAGGCTCGTGGCCCGTCCCAGGTCGCGCGCGAGCCACCGGAAGTTCAGCAGGCCGATCGCGCCGCCGCCGCCCACGCCGGCCGCGGCGGACGTCCCGGCGAGCCACCAGGCGCCCGCCGTCATGGCCGCCACGGTGGCGGCTCCGCTCCAGGTCACGCGTGCCGCGAGGTCAGCAGTCATCATCCTGCCTGTTCAACGCCTTGAGGGTTCGGTAGAAGTTCACTGCTGCCGCTGCGATACCCAGGCCGAGCCCGGTCAGCAGCAGCCACGGGCTCGTGCCGAGTCCACGATCGGCGAAGTATCCTGCCGCGAGCCCGACCGCCACACAGGCGAACAGCATCGTCCCGAGATTGACAAGGTCACTTCGCGACGGCCCGTCGTCCTGGGCCATGTGAACAGGAACACTATCACACGCCCCCAGGGCTGACAAGGCGCCTCAAGTATCTGATATCACGTTGATACGCACCCTCAATCCCCTGTCGGTCACGTACAAGCGAAGCCGGGGTCAGGTCTTACATTCCGACATTTCTTCGTCGCGGGGCACACGATGGCGCCGGCGGAAATGTCGGAATGTAAGACCTGACCCCAACCTAGCCGAAGACGCCGCCCATGCGGGTGCCGGCCATGCGGTTGATGATGGCGACGCTGATGGCAGCAACCAGGATGAGAATGACGCCGAGGGCGGCGGCCTCGTTGGCGCTGCCCGCGATGTAGAAGGCGAAGATGCCATTGGTGATGGACTCCCAGCCCCCCAGGGCCAGGAACAGCACGGCCGAGGCCTCCTGCAGCGAGGTCATGAAGGAGAACAGGCTGCCGACCAGGATGCCCTTCCAGATCAGCGGCAGCGTCACGTCTCGGAACGTGCGCGCGACCGACGCGCCCACGCTCGCGGCGGCCTCCTCCAGCGAGCGGTGGACCAGCAGCAGCGAGGCGAACGAGCCGCGCACCGTGTAGGGCAGCCGGCGCACCGCCAGCACCAGCGGCATGATGATCCAGAACGAGGTGAGCCCGCGGTCGAAGCCGGGCAGGTCGAAGTGGAACGCGCGGATGTACGCGATGCCGATCGCGGTGCCCGGCACCGCCAGGATCAGCGTGTTGACCGCGTCGAGCGCCCCACGCCCCGGCACGGTGGAGCGCCCGAGCAGCCACGCGATCGGGACCCCCACCAGGATGCAGATCACGACCGCGATGCCGGAGTAGAGAAAGCTGTTCAGGACGTACTTGGGTGTCTCCACGATCACGCGCTCGTAGTACTGCAGCGTGTAGGCGACCGGCAGCGGGGTCAGCGCCCACCCCTTGCCCACCGAGGCCAATGTCACCCCGATGTAGGGGATGAACGACAGCAGCAGGAGCGCGCTCAGGAACGTCACCACCAGGAGCTGCCGGCCGGGCGAGAGCCGCCGCCGGGCGATCCGCGAGTAGGACAGTGACGAGTAGTCCTTGATCGCCACGTAGTGTCGCGCGGCCAGCAGGAAGAGGATTGCGAGCAGCACCATGAGGGCCGAGATCACGATGCCCATGCGGAAGATGCGCCGGTCCACGAACTGCACGATGTTGAGGTAGGCCTGCGGAGCCAGCAGGTCCTGCACGCCCAGCACCAGCGGCGTCGCGAAGTCCGAGAACGTCCAGATGAACACGAGGAGCGCGCCCGCCACGTAGCCCGGCGTGGTGAGCGGCAGCGTGACTCGCCAGAGCTTGCTCCAGCCCCGCGCCCCCACGCTCTCGGCCGCCTCCTCGAGGGAGGGGTCGACCTTGCCGAGGGCGTCCACCACGTTCAGCGTGATCATCGGGAAGAGGTGGAGCGTCTCTACCAGCACCACCCCGTGGATGCCGTAGAGGAAGTTCACCGGCCGGAGCATGTCGAAGGCCTCCATCAGGAGCACGTTCACGGTGCCGGCCCGGCCGAGGATGAACGTGAAGCCGAGCACGCCGACCAGCGGCGGGGAGATGATCGGGATCATGGTGAGGAAGCTGAACAGATTGCGGCCCACGAAGTCGTAGCGCACGAGGAGGAACGCGACTGCGATGCCGAGCACCGAGGATGTGATCACGGTGGCCACCCCCAGGATCAGCGAGTGCCAGAGCGAGCGCAGGTAGAAGCGATCGGTGAAGAAGGTGTGGAAGTTGGCGAGCGTCCAGCGCCCCGCCTCGTCGGTGACCGCGTCGTAGAAGATGCGGCCGAGCGGATAGACGAGGAACAGGATCAGGAACGCCCAGATCAGGCCGACGCCCACGGCGAGGCCCACGCCCTGGCTACGCATCGTCGGAGAGGGCCAGGGTCACCGACGGAGGAAAGCTCAGCGTGACCGGCCGCCCTACCGGCAGCGGCTCGTGGTGCCACGGGTCCCGGATGTCGGCCTTGAGCACGAGGCCGGGCTTGGTCTCCACGTCGTAGCGGAGCGTGTTGCCGAGATAGGAGACCAGGCTCACGCGCCCGGCCACCTGGTTGCCGCCGTCCGCCCCGGCCGCGCCCACCGCCACGTTCTCCGGACGCACCGCGAGCACGCAGCGGCCAGTGACCGCGCCGGCGGCGATCGCGCGCAGGGACCCGAGCGCGGTGCGGACCAGCAGCTCGCCCCCGCCGCCCGCGCCGGCGCCCTGCACCTCGCCCGACACCAGGTTGTTGGTGCCGACGAAGTCGGCCACGAAGCGCGTGCGGGGTCGCTCGTAGAGCTCCCGGGGCGGCCCCACCTGGAGGACGTGACCATCGCGCATCACGGCCACCCGGTCGGAGAGCGACAGGGCCTCCTCCTGATCGTGGGTCACGTAGATCGTGGTGATCCGCAGCTGCTGCTGCAGCCGGCGGATCTCCGCGCGCACCTGGATCCGGATCTTGGCGTCGAGGTTCGAGAGTGGCTCGTCGAGCAGCAGGATGTCGGGGTTCAGCACCAGCGCGCGCGCCAGCGCCACCCGCTGCTGCTGACCGCCCGAGAGCTGGCCCGGGTAGCGCGCCTCGAAGCCGACCAGATTGACCTTCCGCAGACCCTCCCGCAATCGCTCCGCGACCTGCTCGGCGGACAGGCGGCGCAGCCGCAGACCGTAGCCGATGTTGTCGGCCACCGTCATGTGCGGCCAGAGCGCGTAGTTCTGGAACACCATGCCGATGCGCCGCTCGTAGGGCGGCAGGCCATTGACCACGCGGTCGCCGAACCGAATCGTGCCCGCGTCCGGCTGGTAGAAGCCGGCGAGCAGGCGGAGGAGCGTGGTCTTGCCGCAGCCCGACGGCCCCAGGAGCGTGAACAGCTCGCCGTCCGCCACCGTCAGGTCGACTGCGCTCACCGCGGTGACGGAGCCGAACCGCTTCACCACCCCCTGGATGTCGACGATCATCGCATGCTTGGGGGCATGCTCGGGGCGGCCGGCCCGGCGAGGGCTACTTCTTCAGCTCGTCCCACCTGGCCTCGATCTCGGAGCGAAAGCGGGTCTTGAGCGCGTCCGAGCGCTTGGCGGCCACGGTCTCGTCGTAGACGTTGGCCACCTCGCCGTCGAAGTAGGAGCGCACCCCGCCCGTGAACTCCACCGCCATCTCCGCCGTCGAGCCCCGCGCGCCCTGCACCTTGTACTTCGGGGTCACCGGGAAGAGGCCGCGCTCCATGAACACCTTCTGGCCGCGCTCGGTGAGCAGGAACTCGATGAAGGCCCGCGCCGCCTTGGGGTTGCGCGCGCCAGCCAGGATCGCCATCGGCTCGGGCGTCACGAAGGCGTTCTTGGGCGCCACGAACTTGATGTCGAAGCCGGCCAGCTTCTCCTCGAAGGCCATGTACGACGGCACCGCGAAGCCGGTCGCGAACTCGCCCTTGGCCACCACGGTGGGCACGTCTCGGCTGCGCGCGGTGAAGTGGCCGGTGTTGGCCGCGAGCTTGCGCAGCCACTCCCAGCCCTTGTCCTCGCCGTACAGCGAGAGGATGACCTCGTAGGTCGCGTTCGAGGAGGACGACCGGGTGGGCGCGCACTGGGCGATCTCGCCCTTCAGCTTCGGGTTCAGCAGGTCGTCCCAGTCCTTCAGGGGCGCGACCCCGAGGCGCTGCAGGCGCTTGGGGTTGTAGACGAGGCCGTAGGGCTCGAGCGCGGTGCCGACCCAGTAGCCGTCCTTGTCCTTCAGCGGGATCGGCTTCGGCTTTCCGATCGCGGCCGGGATGCTGTCCCACGCCTCGCGGGAGATCTCCACCTTCTGCAGCAGCTTCTGCTCGGCGAGCTTCTCGAAGAGCGCCGACTCGCCACCCCAGAAGATGTCCACTTCTGGTTTGCCCTTCCACTCCGTGATGCGGCCGTACGCCACCGGCGTGCCCGCCGGAATCGCGTTGACCTTCACGGTGACGTTCCACTTCTCCTTCGCGTAGTCGGCGAAGGCCTTCAGCGCCGCGTCGTGAATGAACTTGGATACCGGCGTGATCAGGGTCAGCTCGCTCTCGATGGGCGCCTGCGCCCGCGCGGCCCCACCCAGGAGCCCGAGCACGCCGAGCGCGCCCAGGGCCATCGTGACGATCGATCGCAGCATCATGAACTCCTCCTGTCGGGTTCGATCCATCCGCGCGCGCGCTCCACCGCGCGGCGCCAGCCTGCGTAGGCCGCCTCGCGCGCACTATCGGGCATCGTGGGAGTGAACCGGCGGTCGAGCTTCCAGCGGCGGCCCAGGTCGCGGCTGTTCCAGAGGCCCGCGCCCACGCCGGCCAAGTACGCCGCGCCCAGGCCGGTGGTCTCGGTCACCGAGGGCCGCAGCACTTCGACGCCGAGCACGTCGGCCTGGAACTGGCAGAGAAAATCGTTGGCCGCGGCGCCTCCGTCGACCCGGAGCGCCGTGAGCGGCACGCCGGACTCGCGGTTCATGGTGTCGAGCACGTCGCGGCTCTGGTAGGCGATGGCTTCGAGCGCGGCGCGGGCCAGGTGCGCGCGCGTGGTGCCGCGCGTGATGCCCACGATGGTGCCCCGCGCGTACGGGTCCCAGTACGGCGCGCCCAGCCCCACGAAGGCGGGCACCAGGTACACCCCGCCGGTGTCCGGCACCGACTGGGCGAGCGCCTGCGTCTCGGCCGCTTCCCGGACGATGCCGAGGCCGTCGCGCAGCCACTGCACCGCCGCGCCCGCGATGAAGACCGCGCCCTCCAGCGCGTACGTCGTGCGCCCCTCCACCGTCCACGCCACCGTCGTGAGCAGGCCCTGCGTGGAAGTCACCGCGCGCTCCCCCGTGTTCAGCAGCGCGAAGCAGCCGGTGCCGTACGTGTTCTTGGCCATGCCCGGCTCGACGCACGCCTGCCCGAACAGCGCCGCCTGCTGATCGCCCGCGATCCCGGCCACCGGAATCCCGCCGGGCAGCCACCCTGCCTTCGCAGTCTCCCCGAAGATCCCGGCCGACGGCTTCACCTCGGGAAGCAGCGCCATCGGCACCCCGAGCAGCCGGCACAGCCCCTCGTCCCACCGGCGGCGATGGATGTCGTAGCACAGCGTGCGGGAGGCGTTGGACGGGTCGGTGGCGTGCACCGCCCCGCCGGTGAGCTGCCAGAGCAGCCACGTGTCGACGGTGCCGAAGCACAGCTCCCCACGCTCGGCCCGCGGCCGCAGCGCCGGATCGTGGTCGAGCATCCAGCGGATCTTGGTCCCTGAGAAGTAGGGATCGACGACCAGGCCGGTCTTGCGCCGGATCTCCGGCTCGGCGCCGTCGGCCTTGAGCCGATCGCAGATCGCCGCGGTGCGCCGGCACTGCCACACGATCGCGTGGTGGACGGGGCGGCCGGAGGCGCGCTCCCAGACAATGGCCGTCTCGCGCTGGTTGGTGATGCCCACCGCCGCGATCTCGGCCGGGGTGATGCCGCCCACGGTCACCGCCTCGGACACGGCCTGCACGGTGGTGGTCCAGATCTGGGCGGGATCGTGCTCCACCCACCCCGGCTGCGGGAAGTGCTGCGGGAGCTCGGCGTAGCCCTTGGCCCGGAGCGCGCCGTCGGCGTCCACCACCAGCGCGGTGGAGCCGGTCGTCCCCTGATCCAGCGCCAGCACGAAGCGGCGCGCGGTCACCGCCCGAGGAGCTCCTTCGCCAGATCCGGGCGGTCGGTGATGACGACACCCGCCCCGAGCGTGAGGAATCGCTCGATGGCGTCGCGCTCGTTCACCGTCCACACCCCGAGCGTGAGCCCGGCCAGCCGCGCCTGCTTCGGAACCTCGGGGCCCACGAGCGCCTGGTGGAGCCCGACGAAGCGTACGCCGGCCCGGCGCAGCGCCTGAAGCTCCGGCTCCACGGCGGTGGCCGGGAGCATGCGCGGCGAGTAGAGGGCCCCGGTGCGCGCGTCGGGCCGGAGCTGGCGCACCCGCCGCCAGGTCTCGGCCTCGAAGGCCATCACGACCGCGAACGGAGTGAACTGGTGGCGGTCGAGGATCGCGAACACTTTCTCTTCGATGCCGGGATAGCGCCGCCGCTGGTCGTCCACCTTGATCTCGAGCAGCATCTGTCGCTTGCCGGCCACCGCCAGCGCCACCACCTGGTCCAGCGTGGGCACCGGCTCCGCGATCGCCGCCCCCGCACTGTCCTTGAGCCGCAGGGCCTGCAGCTCGGCCAGGGTGCGGTCGCGCACCGGCCCGGTCCCGGTGGTGGTGCGGTCCAGCGTCGGGTCGTGGATCACCACGACCTCGCCGTCGCGGCTCAGGTGCACGTCGAGCTCGAGGTAGTCGACGCCCATCGCGAGCGCGTTGCGGAACGCGAGCAGGCTGTTCTCGGGCCAGAGGAGCGCGCCGCCGCGGTGGGCCGCGTAGGCCGGCGCGATCATGCTCTGGGCGGCCGCGCTCACCGTGCCGAGCACCGCGGCCACCCCGCCGAGGGCCAGGGTCAGCAGCACGAGCGCTCTCACTTCTCGCTCTCCACGAGGCCCTTCACGAACCAGCGCTGCATGAAGATGATGATGGCCACCGGCGGCAGCAGCGCCATCATGGCGCCCGCCATGATCAGGTTCCAGGTGGGCAGCTCGGTCCCGCTGCGCGGGATCAGCTGCTCGAGCCCGATCACCACCGTGCGCATCGCCTCGGTGTTGGTGATCATGAGCGGCCACAGGTACTGGTTCCAACCGAAGATGAAGAGCACCACGAACAGCGCGGCGATGTTGGCCCACGACAGCGGCAGCAGGAAGCGCCACAGGAAGCGCAGCGGGCCCGCCCCGTCGAGCTGGGCCGCCTCCGCCATCTCGTTGGGGATCGTCAGGTAGAACTGGCGGAACAGGAAGGTGGCGGTGGCGGAGGCCATCAACGGCACCGTGAGGCCCTGGTAGGTATTGAGCCAGCCGAGCGTGCCGGTGACCTCGTACGTCGACATGAGCCGCACCGGCACCGGCAGCATCAGGGTCACGAAGATCATCCAGAAGCAGACCATGCGGCCGCGAAAGTTGAAGTACACGATCGCGAAGGCGGAGAGCATCGAGATCACGATCTTGCCCACCGCCACCGTCACCGCCATCACCGCGCTGTTGAAGAGCATGCCTCCCATGTTGGCCTTGCGCCAGGCCTGGGCGTAGTTGTCGAGCATGTGCGACGACGGCAGCAGCCGCGGCGGGCGCTGCACCACCTGCTGCAGGTCCTGGGTGGAGACCACGAAGGCGAAGTAGAGGGGGAACGCCACCACCGCGATGCAGGCGATCAGGATCGCGTGGAGGAGCAGCGAGCCCCAGGGGAAGCGCTTCTGGCGGGGCGCGGCGCCGGCGCGCGTCTGGACGCGCGCCTGCTCGAGCTGCGTGGCGCCCACTGCACTCAACCGTGACCCCTCATTCTTAGTCCGCGATGGTGGAAGAGTTCGCTTCGCGGTACGGCCTCTTCGCGCCTTTGGCGCTCATCGGGGCGCCCGGTCCACCGGCTCGCCTGGTTCACCGCGGTCCTGGTCTCATCGGTAGGTCACCTTCTTCTCGGCGAAGCGGAACTGGAGGACGGTGAGGCTGATGATGGTGGCCATCAGGATCACCGACTGCGCGCCGGAGGAGCCAAGGTTGAGCCCGATGAAGCCGTCCTTGTAGAGCTTGTACACCATGATCTCGGTCGCCTGTCCGGGTCCGCCCTTGGTCACCGCGTCGATGACGCCGAAGGACTCGGAGAACGCGAAGACCATGTTGAGCACGACCAGGTAGAACGTGATCGGCGAGACGAGCGGGAACACGATGGCGGTGAAGCGCCGGAGTGGCCCGGCGCCGTCCACGTCGGCCGCCTCGATCACCGAGGCCGGAATGGCCAGGAGCCCCGCGATGTAGAACGCGATGTTGTAGCCGAGGTGCGTCCACGCGGTCGCCACGATGACGAGGGTCATGGCCACCCATCCCTTGAGCAGCCAGTTGAAGTCGTAGGCGGTGAGGAACGAGAGGCAGTACGGCAGGATCCCGTAGGCGGGATGGAAGATGAACAGGAAGATGATGCCGGCCACCGCCGGCGCGATGCCGTAGGGCCAGAGCAGCAGGGTGCGGTAGACGGCGAGGCCGCGGATCTTCTGGGTGGCGAGGCCGGCCAGGATCAGCGAGCCCAGCACCGCGAGCACGGTCACCCCGCCCGCGAACAGGAACGAGTTGGCAACGCTCGCGTAGTAGTCGGGATCGGCCAGGAGCTTGGCGAAATTCTCAACGCCCACGAAGGTGGACCGATCGCCGAACGGAGAAGACCGGTAGAGGGAGAGCTGCAGCGACTTCAACGCGGGCCAGAAGAAGAAGAGCACGGTGACCGCCATCTGCGGGGCCACCAGGACGTAGGGTAGCCACCGGCTCCGGAAGACCGTCCGCTGCATCGCGCCGGTCCGGACTACTGCTTGTTCGCGGCCGCGAACTCTTTCAGGATCTCGTTGGACTTGGCGACCGCGTCGTCGAGACCCTGCTTGGCCGGCTTCTTCCCCGCGAAGATGTTCTCCATCTCGCCCTCGATCACGTCGCGGATCTGCACGAAGTTGCCCAGGCGCAGTCCCTGGCTGTTCGCGGTTGCGGTGCCCTTCGTGAGCTGGGCGAAGGCGGTGAACTGATCGGGGAACTTCTTGAAGTGATAGCCGGCCTCCAGGTTCTTCACCGCGCTGTTGGAGATCGCCAGGTAGCCGGTGGTCACGTGCCACCACATCTGCTGGTTGGTATCCGAGATGAACTTGAGGAAGCGCGCGGTGCCCCGGTTCTCGTTGGCCGGCTTGCCCTTCATCACCCAGAGGGTGGCCCCGCCGATGATCGAGGTGGCCCGCTTGTAGGGTGGGCCCCAGCTCGGCAGCTGGCCGGTGCCCCACTTGAAGTTGGCTCCCTTGGTGAAGCCGCCGATCAGGGCGGAGGACTGCATGTACATCCCGCACTCGCCGCTCAGGAACTTGGGGTCGGCCGCTCCGGCTCGCCCGCCGTAGGAGAAGACACCCTCCTTCTGCCACGCGGCCAGGGCGCTGAGGTGCTTGATCCCGAACTCGCGGTTGATCAGCAGCTGCACGTCGAGGCCGTCGAAGCCATTGTGCTTGGTCGCGAAGGGCTGGTCGTGCAGCGCGTGCATGTTCTCGACCTGGACCCACGACGGCCAGCCGGTCGAGAAGCCGCACTTGGTGGCCCCCGACGAGATCAGCTTGCGGCTGTAGTCCTCTACCTGCTTCCAGGTCTGGGGCGGCTTGCTCGGGTCGAGGCCCGCCTTCTGGAACGCGTCCTTGTTGTAGTACAGGATCGGAGTAGACGAGTTGAACGGCATCGAGTAGAGGTTGCCGTCCTTCGAGTAGTAGCCCACCACCGGCGCGATGAAGTCCTTCCAGTCCACCGCGATCTCCTGCTCCCTCATGAGCTGGTAGACGGGCAGGACCGCGCCGGAGAGCATCATGGTCTGGGTCCCCACCTCGAAGACCTGCACGATGTGGGGCGCCTGCCGCTGGCGGTAGGCCGCGATGGCCGCGGTGAGGGTCTCCGCGTAGGTGCCCTTCTGGAGCGGCTTGACCTCGTACTCGGTCTGGCTCTCGTTGAACTGCTTCACCAGCACATTGACCGCCTCGCCGAGCTGGCCGGTCATGGCATGCCAGAACTGGATCTCGGTCTTGGCGAGCGCGGGCGTGGCGGGCACCAGGAGCAGCGCGGCGAGGAGGAAGATCGCGGTCGCGGTCGACCACCAGCACGTCTTCGTCTGTGGCATGGATGACCTCCGGTTGTCGTTCGGGATCGTGCGATCCGTATCCGCGTCAGGGTAGCAACTCGGCGTCTCGACTGGGCTGCGCCCGGGTGACGTTTCCACGACACCCTGCGACGGGCGCTCGGAACTATAGCACTGTTGACTCGCCGCCGGAAAGCTGCTCTATTCGCGGCGGATGGACCGCCGGGGCCTTCTCTCGTGCGCCTCCCTTGGATTGATGGCCGGCATGGCCCCGCAGATGGCGCGCCGCGCCGCCGCGCAGACGACGAGCAAGCGGGAGCTCGTGGTCGCCCAGGCCTTCGACGTGACCAGCCTCGACCCCCACGCCTCCACCCTGTCGAGCGACTGGCGCGTCGCCTTCAACCTCTTCGACACCCTCGTCCGCCGTCATGCCGACGGAACGCTGCACCCGGCCCTCGCCACCACCTGGACGCGGATGGCCCCCACGACTTGGCAGCTCGCGCTGCGCCCCGATGTGCGCTGGCACGACGGGAGTCGATTCACCTCGGCCGACGCCGAGTACAGTCTCGATCGGACCTATGACCCGGGGGTGAAGGCCGCCCGTATCCTCGGCTCGTGGTGGACCGCGGCGATCGAGCGGACCGAGGCGCCCGATCCGGCGACGCTCATCATCCACACCCGGTGGCCCGATCTGCTCATGCCGGCGCGCCTCGCGTCGTGCGCGGGATCCATCGTCCCGTGGGCGTACATCGACCGGGTTGGCTTCAAGGCCTTCAACGAGCGCCCGATTGGCAGCGGACCCTTCCGCTTCGTATCACGGAGCAAAGGCGATCGCTGCGTGCTCGATGCCAACCCCGACTACTGGGACGGTCGCGTCGACGTCGATCGAGTGGTGTTCCGGTCGGTCCCGGATCCGGAGCGCCGGGCGGATCTGCTCCTTCGCGGTGCGGCCGACCTGATCGTGCCGCTCGCGCCCGAGGACCGCGCGCGCGTGGCGGCCGGACCCTCCACCCGCGTCGCCGGGGTGCTCTATGCGGGACTCTACGTGCTCGCGGTCAACGTCTGGGTGGCCCCGCTGAGCAACCCGCTGATCCGGCAGGCGCTGTCCCTCGCCATCGACCGGGAGTCGATCGTGAAGGAGCTGTGGCATGGACGCGGGGTGGTACCGAGCGGTCCCATCCCGCGAGGGGACCTCCTGCACGATCCTTCGCGACGACCCCTCGCGTACGATCCCGGCGTGGCGCGCCTCCGGCTCAAGCAGGCGGGCTATCGAGGCGAGGCGATCCACTTCGAGACCACCGCCGGCATGATCGCCAACGACCGCGCCATGGCCGAGGCCATCACCGAGATGTGGGAGGACGTCGGCGTCAAGGTCGTGCTCGACGTGATCGACGTCGACGTCCGCCACCGGAAGAACCGACAGCAGGCGTTCAAGGGCCTCTGGTGGTCCGATCCGACCTCGATCATCCGCGACCCCGACGGCATGATGGGACGGCTGCTCAGTCCCGGCCAGCCGCACGACTACTGGCGCCACGACGAGTTCGACCGCCTGGCTGTCGCCGCGCGCCGCCGCGGCGACGAGCGCGCGCGGGCGGAGGCCTACCGGGAGATGACCAGGATCTTTCTCGACGAGAACCCGTGGATCGTGGTGCTGCAGCCGATGGAGGACTACGGGCTGCAGCGCCACGTCGAGTTCACGCCCAGCCCGGACCAGCAGTTCGACCTGCGCCGCGCCAACTTCCGGATGCGCCGCGCCTGAGCCGCGCGGGCTACCGCTGCTTCTCGTACACCGCGGTGTTGCCGGTCGTGGCGGAGCGGGCGTAGAGCAGCTTCTTGTCGGTATCGACGGTGAGGTTGATGATGACCGACTCGTTGCCGACCTTGAAGGTGAGCGCGACCTCGGACTCCGTCGCGACGTAGCGGCCGGTGAGCCGCTGGCCGTTCAGCTTGACCGCGGCCACGCGGCCGTCGGGGGCGAACTCGAGCCAGTCCTTCGGGCTGCCGTCGGGGTCCCGCGTCATCTCCCAGCGTCCGAGGAGCCACGTCTGCTCGGCCGCCGACGCCGGAGCCGCGCTCAGCAGCAGCGCCAGCGCGATCGCGGCCCGGACGCGGCGGCGGACTCTCATCGCTGGCGGAAACGCCGGCTGCGTTCCACGTGCTCGGAGTAGGCCACCATCTCCGCCTCGAGCCGCCGCTTGGACCAGCCGGCCAGCTCGGCCATGCGCGCGGCGATGGGCTCCGCACAGTCGAGGCCCTGGCAACGGCTCTGGCCGATGCCGGTGCGGCGCAGCAGCACATCCTGCAGCGACACCGCCATCTCCTCGCGCACCGCGTGGTGGAGCTGGGCGACGATCTCGGGGTTGCTCGGGCAGAGACGCTCGTAGCCGTCGGGCAGCTTGCGCGCCAGGTCGAGGACGCGGGGGTAGGCGCGGCCGTAGGTCTCCACCAGCATCCGGAGAGCGCCGCGGGAGAGCCCGGTGGCCGCCATCTCCTCGGAGACATCCATCCACGCTCGCACCTCGATCTTGCCCACCTCCTCGTCGGTGCCGTCGAGCATGCTGCTCGCGGTGCGCGAGCGCTCGTTGCGGCCCAGCGCGCGCATCACCCGGTTCCCCACGTCCTCGGCCAGGCTGCGGAAGCAGGTCAGCTTGGTCCCGGTGACCGAGAAGAAGTGGCCGTCGGGCCCCTCGGGGATCACCTTGTGCTCGCGCGAGACCCGGGTGGCGGAGGCGCCGGGCTCGAAGGAGAGCGGCCGGACCCCCGCGTAGGTGTACGCCACGTTCTCCAGCGCCACCCGCTTGTCGGGCAGGACCTTGGCGACCTCGTCGAGCAGGTAGGTCACCTCCTCGCGGGTGGCCCACAGCCGATCGGGGTCGCCCTGGAAGTCGGTGTCGGTGGTGCCGACCAGCGAGAACTCGCGCCACGGGATCACGAAGATCAACCGCTCGTCGTGGGTGGAGAGGTACACCGCGCGATCGGTCATGCGGGGCAGCAGGCAGTGGATGCCCTTGGTGGTGCGCAGGAGCCGCGGGGTGCGGTCGGCCACGCGGGCCATCGCGCGCAGCCGATCCACCCACGGCCCCGCGCAGTTGACGATGGTCCGAGCCCGCACCGTCTGCACCTGACCGCTCAGCAGATCCCGCACCTGCACGCCCTCGATCCCGCGCCGGCCTGACACGAACTCCTCGATCTCGCAGTAGTTGAACGCGCGCGCCCCGTGACGCGCCGCCGAGAGGACGTTCTCCAGGCAGAGGCGCTCCGGATAGAGCAGCAGATCGTCGAAGTAGTAGCCGGCGCCCCGCAGGTCCTCGGCCCGCACGCTCGGCTCCATGGCGAGCGCGTCGACCGGCTTGAGCACCCGGTAGCGCTCGGTGGTCTTGCCGGGCGTGAGCAGATCGTAGAGCCACATGCCGAGGCGCACCCTGATGAGCCCGCGCGCAGCGCCACGGTACACCGGCACTAGGAAGGGCAGCGGCCGCACCAGATGCGGAGCGAGACGCTCGAGCGTCTTCTTCTCGCGCAGCGACTCGCGCACGAGCTGGAAGTCGGCCAGCTCGAGGTAGCGCAGCCCGCCGTGGATCAGCTTGGAGGACTTCGAGGAGGTGCCCGAGGCGAAGTCGCCCTTCTCGAAGAGCGCCACCGAGGCCCCGCGGAGGGCCAGGTCTCGCGCCACCCCCGCCCCCGCCATGCCCCCGCCGATCACCACGGCGTCGAGCTCGGCGTCGATCAGCGAGACCAGTCGGTTCGTGGACACCCTCACTCGGTCACTCCACCAGTTCCCGGATCGACTGTACCACGTGGTCCGGAGCCACCGCCGCGATTCGCGGATCGGCCGCGCGGGTGATGCCGCTCAGCACCAGCACGGTGCCGAGCCCGAGCCGCCGACCCATCACGATATCGGTCTCGATGCGGTCGCCCACGATCGCGGCCTCGCCCGCGGGCACGCCCAGAGCGGCCAGCGCGACTTCCAGGATGATCGGAGACGGCTTCCCGACGATCGCCTCCACCTTCCGGTCGGTCACCGCCTCCACCGCCGCGATCATCCCCGCGCAGTCGGGGATCTCGCCGCCCTCCACCGGGCAGGTGCGGTCGGGATTGGTGGCGATGAGCCGCGCGCCCTGCTTCACCGCCTGGAGCGCGGTGTTGAGCTTCGCGTAGTCGAAGGTGCGGTCGAACGCGATCACCACCCAGCGCACCCGCTCGTCCCGCCGCACCTCGAAGCCGTGGGCGGCCATCTCCTCGAGCATGGGCGGCTCGCCGATGACGAACACCGGCGCGCCGGGGTCGCGGTCGCGCAGGTAGCGCGCGAGTACCAGCGAGGAGTTGATGACGTCGTCGGGCGCGGCGGAAACCCCCAGACGGGTCAGCTTGGCCGCGTACTCCGCGCGGGTCTGCAGCGGCTTGTTGGACAGGAACACCACGCGCCGGCCCGCCTCGCGCAGCGTCGCGATGGCGATGTCGGCGCCGGGGATCAGGTGCTCGCCGAGGTAGACGGTGCCGTCGAGGTCGAAGAGCCAGCCTCGGTAGGGATATCTAGGAACCACCCCTCACCCTGCCCTCTCCCCTGAGGGGAGAGGAATCACCTCAGGAGGGGGACGACGGCGGCCTGGGCCAGGTCGTAGAACGGGCCGGGCGCGACGCCCAGCTGCACCACGCCCCACAGCGCCACCACCACCGCGAGCGCGCCGGAGAGCGACGGCGCCAGCACGGTGGGCGCGCCCTCGGGCTCCCGCATGTACATGTAGACGATGAGGCGCAGGTAGTAGTACGCAGCGGCGGCCGAGTTCAGCACGCCGATCACGGCCAGCCACACGTAGCCCGACTTCACGGCGGCGCCGAACAGGTAGAACTTGCCCACGAAGCCCGCGGTGGGCGGGATGCCGATCAGCGAGAGCAGAAAGATCGACAGGGCGACGGCCAGCAGCGGGTGCCGCGCGGCCAGGCCGCCGAAGTCGTCGATCCGCACCGCCTCCTGCCCCGCGCGCTCGAGCAGCAAGATCGCCCCGAAGGCGCCGGCGGTGGTGAACGTGTACACCAGCATGTAGAAGAGCACGCTGCCGTTGCCGAGCGGGCCGCCCGCGACCACCCCCACCAGCATGTAGCCCACGTGGGCGATGGAAGAGTAGGCGAGCATGCGCTTGAAGTTCTGCTGGGCCAGCGCCACCACGTTGCCCACCGTCATCGTCACCGCGGCCATGGCCCACAGCAGCATCGCCCAGTCCAGCGGCACCCCTCGCACCGCGGTGAGGAGCACGCGCAGCAGCGCGGCGAAGGCGGCCGCCTTCGAGCCGGTGGCGATGAACGCGGTCACCGAGGTGGGCGCGCCCTCGTACACGTCGGGGGCCCACATGTGGAACGGCACCGAGGAAATCTTGAAACCGAAGCCGACCAGCAGCAGCCCGAGGCCGATCACCAGCATCGGGTCCTTCCCGGCTCCCCCTGCCACCGCGTTGGCGATGCGGTCGAGGTTGGTGGCGCCGGTGGCCCCGAAGATCAACGCGATGCCGTAGAGGAAGAAGCCGGAGGCGAAAGCGCCCATCAGGAAGTACTTCATCGAGGCCTCGCCCGCCTCGAGACGGGTGCGGAAGAAGCCGGCCAGCACGTAGAGCGAGATCGACATCGTCTCGAGCCCGAGGAAGATGATGATCAGGTCCCCCGCCGAGGCCATCAGCATCATGCCGAGCGAGGAGAGCAGCACCAGGATGTAGAACTCGCCCGACTCCTGGCCCTCGCGCCGGATGTAGTCCATCGATAGCAGCAGCACGAGCCCGGTCGCGTAGCCGATGACGATGTTGAAGAAGAGAGTGAAGGAGTCCAGCACCACCATCCCGCGAAAGCCGCTTAGCTCGCCGCCGCCGGTATTGAAGCTCATCCAGAAGGTGACGACCAGGCTCGCCACGACTCCCAGCGCACTGATGAAGCCGAGGTGCTCCTTGCGGTCGCGCGGCGGCAGCAGGTCGAGCAGCAGCACGAGGCCGGCGGTCGCGGCCATGACCAGCATGGGCAGGATGGGCCGCAGGTCGACGGTGGGCAGGACGAGCGCCGGATTCATCGCGGAGCCAACATGGCGGCGGTGGCCTGCGCCTTGGCCTGCACCTGGGTGATCAGGGCCTGCACGCTCGGCTCGGTCATGGCGGTGAACGTGGTCGGGTACACGCCGATCCAGAAGATGAACAGGAGCACGGGCAGCAGCACCGCCCACTCGCGCGGGGTCAGGTCGCCGAGCCGCCGGTTGGTCTCGGAGGTGACAGGTCCGAAGCACACCCGCTGGTACATCCACAGCAGGTAGACCGCCGCGAAGATGATGCCGCTGGTCGCGAGGACGGCGGCGAGCCGGTCCACCTGGAAGGCACCGAGGAGCACGAGAAACTCGCCCACGAAGCCGTTGAGGCCGGGTAGCCCCACCGAGGACAGGCACACGATCAGGAACATCACGCTGAAGACCGGGATCACGCCCCACAGCCCGCCGAAGTCGGCGATGAGCCGGGTGTGCCGGCGCTCGTAGATCATGCCGACCATGAGGAAGAGTGCACCGGTGCTGAGCCCGTGGTTCACCATCTGGATGAGCCCGCCCACCAGGCCCTGCGGGGTCAGCGTGAAGAGCCCGAGCACCACGAAGCCCAGGTGGCTCACGCTCGAGTAGGCCACCAGCTTCTTGATGTCGGCCTGCACCGTCGACACCCACGCGCCGTAGATGATGCCGATCACGGCGAGCGCGAAGACCAGCGGCGCGTAGTGCATGCTCGCGGCCGGGAAGAGCGGCAGGCAGAAGCGCAGGAAGCCGTAGGTTCCCATCTTCAGGAGCACGCCGGCCAGGATCACGCTGCCCGCGGTGGGCGCCTCCACGTGGGCGTCGGGCAGCCACGTGTGGAACGGGAACATCGGCACCTTGATCGCGAAGGCGAGCGCGAAGGCCAGGAAGAGCAGGTTCTGGGTCGTCCCCGCGGGCACGATGTAGCGGGCCAGCACCGGCAGGTCGAAGGTGTAGGTGTTGGTGGCCGCGCCGTGCTGGAAGTAGAGGAAGAGGATGGCCACCAGCATCAGGAGCGAGCCGGCCAGCGTGTAGAGGATGAACTTGACCGCAGCGTAGACCCGGTTGGGCCCGCCCCAGATCCCGATGATCAGGTACATCGGGATCAGCATCGCCTCCCAGAAGACGTAGAAGAGGAAGAGGTCGAGGGACACGAAGACCCCGACCATCCCCGTCTCCAAGAGGAGCATGGTGATCGCGAACTCCTTCCAGCGCGACTCCACCGACGTCCACGAGGACAGAATCACCAGCGGCATCAGGAAGGTGGTCAGCAGCACCAGCAGGACGCTGATGCCGTCGACGCCCAGGTGGTAGCTCACCCCGAGCGACGGGATCCACGCCCGCAGCTCCACGAACTGGTAGTCGGCCATCGTGGGGTCGAAGCGGAAGTAGAGCGGCAGCGACACCACGAAGGTCACCAGCGTGGTGACGAGCGTGGCGTACTTGGTCACCGACTCCTGGCGCCGGGGCAGCAGCAGCACGAGCACCGCGCCCACCGCGGGCAGGAACGTGACGAGCGTGAGGAGGTAGGCCATCGGTCGTCTAGCGGCGCGTGAGCAGGTAGGCGACCACCGCGACCGCGCCGAGCAGGATGCCGAGCGCGTAGTTCATCACGAAGCCGGTCTGCACCCGGCGCATGCCGCGCCCCCAGCCCGCCATCACCGTGGCCACCCCGTTGACGAGGCCGTCGATGACGCCGGGGTCGAAGACGCGCGCGAGCCAGAGCGACAGGTGGTAGATCGGCTTGACGAACAGGACGTCGTAGATCTGGTCGACGTAGTACGCGTTGAGCACCAGCCGGTGGAGCGGGTTGCGCGCCACCCCGATGGAGGCGGCCCGCACCGGGCTTCGCCCGTAGACGAGCCACGCGAGCGCCACCCCCGAGATGGCCACCACCGCGGACAGCACCAGCAGCGAGAACGCGACTCCCGCGCTGTGCTCGGCCTCGTCCAGCGGGAGTACCGGGTGCAGGAAGCGCGCGAACGCGGTGCCCTGCGACGAGGGGATACCGACGATCAGGCCCGCCAGCACGGTGAGGGCGGCGAGGACCATGAGCGGGACCGTCATCGAGGCGGGCGACTCGTGGATGTGATGCGCGACCTCCTTCGACATGCGCGGCCCGCCGAAGAAGGCGAGGAACACGAGCCGGAACGTGTAGAAGGCGGTGAGGAACGCACCGCCCATCAGGAGCGCCCAGAGCAGGTAGTGGTGCTCGTGGAACACCGAGGCGAGGATCTCGTCCTTGGAGAAGAAGCCGGCCAGGGGCGGCACCCCGGCCAGGCCGAAGGCCCCGATCAGGAACGTCACGGTGGTGGTCATCATGCGCGGGGCGAGACCGCCCATCTTGCGCAGGTCCTGCTCGCCGCCGAGGCCGTGGATCACGCTGCCCGCGCCCAGGAAGAGGAGCGCCTTGAAGAAGGCGTGGGTGACCAGGTGGAAGATGCCGGCCGCGTACGCGCCCACGCCCACGCCCACGAACATGTAGCCGAGCTGGCTGATCGTGGAGTACGCGAGCACGCGCTTGATGTCGGTCTGCACGAGGCCGATGGTGGCCGCGAAGATGGCGGTGAGCCCGCCCACCCAGGCCACGATCTCGAGGCTCATCGGGGCCATCTCGAAGAGCTTGTGGCAGCGCGCCACCATGTACACGCCCGCGGTCACCATGGTGGCGGCGTGGATCAGGGCGGAGACCGGCGTGGGGCCCTCCATCGCGTCGGGTAGCCAGGTGAAGAGCGGCAGCTGGGCCGACTTGCCGGTGGCGCCCATGAAGAGCAGCAGGGCGATCGCCATGTACACGCCGGTGCTCACGCTGCTGTCCGCCTTGGCGAACACCTCGGCGTAGTTGAGCGTCCCGAAGGTGACCCAGATCAGCATGATGCCGAGGCCGAAGCCGAAGTCGCCGACGCGATTCACGATAAAGGCCTTCTTGCCCGCGTCCGACGCCGATTTCCTCTCGTACCAGAAGCCGATGAGGAGGTAGGAACAGAGACCCACCGCCTCCCAGAAGACGTAGAGGATGAGGAAGTTGCCGGCCAGCACCAGCATCACCATCGAGAACACGAACAGGTTCAGGTAGGTGAAGAACCGGGCGTAGTCGTGATCGTCGTGCATGTAGCCGGCGGAGTAGACGTGAATGAGGAAGCCCACGCCCGTCACCACCAGCAGCATCACCGCGGTCAGCTGGTCGACCTGCGCGGTGACCGCGGTCTTGAACGCCCCCGCGACCACCCAGGGGAAGAGGTCGCCCGTCCAGGTCTCGCCGTGCCACACCCGGGTGAACACGAAGCACGACGCGAGGAACGAGGCGAACAGGGCCGGCACCGCGATCCAGTGCGCCCTGTGGCCGATGAGGCGCCCGAAGAGAGCGTTGACGAGGGCACCGACGAGCGGGAAGAGCGGGATCAGCCAGACCAGTCGTGACATGAGTTCGGGTGCAAACCCTCGACACTCTAAGCGGAACGGGGTGGAGGTGTCAAGGATCGGACCGCCCGCCGCCATCGCGCAGGCGGGGCTCGACGAAGCGGAAATACATCAGCGGAATCAGATAGAAGAGCAGCAGGTGACCGGAGAGCAGCCGCACGCTGCCGACGCCCTCGTCGCCGAGCAGGAGACAGAGGCCGAGGTTCATGAGCACGTAGACCACCACCGCCGCCCCGGCGTGGCGCGGGCCCTCCGGCACCAGGGCCAGGAGCCGGCGCCATTCGACCACCCGCACCGCGCCCTGGCCGCGCGCGGGCGCGCCCGCTTCGCGCAGACGCACGATCATGGCCCCGAGCAGAAAGAGGGCGACCGCGAAGAGCGCCAGGGCGATCGCGGCGGCGACCGCGGGCGGGAAGGGGGTGAACGTCGAGAGGTGGAGCGCGGCGCTCGCACCGAAGCCTGCGGTGGCGACGATCCGGAAAATGTTTCCCCAGTCTGGCCGTGTCGACACGGGTCCCGATTCTACCCGCAAAATCTAGGTGGGAATCTGGGTCACTGCTAACATGGCAACGTGGCTCGCTCGCGGATCCGGGTCTGGCTGATCATCTTCCTCGTCCCCATCCTGCTGGTGCTCGCGGGCTTCGGATATCTCGCGTGGCGCCAGAGCGTGTCCGCGGTGCGCGTGGAGTTCCAGCCGGTGCCCAAGTTCATCGGCGTGCGCACCCCGATCACCCTGGACCTGCGCGCGACCCGCGGCGGCGTGCAGTCCGTCGACGTGAGGCTCATGCAGGGCGGCACCCGCGTCAACGTCGCGCAGCAGACCTTCTCGGGTCAGCCCAGCAACGAGCAGCGCGTGCAGCTGATCATCGCGGGCGGCACCCTGGGCCTGCGCGAGGGCGCGGCCATCCTCGAGGTGCGTGCGAGCGACGGCTTCTGGCGGCCGATCCGCGTGGACGACCGCACGATCGCGAGCCTGCCCGTCACCCTCGACTTCACGCCGCCCACCCTCGAGATCCTCGCCTCCACGCGCTACCTCTCGCTCGGCGGCGGCGGGCTCGTGGCGCTGCGGGCCAAGGGCGCGGCGCGCGTCGGCGTCACGGTCGGCGAGCTCTTCTTCCCGGCGTTCCCGGCCGGCCCGCGCGACTCGGCCCTGCAGGTCGCGCTCTACGCCCTGCCCTGGAACCTGCCACCCAACTCGCCGATCACGGTCTCCGCGCAGGACGAGGCGGGCAACGCGGTGTCGCGCGCCCTCGCGGTCGAGATCCGGCCGCGCAAGTTCCCGATGGACACCATCGAGATCAGCGAGCAGTTCCTCGCCAGCAAGATGCCGGAGATGCTGCCCGAGCGCGGGCAGATCCCGCCCGATCAGCTCCTCGCCGCCTTCCTCACCGTGAACCGCGACAAGCGGAAGGAAGCCGAGGAGATGAAGCGCACGCTCGCGCAGAAGAGCAAGCCGGCGCCGATATTCGAGGGCGCGTTCATCCAGCCGCGCAACACCAAGGTGTTCTCGAACTTCGCGGAGACGCGGACGTACCGCTATCAGGGCAAGGACGTCGACACCCAGGTGCACCTGGGCTACGACCTGGCGTCACTGAAGGCGAGCCCGGTACCCGCGGCCAACTCGGGCGTGGTGGTCTGGGCGGGGCCGCTCACCATCTACGGCAACGCGGTGGTGGTCGATCACGGGTGGGGGCTGCAGACGCTCTACGGCCACCTCTCGACGCTCGAGGTGAAGGAAGGCGACGAGGTCAAGAAGGGCCAGGAGCTCGGCAAGAGCGGCGCCACCGGTCTCGCGCTGGGCGACCACCTGCACTTCGAGGTGCTCATCCAGGGCATCTCGGTCACGCCCGTCGAATGGTGGGACGGCAAGTGGATCCGCGACCACGTCGGCCGCCCCTTGCGAGAAGCCAACATCCCCCTCCTGCAAGGCGACCAGCCCGCCACCACCACCGAAGAAGACCGCTCGACCCCCTCCCCCCGCCGCCGCCCCCGCCGCTAGGCCGGGGTCAGGTCTTACATTCCGACATTTTCTCGATGGCGACGTCTGCTCAGGGGCGCGAAATGTCGGAATGTAAGACCTGACCCCAGATCGTGCGGGGCGGGACGAAGTCGCCGATCACGCCCATCAGGGTGTCGAGGAGGGCGGGCCGGCGACGGAGGAAGCGGGCGGCGGCGTTGGCCAGGCGGCGGTGGGCGATCACGAGCTGGAGCGCCCGGGTGACGCGCGCCTTGTCCGCGAACGCGGCCCGCCGCGCCCGGGCGTAGGGCGACAGCGCCGGCACCGACACATCGTCGCGCTCCAGCGCCGGGTGCGCCACCTCCGCGAGCAGCTCGGCGGAGCGCAGCGCGGTGTAGAGCCCCTCGCCGGTGAACGGGTCGTAGAACCCCGTCGCGTCGCCCACCATCATCACGCCGCCCACCCGCGGCGCGTCCACGCGGTACGCCAGCGGCCCCATCGCCATCAGCGGCCCCTCGGCCCGCATGCCCCGCAGCCGCGCGGGCAGGTGCCGCAGCTGCTTGAGCCGCGCGTCGAGGAACGTCTCGAGCCGGCCGCTGTACGGCCGCGCGTGCGCGAGCGGCACCACCAAGCTCAGGTTGACGACGCCGGGCCCCACCGGGTTCAGGATGGAGTAGTCGGGCGGGTCGACGTAGATCTCGCCGCGATCGCTCATCCCCTCGATGCCGCTCACGTGCTGGATGAGCGCCAGCCGCTTCAGCCGGTGCGGCCGTAGCAGCCCGAGCGCGTGCGCCACCGCCGACGCGCGCCCGTCGGCACCCACCACGAGCCGGCTACCGATCTCGACCGGCACGCCGTCGGCATCCTCGGCCTGCACCCCGACGACGGCCCCGCCCGCGGCCCCGCCGTCGCGCAACAGCCCGGTCACGCGATGCCGCTCACGCACGTCCACCGGCAAGCTCCGCGCCCGCTCCAGCAGCACGCGGTCGAAGACCTCGCGCCGGATCGACAGCGCGTGATCGCGATACCCGCGCCACGGCCCGCTCGTCGGATACGCGCCGTCGAGCACGGTGCCGTCGGGCGCGGTGATGCGCATGCCGTGCAGCGGCTGCGCCCCCGCCGCGTCCACCGCCTTCAGCACGCCCAGGCGGTCGAGCACCCGCGCGCCCTCGGGCGAGAGGTATTCCCCGCAGATCTTCGGGCGCGGGAACGCGGCCTTGTCGAACAGCACGACCGACCATCCCCGCTCGGCCAGCAGGATCGCAGCGGCGGAGCCGGCCGGCCCCGCGCCCACCACCACCACGTCGACGCGATCGGCGGTCACGGCTTGGCCCGCACCGCGCACAGCCGGAGGTACGGCCAGTGGTGCACCACGCTCGCGTCCGGCAGCCCGGCCTTCTCACAGAGCCCGCTCACCTCGCGCGGCGTGTAGGCCCGGCGCACCGAGAGCGGCCCGTCGTGACGCGAGATCGCGCTGCGGGTGATGAAGCGCGTGATCAGCCACACCACCGCGTGGGCGGCGCGGGTCCGCACCAGGTCGTTGACCACGATGCCCACGCGCGCGCTCCCGTCCATCTCGCTGAGGTAGCGCACGCCCGCGTCGGGCTCGAGGTGGTGCAGCGTCATCGCGGAGATGGTGAGATCGACCGAGCCCGGCCGGATCGGAAGCGACAGCGCGTCCCCGCGTACGAAGGTGATCTCGGGATAGCCGCGGACCACCTGCGCCGCGATCTGCAGCGTGGCCGCGTCGCGATCCAGCGCGAGCACGCGGATGCGCCGCCCCGCGCGCCGCGCCCAGCGCACCACCGCGCGCGGAATGTCGCCGGCCCCGGTGCCCACGTCCAGCACGGTGATGGGGCGATCGGCGGGCAGCGCGCCGAGCATCCGCTTGACGTAGATCATCGTGACCATGCGCCCGCCGAAGAGGCCGTTGACGCGCGCGATGTCCATCATGCAGCACGCCATCTCGGCGAACGGCACGGGGTGCGGCCCATCGATGATCTCCAGCGTATCCGCGGCCCGGGCCATCGGCGGAAGGAAGGGCATGCTACCAGCGCAGCAGGGCTCCCTCGGCCGCGAAGCCCGGCCCGAGGGCGATCATGAGTCCCCAGTCCCCCGGAACCGGCTCGCACGACTGCAGCAGGTCGTCGAGCACGAACACCACGGTGGCCGACGACATGTTGCCGTACTGCTGCAGTACGTGAAGCGAGTGCGCGAGCCGCGTCTCGTCCAATGCCATCAGCTTGCCCACCTGCTCGATCACGCGGCGGCCCGCCGAGTGCAGCACGAAGTGCGCGACGTCCTCGGTCTTGAGGCCGTTGCCCGCCATCAACGCGTCGGCCATCTCCTTCATCATCCCCGCGCCGATGCGCCGCACATCCTTGGAGAGGACCACCCGCGGCCGCCCGCCCGGGTACTCGAAGCCCATCGCGCCCAGGTGCTCGGAGCGGAACATGGTGCGGTGCTCGACGATCTCCGGCCCCGCCCCGTCTGCGCCGATCGCGATGGCCCCCGCCCCGTCCGCGAAGATGGCGTGCGCCACCGCGCTCTCGAGGCGGTCGTCCAGGAAGTAGGCCGCCGAGCAGATCTCCACCGCCACCATCACCGCCCGGTGCTCGGGGAAGGCGCGCAGGTGGTTGTAGCACTGCTGCATCGCCACCATCGCGCTCGCGCACCCGGTGTCGCCCACGTGCACGCGCTGGATGGTGGGCTTCATCCCCAGCGCGTTGATGATCTGCGCGTCGAGGCTCGGGCACACGCGCCCGGTGCAGGTCGTGGTGGCGAGGAAGTCCACGTCCTCGCGACGCCACCCCGCCCGCTCGATCGCCCGCGCCACCGCCGCCGTGCCCACCTCCACCGCCCCGCGCTGCCAGCGGTCGTTGAGCTGGTCCACGCTCTCGTCGGGCGTGAACGTCTCCGGGTCCATGTAGAGGTGGCGCGTCTCGATCAGGCTGTTGTTGAAGAAGCCCATGCGACGCGAGTCGTCGTAGCCGGACATGCGCAGCACGGTGGCCTGGTCGTAGCGCCAGGGAGGAGTTGCGGTCGCGACGGCGGCGATCTTCGGCGCGGCCATGTTGGGCGCAGGCTACACCCCGCCCCTGAGCTTGTCCACTTGCCTTGGCCTGGCGCAGGGCGCAATATCGTGCCTCGCAGCCATCCCCTCGTCAGCAAGGAGCCGCGGATGCCGCTCTTCTCGTTCGAAGGCAAGTCCCCGCGCGTGCACCCCACCGCTTTCATCGCGCCCACCGCCAACCTGATCGGCGACGTCACCGTGGAGGAGAACGCCTCGGTCTGGTACAACACCGTCCTCCGCGCCGACTTCAACCCGATCGTGATCCGCAAGGGCGCCAACGTGCAGGACTGCGCGGTCATCCACGTCACCCCGGCCGGCGGCGTCGAGATCGGCTCCGGCGCCACCGTCGGCCATCTCTGCCTGGTCCACGCCGCCACTGTCGGCGAGGAAGCGCTCGTCGGCAACTCCTCCACGCTGCTCGACGGCGTGAAGATCGGCGTGCGCGCCATGGTGGCGGCCGGCTCCCTGGTGACGCCGGGCACCGAGATCCCCGACGGCATGCTGGCCATGGGCGCCCCCTGCAAGGTGAAGGGCCCGCTCGCGGGCACCCCCGCCGAGCGGTGGGTGCAGATGAACCCGACCGGCTACCAGGCCCTCGCCCAGCGCCATCGCAAGGGAGTGCAGCCCGCGTGAGCGTCGGCGCGCCACGCCATATCCTGCTCACCGGCTTCGACCCGTTCGACGGCGACACCGTCAACCCGTCGGGCGAGGTGGCGAAGCGGCTCGACGGCCA